>Ga0182030_10022481_pt1 | contig 11730 bp, 9 predicted proteins | sample 812S3MmetaG_FD_121299 | JGI IMG/M metagenome (GOLD analysis project Ga0182030, IMG submission 121299) | Permafrost microbial communities from Stordalen Mire, Sweden - 812S3M metaG (Illumina Assembly) | ecosystem: Environmental > Terrestrial > Soil > Wetlands > Permafrost | place: Sweden... | reverse complement strand
GGCTTGGCCGCTGGTTTAGCAGCGACAGCTGGAGCAGGAGCAGGAGCAGGAGCAGGAGCGGCGGCTGCTGCCGGAGTACCTTCGCCACCATCAGTTGATAGGACTTCAGAATGGGCATTGCCATCAGCATGAATAATGCCTGTGGCGATTTCGAATGTGAGTTTGTCTGCATCGATTTTGTTCGACTCTTGCACCAAATGTGGGTGCCCGGTAAAGATCGCTAGCTGCGGTTGACCTTGAGGATCGCGAAACAAAGTAGCCAGAGGAGCTGTGATGACAGTTCCTTTAGATGTAACTTTGACATTGCCTTTAGCGATAACTTGATCGCCAGCAAATTCCTGTTCATTGGCGACAATATCTATTGGTTGAGGCGCGTTAGGATCCACAGGACCTGCAGCACCAGCTGTGGCGCCAGCAGGTGCTGGAACTGGATGATCGCTTTTAGGCCAGCCACCAGCAGGTGCTGGGAATCCGCCTCGATCCTCAGCAAAACAAACATATGAGCTGGAGCCAATCAAAATCGAAGATGCAAGAAACAAAATAATATTGCTTCTTGTCAGTGTTTTCTGAATAACCATTTCGATTTTAGACATCGTTCCTTCCAGACCGCTCCGATTACATTGCGCCGATTAACGCATGGGTATGACCAATTATTTTAAAATTTTTCAGCTCCGCTGTCTTCTCTAAAGCGCCAGTAGCCTTGTCACCAGTCACCTTGGCTACCCCGGGAAGATTGATGTTAACACTCCCATTGGCTATAAACTGATTTCTTTTCGTTAATTCAACTGTGTTGGCTTCCATCCGACCTTTGCCTTCACCACCATCGGCGATGACCCGCTGTTTAAGGTCAGACTTTAGATTGACTATGTGTGTACTTTCATTAGCAATGCCACTAGGCGCTGTCATTCGCATTTTGATCACACCAGCGTCCATGTATTTCATATCAACGGCATCTAATAAAACATCTTTCTCGCCCTTGCCGGCATCCATGACACCGCGCCTGGCGTTGAGAATCCATTTGATGGAATTGCTATCATCGACTTCTTTCAGTTCATAGTTGTCGACGGTCGTTTTCCCATCGTTAGGATGCTCTTTGGATTCAATGGCAAAATTATCAACTTCTACTTTTGATTGATTCATAGCGTAATACCAGAGCCCAATCAAAATGCCAGGAATCATCAGGGCACCAAGCCATCTGAACCAACTGCTATAAAGAATTTTGTAGAAAATGTACACTACTGCGACCCGTTGGAAAACTCAGTTACCCAGGCCGCGCAACATGATGGCGTGACTGACATTAACAATACATTCTTTGAGATTGCCCTTCTTTAGCCAGCCTTCACCATAGAACAAATAAAGAGCTGGATTGAACGGAAAACGCTTGAGCAGGGCTTTCCACTCTTTCATTGATTGATCGAGATCGCCCGAATACTCGGCATATAGGTGCCATTTGTAGGCTGCAGCCCAGACATCGTCTGGTTTTTTAGCAATTACCTGGTCGAGATTTTTTATTGCTAACTGATAATATTGTTTAACTTCCGGCACCGCAAATGGTGCAGCTTTTTCCAGCGCCGATGGCACATGAGGCATATCAGTTGCGCCAGTTTTGCCTGGCTCGGAGTTAGCCTTTTTCGCCAGATCTGGATTTAAAGCACTGAGAATGCCGAAGGCGATAGCATTATCCACTTGCTTTTTTTCGGCCTTGGCTGTGAAACCTGAACCACCATTAGCCTGAGTATCTGTCGGCTTAGCAGCGACATCAGCAGCTGCTGGAGCAATGATTTTTTGAGCCCTCTTAGAATCCTGAGCAAGCAAATAAGCTTTCATGTAATAAGCCCAGGCAAGACCATAGCGAATGCGATTGTCATCCGGAGCATCGGCCAGAACATCTTCGTAGCTCTTGATCATTTTATCGAAATAGGTGTATCCGCCAAGCGGCATAGCCAGGCGACGAGCGGTGCGCACTTCCTGCAATGCCTCTTCAACACGGCTTGTGCGCGTTAAAGCGACAGCATAAATAAAGTGTGCTTCAGGACTATCTGGATATTTGTCTTTTTGTTCACGAGCCAGATTGGCGTCGTCTGTGGGTTGCAAATCTTCTTGAGAGGTTCCCAAAACAATTGTTTGGTTCGGCTTGACCATTACTTTGGGTTGCACAGCATCAGCATCGGTAGCGGCAGCCGGCAACGGTGGTTTGACCGCACCATCAGTGGTAGCAGAACCAGCTGACTCGATGGCCGCTATCTGTTTATTGGGCTTAGCTTGCGAATCGGTATTAGCAGCTTTGACTGCTTCATCAGCAGAAGCTGCAACTGTCGCCGTGAAAAAAGTTCCAGGCAAAACACCAATCGAAAATGCAGCGAGCATCACAAGCGCGTTTAATTTAGTTTTCAATCTCTTTCTCCTGCAATGAAATATCGATGAGACGAAACTCATTACAATTTCCGTGCATCTGCCCACCAGCCGTTTGCCCGAGGACGCCTCATAATAGCAGACGATCGGAGGTTGCCAATTGGAACAGTCGCAGTATGAGATTTTTCTGCAATGACATCAAAAAGTGACGTCTGAAAATCGCGCTTAATGGGTCAATTTACCATTACGTCCATTAAGAATTATTTTCTGTACATCTTCCAAACCGGCAACTATGTGTTTTGGTTCAGATTTGGACAATATCACTTCGCTATGCACACCAGTCGTCACACCAATGGCATCGACCCCAGCATTGCGAGCCATATCCAGGTCATATGTACTGTCGCCGATAACCACAGCGTCAGCAGATGCTATGTTCAATCGATCAAGGGTGATATGCACTGACTCTGGATGAGGTTTGTGGTTCGAGACATCCTGAGCACCCACTAATAAATCAAAGTATTTCATCAGATCGTGGTGCTTCAAGACGACTTCGACAAGCGGTCTACGCTTCGAGGTGACGATGGAAATTTTGATCTCAGCCTTTTGTAAGGCAGCTAACATTTTGATCAAACCGGGAAACAAAGGACACAGTTCGATTGTTTTGGCATCATAGATTTCGCGGTATCGAGTGGCCACTTCCAGCCAGTATTCTTCAGGGCTTTCGGGGAAAACAATTTCCATTTGACGCATTAAAGGAACACCAATAAGCACACGCCATTCTTCAAGAACTGTACCAGGCAATTTATATTCATCAACACATTGACGCATCACATTGACAATGCCAGGCGCAGAATCAACCAGCGTGCCATCAAAATCAAAAATCGCTAATTTGTACAATTAAGTGCTCACTTTCCCATGGGACTCTATTAAATCAATAAAGTGATCGAACAGATAGTTCGAATCATGAGGTCCAGGACAGGCTTCTGGATGGTACTGCACGGCAAAGACCGGTAACGTCTTATGCTTGAAGCCCTCAGCTGTGTGATCATTGAGATTGATATGAGTCAATTCCAAAAAGTCTGGCAAAGTCTCGGTATCTACAGCAAATCCATGATTTTGCGATGTAATTTCAATCTTGCTGGTTTTGAGATCTTGCACCGGTTGATTGCCACCACGATGACCAAACTTCATTTTGTAAGTGCGCGCACCAAATGCCAGAGCCAACAATTGATGTCCAAGGCATATACCGAAAATCGGCAAGCGAGCATCTATTAATGTCTTCAACTGGCTAATAATTTCTTTGCACGCAGCAGGATCGCCAGGTCCGTTTGATAGAAAAACTGCGTCAGGCTTGGTTGCAAGAATGTCTTTAGCGGTGCTGCCAGCTGGAAACACCGTGAGTGTCGTATCTTTCAATGCGAGCTGACGCAAAATGTTTTTCTTGATGCCATAATCGAGAACAGCGACTTGATGCTTTCCTTTGCCAATTTTATATGGTGCAGCAGCTGTCACTTCTTCAGTGAAATCTGCGCCAACCATAGCTGGCGCGTTCAAAGCCTTTTGCACTAATTCGGCAGGATCCAGAATTTCAGTAGAGATAACGCAACGCATTGCCCCTTTGTCTCTGATGTGTCTGGTTATAGCTCTGGTATCAACACCGGTGACACCGATAATGTTCTGTTTAGCCATAAATTCTGGCAATGACTCAGTACCACGCCACGAACTGTATTTACGACTCAAATGACGAATGATCAAACCGCGAGCAAAAATTTTGCCATTTGACGATTCAAGGTCCTCATCATTGGCGCCATAGTTGCCGATTTCAGGATAGGTTAGAGTGACTATTTGTCCGGCATAGCTTGGATCAGTCAAAATTTCCTGATAACCAATCAAGCTGGTATTGAACACCAGTTCGCCAGCAACCGTGCCAGTTGCCCCGAATGCATGTCCACGAAAATGCTTACCATCTTCAAGAGCGATGAGACAGGGCTGACCACTGACAGTGAATAATTGATCAGTCGAACTTTCGCTGGATTTAGCGGCCGAATGCTTCGCACTATCGACAGTATTCAAATTAGACTCCCTCTTGTAAAACTATCTTACCGAAAAATAGCGCATTTTTGCCTGATCGCTCAAGTTTAGATGTAGTTATAGCCGTGATTGGAGAGTTTTAAGTTATCTGCCCATTCTCGACTGTAGCGCCAAACATCTGACCAGCTGGGCAATACGAACGATTTCGCCGAAAAGAGTTTTTACATTATTTATGAGAGTTGGAATTAAGGTGCAATTTCGCCCTCTCTAGCTAGGTAGAATTAGGTGCTTTCGCTGAGCGGCGAAAAGGGTCTCTTGTCTTCCCGGGGTAATAGTTTTTCATGAACGCACTTTCCAGTTATAGTCATGCGCTTCATTTCCTTCTGCCTGAAGGATTGCTCGTCGTAAGCATTTTGATAGCGGCACTATGGAATTTGTTCTTTCCCAAAATGAAAGAATGGACCCCTGTCTGGTCGTTTCTTGGGCTGGGAAGCGCCTTCTGCTTGCTCTTGTGGCAATTCACCAAACCCGGCAGTGTTTTATTCAACGGGCTTTACACCGTCGACGCTCTCACCTTGACTTTCGGTCTCATTGCCACCCTGGTTGGCATGATCGTGGTCTTGATGACAATGGGTTATGAGCACCACTTTGGTCGCAATCGCGGCGAGTTCTATGCCATTTTACTGACAGCGACTCTGTCAGTGATGCTGCTAGCGGGCTCGACAGACTTGATCATGTTGTTCGTCGCCTTAGAAACCCTGAGTATTTGCTGCGTCATGTTGTCTGGCATGAGCAAACGCAGTGCTAAAAGTAGCGAAGCATCGCTCAAATATCTTTTGTCTACTGCTGCTGTTACAGCCACACTCCTTTACGGTCTTTCCTTCTTATACGGTTTAACAGGCTCGACGACCTACTCTGTCATTACCGAGAAACTGAGCTTGATTCAATTACCACCTTATTCTTTGATCAAAGTTTTCATTCTGGTCCTGGTTCTAAGTGCTGTTGGCTTCAAGCTCTCGATCGTGCCATTTCACATGTGGACACCTGACGTATATGAAGGTGCACCAACCCCGGTGACCGCTTTTTTATCGATAGGCTCGAAGGCTGGTGGCTTAGTCGTTGCTTTGCGTTTGTTGATGACAGTGTTTTATAAAGACTCAGCGGACTGGACACTAATCATCAGTTTAATGGCCATTGTTTCGATGATTGGCGGCAATCTAATGGCTCTCAGTCAGACCTCCTTTAAACGCATGCTTGCATATTCGTCCATAGCACACGTCGGTTATATGATGATTGGTCTGGTTGCTGCCAATCAAAACGGTCTGGCCTCAATGGTCTTCTACCTGATTATTTATGGCTTGATGAATCTCGGTGCTTTCGCTGGCGCCATTTTGTTCAGCAACGAAACCGGCAGCGACAATATCGCCGATTTCGACGGCTACATGCGTAAGCGCCCCTGGAGGGCCCTGCTCTTAACTGTATGTCTGCTCAACCTTGCCGGTTTACCCATTCCACCGGCTGGCTTCTTCGCCAAATTCTTGATCTTCGGTGCTGGTTTGCAAATCAACACCATGGTTTTCAACACTGGACTGACATGGGGCTGGCTGCTTGTAGGAGTAGCTCTTGTGACATCAGTTCCGGCAGTGTTTTATTACACTCGCGTAGCAATCAAAATGATCGTCAAAGACGAATCAAAAGTTGTTGCAGCGCTGCCTGATGAACCAGCCTACCTCGACAGTCCGCAGTTTCCGACATTTGCAGCTTTGACAATCAGCGTCATCAGCATGACTTTGCTTGGCACTTTCTATGTAGGACCACTGATGTCTATGACACATGACTCGGTCGAGCCATTGATTAGCACTATGCACACCAGCCATGGTTTGCCGTTGCCAATGAGTTCATTGCCGGGACGCAACTACCAATAAGAATAGTTTTTGACGTCAGATAGGCTGAAAAGCAAATTTAACTTTGGTTCGATTCGACAGGCGCTTTTATTTTCAGCGTCTTTAGTGATCGCCTTGATCGTGATTTATCTTCCTGTGTTGAGCGGGCAGAGAAATTATTTCGTCTCGGACCATACATATTTCTTCGAGCCATTTTCTAGATTCATTGGCGAACGCTTGAGACAAGGTCAGCTGCCACTATGGAATCCATATCTTTATTGTGGGATGTCACAGGTAGCCGTGCCATCGCCTGGCATTTTTTATCCGGCGACCTGGTTGTACGCAATTTTTCCTTATTCGCAAGCCCTTGGTTGGCAGATGGTAATGCACCAGAGCCTGGCTGGATGCTTTATGTTCCTTCTTGTCTCCAGTTTTGGCTGGAGCTTTGCACCGTGCGCGGTGGCGGCGTTTACCTTTGCTCTGACTGGTTATATGTTCGGTCTTTCAACGAACTTTACTCTTGCGGCCTGTTCTTCGTGCCTCCCCCTAATCATCTGGAGCTTTCGCTCTGTAGCAATAGCGCGGGCTCTTAATCGTCAGTCACTAATGTTTGGCTTCATCATTTTGTCAAGCCTGGGCACTTATTTATTGATAGCTGCTGGTCGTCCTGAAATATTTGCTCCAAGTATCGTGATGCTTGTCGCATTTGTTTTGCTTGATGGTGTCAACAATCATCAACGCGGCGTTCAATGGAGTGTCGTTGGCCAAGGTTGGTTGTTCCAACTGCTAGCCTTTGGCACGGGAATGCTCTTGACCATGCCGGTTTTGCTGCCCCTGGCAGAATGGGCAAAACTGTCGCCCAGGTCTGTAGGACTGACTGTTAGTCACGCTTTGATGTGGAGCTGTAACTGGTATGACTGGGCAAATTTAATTCTCGTTCAACCATTTGGTGACTTACAGATTTTAGGGGCACCACTTTTAAAACTCGTGTGCACTCGTCCGACCTTCTTTCCATACATAACATCCGCATACATCGGTCCGATTGCATTTACACTGAGTTTGTGGGGATTTCTGGACAAACGGTGGTTCTGGCGGGTACCCGTTGCACTGACAATAGTCTTCTTCGTAATTTTGTGTCTGGGCGAATATACACCTGTTGCGCCGTTTCTGATTACTCACTTTCCAAAATTTTCAATTCTTCGCTATCCCGTCAAGTGGCTAATTTTTATAATATTTTGTTTGGCGATTTCTGGGGCCAGGGGGTTGTTTGCCGCTGAAGAAGAGGAATTACCAGCAAAAACTGTCGTCTGCACGGGCATTTTCTGGTTGTTGACCATGGCCGTTGCCCAAATTTCCTGTTTTATGAGCGCAAGCAATATGCGACTGGGAATAGCGCCGTATGTCGTGCCGCCAGTTGCTGTGATGCCTCTGGGCGAAGCCCTGCTCACTGCCTCAACTATTGGCGCTGCCCTTTGCTTGTTTTTCTGGGTGAGCAAAAGAAAACGTTGGAACAGACAATATGTAGCAGCTATTGTGGTGCTATCCCTTGCTTGCAATCTGCTTATCGCTGCCTGGCAGACTAAACAGATGACCGAAACCAGCGACTTCTACAAAACGCCAACTTTAATGAGCGACTGGCTGGATAAACATTCTTCAGGCAAACCAGGGCGTCTGCTGCTTACTTTTTTTGACCCAGTTCATGTACCAAAAGATTATAGCTACAGGCCAGGAGCCTCATGGACAGCGAATTTCCATCAGTATTGCAGACAGAGTGCCCTGTGTAATACATGTCTCGATACTAAAACTAAAAACGCTTTTGGTTATGAAGCGGGCGAAACGAACACTTATCGCACAATGGTGCTGGACACTTTAATCAGCACCAAAATTGAAGATGCGAACCAACCAGAAGCAACAGATTTGCCATTGTGGAAATTATGCCAGAGCACATCAACTGAGTTCGTCGGCGCCCAACTTCACAAAGCAGACATTGCACGCCGTACTCTGTCGCCGAAATATTTCTCGGTGATTGAAGAAAATAAAAAAATGAATTTGCGTCTTTATCATGTCGTCAATGCATCTAAAAGAGTATTTTTCGCAAAACGCTGGCAATGGGTCGATAGTCAGCAAGAAATTGCTAATCATTTAACTAGAGAGCAGGCGAACAAATTCGAGCCCATTTTGCAACCATTGATCTTAAGACACAGCGAAATCGGCATCGCCGGCGAGAGTCAACTCTACGCTCCGCCAATCACCCAGGCACCGGAAGCTGCTGTGGAAGCAACTCATGTCGACATGATAAAAGCACCACTTGCAGTACCGGATGAAAAAAAGGTCACGCTGTTAACGGATGAAGCAGAACATGTGTCAATTGCAGTGGCTACTGAAGTGCCGGGATTTGTGGTCCTGAACGATCACTTCTACCCAGGCTGGCAGGCATCAATAGACTCGATCCCCACCAAGACTTATGTGGCTAACACAGAGATGAGAGCCGTTTATGTTCCGGCCGGCAGACATTTGCTGGAATTCGATTTTAAACCTGAGAGTCTGCGTCTTGGCCTCAAATTTGCCGCCGCAGGATTGGTGCTACTTCTTTGCTTCTTTGTAGCGGCCGTCATTCCAGCCTTTTGGCGCTTTACGAAGATGATGGCAGGTCAATAACGGTCCAGGAACACGGAAATGCTAGACTAGAGGTCCGCTGTGCCCTCGTAGTTCAGCTGGATAGAACACCTCCGTCCTAAGGAGGGTGTCGGGGGTTCGAATCCCTCCGAGGGTACCAATTCTGTCGGGGTTTTCGGGTTTTCTCGAAAGCCCTTTTCTTTCGCGTAAGTGCTATGTAAGTGCATTCCGCATTAATGTGTTGGCACTTTGCACAATATTTGCATCACTTTTTTTGCACGGTAATTGCGACACGCAAATGGTTAGTTCGCAAAATTGGAGCGATAGAACAACATCCGTCCCATATTACATCTAAACCAGTATCTAGCTCTGTAGTGCTTGCACCATAAATGCCGAGGAAGTGCCAATATCGTGCAAGACGCACTTATGTTAGAAAAACATGCCGCATTTATCGTGCAAATCACACCAGGCATGCTTTTTGTTTTTGAGACACTGCCACCAGACCAAGCGATTGCAGTTCTGAGTGGTCTTTGAAGGATCGCGGGTATTCTTTGTGGGATGCTATTGGAGCTCGAACTCGGGATGAGTTATCATCAACGGCGGCAGCCTTTTTTGCCAAGTTCCATTGCTACTCTGGTATCCAGTCTCCGGATCTGATTACGCTAGTAAGTAATGCCCTGAATTCTGGCGATGTTAGCTCCGCATGGGCCTTTTTTAAACCGACTCCATTAAGGCCCATAGCTTCAAAGTATTGTCGCCAGTTGGTCCGACTGCGTGTTAGGCTCTTCTTATGCCTGACGACAGCAATGGCCACACGGCGAGCAGTGTAGCCTGTCAGTCCTAATTGATCGAGGACAAAGTCGTCCTGGTGCACTGGCACGATATTGTATGGCGCCAGTACGGTCGCTGGAAAGTGCTTAAGATTGGTTGTTATAATCGCGTTAGCACCACATTTGATGGCAGCGGCCAGAACATGCCGGTCGTCTCCATCCGGCAAGGTCAGTCCATCAATTAAGGACTGATAGTCAGTGACAAGACCCTGTGGAAATTCCCTATCCATGGTTTGTCGGCGCTTCTGCGACACGTCAACTGCAATGCTGTATCGATTGAGGCGCCCGCGAATCCATTCAGTATGGATATCCTCAGACCATTTAGCTCGATACAAGTCCGCATCTGCAAGCCAGAGAAGAAAGTTCGACAAGAATCCTGGCACGAGTACGGAGGCATCGAGAACAGCGGTGTAGTTCACGGGTCCCTGCATCTATTCTACCAATGCTATCCCCAGCTCATCGTCGCCGGCGGTCAATTCTTGCATGGCTTTGAATTGACGACGTTTGGATTTTTGGCGATATTCCATCAGGTCTTTGAACAGAATTCGGCGATGGCGGCCAACCATGTGATGCGCGATCTTCTGTTCGTCCAAGAGCCGGATGAGATAAGGACGAGAGACATTGAGCAGATCTGCGGCTTCCTGGGTCGTCAGCTCAGCATTAATTGGCATGACCAACACAGCATTGCCACGAGACATTTCGGTCAATATGGTCAATAGCAAATCGAAGGCTGATTCACTCAATGGCACTTTACGCCCGCTGGGGCTACCTATGGCAAAGTGTTGGTCTGCCCGATCCTGCTTAAGCAGCTTCAGTGACACTTGAGCTTGGGCTATTTCAGCTTCCGACGGCAATACAGGTTGCGTAGCTGGCATTTGTGGTCCCTCTGGTTCACTATCCAGCCTATCACAAGATTATAGCATTCGCAATAAACGAAACAACCGCAACAAGAAAAGACCTGTATGCCCGCCTGGTAGGGACGGGATAGGTTCAAACTCTGCCAATGCACGGTGCGATTATGTTGTCTGGCACTGCAACTGGAATGGCATCGCCGACGAAATCGAAGTAAGCGAGAATATAAAGCCATATATAGCCATTACCCGGAATAAGCATCCAGCCAAAGTAGCGGCCAATTGGCTGGTGCACCACATTCATGACGAAAAAATCAATAGACTGCCTGAGACGCAGGAGTCCTATTCAACCAAGAAAGGCGGCAAACAGTCTAGGTTTCTACCGTAACGCTAGCTAAGGTTGCCGGATCAACTGCGCTCACTCTTCGGGCAGATTGTCGCGAAATCGGTATGTAAAACGGCAAGGCGGTAATGCTACAAAACGGCACGACAGGTGGACCTCTAATCGTCTATCAACGGCGAGATTTATCGGAGTACGGGGAGTTGCGTGGCAAAAGATGCGTAAAGCAGTGGCGCGAATGCTTCGGAGGATTGCATGTCCCCTGCGAATTTGGCTCAGCTGCATCTACCTGTTATTCTGTGGAACTAGTCTTGTTAACAGAGGTCACCGACAGATGGAAATCTCGGTAATGCCTTGGGCTCAGCTCAAAAAGGCGATCAAACTAGGGACAGTAGATTTCATTCCAGCTAGTGAATTCAATGCCGGCAGTCCCGAAGAAAATAGCTTTGTGGAAAAATATCTTGGCAGTTTCCAGTCGCGCGGGCAAGTTGTAGTGCCGGTGACAATTTGTACTGTCAATGGAAAGTCCGGTGGTTTCACGGAGGATGAGTGGGAGCAGCTTGTCAGTGCAGCGGCAGCACTCGTGTTTGCAACGGTGTGCCCGGTGACAATTGCCATAGTGAAAACAAACAACCCCAGTCGTGTTCCGGCAAGCAGCGATCGCTACCTTCTCCATAGGGAATACCTGGCAGCAGACGGTGTTGCAGCGGTTCCGCAACTAGGTCTTGTGAACGTCAGCACAGCATTGCGGGCGGCGCGTTCAATCATTGATAGTGGAAATGAGCAAATTCGCATCCGCGAAGACATTGCAATTTGAGCGGCGATCT
>Ga0182030_10022480_pt1 | contig 11730 bp, 10 predicted proteins | sample 812S3MmetaG_FD_121299 | JGI IMG/M metagenome (GOLD analysis project Ga0182030, IMG submission 121299) | Permafrost microbial communities from Stordalen Mire, Sweden - 812S3M metaG (Illumina Assembly) | ecosystem: Environmental > Terrestrial > Soil > Wetlands > Permafrost | place: Sweden... | reverse complement strand
TCCCGCCGGTTCGAGGAACTTGAACAGCGGCGCGACGGCAAATGACCTACCTGCTCGATTCGAGTGTCATCATCGACACCCTAAACGATCGGAATGAGCGGCCCCGGCTCCTGGCCGAATTCTCCCAGCAGGATGTCTTGCTGGCCTGCTGCCCCATAAACGTGACGGAAGTGTATATGGGAATGCGCCCGGGCGAGGAGCGCAAGACGGAGAACCTTCTGCGGAGCCTGGAATTCTACCCCGTCACTTGGGAAGCCGCCCAACTGGCCGGGGATCTATTCCGGCACTGGCGTCAGAAGGGTCAAACACTTGCTCTGTCGGACGTGACGATTGCCGCGGTCGCAATCGCACATGACCTGGTATTCGTCACCGACAACCACAAACATTTCCCCATGCCGGAGTTGCGTCTCCTTGAGTTGCCCGACCCCAAATAGGGGCACCCCGCGAAGTCCGAACCCTCAGTCTCTGTGAGAATAGGTACTGAGCATGTTTCTCTTCGACTTCTTCCGCTCATTCCTGCCGCTGCATAATCCGCTCGGCTTCGGCGCCGCCGATTTCGTGGAGTTCGCGCTGGTCATACTGCTGGTGGCCCTGGTGCTGGCGCGCGGAGCGCTGGAACCGGCGGCCCGCCGCTTCGCCGAGCGGACCGGCTGGTGCATGCTTCTGCTCTTCGCGCTGCCCATCGTGCTGCGGCTCGGGCTGCTGCCGCGTTTTCCCGTGCCCACGCCGGGCGGCGCCGACGACTACGGGTACATCCTGCTGGCCGACACGCTCCGCCACTTCCGCCTGACCAACCCGATGCACCCCATGCATCGATTCTTCGAGACCGTATTCGTCCTGCAGCGGCCCACTTACAGCTCCATCTACTCGCCCGGTCAGGGGCTGGTGCTGGCGTTGGGGTGGGACTTGCTCGGGCATCCGTGGGCCGGAGTGGCGCTGGGAGTGGGGGCTTTCTGCGCCCTATCCTATTGGATGCTGCGCGGGTGGACCACGCCGGGGTGGGCACTCGCCGGCGGGTTGCTGGCGGTTTCGCAGTTCGGGCCGCTCAACGAATGGATGAACATCTATTGGGGCGGGGCCGTCTCGGCGGCGGCGGGATGCCTGGTGTTCGGATCGCTGCCGCGGTTGCGGAACCATCCCAATCGCCGCAACGCGGTGCTGCTCGGCGTGGGCCTGGGGCTCCACATGCTCACCCGCCCGTTCGAATCCATCTTTCTGTGGATCGCCGCGGCGGTCTTCCTTCTGCCGGACTGGCGCCGGCTGGCCAAACTCGCGCCGGTGGCGGCACTGGCCGTGCTGCCGGCGGTCGGGCTCACATTCTTCCACGCCCACGCCGTGACGGGCAGTTGGACCACCATTCCGTATGCCGAAAGCCGCTATCAATACGGCGTCCCGACCACATTCACTTTTCAACCCGCCGCGGTGGCGCATAACGAACTCACCACGCAACAGCGTTTGACCTACGAGGGGCAGTCCGAAGTGCATGGCGACGAGCCCGAGACGGCCGGGCGCTTTGTGGATCGCTGGGCCACGCGCCTGCGATTCTACCGCTTCTTCCTGCTGGCCTCGCTCTACCTGGCGCTGCCGTTCTTTCTGCTGCGCCTGCGCGAACGGCGCTTCCTCTGGTTGGCGGCGACGGTGCTTCTGTTCACACTGGGGACCACGTTCTATCCGTATTTCTTCCCGCAGTACGTGGCGGCGACGGCGTGCCTGCTGCTGCTGGCCGCAATCGCGGGGCTGGAGCGCCTGAGCCGCATCAGCCCGGAAGCGGCGCGCGCGCTGCTGTACCTGGCGGGCGCGCATTTCCTCTTCTTTTATGGCCTGCACGCTCTGGGCAACGACCGCATCTTCGTGTCGCTGCGCCATTTTGAAAGTTGGGACTACGTGAATTTCGGCGATCCCGAAGAGCGCGCGGCGGTAAATCGCAGGCTGGCGGAGATCCCCGGCAAAAAGCTGGTATTCGTGCGCTACTCTCCGCAGCACCAGTTCCACGAGTGGATCCACAATGCCGCCGATATCGACCGTGCGCCGGTAGTGATGGCGCTCGATCTGAACTTGGACAACGAGAAGTTGCGGAACTATTACCCGGACCGTTCGGTGTGGCTGCTCGAGCCGGATGCGCGGCCGGTGCGGCTGACGCCCTACAAGGCTGCCGACGACTCGCCGTTCATGGACGTGGGGCGCTGAACGGGATCGAGGGCAGGCGAGCACCGCCTGCCCCACCTCCGAAGCTCATCACAAATTCCCCGACATGATGAGTTCGGAGTCTGATATTGTCCGCGGCCATTCAACGTTCGTGGACGTCTTCCAGGTACGTGTACCCGTGCAGCCCTTCTTCGTAGAAATGCACCAGGGCGCCGCTTTCTTCGTAGGTCAGCCGGCCTTCGCGCAGCGCCGTCTCCACATCCTTGCGCAACGCCTGCACCAGGCCGTCCGACGAGAATTGCACGTAGTTCAACACCTCGCGGACCGTGTCGCCCTTGATCACCGAATCGAGGATCACTTCCCCGCTGGGACTCAGGCGCACGTGCACCGCGTTGGTGTCCCCGAAGAGATTGTGCAGGTCGCCCAGGATTTCCTGGTACGCGCCCAGCAGGAACGCGCCCAGATAATAATCGCTGCCGGTGAAATTGTGCAGCAGCAGCGTGCGCTTCACATCGCGGCGGTCGATGAAGGCGTCCACCTTGCCGTCGGAATCGCAGGTGATGTCGCCCAGCACCGCGGGACGCACCGGCTCTTCCTCCAGCCGGTGGATCGGCATGATGGGGAAAAGCTGCTTGATGGCCCAGCTATCGGGCATGCTCTGGAAGAGCGAGAAATTACAGAAATACGTGTCCGAGAGCATGGCGTCAATGCCTTCCAGCTCTTCGGGGAAGTAGTCGAGCTGCCGCGCCTGCGCCTCGATCTTGCGCGAAATGGTCCAATACAGGTTCTCCGCGATCGAGCGCTGCTCCAGCGAAAGGTAGCCCAGGCTGAAGAGGTTGAGCGCCTGGTCGAGCGCCTGCTGCGCGTCGTGGTAACTCTCCAGCAGGTTCTTGGCGGTCAGGCCGCGATAGGTCTCCTGCAGGTCGATGAGCGGCTGTTCGGCGTCGGCCGAAGGTTCGGGCGGCGCATCGGCGCTCTCGCCCATGCCGGCCACGCCCAAAACGTTGAACACCAGCACGCTGTGGTATGCCGCGATGGCGCGTCCGCTCTCCGTGATGATGGTGGGATGCGCCACGCCCACTTCATCGCACACGTTCTGCACGTGGTAGATGATGTCGTTGGCGTATTCCTGCAGGGTATAGTTCACGCTGGATTCGAAATCGGTCTGCGAGCCGTCGTAATCGATGCCCAGGCCGCCGCCCACGTCGAGAAACGTCAGGCCGGCGCCGGCGCGCGCCAAGTCGACGTACACGCGCACGGCTTCGTTCACCGCGCCTTTGATCTGCCGGATGTTGGTGATCTGGCTGCCCAGGTGGAAGTGCAGCAGGTTGAGGCAATCGGCCATGCCGGCGTCTTTCAAGTCCTGCAAGGCGCGCATGGCCTCGGTGACCGAGAGCCCGAATTTGGAGCGGAAGCCGCCCGAGGATTTCCACCGGCCGGAGCCGCGGCTGGCGAGCTTCACGCGCAGTCCGATCCGCGGGCGAACGCCGACTTTCTGGCTGTATTTCAGTATCAGGCCGAGCTCGGTATATTTTTCCACCACCGGGATGATCTGGCGCCCCACTTTTTGCGCCAGCATGGCCATCTCAATGTATTCGTCGTCTTTGAAGCCGTTGCAGATGATGGGAGTTTCGTTGTCGGCGAGGGCCATCACGGCCATCAATTCGGGCTTGGACCCGGCCTCCAGGCCGAAACGGAACGGCTTGCCGAATTCCAGAACTTCCTCCACCACCTGGCGCTGCTGGTTGACTTTGATAGGGTACACGCAGCAGTAACCGGCCTGGTAGCGATGCTCGGCGATAGCGGTTTCAAACGCGCTGTGCAGCTCCCCCAGACGATGTTTCAGGATGTCGGCGAAGCGAACCAGAATCGGCAGGTTAATGCCGCGGAGGACGAGCGTATCGACCAGGTTCTTGAGGTCGATCGAGCGGGCGGGATCCTTTTCGGGGTGGACGCGGACGTGTCCATTCTCCCCCACCGAGAAGTAGCCCTTGCCCCAACTGGCGACATCGTAGAGGTCGCTGGCGAGTTGCGGGGTCCATCGTTCCGTCGGCTCCATGACCAGGGAGCCTTTGCGGCCATTTCTTTCCAATTCTTGCTTTCCCCTTTGCTGCGGTGTTGAAACCTTTAGTTTCCGACGAAATCACGCAGGGGGCAACAAAAATAATGTTACGGAGTACTCACATCCGCGGCGAAGGGATTGTCGATGCGAACGCCCAGGATTTCCTGCCCGTCGTTCAGATCTTCGGTGTACAGCACATTCGCGCCGCTGCGCGCGGCGGCGACCACCACCAGAGCATCCCAAAAAGAAATCTTCGCTTCGGCAGCCAATCCGGCAGCCGCTCGAATCGCGGCGTAGTCTATCGTCACGATCGGCCAGACTGCCAGATTCTCCAGAACCGCCAATGCTTCCTCACTGGAGCAGCAACGGGCCACTTTCCTGGTCAGCGTGACAAACAGTTCTTGCAGGATCTGTGTGCTGAGGCGCAGCCGGTCATCTCCCATCAACCCGTCGAGCAGCCGGAGTGCGATTCTCTTCTTGGTTGAATCGCTCTTATCGAAGGCGTACACCAGCACATTGGTGTCGACGAAAGCGGGGGGCTTTTCACCGCTCATAGAGATCGTCGCGGCTCCAGGCGAGGTCGCCAACTTCGACCAGCCCGGTTTCGAAGGCCTGCTTCAGCCTTGCCCGCGCCACCCGCTTGCGGCTGTGCTCCTCCACGAGCGAGGCCAGATACTCGCGAACTAATTGATTCACGCTGGTTCGTTTGTCGAGCGCGATTTTACGAGCCGCCAGGAGTAGTTCCTCCTCAATGACCAGAGTCAGATTCTGCCTGACGTGTTCCACGAGTTCAGTGTAGCACGGATTCTGTGTGGCCGATGTAGGTGAGACGCAGACCCCAATCGATATCGGAGGGAAAAGCGGGCAGGGAGATCGTTCCGATGACGCTGGAGCGAAGCGTGCCCGTTCCGGCGTCCACCCAGGCGCCGGTGCGTGGGTCAAACCACTCGGCGCGATAGCTGCTATTGAGCTTCGCCCCGCGAATCTCACTGTGGGGGCAGCCCTTCTCGAAATAGGCCAGGAAAATCTGCCGGTCGGGCGTGCGCGCGCAATAGGCCCACTCCTCATAAGAACGTACCGCATGAGTCTGGTGGGGATAGACCAGGTCGGCATCGGGAACCAGGTCCTGGTATCGCTTGCCGATGGAGAGAGCAAATGTGCGGAGATGGCGCATTTGTGCGGCGGAGCTCCATTGGAAGGCGTCCCACATTTTGACCGGAGCGGCGGCCTCGATATCGGCGCCCCAGATTCCCTCCGCGCCATATACGTGGCCCGCCAGACCGCCCGAGAGGAAGCTGCCGTACATGGCGGAGCGCACGTACTGGTCGTCCTTTTCGGTGCCTCCGGGCGCGCCGTATTGGTAACCGCGACCGCGGCCCAGCGAGCGAGCGTCGGTGTAACCGGAGTAATACGGCTCGCCATTCAGGGCCGGTTTGGGGTTAGGTTGCCGAAAGATCTCGGTCAGGTACCAATAAGTGTAGTGCTCGCGCACGTTGCCAATCTGGTGCAGCGTGACCCAGGAATCGTCACCCCAGTTCTCCAGGGTGGATGGATTGGCGTTGGCGGAAAGCAGAGTACCGAACGGCGGGGGGCCGAACTTATCGGTAATCAACTTAATGGCGCGGCTGAAATCGTCGGGTCCGATGGATTCGCTGATGATGTCCAGATGAATCGGGCTGAGCACGGTGTTATTGGCCTGGTAGCGCGACCAGATGTACTGAATGAAGCGCGCGTAGGAGTCGGGCCACTGGTAATACTTGCTCCAGCATTGGCTGGCATCGCGCCGCGATACCTCAATGAAGGCGACGAATTCCTGGTCGTTGAGATAGTCGATCTTGCGGTCCAGGTAGTGGAAGTATTCGGGGTTGATGCGGTCCACGTCGGGGAACATGTTTTCGAAGCCGGGCACCTTGCCGGGGAACTGGAAGGGGCGGCCGCCTTCGTTATCCATATTCTTGGCGCTGCCCGTGCCGAATTCGGTCCAGGCGGAGCGGACGGTGGTCTTTTCGGCATCGTTCATGGTGACGCGCCACGGCTGCCCGTCGGTCATCCAGTTGGGAAACGCGGCAATTATGTTGATCCAGTTAAAGCCTTGGGCCTTGCGGTAGCGGACGTAGTCTTTGAATCCCGCGTCCGGTCCCAGGGGACGCTCGCGGTCGTCGTCATACCAGCGGAAGCGGTTGGTGCCGGTGGCCCACCAGGTATCGCCAATGGCGAAGAACGGGGTGCCGTCCGGCTGTTCCAGCGCGTGGCCGTTGGCGGTGGCCTTGAGAAAGCCGCGGCGCAGGGTGTTCTGCTGCTTTTCCTCCTCGCTCCAGGCGATGGCGTTGAAGGAGCCGCGTCCGGAGGCCAACCCGGGGTCGGGCGGATTCGATCCGCTCTGCCAGCTCCAGGCGCCCGGCTCGGTGGCCAAGACGCGAACCCGGAAGGTCTTGCCTCCATCCCAGAAGCCGTAGACGCGTTTGGCGAAATGCGGACCCTTCAGGTCGACCCAAACGGTGACTTCGGTGTACGGGTTCACGAAGGTACGCTCGGAAGTGAACGTCAGCTCCTGTTTTTCCCAGACGTGGACGGCGGCCGGTGCGGCGAGGGCGGCCATCAGGAACAGCAGAGCTGTTTTCATGGTCTTATTGGAACTGACCGCGGAGCGGACGTCAATCGAATTTCGGGGACAGGCTACATAACCTCGAAATTCGAGCGTTGTATTTCGAGGTTATGTAGCCTGTCCCCGAAATAGCCTACCAGCCGGGGTGGGCCAGCCAGTCCATGCCGGGGTCGCCGCCGATGGGCGCGCCGGGAGGCGCTTCGGGCGCCACAATCGGCCGCGCCGGATCGGCCGGGCGCTCCAGGAACCGCTTGATGTCCGCGGCCAGCAGCAGGCGCTGGGCCTTTTCCGCCTCGCTAGAGACCGTTTGCCGCGCCGCCATCCCTTGCAGTTTGTACGACGCCACGGCGCGCACCTGCGCATTAGGCGAGCCGCTGGCCAGCCACATCACCCGATCCACCAGCACCCGCTCTTCGGCGCGGCGGACTTCCTGCTCATAGGGCGTGGCGGCCGGCGCGTCGAAGACGGCCTTCGAGAGGCGGTCGATCGCTTCCTCCAGCCCGGGCAGCGTGGGGTCCACGGCATGCTGGGCCACCATGCGGGCGGCACGGTCGAGTTGCAGAACGAAGCCAATGGTAACGTCCGCCGCGACGGTGGCCGGACTGAGCGGGTCGAAGCCCGAGCCGGTAGTGCGCGGGAACAACTCGCGATGGCGTCCGAACCCCGGCGGACGCGGCGGGATAGCGTCGAGCACCTGCTTCGGCACGGTCAACTCCGAGGGCTTCAGCGTCGCCGACAGCGCTTCCAGCGCCTTGCGCTGATTGGCCGCGGTCTCCCACTTGACGGGCGTCCGGCCGTCGCCGCGCATGGCGTAGATGTAGTCGATGCCGCCCACCATGTGCGCGGTGGATTCCACCGAGTAGCGGTGATACATGAAGATGGGCACCAGCGGCTCCTCAATGGTGGCCATGGGCGCGCCATCGCGAATGGAATGCTCGCCCAGCTTGTCGAGCGCGGCGCGGCGGATCTTCATGATGCGGGTCAATTCGTCGGCTTGGTTCACGCCGTTCGACCACTGGTCCACGCGCGGGTGCGCATCGGCGTCCTGATTGGTCATGTAACGCAGATCCTGCGCCCAGGCATCGTCCAGAATCCGGTTGAGCGCGGCTGCTTCGTCGCCTTTGGGAAGCTGGCGATAGCCGTAATTGATGGCCACCTTGTCCCAATCGCCGATGCGCGCCGGGTAGGCGTTCGAGATGTCGATAGCGCCATCCTCGCGCAGTTGCTCTTGCGGGTGCGGATAGTCCATCACCGAAATCCAGCCCTTGGTGCTGTCGTAATAGTTGTGGCCCAGTCCGAGCGTATGGCCCACCTCATGGGCGGCCAACTGGCGGATACGCTTTAGCGCGGTTTGATACAGGATGTCGGGCTTTTCGTTGCCGGTGGTGTAGGGCGAGAGCAGTCCTTCATAGATCAGGTAATCCTGGCGGTCGCGCAGGGAGCCGAGGGTGACGGTGCCCTTGATGATCTCGCCGGTACGCGGATCGGAGACCGTGCCGCCCATGCTCCAGCCGCGGGTGGAGCGGTGCACCCAATTAATCATGTTGTAGCGGATGTCCATGGGATCGGCGCCATCGGGCAGCACGGCCACCTGAAAGGCGTTGCGGAAGCCCGCGGCTTCGAAGGCCTGGTTCCACCAACTGGCGCCTTCGACCAGCGCCTTCTTCACGTCCTCCGGCGCGCCGGGATCCACCCAATATTGGATGGGCTTCACGGCCTCGCTGACTTCGGCGTTGGGGTCCTTCTTTTCGAGACGATGACGACGCAGGTAGCGCTTCACCATGGGCTCACCGATGGGCGTGCTGTAGTCGACGTAGCTGAGGCCGCCGTACCCGGCGCGGGGGTCGTCGATGCGCGGCTGGTAGTTGCCATCGGGCAATTCCACCAGCGAATAATGCTCGCGCAGGGTGACCGCTTCGGCCACGGGCGTGACGCTGGCCACGGTGCCGGAAAAGAGCCCGCCGCCGCGTCCACCGGCCCCCGCGGCAGCGCCACCTGCGCCGATAGCCGGCGGTCCCTGCGCCGGTCCGCCGCCGCCACCGCCGCGCCCTCCGGCAGTTTCGTTGGCGAAGGTCAGGGTGACTTCAATCTCGCTGTTCTTGGGGAAAGCCTTGGTGCGCGCCATGTAGAACGCGCTGCGCGTGCGGTCCACGCGATACGCTCCGGGGCGCAGGGCATTGCCGGCGCCGTGGCCATCGCGCAGGAAGAAATCGCTGGCGTCTACGAGTACGTGGCCGTTGCTCTCGGCGGCCACGGTGAAGCCCCAGAGCACCGATTTGGCGAACGAGTCTTCCACCGACTTCCGCTCGGCGGGATTGCCGCTGGAGGAGCGGAACGATTCGTTACCCTGCACCAACAGCACCTTCGGCCCAATGCGCTGGAAGGTGACCAGGTGACCTTCGCCTTCCTGCCCGCGGTCGAGCCCGATGTCGTTCGAGCCGAGCCCGGCGGCGAGCCCGGTGGTATAGAGGAACTCGCTATCGAAGCGCGGAATTTCGAGCCACAGGCTGCCGGTGCGCTCATCCCAATAGAGCGGGAAGTAGCCGTCGATTTTCTGCATCCCATTGGTGCGGTCTTCGATGCGCGGGGGTGGTCCGGCGGGTTGAACTGCGCCTCCACGTCCGGCGCCCTGCTGGGCGGCAAGGGGAGACAGGCAGGCGAAGAGCACGGACACGATGGTGGCGGAAGTGCGAGGGGTCATGCGGTCTATTGTATAGCGCGCGGGCTTTCAGACGGCGCCGGCCAGCCCTCTACCGGCAGGGCCACGGGGGCTCCTTCGTCATAGGTCATCCGGATTCAAGGGCCGCATCGCCCCATGGCGTATATGCGCCACGAACACTGTGTTGTCGAGGACCACAAAGAGAATCCGGTACGTTCCCCGATTGCCATGGTCGTAGAATATTTCCTTGACAGGTTCAATGAACGAAGTACTTTCGGGCGCGAGACGGCCTCGCTCCGAATACTGTGCAAGGGTCTTGATCCGTTGGCGCGCGCCTCTCAGCCATGCGCGCGCCGCGCGAGGATTGTCCCCGCGAATGTAGCTGGCTGCGTTGCGCAGATCGGTTTCAGCCTCCGGGGTAACGATGACGCGGTATCGCATTGGCGAGGTGCTCAAGACTCGCGTTCCAGTCCATCGAAAACCTCGTCTACGGGACGGCCCCGGCCTTTCTTGGCTTGCGCCACACCACGGCGGATGCTGGCTATCGCATCCAAACGATCAGCCACTTCCCGATACGCCGCCGCATCGAGCACGACGGCTTCGGCCTTTCCTTTGACGGTCAGGACCAGCGGCCTGCCGGTCTTCTTCATGCGCTTCATCATTTCCGCTGAATTGCGCTTGAACGTGGTCATGGAGTGAATATCCTGGGTGACATCGATCATGGCGTCGCTTCCTTCATAGCATTATTTTCGCATCTCCGATGATGCTATGGCGTTCGAATCCGGATGGACACGTTCTTCCTTCCCCGCCCTCGGTCCGCCGCGAATAAGTGCCGCCGAGCTCCGGGTCAGTGGTCCGGATTTGGAATAGTTCCACGGATCTTAGGCAGTTTCTGCCGCGAAACTGCTGGGCGGTGGAGCGTTCGCCTTCCACAACTTAAGGGTGGTCTCCACCGCTCCCTCATGGTCGACGTGACGCGTCTACCGCCGGTGAAGCAGTCCCGGGCCGATATTCAGATGATGGCTGATGGAATCGGGCACGGTCACAAAGAGCAGGAATCCGATGGTGGCGTGGGCGATGCCCAGGAAATACAAATTGCGATGCCGCCGGTAGACCTCGGTGGCGCACCATCCGCCCAGTAAAGCTACGGCCATCAGGAACCAGTTGGGGACGTGGACCACGGCAAACAGCACGGCCGTGAGCCATGCGGACGCGCGCGGCGGCAACGCCCGGTCGAAGCGATTCAGGAAGTAGCCGTTGAGCATGTATTGCTGCAACAGGCCCCACGGCAGATAGGCGAAGAGCGCTAGAAACGCCCGGTCGGCAGGCATGCGGCGGGTGGTGTGGAGCAGCAGTCCCGCGGCCAACAGGAGCAGCGCCAGAATGGTGAGCGCGGGGGCGAACCGGTGCGCGCCGTCGCGCAGACTGCGGCGGCCGAAACCCAGTTCGCGGGCGCCCTCGCCATGGAGCAGGTGGGAAAGCAGCAGACACGCCAGGATGGCGACCCACAGGTAGGGATGGCTCGCGCGCCAGATCCAGATGTACCCCATGATGAACACAAAGATGCCGGCTGGTTCCACGGCAGCGAGTTTGTGTAAGACGTGTCTCAAAATAAGACGTGTCTCAAAAGAAGAAGTGCTTGGTCCAATCTACCAGCATGTGGAGACCGGCCGAAGAGAGGACCGTGGAAGCTTTCTGGAAGACCTTGCCGTATGCCACGCCAGCGATAGTGGCCAGGATCATATAGCGCCAGTTGGGAAGCGGCTGCGGACCGTTATTCAAGTGCGCACAGCCGAAGATCAGACTGGCGGCCAGCAGCGTGCGGGTGCCGGGGCCGAAGCGCTGCATCAGCAGGTTCTGGATGAGCGCGCGGAAGAGAATTTCTTCCGGCAGCGCAGTGGCGGCGTAGATCAGGCCGACCGCTGCCGCCATCCGTCCGGCGCTTTGCACCGGCAGGTGCGGGGGCGGAATGAAGCCGATCGCGATCCCTACCACGGCCAGCACCGGGGCCACAATGGCGAAGCCGGCGAGCGGCAGCCAGAAGTCGCGCGGCTGGCGGGGCGGATTGTATTTCATGCCGGCGAACGAGCGGAAGCCGGTCCACAATATCAGCCCGAGCAGGATCGCGATTCCGTACGCCACGCTGTGCAGAAAGCCTTGCGCCGCGCGCGGAACCAATCGTGCGCCGGCGGCGAATTCGATGGGAAGCCAGAGGACCAGGATGCCCAGGAAGTCGAGCGCCGTAGGGCGTGGCGCGCT
>Ga0182030_10022479_pt1 | contig 11731 bp, 12 predicted proteins | sample 812S3MmetaG_FD_121299 | JGI IMG/M metagenome (GOLD analysis project Ga0182030, IMG submission 121299) | Permafrost microbial communities from Stordalen Mire, Sweden - 812S3M metaG (Illumina Assembly) | ecosystem: Environmental > Terrestrial > Soil > Wetlands > Permafrost | place: Sweden... | reverse complement strand
GCGCCGTGCCGCGCGCGCGTTCGGTCCGAAAGAGACCGTGGCCCGCGCGCGGTGTGTCGTCGCCGAGGCCGAAATTGCACTCGTCTCGCGCGACCTGGGTTTTCCCCCGAAGGCACTCGATGCAGCGCGAGCGACGCTTGAAGCGCACGGCGACCGCGTTAATGCCGCCCATGCGCGGACCCTCGAACTCCGGCGCCTCCTCCTGATCGGCCGTCTCGATGAGGCCGATCGCGCGCTCGCCGTGCTTGATCCCGCGCCATTCCCGCCCGCGTGGCGGGCCGCCCACGAACTCGTGGTTGCGGGGATCGCGCTGCGACGCTTGCGAATGGAGACGGCGCGGGCAGCGCTCGTGCGGGCCGCGCACGCCGCGCGCCACGCGGATATCCCCGCGCTGACCGCCGAGGTCGAAAGCGCGTCCCGCGTGCTGAACACGCCAGCGGCGCGCCTGATCGCCCGTGGCCAGGAGCGCGCGCTCCTGCTCGACGATGTTGAAACGCTGTTGGCCTCGAACGCGCTTGTCGTCGATGCGTGCCGCTACGCCGTGCGTGATGCCGGTACCGTGGTCTCGCTCGTAACGCGGCCGGTCCTGTTCGCGCTGGCCCGCACGCTGGGCGAAGCCTGGCCCGACGACGTGCCGAGGCGCACCCTGATCGCCCGGGCCTTCCGGGCAAAGCACGTGGATGATTCGCATCGCGCACGCTTGCGGGTCGAAGTCGGGCGGCTTCGCGTGGCGCTGCGGACGCTGGCCGACGTGAGCGCAACGAGACAAGGCTTTGCGCTGGCGCCACGCCGTGCACCCGAGATCGTCGTGCTGGCGCCGCCCGTCGAAGAGCCGCATGCAGCGGTGCTCGCCTTTCTCGCGGATGGTGAGTCGTGGGCAAGCTCGGCCCTGGCGATCACCCTCGACGCCAGCCCGCGCACCGTGCAGCGGGCACTCGAGCAGCTTGCTGCCGCCGGCAAGGTGCAGTCGTTCGGTCGTGGCCGGGCGCGTCGTTGGATGACGCCGCCGGTGCTGGGATGCACGACAACCTTGTTACTCCCCGGTCCTCTGCCGAGCGACTAGGATGGGCACATGAAGCACTCAACCGCCGAAATCCTGCGTGAATATGGGCCGTTTCCGGGAGCCGACCGCGTGAACGGGGTTACCTTCGATGGACAGCAAGTCTGGTTTGCGTCCGGAGACCGACTGAACGCGTTCGATCCCACAAGTGGGAAGCCTCTGCGCGCGATCGATGTCGCCGCGCATGCGGGAACGGCCTTCGACGGCCAGCATTTGTTCCAGATCGCCGAGGATCGCATCCAGAAGATCGATCTGCAGACCGGCCATGTTCTCGCGACGATCCCGGCCCCGGGCGGCGGCGGCGATTCGGGGCTCGCGTGGGCCGAAGGGACGCTCTGGGTGGGGCAGTATCGCGGCCGGAAGATCCATCAGATCGATCCCGAGACGGGTGCGATCCTGCGCACCATCGAATCCAACCGCGTGGTGACCGGCGTCACCTGGATCGACGGCGAGCTCTGGCACGGCACCTGGGAAGGTGACGAGAGCGACTTGCGGCACATCGATCCCGAAACGGGTGAGGTCCTGGAGCGGCTTGATATGCCGTCGGGCGTCGGCGTGTCGGGGCTCGAGTCCGATGGTGCCGACCAATTCTTCTGCGGCGGCGGTGCCAGCGGGAAGGTGAGAGCCGTCCGCCGGCCCAGGCGCACCAAGTCGGACCGTCGGACCTAGGGCGCACGGCCGGCTCGCTCACGCCCTCCCCATCCAGGCGTGCGCGCCGACCGGCTCATCCCTTGCCGGCAGGTGCCGGCGGCACCGGGAGGATGATTTCGGAGGCGATCTTCCAGTCCTCCGCGACCTTGATCCAATTGATGATCATCAGGAACGGCTTAGGTATGCCGTCCTGGCCTGCATACGATACTGTAATGTTCATCGGCGCATAGGATTCGGCTAGCTCCGGCGTCAATCCGACGACCTTGAGTCTGGATAGATCGGGCGTCAGCACGACCGGCCCGGATGCCGCGATATCGTGCAGCTTCTGGTCGACGGCATCATTGCCCCAAAACCCGGCCCAATTGCCGTCGGAGGGAACGGCGCTCTTTGCCACCAACAAAACCGAGGGCGATTGCCAGAACATCTGATGCAGGGTCTTCAGATCGTGCCGGTTCGCCAGATCCATGAGAGCGCTGAACTGCGTTCTGATCGTAGTCAAGGTCGCCGCGTCCAACGGATCCTTGTAAGCCGCGGGTGCGGCGACTGCGGAGCCCACCGAGAGAGCGCCCCAGATGATGGTTGCCGCGACAGAAGTCTTTCCCATGTTCAAGTCCTTTGCTGACGACGCAAGGTGTCGGATGATGTTCGGTGCCGATGCTGGGTGCCGATGCTCAGGCGGCAGCGCGGTAGCGCTTGGCCGCGTGGGCCTGGATGAAATTGGGCAACATCGCCTGTCGCGCCGCTTCGAGGGTGCTCCATTGGCCGGCATCGGGCAGTGGCGGGATCGTCACGGTCTCACGCCGGTCGAAGCCAATCAGCGCTGCGTCCACCAGTTCCTCGGTCGCCATCGCCGCCGGAAACGCATTCACGTCACGGCCCGAACGCTCCCAGATTTCGGTCCGCGTGGCAGAGGGCAGCACCGCCTGCACGTAGACACCTTTGGGGCCGAGCTCGAGATGCAGCCCTTGGGTCAGGAACAGCACGTAGGCTTTGGTTGCGCCATAAACCGTCAGGCCAATTTCCGGGGCCAGCCCGACGATCGAGCCGAGGTTGATGATGGCCCCTTCGCCGGAGGCGGCCAGGCGCGGTGCGATCGCGTTCGCGAGCCGGGTCGGTGCCGTGACATTCAGCGCAATCAGGCCGGCCACATCGCCGCTGCCCTGGTCGAGGAAACCACCATGCGCGAGTGAGCCGGCGTTGTTGATCAGCACGCCAATGCGCGAATCCTCGCGCAACCGCGCCTCGATCTGCAGGAGGTCTTGCTCATTGGTAAGGTCGGCCCGCAATACGTCGACCTGCACGCCCGCGTCGCGGCGCAGGCGATCGGCGAGTCGCTCCAGCCGCGAAAGATCGCGCGCCACCAGCACAAGGTCATGGCCGCGATGGGCGAAACGTTCGGCGTAGACGGCGCCAATGCCCGTCGAGGCGCCGGTGATCAGGACGGCCGGTGTGTTGCTCATTGAAAGAGTCCCCTCTGTGGCCTATTCATGACAATCGTCATGTAGTAGTATACATGACAGTCATCATGATAACCGTCAAGAGCACTCAGGGGAGAAAAATCATGCGCGTGAGCCGCGAGCAGGTGAGGGAGAACCGGCGGACCATCGTTGAGGCCGCCAGCCAGCTGTTTCGCGAGCGCGGGTTCGAGTCCGTCACGGTGGCCGAGATCATGCAGACGGCCGGCCTCACCCACGGCGGTTTCTATGGCTATTTCAAATCAAAGGAGGAGCTTATCGCCGCCGCGCTCGGCGAAGCCCTGGCCAATACGACCGGACCGTCAAACGACCTTGCGGCCTACGCTGCTGGATATCTGTCGCGCACCCATCGCGACAATCGGGCGCGCGGCTGTCCCACAGCCGCTTTGGCCGCGGAGACGATCCGTCAGCCCGGCCGTGCACGCGCGGAGATGACGGCCGGTCTCAAACGCCAGATTGAGCGCCTCAGTCGCGTCACGCCGGGCGAGACGGCCGCACAGCAGCGCCGCGCGGCGATCGGCAGCTGGGCGGCAATGGTCGGGGCGATGATCCTGGCACGCGTCAGTGATGACCCGGAATTGTCCGTTGAGGTGCTCGACCAAACACGTGCGTGGCTTGATGCGCAGGCCGGGAATCAGGCGCCGCCGGCTTCCCGGACCAGGTCGACCAGGCCACGCAGACCCACCGGCCGATGATGCCCCCCCCCGAAACGTGTCGTGAAGCGTGTTGTGAATCCCGTCGCGGCATCATCCGACGGCAGCCAATGTGCCGAACTCACCTGGCGCCGAACTCCCCCGGCATCTTCGGCGTGGTTTCGACCTTGGTCCCGAGTGTGTCGATGATGAAATCGATGAACTTCCGTACCGTCGCCGGCACGTGATTGCGGGAAACGTAGTAGACGTACAGCGGGAAGCGCTCGTCCGGCCAGTCGGGGAACAGGTTGATGAGAGCCCCGCTCTGGAAATGCTGGTCCAGCCCCAGGTCGATGACCTGCGCGACGCCGAAACCCGCTAGGCAGGCGCCCAGCTTGGTTCCTGAATCGGTGACGGTCAACCGCCCATTGACCGCGACCGAAACCAATTCGTTCTGTCGCCAGAATTCCCAGTCGAAGGGCCGCCCGGTCGAAGGATCGATCGCCAGGATGCATTGATGCGCATCGGTCGCCAGGTCCTGCGGATGAACCGGCCGTCCGTGCCGCTCGATGTAGAGCGCCGAGGCCACCGTGAGAATACGGGCGTTGAGCAGACGGCGAGCGATCAGGGCCGACGGTGTTGGCTCGCCGAAACGGACTGCCATGTCGAAGCCATCGCTGACGAGGTCCGCTATCCGGTCCCTGGTCTCGATGCGAAGCTCCATGCTCGGATTCTTCAACAGGAACGTGCTCAGTTTCGGTGCTAGAACCATCCGCGAAAACAGTGGATCGACATTCACCCGCAATCGGCCTCGCACGGCATCGCGTGATTTCGCCGTCTCGGCCGCCGCTTCCCCAATCCCCGTCAGATGCTGGACGACCCGGTCGAGGAGCGCGCGACCCGCATCGGTGAGCTCGACCGCGCGACTCGTGCGATGAACCAGCCTGGCGTCGAGACGCGCCTCCAACTTCGCGATCGCCTTGCTGACACCAGACTGTGTCATGCCCACACGTTCGGCGGCCTTGCCGAAGCTGCGTGTGTCGGCAATGGCGGCGAGAATCAGCAGCCCACCAACCAGTCGACCGTCAATCCCGTCCATCGTCGATGCCTCATGGTCATCCAAGAGATGACACAGGAATAGTAGCACGTCGCCACATATCCAGCCATTTCTATCGCCGCCGAGAATGCTGCTGGCGCGCGGTGAACCGAGCGCCCTTCACACCACCCGTCATGGAGATTCGCCCCGTCATGGACGCCCGTATGGAACAGATCCAACCCATCGTGTCTGCGATCGATGGCTATTTCGACCTTATGTATGACGCGGATGATACCCGGTTTCTTGACGTCTTCCATGACCCTTGCCTGATCCACGGCATGCGGGATGGCAAGCTCACGGCATGGTCGGTGTTCGAGTTCCGCGACGTGATGCGTGGCCGACCATCGCCGGCGGCGTTGAAATCGCCGCGCGCGCAGGAGATCTTGACGATTGAACGCACCGCACCCGACCTGGCGACTGCCAAGGTGCGCGTGCGGATCGGCCAAATCGATTTCATCGATCATCTGGTTTTCCATCACATCGATGGCAAATGGGTCGTGACCTCGAAGACATTCCACGTCGCACGCGTCTTTTCAGCAGGGTCGTAGCCCTGGGATCGCAAGTGCATCAAATATCCAGCGCCGTTGCGTTGGCCTTAGGCGAAGTTGCGCATCCGCGTCGCGACGATCTGTCCCGTCATGAAGTCGCCAGCCGTCCCTGCCAGGAACAGGATGATCTCCGCGACCTGCGCCGGCTCGCTATGCGTGCCGAGGACATCCACGCGCTGCTTGGATGCCCAGCTCGCGTCCGGAATCGCTCCGCGTGCCAGGGGTGTGTCGGTCATGCCCGGATTCAAACTGTTGACGGTCACGCCATACGGACCGAGCGCGATCGCCAGGCTCTTCGCGAGCGCAATCATGCCACCCTTCGATGCCGCGTAATGTGCATAGTCCGCGGCACCATTCTGCCCGCGGTCCGAGGTCAGCAGGATCATCGTCCCCGACTTCTGCGCGCGCATGGCGCGTCCCACCGCGCGCGTCACGAAGAATGTGCCATCGAGGTTGATCCGCAGCACGCGGTGCCATTCCTCGTCCGACATGTCGAGCACGGGCGCGCGTGGGCAGATGCCGGCACAGTGCACCAGCACATCGACGTGACCCCATCGATCCAGACACGTGGCCACCAGCGCGTCCACGCTGGCGGAGTCCGCGATATCGACCTTCATCGCCACAGCCTCGCCGCCCGCGCCGGTGATCGTCGTCGCAACGGCTTCAGCCGCGGCGTCGTCCCGGTCCGCGATCACCAGCGTCGCACCACGTTGCGCCAACAGCAGCGCGGCCGCGCGGCCGATGCCGCTCGCGCCACCGGTCATGATGACCACCTTGCCGGCGATGGACATCGGCCCACTCCCCTACGTGCTGCTGAAAACCGCCTCGGCCGTGCCGAAGCCATCGAACTCCACTGTCACCGGCGCATCCGCCGCGACCTGGAAGAACCCGCTGAACGATCCGGTGGCGAGGATCTGCCCCTGCTTCAATCCCTCTTCGTGGCGCAGCACATTAGCCAGCACCACCGCGGGCAGGAATGGATCGCTCAACGCATGGCCACCGACGCGGTCGACCAGCACATGATCCTGCTGCCGCATCACCACTCTCTGCGCGGCGAAATCGAAATTCCGCCAGTCGGCCCGCGGTGCGCCGACCACGAACGCGCCACTGGTCTGGTGATCCGAGTGCGCCTCCAGCACCGTCGTCCGGTTGTCGAGGATCTGTCGCATCGTGCGGTAGGACGTGTCGAATCGCGTATCGTTCAGCTCCAGGGCCGGGCAGGCCACCAATACCTCCGCCACCTCCTCCGGCCGATAGGGTGCGGCCCGGGCGGGCAGGTCATGTGACACCTTGAACGCGATTTCCGGTTCGATCAGCAGCGAATGCGTGACCGATCGGGGAACGTGCGCCGGGCTTGGGAACAGATTTTCGGCAAACATCGGGGCGATGATCGGCACCTCGCGCGGGCGGAAGAAAAACGTGATCTTCCATCCACCGATCGGCTTGCCCAGTTGCCGCGTTACCTCGCGGATGATCGCGTTCGTATCGCTTGCGGTCTGCGGCCGGCACGTCTCGGGCAGCTCCCGCAGCTTGATGCCGGACCGGCGCGCCTCCACGAACAATGCCGCCGCTTCGTCAATTTGTGCGCGATCCATGCCGCCTTATCTCCCACAGTCTGACGCCATCATTTCGCATCCGGTCTACGAATACGCGAGCCAGCCCCCATCGATCGCCACCGGCCCCCCGGTAATGTCGCGCGCGCCATCGCTGCACAGGAACGCCGCCAGCGTCCCGACATCCTTCGGATCAACGAACCGCTTCGACGGCTGCCGCTGCGCCAAATAGTCGCGCGTCGCTTCCTCCTCGGTCTTGCCCGACGCGGCCATCCGTTGCGCCACCAGCTTGCGCGCATGCGGTGTCAACGTGGCACCGGGACAGATCGCATTGGCGGTGATGCCGAAATCCAGCCCCTCCAGCGCGATAACCCGCGTCAGCCCGAGCAGTCCATGCTTCGTGCTGCAGTAATCCGACCGGCGCGCCGTGCCGCGCAACGCGTAGTTCGACGCGATGTTGATCACGCGGCCCCAGCGCCGCTCTTTCATCTCCGCCATCACCTGCCGGACGATATGATACGGGGCCGAAAGATTGACCGCGAGCGCGTAGTTCCACGATTCGACCGGCAGGTCCTCGATGTTCGCGTAGGTGCGGGTCACCGCGTTGTTCACGACGATGTCGATCTTGCCGAACTGCCGCCGCGTCTCGGTGACCATGTCGTTGATCTGGTCGGGGATCGACAGGTCCGCGCCATGATAGGCGACGGTCGCGCCGCTGTCGCGCAACGACGCCATCTGCGCGCTGATATGATCCTCGGCCGCGAAGCCGTTCAGCATCACGGCGCAGCCCTGGCTGGCCAGTTGCGCCGCGATCGCGAAGCCGATCCCATCGACCGATCCGGTCACCAGCGCGGTTTTGTTCGCCAGCATCGCTTCTCTCCCTTCGTGCTGTCATGGCGTCGCCACGCAGCCGTATCGCTTGTCGGCATTCTTCGGGCTTTCCGCGTCAGAACCAAAATGGCGAATTTCCATTGAATTGATCGATGCGGTCTATGGGTCTAGGCTGGCCGCAAAATTGGAGGAACATGCCGGGATGGAGCTCAGGCATCTGCGCTATTTCGTCGCTCTTGCCGAGGAGCTGAACTTCACGCGCGCCGCCGGCAAGGTCCATGTGACGCAGTCGACGCTGTCGCATCAGATCAAGCAGTTGGAAAACGAGATCGGTCAGCCCTTGTTCGAGCGGGAAGGGCGCCGTGTGGTCATGACCGGGGCCGGTGAAAGCCTGCTGCTGCGGTTGGGCAACGTGCTGCACACCATCGACGACAGCGTGCGCGCCGCCAAAAGCGTCGCCACCAAGCTTACCGGCACATTGCATGTCGGCACGACGCCCACCTTCAACGTCAGCTTGATGCCGGTGTGCCTCGCGACCTTCATCGAACGGCAGAGCGCGGTGCGGGTGATCGTGACCGAGCGTCTGGCGAAGCTGGTCGAGGCCGAGATCGCCGAGGGCGATATCGATGTCGGCATTGGTTATATGCCGACGCGCCGCAATGACCTGTCATTTGAGCCACTTTATATTGAGGAAATGGTGCTGGTGGTGCCACAGGGGCACCCGTTCGCGACGCGGCGCCGCATTCGCCTGGCCGAGCTGCATCATCAGCCCATGGTGTTGAACACCTATCAATCGGCGACTCGTGTCATGCTCGACGAGCGGTTCGCCTCCGTGAACGCCGAGCCGATCGTGATCGCCGAGATTGATGCGATCCAGCCGACGCTCGACCTGGTGGCGCGAGGCCAGTACGGCGCCATCGTCTCGGAGCATGTGGTCGGCCATGCCGGGGATCTTTGCGTCATTCCGTTGGAAGACCCGACGCCGCTGCGGACGCCAGGCATCCTGTGGAAGACCGAGATGCCCGGCAGCAACGCCTGCCGGTCCTTCGTGGCGCTCGTCCGACAGACGATAGCGCAACGCAAGATGAAGGTGCCGGCTCGCCCGCGTGGGCGCCACGCAAGCCTGTAATCCCGCGCGCGCCGCGGAAGGCGAGGGCAGGGTGGACCCATCGATCCCATCGATCGTCTCAATGCACAACAATCATTTTGTCGACCTGTCCCCGGCCTCTAGGGTCGCTGACAGAAGACCAGCGAAGCCGGCGCGACCTCCGGCCTGAACAAGAGGGATGAATCAGCAGCGCCGTGGTGCGCTTATCGGCAACTCATTGGTACGCCGGAACGGCAAGCCGCCAGATAAGGCGCGGTCAGATAATCGAAGGGTGGAGGAAATGGCTTCGAAGAAGGTCATCATTCTGGTTGCTGTGAATGGTGGCAGCCAACAAGATCACGACGGCGCGCATATCCCCAGCACCCCGATGGAGATCGCCGAGGAATCGCGGCGCTGCCGGGAAGCGGGCGCGGCCATTGTCCATCTGCACGCGCGCGATCCGGTGACACGGCTTGGCACCGGTGATCCAGCAATTTTCGGCGACATCATCCGCAAAACCCGGGATCGTTGCGACATCCTGATCCAGACCACCACCGGCATCGGGCTCAAGCAGGATCCGGTGACGGGCGAGTCCGTCTGGGCCTCGCATGAGGAACGGCTCGGCCTGCTGACCATCGAGCCGGTGCAGGATCTGGTGACGGTGCCGCTCGGCACCTGGGATTTCTATCATCCCGCCGGCGCGCAGTCGGTCGCGCGCACCTATCTCAACACGCCGGATTTTCTGCGCAAGAATATCGGCGCCATCCTGCCGAAGCGTATCCCGTGGGAGATGGAGATCGCCGAGGTCGGCTTTCTATACAACGCGATCCGCCTCGCCGAGGAGGGTGTGTTCGATCGCCACGCCAGCAATTTCTGGCTCGATTACCTGCTGGGCTATGGCGCCATGCCGGCAAACGCGCGCCAGCTCGGCTTTATCGCCGAGGAAGGCCTGCGCCTATTTCCGCAAGCGAAATGGGAGGTGAACGCCACCGGCCGTGAGCAATTCCCGATGAACATCGTCGGTCTGGCGCTGGGCTGCGACATCGTGCGCGTTGGGTTCGAGGATAATCTGCATTTGCCAAACGGCCGGGTCGCCGCGCACAACCACGAACTGGTCGCGGAGATGGCGGAGTTGGTGCTGAAGATGGGCTGCCAGGTGGCGACCGCCGCCGACGCAAGGCAGATCCTCGGCGGGGGGCCGCATCATGGCTAGGCTCGAAGGCCGCGTCGCCGTCATCACCGGCGCGGGCAGCGGTATCGGCCGTGCCGCCGCGCAACTGTTTGCCGAGGAAGGCGCATCCGTTGTCGTTGCGGAACTATCGCGGGAGCTAGGTGAACAAACCGTCCAGTTGGTGCGCGCCGACGGCGGCGTCGCCGAGCTGATCCAGACCGACGTGACCGACGAAGCCAGCGTCGACGCCATGATTGGCCAGGCCGTTGCCCGCTTCGGCAAGCTCGACATCCTCTATAACAACGCCGGTGGCTCGCGGGGCCACGATGGGCCGGTGACCGAGGTGGCGCTTGAGGAATTTTGGCGCGCTATCAAGCTCGACCTGTTCGGCACCTGGCTGTGCTGCCGCCGCGGCATTCCCGAAATCATCAAGGCGGGCGGCGGGTCGGTGATCAATACCGCGTCCAATGTCGGCCTGCGCGGCTTCAAGCGTCTCAGTGCCTATACCGCGGCCAAGGGTGGCGTCATCTCGTTGACCCGCGCGATGGCGGTCGACTTCGCCGAACACAACGTCCGGGTAAATGCGATCGCTCCGTCCGTTACGCTGACCCAGCGCCTGATCGATCGCATGCAGACCAGCACGACTGTGCAGCGCATGGCGGACCGTCACCTGGTTGGGTTGGGCGAACCGATCGATGTCGCGCATACCGCGCTCTATCTTGCCTCGTCCGAATCACGTCGTGTCACCGGCCATGTGCTGCGCGTGGACAGCGGCATGACCATCACGTGAAACCATCCGCGCCGCGCGCGGCAATCAAGAATGTTTCGCCCACGCAGACGGGCGCCAGGAGGATCGGCATGAAGATCATTGGTATGTTAACCCTCTGCCTGCTTGCGCTGGCCGTATCCGGCGTGCCGGCCCACGCGGACAACGGCGTCACCGACACCACCATCCTGATCGGCTCGCATGGTCCGCTGACCGGCGCCGCATCGTTCGTCGGTCTCGGCTCGCGCGCGGGAATGGAACTGGCGGTGCAGGAAATCAACGATGCCGGCGGCATCAACGGTCGCAAATTGCAGGTGACCTTCGAGGACGATTCGAACTCGCCCGCGAAGGCGCTCGCCGCCGACAAGAAGCTGGTCGAGGAAGACAAGGTCTTCATGATCCTCGGTCTGTCCGGCAGCAATCCGACCATCGGCACGCTGGATTACCTGCGTGACCAGAAGGTGCCAGGATATTTCTCCATCGCATCCGCGCCGCAGGTGACCCACCCGTTCAATCGCTACCTGTTCCGTGGCGCGGTGCCGGAATCGGCGCGCTACGGCGAGCTTTATTCCGAGTTCATCACCCAGTTCCTGCAGGTGAAGCGCGTCGCGATTCTCAGCGGCAATGACGAGAACGCCAAGAACGAGGGCGACAACGTCACGAAATATCTCGACAAATGGTACGGCGTGAAGCCGGTGATCCGCCAGGAGCTCAAGCTGGGTGACAAGGACTTCACCCCGCAATTGTTGCAGATCAAGGCGGCCAACCCCGAGCTGATCGTTCTGGCGGCGCAGACGCCCGAGGCCTCGATCATCGTGCGCCAGGCGCGCGAGCTCGATATCCGCCAACCGTTCTTCGGTG
>Ga0182030_10022478_pt1 | contig 11732 bp, 19 predicted proteins | sample 812S3MmetaG_FD_121299 | JGI IMG/M metagenome (GOLD analysis project Ga0182030, IMG submission 121299) | Permafrost microbial communities from Stordalen Mire, Sweden - 812S3M metaG (Illumina Assembly) | ecosystem: Environmental > Terrestrial > Soil > Wetlands > Permafrost | place: Sweden... | reverse complement strand
CCTGGGCGCCCGCGGCGCGTTGGAAACAAATGCGTTTCAAGCGCTGTTTGTTGTGTTTCCGGCCTGATTCTCGTCGTTGAGTATTTAAAGTTATTGGTGGAGGCGGCGGGAGTCGAACCCGCGACTTTCTATTAGAATCAATAACTTGCTGATTCGGCATAATACTCATTCTGCACATTCTGCACATGTTGCAATTCAGTAGCACAAAACTAGCACAAAAAGGGGCACGCGCATTGGCCTCGGTTTGCAATGCGGTCCGGGGGTGCGTTAAACATCATTTTCGACATCACGCAACAAAGCCCCCGTCACTTCTGACCGGGGCAAGGATTTAACGATGGAATTGCTGCCGGGTCTAACAATGCGCTCTAGTCCCGCAAGCCGAACTGGGTTCCTGACTACGTTTCTTGCCTAGCTTCAACCCTTCCTGCCTCACATGCCATCTGGTGGAGGCGCATTTCGCCCGACCGAGAAGCTCTGATGTCTGGTTCCAGTTGCCGGTTCGGTGAAATGCTTCCAAAGCGATTTGAAGGTCGGGAATACTGGCCTCTCCAAGACGAACGAACTCGGCGAGACGAAATCTCTGCTCCTCTCGCTCCCGACTACGGCATCCGGCTTGCCGAAGGTACTCGGAATTCGCGTGACAGAACTCGTCGGACACCCCTAATTCTCCGCCAGCGTCCAGTGGGAGGTTTCTGGGATTCGAGAGGGGTCGCTTTCTCCATTGCCCGTAAAGGGCATTGTGTTTGTTCCCGAGACACCGATTGATAAAGCCGCGAAACCTCGCCTCGTTCGCCCCGTGCATACGGTCTGGAGAAAACGTCTGAATGACATCCTCCTTACCGTCCCTGCGGAATTTCGAACAGGCTGGTAAAGCTGCCAAATGGATGAGAAGTTCCTGCGTCCAATCTTCTGCTTCTGTCTCCGAAGGAGAGCCGTGAACCCGCCGCCTCACCCAGTTCCCAACATAGTTTGGAAACCGCTCGAAGAACTCGCTGAAGCTGTTCGGGACGATGAACCCATCGTGACCAACGAAATGGCCGTCTTGAAAGGTGTATGCGTCGTCATGAAGGGCGACTTGTTCCACGGCAGATTCATTCAGAAATACTTGGTTTTCTCGGGTATTGACCATTTGCGGAACCTCCAAGTTCCGGCCAAATCGTAAGGAACGAGGCGGTCAATGGTTAAGTCATCGAGGGAAGGCCATGAGGAGTTGGTCATTCGGGTTCAGGTGGCACTCAATCTGGCAACGAAGAAGGAAGCAACCCATTTAGCGAACGTCCTCGTCTCGTGTCTGGAGGACACTCTCGTTGACCATCTGGCCGAGGATGGCTATTCAATCAAGCTGGGAGCATTCGGGAAATTTGCTGTTCATCACCGCCCAGCGATTCGACGGAGAATAGGCTTCAGCGGGGAAATCCGCGATGTGCCCGTGAGGCGCAAGGTGAAGTTCATCGGCCTAGGAAGGCTGCGCCAGCTTGAAACTGCCCCAGTCAGCAACAGAGTTGTCGCATCTAGCCAGCCGTAGATGTGCTGTCTATCTAGAGATACGGCTTGTGAATTACTTTCGCCTTTTCTTTGCCTATACTGATTTGGTGTTCAACATTCCCGCATCCCGGCTCTGCGACTACACCATCCAGTGCAAGGGCTGCTCGGAGAACATCCCGGCTCCGGTCCAGACGATTCCCGACAGTTGGGTTATCGCTGAGTGTCCGCTCTGCGGCCAGAAGCGCCGGTACCTACCTCCAGAGATATTCCGAGGGATGCTGTCGCACTTGCTCTCTAACAGGGACATGATGCGGGGTGCTTACCGTGGGTGAGATGAAGAGGGCGACTGCACGAGAAGAACAGGATAGACGCACGCAAGACCGCTTCGCCTCGACCATTGTTATTGCTGCCTCCATCATCGCTGCGGTTCGCTTGGCGCGTGAACCTGACATCAGCAGACCGTCACCTCGGCTGACAAGTGTGATTGCTGACAGCGTGGGTCTGGCTCGAATGATTCTTGAGCGCGTCGTGCATTAGGATGGTCGCGTGTGCGGACGATAATCTCGCCATCCTCTCCAGTTATCTCCAAACGGCGTGCTCGTTGGCTGGTGAAGCTCCATAGCCATTCGCTTCGATCACCGGGAATCGCACCCATATGGTGCGCTTTTCTGCATCGAGAGAGATTTGCCCTTGATTCTACCTTCTCCCGTGATTGAGCGAACCTGTCTATTGTGCTAGTGTCCAAATCAACAGCGATGAAAGAAATCAAAGTAAAAAATTGGGAAGAATTGGAGAGCCGCCTCAAGGATCGTGAGATTGATCGAAGCTTCACAATCTTTAGAGGGGTTCCAAACTTCAAAGAACACAAGCTTCGGCCAAAGATAGGGCGAACACTTCGCGGCTACCAGCCCTACAAGAAGAAACGCGAAAAAGCTCTCTATGAACGATTTGCACAACTCGCGGCCCTTCATTGTTCTTACCCTGTGGAGAACCTATGGGATGTTATTGCACTGGCTCAGCACCACGGTCTCCCGACGCGACTTCTTGATTGGACATTCAATCCGCTTGTTGCAGCGTGGTTCGCCTTGGACAATAGGTTTCCGGATGTGCCGCCCACGAGAAAGTCAAGGCCGAGTAGTTTCTCTCCCCCTAATTATCCAGCGGCTATATACGTCCGCCGAATTCCGAATCGGGCTCCAGTCATTCCGAATCCGCTCGATACTCGCGGCGTTCTTTCTTTCCAGCCGAGGCATATTAGTCAACGGATTGCCGTACAGAGTGGCGTTTTCACGATTCATGAAAATCCCTCTGAAGATTGGGATGATGGAGAGACGGTTGCATTATTGCTCGATTTTGATGAGTCTGCATGGCGTCTTGCAACACGACGGCTGTTCCGTTTCGGAATGCACAAATACACGCTTTTTCCTGACCTAGACGGCCTATCCGGCCATTTGTCGCGCCTGTACACACGAGGTTACAGTTTGCAGCTTGGACACGTTGCCGAAGAGGCTTAACGAGAGTTCCTTCTCGGTTGAGTTCAATTTTGAACACCGAAGAATCTCTTGACCGCATCCCAGACCGCCATAGCACTCCGATTATCCTCGTCGCCCAGAATCGACTGCACGGAGATAGTCTATGTGCGACCGGTCGCCATGCGGGTGTGACCGACCTGCAACGCCATCGGAGAATCGGTTGACCTTGCCAGTGAGATTTACAATCGGGTGCCCAGTCTGGTGCCGGGGACGATCGAGAGCTAGTATTGATGGATACCGACTAGCCGCACCCTATATGTGGAGCAATCACCCATGCCCATCGAAATTGAATTCCCACTTGACACCTTCGTTGATGTCTTTGAATCGCAGACCAGCAAAGTGGGAACCAGCCTATTAGCTCCGGGGGGAGCGTCCCTAACAGTCCAGCCCTATGAAGTCCGAACCCCGCCCAAGGGCATGGCTTTTGACGACATTCCAATTGTCCCGGTGCTAGTCGGGTTTGGAACATCCGTCGCCGTGAATGTGTTCTCGAGTTGGCTGTATGACAGATTGAAGAGTTCCCCCAGTAGGCGAACTCGGCTCAAGATTAACCGCCGATGGGTTGAGGTTTCCAAGGATGGGATTACGAGAGCATTCAGCGAATCTGTTGAAAAAGACGAAGAATAGGAGGACGTTCATCAGCACATGAAGGCGGTAAGGAACTGCAACCTCGTGACTCGCCCCGATTCGTTCTTGGCCAGTCGGTAGGCCAGCGTTCTTTCCCCGCTGAAGCCGGAGGAACGAGAGGTCGCTGATGTTGAAGGGTGGATATGAGATTTACAATCGAGTGTTCCGAATAGTCCCGCAGAAGTTGACCGGGGAGTGATGAGAATACCCGTGCGGTCTGGCCGTCACTCCGGCAGCGAGGAGATTTCAGACATGGCAGACAAGATTGTTAGGCAACTGACACCAGAGGAAGAAGAGCTTGCTGCCAAGCGAGAAGAATTGGCACGACTCGGAGCACAACTAGCAGACCGGGAGTTGGCTCTCGCAAGCCTGAAGGCCGAGCTTGCAGGATTCGAGGGGTTGTACCTTCGCCGAGTGGGCGTTCTGTATGCCGAACTTGACGAGTGGAATGCCCGGCTAGCCGAATTACGGGCTGAACAGACCAGAACCCCGGAGGCAAAAGCAGAGGCTACCGAGGCTCGGGCACAGGCTGAGGAAGCCTATTCAGCGGCTCATGGTGAGGCAGCAGAAGTTCAGCCATTCTTACCTTCTACCGAACTGAAATGGCTCTACCGCGAGGCTGCCAAGCGGGTTCACCCGGATACCGCAACCGACGAAGCTGACCGCGTGCGGCGTGAACGATTGATGAAGGAAGTTAACGCTGCCTACGCGACCTCCCGGCTTTCAGGTACTTTGCCCTCCACGGTGCAGAAAGGAGCCTCACATGGCTTTACCTGAAGGGCTGTTTGAATCTGCAATGGCATTCGCTGGGATCTTCGGCGTGCTCATTCTATTGCTTTTCCTCGGGGCGGGTCTCTTCTTCGTCGGGACGTTTATGGTCATAGTTCCCGGGTTTCTCATCGAGGAATTCACGCATGACAAGAACTTCAAGCTCATTCCCTGGCGTGTGGTCCTCCTCATCGTCGTAGCAGGAGGGCTCTTCCTAATTCGCTGGTACCTGCCCTTCGCTATCGCCGGGGCGATCGGTCTCATCGGTATGTTCTTTGAACTGATCGGCACCTCTGGGTAGCTCTTATCATCCGCAGTGTTCAGTCGCCCACCGAGTTTCTACAACGCTCTGCCGAAAGGAATGATGGCCATGAAACGTGCGGCCCTTTACATGAGAGTCTCCACCGTAGATCAGCACCCGGAGAACCAGCTCAACGAACTCCGGCATTTCGCCGTCCTACGCGGCTTCCAAATCGTCGAGGAATACACCGACCACGGCGTCAGCGGGGCCAAGGCCCGGCGGCCGGCCCTCGACAGGATGCTGAAGGATGCCCACCGACACCGGTTCGATGTCGTCGTTGTCTGGGCCTGCGACCGCCTCGCCCGGAGCACCAAGCACTTTCTCCAGTGCCTCGATGAATTGAACGAACTCGGTATTCAGTTTCTTTCGCAGCGGGAGGCCATTGATACCGATGGTCCTTTGGGCAGAGCGATCGTGGTAATCGTGTCAGCGGTCGCTGAGCTTGAACGCTCCCTGATCGTAGAGAGGGTGAAGGCGGGAATGCGTCGCGCCAAGCTCGATGGCCGCCGCATTGGCCGGGTACCGCTTGATGTCGATCACGCGGCACTCGTCAAGGATCGCCTTGCGGGGATGTCTCTGACCAACGTTGCGAGGCGTTACGGACTTTCTCGGGCCAGCGTTGTCCGGTTCGTCCGCCTCGCGAAGGCCGAGGACCCAGGCGGAGCTCAACCCATTAACTCGGCAATGAGTGCTAGTGAGGCGCAGTCATGTGTGCGGATATGAGTGAAGTTGAAATGGGCTTTGTCGTAAGTTTAGGAGTCCTGCGCGAGGTACTCCGCGGGTTGAACGTTAGGGGGCGCCGGTGGTGGATTTCGAGCGATCCGTACGACGCTGTTGAGGATGGCTACATCAGCGTTGCACATGGCACTGTCGGAACCTATGACCGGTTGAACACTCTTCACTTTCGCGTTCCGGTCATTGGAAATGAAGGCTCCAAGTTCACGGACAGGCTGATCTTGATGTTTGATCCATCCACGACTACCGCAGTAGAACCTGGCTACTACCTGCATGATGGCCGCATTTTGGAGGACCCCGTGGAGGACCTCGCCAGTTTCTACGAGCCGATCGAAGAGGCTTTGATTGCCCGGCTGCATGAGGGAGCCTGATCATATACCGACCACCGAGAAGACGAGTAGAATAGTGCGGCACTTAAACCTGCGATCTACCAGGGAATGCTGAAGAAGAACTGATCGAGAGGGGAAGCAAATGAGTCACCGTCATGCCTGCGATGCAGGCCACTATTGGAACTGCGAGGGTACCGCGCTGCGCCCCCTTATGGGTGACACAGAGCCATCCGTCTGCATGTGCATCCGGCACCGGGTTCCGCTCGAAGTCGGCGATCACTCCGAATGCTCGATCGAGCTTCTTGCCTGCCCAGAGCATCGCGAAGAGCAGCGAAGGAGGATGGAAGAGGCAAGCGAATCAGAGACGAATATACCTGAAGGGTGGGAGCCGCTCTTTCGTCCGAGGACCGAGGCCGAGAACAGAAAATTCGAAGAGGAACATCGATTTATGGAAGAAGTCGTCTACGCTGGACTTGAAAACATCAACACAGGGTTTGATGCTCGGGGAATCTTTCATTTCTCGCCAACCGATTTCGGGAAAGTGATTGACCGGTGTGAACTCCTTAAGGTCCACCCCAACGGTATAGAAGTCTTCGCGACTGATGGTGGCTTTATTGAGTGCGTATTCGCAATGGACGACGGGTCCCCTGTAGACGATTTCGAATGGGCACGGCGACTGGTCAAGAGGTACATCAGTATCCCTCACATCACGATGAGCGCCAGCTTCAGCGTCCCAGATTCCGTTCTCAAGTCGAGCGGTCCGTCTACCGACCCTTCCCAAGTAGTTACGAGCCCAGAGGAACCAAATGCCGAAGACGCCCAAGCCAAGTAAAGAGATCACAGAGATGCTGGATTACTATGCCGCCAAGAATAAGGCGTCGCGTGAGCAGCGCAAACTCGGGTCAATCCCCAGCGTGGGTATCTTTTTTGTCTACGACAATCGCCCCCTGATCGACAGTACGCCGGTTAACGAGGCGCAGCCCTATGGCGATTTCAAGGGCCACGCCAAGGGTCATCCTGACTTCTGGAAGAACCTCCAACGGAATGGCATAGTACCCGATGACGTTGAGTACGATGAAGTACCTCGGGGGCGGGTAGGTTTCGACGACAAAGAAAAATGTTTCCTCATCTTTATGGACAAGTGCATCCTGGAAAACCAAGGTTTGGTGGATCAGATCAGAACTTCCCTGAATCTTCTGCCTGCATCGACCGCTCAGCCCAGGCTGGATTCCCACTACAAATGTCCGGGGTGCAAGAAAAAGTCGGAGAGCGAGCTCAAGCAAGAGGAAGACGACTGGGACTTCTAAAAGACAGTACCCGCAAGGAGCCCCATCGGACTTTGGGTAAAATGTCTCAAACTGCATTCGAAGTCGCTTGACGGGAAGCTGCGATTTGGGCAACCGGCCGCAAGTGTTCAAGATTCCGCGTCGGTAAGGGCGAATGAGCGCCAATGGGCGCGTCTGATAGAAAAAGGCCCAAGGCGATCTAGCGAAAGGTGATTACGAAATGAACCGCGACAAGATCATAGCCCAGATGCTTGATGAATGGTGCCTTTCTGAGAACTCAGTTGAGGATCTTGAGCCCGGAGGTACGAAATGTGATGCCGAGTATGTCAGAGATGTCTTCCTTCCAGAGATGCAGAAGCGCCTCCCTGAAGGCGAGATCATAACGTGCGACGATCTCCGGTTGGAAGTCCAATGCTGCGATATCTGCCACGGCTACTACCCGCATTACGACATGTACGTGGTGGAATTGCCTGATGGTCGTACAGGATGGATTTGCTGCGCAGTGCACCAGGTACTCTTCCCGAAGACAGCGCTCCCAGATAACGATTCTGAGTTAGTGGATATCGAGCGCATTCTTGGCGGTGACGGCTCAGACGGACAAGGTGCCTGATTGCCTCCTCAAGCCGACCTGCTCTGTCTCCGCCCGCCCGGCGAGAGCCATTTACTGGAGCCCACTATGAAATCCAATTTGCTGCAGATGAAGGCCGCACCGCCTGTTGAACGGTTCCATCGTACTGTGGAGACCCTTGAGCCCGGTGTGAAATTCGATATCCAGGACATTGCCAATGAGGACGGAACTTGTCCCTTGTGTGTTGTCGATTTGCCGAACCCAGGGCCTCACGGCGGACTTTGCCGGGCGCTGCTGACGGATGAAATCGTGGATGAGTTGATTCGTGCTTTGACTGCTTGGAAGACGCGTTCGCTACCGACGGCTCACTGACCGTCCCTGAGATCGAAGAGCAACGGGTTACAGATGCAATGGCATGTGCGACAGGAATCTAAAACCTGTAACCGGAGCCACAGCACTGGATTGCTGCACGAATCCTGGCGTACCAGGACCCCATTCTTAGGAACCATTTCCGTATGCTGGGAATATGAAGACGAGACATTTACAAATCGAAACGGAAACGCGGGACGGGAGGACGGTGTACGTCTCCTATGTCGATGGGAAGTACTTTGAGCATCGCACCCGTGAAGAAGTGCTTGAACATCTTCTGGCAGCATCGGAAACCGCAGAGCGTCACGCCGATTATTATGCGGAGCGAAAGACTGACCCAGAATACCAATTTCTGTGGAAAGTCATCTTTCGCGGGCTGGAAGATCTCAACACCGGCTTTGATGCCCCTACGCTTCCTCACTTTTCGCCCGACGATTTCGCCATTGTGATCCAGAGGTGCGCAAAGCACCACGTCAGCATAGTCGGAATTGAAGTTTACGACATTAGCTCATGGCCGGTCTGCATGCTCGATTGCTGCGGCGGGAGGCGTGCCAGCCGTCTGGTGAAGGAGTATCGCGAACGCCCGGGCATTTCCTTTAGCGGTTGCTTTGATGTCGGTGAGAACGTCCCTGTCAGCGAGAAGAGGGATCGTTCGAAGGAGTGGATTGATTTAGACGAGGCTCTGGGTGGAAAGCGGAGCCAAGGCAACGGGGATTGACCAGGCTCATGAGGATTGCCTTTGGTCAGTATTCACCAGTACAGATGGTACCGTGCAGTCCGAGTCTCTATTTTCGCCGCTTTGAAACCGGACCCCGTTCAGGGCCGGGCTTCTCGTAGATTCCTTTATCCAGACCGCGCACCAACTTCTCCATTGTGATCTCAAACACTTCGCATATCCGCAGAAGCGTGGTCACCGTAATGGGCCTTCCGGCCTCAATCTGCTGCCAATGCCGCGTCGAGAAGCCGAAGGACATCATATCCTCTTGCGAGTACTCGTGCTTTTTTCGAAGCCCACGGGCTCTTTCGCCAAGCAAGCGGAAGAATTGTTCTTGACTCTTCACGCTTCGGGTTATAGGGTTTTACGTGCAAAATCACCACGAGCAGATTAGCGTACAGGCGTCAAGCGGAACTACTGCCTAGTTCTCATTGGTTCATGTCGATGGAAGATGCTCCATTTGACGCGCAGTGGGGGACCAAGGACATCCCTAAATCCCGAGGGGTGCCTTCAAATCTGGAAGGCATACTTGGCCTCGGCTGCCAATTTCTCCGCAATTTGCTTTCGTTGGGGGGGGAGTTGAAAGTGGGTTTCATCTGGATTTTCGCCGGGACCATGGCTGTCTACCTTGTCCTTGCAATCGTTTGGAAGGGATTTGCGGGGTTGATCAATTTAGTGAGCGGCGACGTTCACCCGCCACCAGTCCCCTACACTGAGCAAGTGGCCGCCGAACTGCGGAAAGAACTGTCCGGCTCTGTCAAGGTCTGGAACCGAGAGCCCAGGCATCCCGAGCACCCTGACTATAAGTGGGTTGTATTCGATCGAGATCCTGAGGACCCGCTCTATCAATTCCAGAAGACTGAACGGCGGAAGGTTTACTACTCAGAGTATGAATTTCGGACGCTTTTCAGCAGGGCATTCTCGGTCGATGTGATCAAATGCGACACATCGAACTTGGAAAAGTTAAGGGATGCCAATAAGCCAGCTGCCTCTCAGCCAACGGGTGAATTGCGGCTTGAAGTCGAGCTTGGAAAACGACGTAGAAAGTACACATTCTTTCACTGCATGGGGCAAATTTGGAGATGTGAATTCATGTTCCGCGATCCGTCCTGGCGCAAAGCTGTCAGGTCGCAAGCTTGGCTGGGCTCCTCGTATAGCAACGAAGTAAGCAGTCCATACGAAGCGGCGTGCAAGATCGCGGAATTTCTGGTAGACCTGCCCAATGATATTCAGGACGCTCGCTTTCAGAAGCCCGAGAAACTTCGGAAATACGAGGCGAATGCCGCACGCGTGGTGGCGAGGGAGACGGCCTTGAAGTCGGCAGAGGAGGCGGAATTAAAGCTTTGGCTGGCAAGTGGCAAATCGAAGAAAGCGTACTATAAGCACTTAAAGCGGGAGGAGGCCAGTGAGACTAAGGCGCTCTTCAAGGAGTGGGATGCGGCTTTTGAGCAAAGCCAGCGAGTGAGCAAGGACGGACCGATCGTGATGCCGCCGTCTTATTACGCCTGCTCGACGATGGAACTGGAGGAGGAAGAGGGGGAAGAGGGGGACGAGCAAGTGGAAGTGGACGACGGCTACGGTGAGGACGCACCCGACGAAAGATCCGCTGAGTAGCCCTGACGGATTTCAAAGGGGCGTTTCAGAAAATGCACTCACAGATTCCATTGGAAATCCGGCTCGGACCTAGCGGATGGTGCAGCGGGCGGGAATGAGCCGCCATTTGCGGACGGATCAGTTCCTATTTAACCCCATTTCTCGACTTTGTAGCTTCACCTTCCACCGCGATTCCATCTTCCGAATGTCCTCGATAGTCGAAGCACTACCAGCGATCTCAAGAATAGAAACTTGGTAGTCGCTGTATTCGCGGCTTTTTAGCGCAATGTTGCCGCCGTGACCAGATACGACATATTCCATCCATCGGTGCCAAAACCCTGCACTCCCAGAAGCTGAGCCTACATACTGCTCCTTGGTCTTGGGACAAGTCAGGAGGTAGACCCCGGTTGCCTCCTTGAGGACGGCGATCCAATTCTTTGGCAATCCTGCGATACTGGACAAGGGCTGCATGAGATTTAGAAACCCGGGGAAGTCTGGTTCCTTAAATTCAGGACGCAGTTCGATGATTGGCTTGTTCATGTTATCTGCCCGTTGAACCCAGGCACGTGTTCCATCGCCCCAGTCGATGATTACCTTGCCTTCTAAGTCGGCAAATCGGTCATCAAGCTGCAGGTCGTAGAGGTCACAACTTCCGGCCAAGTCAATTCCGTCTCTATGGGGCTGTGGAGTGTCCTGCGCCAGGACTGCCCGGAACGAGGCGATGTAGAGACCGACGAACATCGTGGCGCCCTCAGGGGTTGCTACGAATGACGCCCAGCTAGATGCTCGGGAGAATTTTGACCTGTCTTGACATTTCTGGCTGGACTGATATTTTTCGAAGGCGGGCCTGTCATCTCGCCAAAGCGCATATGGCGTCCTCCCGGGTAGCGCTCGCTTGTCCTGGTGACGGAGAAGGATTACCTCGGATGGTGCGAGTCCATGTTGGGCCAACAACGAATTGAACAGGAAAGGCATGATCGTCACCTGAGAATCTAAATCCCGCACTCGATTGTATGCTCCATTGCCGAAGAGCCCAAGGTTTCGCTGACTTCTCATGTGGCGCGTCGAGAGCAACAGGGAAGTTGAGCACCTGCTTCCGTGGCGGCATGGGCTGGTCAATAGGGGTCTCAAAATCAAGGGCTTTAAGTCGTTCATATTCAGCCTTCAAAAATACAGAGTTTCCCGGACCACAAGGCTTAGGTTTTGGTCCATCCGCCAGGCCACTGGGCAAGAGTGATGAACGTAAATCTTCACCAATGTCGCACCGAGTCGCCGACGGCGGTTTACGAGACGGAAATGGCTGAACGAGGGTAGGAGACGCGTGAGCTTATGGCAGAGGGATTCCCAGCTTTTCCTGCATAAGCTGTTTCAGATAGGTCCGACCTAATGTGAAGAGCAACTCGATGCTCGCACCGCCGATCTTG
>Ga0182030_10022477_pt1 | contig 11732 bp, 11 predicted proteins | sample 812S3MmetaG_FD_121299 | JGI IMG/M metagenome (GOLD analysis project Ga0182030, IMG submission 121299) | Permafrost microbial communities from Stordalen Mire, Sweden - 812S3M metaG (Illumina Assembly) | ecosystem: Environmental > Terrestrial > Soil > Wetlands > Permafrost | place: Sweden... | reverse complement strand
TGTTTCCCCCCGTTAAACACGGGGGGAGTTGTTTTGGTCCGATTTCTCCTCTCCCCCCCCCCCCCCCCTCTCCCCTGTCACCATATTTTGGTTGGATTCCTTCTTTCAGGCTTTAAATCCTCCTCCTGCCCTCATCAGCATATTCTCTAATACTCACAAATGAAGACTATGATCCATAGCATGGCCTGAGATCTAACAGTCTTCTTTCTGTCTTTTCCAACCTTTGAGAAGGATATTTCTCAACCCAACAAGAAAATTATGCCATCCCCAATCTTCTCTCCCATTGTACTGAATTGTCTGGGACGATGGACTTCCTAGCACTTATGCTTGCCTCTCATTGAGAATTATCCATCAAGATCTCAATACTGTGGCGTCGTTGCGGCACAGTCCAATGCTCCAAATATATCAATTTATTTGGTACGTCCACACTCAGTGCGGCAAAGAATATAGGAAACACTTCCATATTCGCCCTTCATTTTCTCATAACCCAATCTCCTGCCGACATTGTTCATACCGTGAGATTTGCAAGGATAGATGGCTATTAGGAGATACTTCATTTCACTGTTAGCTGAGAATTATTCACCTCCATATATCGCCTAATGATTCATAGATCTCATATTTCTAATCTTAACTTAACCATAATTAATACTTTATTAAATCCACCTGGTTCCTTAAGTTCTTCCTATTCAACAGTCGGACGAACAATCTGGTCAAACAATCCATGGAGTTCAAGGGACATTATCTGCTCATGATCTGGGCACTGTATCATTTCCCGGCATTTGCCCTTTACCCCAAGCTTTCATCATTCCTTACTGTCTCGTTTCTCAGTTTCGCTTGATCTTTTGTTGTCATATTTTAGGTGGTTGCGAAATGCAGGATGTTTGCCAAGGAATTTCAATTTGTAGTGGTAATTTCCTATGTCTTATGAAGGAGTAAGGATTTTATGTATAATATTGCTCAAAGTTGTTTTAATGAAGCTCTAAATCTTCTAAGATAAATAGTACTTGGAATTTGGACTGGATCAAGTCATCATCGTCATAGGCCTTAGATAACTTAGCTGACTAAAGTTATAGCTGTGACAGACCAGACTTGGAGAAAGATACAACTCGGATATCTCATGAAAAGACCACAGCTAACTCCACTACTTCGCTTTTTCATTCATATTAAAATTCACTTTCAGCATCAATGCACTGAAGAATTCTGACTCGCGCTATCCTCTCAGATCTTATATAAAAACCCTCTTGTCTTCAGCTCTATGTTTCAAGAAGGGCAAAACACACAACTTCCAAGTACAATTCGAGGCAGTCATGCGATCTCTTACTCATCATACCTTCTCTTAGTGCTTCGCTCCCCCACCCCTCTCGCTTGCCTAGTTTATAAACACCTGACTTCAGCTAGTTTTGCCTCTTGTTGTCAATTTTAAACAATGGTGGAATATCCAACAGCTGTCAATGTGTCTGATTTCAATAGGTAGGTACTGACATCCTCCAGCACCTCTTCTCAATTACAATGATTTGTATGCTTTTACAGAAGCAAACTCCTTTTTACCTATCTGTGCACATAACAATAAATTCACAAATTGTAATCAGGAAAAAAAAAACCTCGGTGCTTTACCCTATTGGTTTTTCAATAAGCCCTCTTTGTTTTGCTTATATACTTCAGAAAGAGGGAATTAATATATGAAGTGGGAGAGATCATTTATCAGTTCTAGCTGATTGGAATTCACTCTGATATTTTGCAAGGGCTTTTCATGTCTCTGGAAGTTTTTACTGTTCAAATATATATAAACTTCTACGGTCCTGGTATCTCACCTTTATAATCTCATCTCAAAAATGCCACGATATGCGCTTGTCTATCTTCTCTGTGTATAGATCTACTTGCCAACACCATCTGATCTGCAACCTCACTCAATATACACTCATCTATTTTCATCACCTAATTGTAAAGTCACTCTTATCTCCAATCATATTTCCATCTCTTGTTGTCATTTCCCAAAACATTGTGAAATGTCCAATAGCTGTCTGTTAATGTGCTTTGCTTCAATAAGGAACCAGTTATGTCTCAATTTGAAGTATTCCCAGTAAAATAGTACCAGTATAATAACTAACTACAAATTAATAACTAAATGAAAGCGGATGCAGGAAAGTGCATGCTTCACTAGCCGGACGGCCGGTCCGATCTTTGAGATATTGTTGGGTTGATGATGAGGCGAGGTTTGTATTTATACTTGGGAATTGTGTGGGATAATGTGGGAGGTGCTTATTCATAAGAATCCACTTTTGATATATTTTCACTTAATGATTCTAAGAGCTTTACATGTTAATTAGCACAAAGAGTGAGCTTTTCAAAGGATACGTGTTGAAGGGAAGACAGAGCAAGGGGCAAAAGGGGCAGATCTCAAGGTGAATAGTTTTGAGGATGGCTTTTGGCATATCCTTAATGAACTCGAGATATAAAATCACTAATCTCTAAGTTGTAGGCACTATCACAATAAAATTTCTACACTGAATATCAACGGCTGCTGGGGGAAGACCCTTTCCTTGATAATTCCCTACACCAAATAGCAGACGAGTAAATATTGAATGTTAAATCACTATGTATTTATAATATAACAAAATTTACAAGAGACCCAACTGATTTGAAGTGGAAAGATGAAGTAGGTAGAGAAAGTTCAGTTGAGAACTGCAAAGAGATTCAACCATGACAGTACTCGGCAGACTGACAGCGATCTTGCAGATGACAATGACATTTGTAATAATAAATCAAAAGTTTAGAAGTTCTATACATGACTGGATACTTATTTTACTAAACTAAATACTAGAACGTATTCCTATAGCCAGCCATTAAATCCTACTCGAACTTCTAGACTAGCTAAGATACATCCTGTCTTAATACTCTCCCTACTTACCACAACGTCTTTTCTTATCCCATATACTTTACCAGGTACCAAGGCTAATGGCCTCTTTTTCCTGGTTCGCTAGTTTGTACAAGGAAAGTCCTGCTTTATGTACTTCCTCATTTTCACAGCAAATGCCCAATTTGAATCTTAAACATAAAGAGTTTAATTTTAAATATAAACAATTTGATTTTAAATATAAACAATTTAATTTTAAACATAAACAGTTTAATTTTGAAATCCCTATCTTCAACTCTTTTCCATTATAAATAGGACCATGGTGGCTAATTGTTCCATTTCCCATGATGAAGACGATATTGAGCAACGAACTGGATTGGAGGAGAGAGGCACATGTGAGTAATAGGAGTTGATTTCTATTGATGAGGGTATTTCCCTAACTTTGAGATAGCAAGATAATGGAACATAAGCCTGATGGGCACTTGAAGTGTGTGCAGAGGCTAGTAGATAATAGTGCTTGAGAATGTGATAATAGGTTTGGACATGTAGATAATATTAACTATATATAAGTGCAACCTTTATCTCCAAAACCAAGATAGAGATCTCAATATTTATAAGCCCATGAAGATTAAATTTAGCCACTGAAATATGTATAAAATGATTATTTACATCTCTCCTCTCAAGTAACGCTTGTACGCATCCTAGATAATACCGTTGCATGACTTAGGCTGCTGAATTTGGGGCTTTCGTGACCCTCCCTATCTACAAAACCACATCCCCGTGTTGATAGGCTATTTTACGCTGTGACCCCCAACACATCAAATACTTCAACTTCTAGGATGTCCTTAACATAATACCAAGTATAAACGGTAGCCAAGTGAAAGAAATATACAACCAAACTTTGAAACTCGAGAAACCAATCTTTCGGCATGTGGATCGGCAGAGGGGCTCAATGGACAAATTTGATAAGTCAGAGTTATTCCAAAGACGGATGATCAACATAAGGAGATTTGCAAAATATTGTAAGCAGTACTGGAAAATATCGTGGATACGCAGAGAATGACAGCACTTGAACCGACAAGAGAACAAGAAGTAAAGCCTATTATTCACAGTTTCAGAAGTTCGAACTGAAAACCCAACCTCAATGTAAATACAACCTTGCAGGGACTACAAGGAAGAAGCTAGCACAAGAAAAGGCAACAGAATTGACTCCCTATCTCTTAAATCCTTATTTAATAAACCTATAAACCATGCTGGTTATAAAAGTAGGAATCGATGCTTCTCCCCTCGAAACCAGAGAGAGTGCGAAAATAGAATATCTTGAGCTTGATCTCTTTTTACACTGACGTTTCCAATCTTGAGTGCTTACCTGTTCTCTCCGAATAAACTTTCAGTGTGGCTGGCCTAGCTCAGATCTTGAACCCTCTTTCAGAACCCCTCATTTCTTCAATTTGAGGATGTAGTTCCTTTTAATCTTGTTAAACCAGTTTCTTGAATGAGTTTCTGGAAAGATATGTCATCTATAAATACTCACAGCGATGTCCATGGAGATTCAGAATCCAGGGTGTACCTCGCCGAAAGATTCAGGAGGGGAGATTGGGGCGGAGAGATGGATGGATTGGTTAATCGTGAGTGGTTCAAATTGCGTAGAAGATGAAATCTGTGCAGGGTAATGCATGGAAATATGGGCGTGAGAGAGAATAAGTTGGGAAATGACAGTGCTGTGGAGAATGACAGGAGCTGGAAGGGTAGTATTAACTGTGGAACAGACAAAGGAGATAAAAGGACACTCGGATGGGATTGAACAATTTAAAAGTTAGAGTGTCAATGCATTTGTTGAGAGTTGGGGTGTTCTCCTCATAATGCATGCTTCGCTGCATAATCTGCAAAAGTTAGAGTTCTTTCTTGCTCGGATACTCTTATTTATACTCAGAGACATCTAAAAATATAATCCAAGATTCAAAGGTCTTATATATCACAAGTCACACATAAATTCCTAATTAAGCCAGATACAAATGGATCAAAGACTAATTTCACAGAGACTTATTTCTCGTCACTTGTGACTCAAAAGCCAAACAACACAGCAGCAGAAATGACGGACCAGCTCGTCAAGTTTTGGTCACGATATTAAGAGCCCAAAACAAGCTTCTAGAAATCCTAAAGTAAATGTCTTGCAAATAGACCTAGTAAGTTGTCTACTCCATCTTCATAAAGCAGAGCATCTAATCTAGATGATACCAGAAATGAAATCATATTCAAAGCCAGACCCTAGTAGAGGGGGTTGACAACATACAGTATCAAATTCAACACTGCGAGGCCATTCCACGTTACTCCTTTCTCCCACACTCCTCCCCTTCACAAGTTAATTTATGCAATTTCGTTGCACCGAATACAAGCCCTAGCCATAGGAGCCACCGCTTTCCTAGCGAGTCTCAATCTATGTCCCACACCGTGGGTAATACTAGTAGGGTCTCCAACCACAGCCTTTGATATACATTACCCCAAATGCGTGGTTGATATTCGCACGTGACACCTTTATGCGTGGCACATTGGGCGGGCATTGTAGCGTCGGGGATATTGAGTTCGATTAAAGAGAAATAGTAAGGGCTATGGACTAGGACTGAAGTTTGTTGGTGTGGTTATAAGTATTGGGTACTTGAAAAGAGATGGAGCATTTACGTACAAGTGCTTGATTACGTTGCAACTAAACATTTAAAGTTGCCTGTGCCTCGATAAAGAGATTCCGGCAATAGTTCTACACCCAGCAAGAGAGATATCAAATCATTGAATAACACAAAATTTAACAAGGTTAATTTCAAGCTAGTCCGCCGTATTGCAAAGATTCCCTTAGACTAATACGTGGCCCAGTAACCGCATCATCGAATACCAATGATTTTGAACCACCCTTTACATACGAGAGTATCTGGGCCGATATTGTCCATTGGGACACCAAAATATTCAACCATATCAAAGCAAAAACCCAAAATATCTAAGCGGTCAAGAAGATCCCAGGTGCAGTACGTGTTGTCTGACCCGTTGCGCGACATTACCGAGACCATAGCGAAGGGAAGTGTAATAGAGGGTTCGCGGAGCGAGTTTTCGTTCTTTAAAGCCCCAAGTTCTGGAAATTAAAGGTACAGTTTGCGAATCTGGGTGGTAACTGCTACTGGAACAATGAGTTTGGTGGACTTGCTCGAGAGAAGGGTGCAAAGGTAGTGGCGTATGGAAACTTCTTTGAGCGCCATTAAGGAATGACCTGATGTCGCAATTCGGAACGAAGTGCTTCAGACTCCTAGGAATAATACAACCTCTACCACTATCAGAACCTGTCCTGGTTGCAATATTGATATAGTTATTTAAATATATAATAGCGATGTGAACGGATTTTCTCTCTTAATCGGGTTTATTATGTCGGATGATGTAGTGAAAGTTGATCCAAGGAAATCGAATATCTCGATCCCGAAAAGTTGTGATGGCATCCTAGAAGGTTCTTGGGAGAACCCCCCATCCAGTGCCTCGCAATCTGAGGTCCAGTTTCTCTTGCGTTGTCTAAATAACCTGCGGCTTTTCCCAGAATATTCTTGTGCGAAGAATCGATTCAATAGTATCATTCTGGAGAACGCTCTATAAAATTGACGACCCTTGATCGAGTCCGGAGCTCGCAGAATCATATTTCATCTTTGGCGCAGGATATGCAGGTATCACAGCGGCATATCTTCTCCTTGGTGATCAATCGAATTCCAAACCAGGAGTCATTCACCTCAAAGTCCGTCAAACCTGTTCGAGAGCAAGTGGAAGAAACAGTCTGTCCCTAACCTCCACCCACCTCACTCCTAATCTAATACCTCCAAGGCGGTCATCTTCGCCCGTGGGTATACAACCAAGTCCCAAGCAATTCGGTCTTGAAGCCGCCGTCGAACTCGCAGACTTCAAATGTAATCACATGCCCGACGCCCTCCAGTCGCTGAGCTAGTCACAAGAGAAAGGAAAAGGGAGGAGGTGGGGAGAGAAAGGAACATAACTTATAACTTTGAGTTAACCTAATTATTCGATATGCATCAAGTTCCCGGCACACTTAAGAGGCGAAGCAAGAGTATTTCGAGACGAAAGCTCAAGGAATTGGGAATCGACAACCGATAATTTGAGATGGACGGATACTGATAGATACGAAGAGATAATTCATATTCCCCAATCTGATTTGAGATCATAATAAGGTGTTTAAGAAATATATAGGTCTGCGGCATCGAAGACAGCATCGGCTGCTTTTCCTTCACAGCTCCCCCTCTCCCCTCTCACTTTCTCTCCCTTACACCTGCGGATTCCGTATTTAAAATGGGAGTGGTGATTACCTCATCTGGCGCCCCGATAACAGTATAATTGTTGGCGGTGGGCGCTCCTCCTTCCTCAACTAGGATAAATGGTATAACAGCATAGAGCGATCGACATACTCTCAGAAATACACATCCTGTCCACAGAACACATTTTGCTAAAGAAGATGAGCTGAGCACTGTTAAAACTTCTCTTAACAGCTTCCTACACATCCTAACTAGTCTCAAGCAGAGTATTCACCCGAGTTGAGCACAACTATAGCCCTGCTGGGACAACGTCCCGTTTGGACAGATAAATTTAATGTGTATTAGTGGCTGAGAGCCTGCATAAGCCCTGCCTCAGTTTGCCTTATTCCTACTATTGAGGGAGCTTTACCGTCCTTGAGTGACCACTGCTTAGCTTTAGACCCGTGACGAGAAAACTTCTCGTCACGCGTGGACAGTAATCGACCTATACTTGCTCAGGTGCGTGACGTTGCATGGCATATTGCATTGCTAATGGCTGCATGCTCAATGCCTTACCGTCCAATTTCCTGCCCAAAGTTATGATCTTCTTTTCTTTTGAAGGCCAAGCATATGTTATATCTGCGTCTCATCATCCGTAGTGAATTGAGATCTGAGAGGAAATTTGGAATTTCGGATTCCCGGCTTAGGAAATATGGACCCCATGTCGTTGAACGAAGCTGCGATCACTTTCTCTGGTACTATTAGCAGATCGCTGGAACTGCTGAGAGCGGCATATGCCGCCCCGATGTTGGTGGTTTCGGGGTTATTAGGTCAAGTAGAAGGTTTGCCCGATAAGGCCGTAACCATACAACGCTGAGACAAGGGGTATATTCGAGAATCAGGTGATGCACCTTTTATAGGCTTGTATGAAAAATTCTGTCACAAGTTACAGCAAATCTGACCAAATATTCTCCTTGTAGTACGCCTATTTTCCAGCGAATCTTCAACGCAAGAGTGGCGAGAGTAGGACATATTACCCAAAACGGTACGGTCACACATCACGCCTGAGCTCAGAGTCATGTCCTTGAAAATTGCCAGAGTACAATCATAACCTTTGATTACCCTAAGGAGAGTAGTAATTTCTACATCAATATAGATGATCTCACTTTCATAGGGAGTAGAGCATGGTATGTCTTGGGGGTCTATTTGTTGGTAGATTAGCTATTAATTATTGATGCACAAGATTCTAATATCACTCTGTGAAGACCTTGTGGTTACAAAGCATATAAGAGAGCAGGGCAAATGGTTGCACTACATCATCTGTTCCACACCACCTCATATTATGCATGCTCGTGCATCATCTGGAGGCGTTGCATGTTCGTTCCATTTGATTAGTGGAATCTTCTCTCTTGCAAAAAAGTACTATTATGGCTGTTCGTAGTCGAGTTTGCCGTTGCAGCTATCACGTTTGTTGGATGGCTGCCACAGGCTGCAGGATATCACAATCAAGCTTCTCCAAATTTCCGGGCTTATGAGTTGTTTAAACTAGAAAATTTCGACGCGGTTTTTGATGGCAAGCTATATCATTCAGTTTATCTCGGCCACCTTGGCCATTTCTAGACCCCAGTGTACGATTCGACTTGAAAAGCACCCACACCTCCTAAAGCCTACTTCCAGTTGCCAGCTCATTTTCTCACTCATCGCCACACTTCTCATTGATGTTATTGTGTAAACCAACGCATGGTCTGAACCCTGTCTCAGGACTTCGGGTGCACACGAAAAGCAGGATGTTGTGTGAGTTGTCGATCCAACCTTGCTTAGCACTAGCTCAGCCCAAAACAAAATTACAGCAGCCCAACGTACAGCCTCACCCTTTTGTCAAAAGAATCTCCATGCAAGTCAATAAACGAGGCTGACGAGGCCCTTTGTGATAGACCCTTTTAAAATTTACCCAAACCAAATCCTCACACCGAAAATTTTGCGCAGCCATGGTTAGGCTCTAATGGCCGAAGTTGATGGTGGAGGACAATGTGGAGCGACTCGGTGAGTCTAACTACAATTGCAGCATATAAAATAGCGGTAAAGAAAGAAAGAAGTCGGCGTGAGGCTCAATAAGAATATGGAAGTAATTATATACTGAGGGTGTAGATCCAATTTTATGAGGTCTGATGGATCTAGAATGAGATTACTGGTATGCTTTCCCCCCCCGCACCGTGCGACATGAAATCTGTACCTGCCTTAAAATTTCAGGCATAAACAAATCTCACAACATGCCTTCTAGCCGATTTGCGAGCCATCCCCAGCCTTGTCCATGTGGCAATCCGCTCTCCCAAACTAGCATTCCTCTGTTCCGAAACGATCCCCGCCAGGAATTCCGATATGCCAGTGATCGCCTAGGCTTTACGGGGCAACCGGGTTCTCCACCAGGCGCACCTTACAATGTGTGGAATGCCAGATCACCCCAATTTCCAATTTTTCCACGTGACGAGCCCACTCGACACGGCCTCTGTTTCGACTGTGGGGCATCGTCATCTGGCTCTGTTCCTTCTGGGGCATCATCTGAGGGTTCCTTACCCATTTCTCCGGTGGCAATGGCCAGCGGCGACGGTTCACCCTCCGGCCAGGAGACACCAAGGGCAGAATGGAATGCAACTTTGGATGAAAATAATTGGGAGTATAATAACGCTGCTCTACTTCAGTACAGCTTCAATGCTGATGCTGGCGATCTCTTCTCGAACGATACAGCGTATGGTTTTGACGGCGGTCTCACCTTCCAATTCCAGGGGCCTGGGTCAATCAATCTCTCGGACCGGCAAGCTCAAGATGGCACTTTGGCTATGAATTCTCTGGGCCCGCATCTAGCGGAATTTTCGCCTTCTAGACTTAGTATGTTTATGCTTTGACGAACATGGTATAAAATTATGCTAACAGTATATCAACAGCTCCCCTTCCTTCAAACTTCGATCAGGGGATCGACTTTGACCAATTTCACTTAAGAGTCTTCGATGATTTCGGCCCTGATCAGTTTACACTTGGAGGCGATATCAACTATCCTCCTCAGCTCGATCTTCCTTTTGGATCGTATCAGAACTCCCCAATTCCAGATTCTGAAGAAACGTGGGATCAGCCTGGGATGTATCTGAGTGCACCGGAATGCGATTCAACTACTGTGCAACGTGGCTCCCCAAATTTCCTAGGTCCTTCGGACACCATTTCGCAAGCGAGTTCTTCCGGAAGCAAGCCTAGAAAGTCAAAATCCCCTGATACTAAAGGGGGAACACAGTCTCAGAGCACGGCTATTTCCTTTATTAGGTGGCCATCTCCAGATTCCAGTGACCGGAGTAGAACAAGAGATCCCGACGAAGATCATTCTAGACGGGGTGGGAGGAAACATTCTTTACCACCTACGAAACGAGCTAAAGTTTCGCAAACTAGACGCATTGGAGCATGCATGTCTTGTTCCATAGCAAAAGTTGAGGTAATTTTACTTCTCCTATACTAACTGATCCTGCTAATGATATTATAGTGTATTGGCGATAAAGACGGGATATGTACCCGTTGCATAAAAGGGCAAGAAAAAGAAGATCAAGACTGCCAACGATTGTTTCCAAATTTTCAGATATGTACTCGAGCCCGGCTTTCAGATTACACCAAAATCTTATTTCCCCGTAAGTTTCCATATCGAATGGTACTTTGGAGAGCATTAACATCAAATAGGAGCTTTGAAGGGTCATCTAGATAGAGGGCAAGTAGATCAACTAACTAAGACATATGAGAGCAGCTTCACCACAAATATAATAGAAGTTCAATGTTCATGTGATCGAGACTACCCACCTCTTGTCTTGACCGTAACTGAATTTTTACCACCCATTGGCCAACGAGCTACTATTCCTGTCATAACTGGTAATATTCAGCAAGGTGCAAAATACGAGCAGCGTTTTCCAGCGGCATTGGCGTTAACCAAGCTCGAGGATGATCTGCAGCAGAAATGCCTTGACCACATTAAGTCAATGGTTCTACACCACCGCGACAATAAACAAGTATTTCCCATGCGACGTTCCAGCGAGATCTCGACTCGAGTTTTTGCGGCTGTATGTAAATTCCACAGAGAGATAGCCACTTCTGGAAACGTGAGTTAATATCGCACCATCCCTGTTCGTTGGGTAAGCTAACATGTTCGTAGCCTACGCTTCTCAATAAAGCCATGATGCTCTACGCTGGCTACCGATTTATGAACACGGGCGTCAGGTTTACACAGGCGTCATTCTCGACTGTAAAAGCATCTATCAGGAACCCACCGGTACGAGACATCGGCTCGCGATTGATTTCCGGCCTTCTTAATCGTCAGCTCAAGTACGCCGTCAATGATATCATGAAGCAAGAGACCTTGAATCTGCTAGAAGATCTACAAAAGGAATTATATGGCAAGAGCAAATCTTCATGGGCGACAAGTTTTTGCGTTCTCCTGATTCTATGCATATGTATAGAAGAAGTGCAGACAGCAATGGGAGGATTGGTGATGCATTCACGGGAAAATCCAGGCAGCGTGAAACCTGATGGAGAGGAGGCGATTCTTGTTTGTCGACGACTGGATGACTTGCCGT
>Ga0182030_10022476_pt1 | contig 11733 bp, 9 predicted proteins | sample 812S3MmetaG_FD_121299 | JGI IMG/M metagenome (GOLD analysis project Ga0182030, IMG submission 121299) | Permafrost microbial communities from Stordalen Mire, Sweden - 812S3M metaG (Illumina Assembly) | ecosystem: Environmental > Terrestrial > Soil > Wetlands > Permafrost | place: Sweden... | reverse complement strand
CGAGTAGGGGAATCGGTGGCGGTGCATGTGCGGCAACTCCACGGCGTACCAGCCGGATCCCAGCAGCCGGCCGTGGGGATTGAGGGCCTGCCCGGTGAGTACTACCGCGCGGCGATTCAGAAAATCAAAGAGCGTGCGCCTTACGCGAGGTTTTACGTCTTCAGCGATTGTCGATCACCGTCCGCGCTTTCGATAGTGGGCGAAGAGATGGTGCGGGTCGAGAACGAAGGGGACGACGCTCAATACGAAGATCTCTGGCTCATGAGCCAGTGCCGGCATTTCGTGTTGGCAAACAGCACTTTCAGCTGGTGGGGGGCATGGCTGGGAAGATCTCGGGAGTCGATCGTGGTGAGCCCTGTCATGCACGAATGGGGTCAGATCGCTCGCCTGCCCGACGAGTGGAATGCCATTGAATGGCATCGAGCATCACAAAAGGACGATTCGCCATGCTGTGAACGCAAAACTTGCAGGATGGATATTGGGGCTTGAAGGGAGAATCGAATCATGAAGCGGATATTAGTAAATGGCGCGGGTGGGTTTATCGGCGGGCATCTAGTCAAAAGATTGAAAGCCGAAGGCTGCTGGGTGCGCGGCGTCGATGTGAAGTGCAACGAGTTTGGGGAGTCGGCGGCTGATGAGTTTGTGGTCGGCGACTTACGCGATCAGAGGATCGCCGCGGAGGTTGTCCGCGACGTCGAGGAGGTCTACCAGCTGGCTGCGGACATGGGCGGCGCCGGATATATTTTCACTGGAGAGCACGACGCGTGCGTGATGCACAATTCCGCCACCATCAATTTGAATACGTTGGAGTATGGGCGGAAGGCAGGAGTCAGGAAGTTTTTTTATTCTTCATCTGCTTGTGCGTATCCGGAATACAACCAGACCGACCCGGCGAATCCGAAGTGTTCGGAAGATTCGGCCTATCCGGCGGCGCCGGACTCTGAATATGGCTGGGAGAAGCTATTCAGCGAGCGTCTCTATCTGGCCTACATGCGTAACTACGGAGTTCAAGTGCGCGTGGCGCGGTTTCACAACATCTTCGGTCCCGAAGGAACCTGGTGCGGCGGCCGCGAAAAGGCTCCTGCAGCACTATGCCGCAAGGTTGTGGAAGCTCCTGACGGCGGGGAGATCGAAATCTGGGGTGACGGTGAGCAGACTCGATCGTTCCTCTATATCGACGAGTGCATCGACGGAGTGCGCCGGCTCATGGAGTCGGATTTCACTGGTCCAGTAAACATCGGCTCCGATGAGATGGTCAGCATCAACCAGCTTGCCGGCACGGTCATAGAAATTGCGCACAAGCGAGTGCGCTTACGGCATATACCGGGGCCGTTAGGAGTAAGAGGAAGGAACTCGGACAACTGTTTGATTCGGAAGCGCCTTGGATGGGCACCGTCCCGCCCGCTTCGCGAAGGGCTCGCAATTACCTATAGTTGGATCGCCCAACAGGTGAACTCTTCAGTATGTGCACTTAGTTCTGCTGGATGATCTGGCGCATCGCACCGCCGCAGCGCGGCCTTCTTCATTCTTGCCATTCTCCGATGAGAGTTATGAAGAGAGTAGATCACAAGAGGACCCGATCCGATGGGGAACTTAGTAAGGGAATTAGAACAAAGGGCTTGGTATGCCAGGTACTACGCACAGGCCGGCGCCGATCGAAATGATTTGTGTGCCAATCGAGGAGTGCTCTTCCAAACCCTTGCCAGCGAGGCATCGTTTATTCGGGCCTTCTGGCATATCGGCGTGTCGTCTTCCGACCTCCGCGTTTTGGACGTGGGATGCGGCTCCGGCGCTACGTGGTACCAACTCTTTCGGCTGGGCGTGAAGCCGCATAACACTGTCGGCATCGACGTTCAAAGCGATCGATTGAAGCATATCGGCGAACATTACCCTCAGGCAACAGTACTTTTTGCGGACGCGAGTCAAATGCCCCTCGCGGACGAATCGTTTGACCTGGTCTATGAGTCAACGCTGTTCGCAACGCTATCGGAGAGAAGCCTGCGGCAACGGGTGGCTTCGGAGATGATCCGCGTCTGTAAACCGAATGGATATCTGCTCCTGGTAGATTGGCGCGTTCGCAACCCCTTCGATGCCGGCTCAGGCAAGCTCAATAGGCGAGAACTGCAACAATTGTTCGGGGCAGGGACGACCACAAGACTCTTGGCTGTTGCGCGTGGTGCGCTCATCCCTCCTCTGGGCCGATTGTTATCAGCATATGCGGAGCCTTTCTACTTTCTAATAGCTGGGCTTCTCCCGGCGCTTGTTGGGCAGGTCGTTTATGTGCTGCAAAAGCAATCGAATGTCGAAGCATTGTCCTGAGGGTTCAAAGTACCCGCGATGCGGCGCATGACCGTAAGGCATTTCCAGAGACCAGAGGAAAAGGCACGCATCGATCAACTTGTTGACACTGAACCCAGAAGGAGCAGCATGGTCGAAAATAGGCCGCTTCGCACTGAAGTGGAAATCGAGTCCGCCGCCGCAACTGCAAGGATATTCGACAAATGCGCTGACACGACGCAGATCAAGCTTGAAAACTTCACGAAGTATGTGCGGCGTCAGCACTTGAAGCGATTCCTCGCCCTCTACGAGGTTTTTAAACTTGTTATGCCCGTCAAAGGTTCAATTGTCGAATGCGGAGTCTTTCGTGGATTTGGCCTGATGGGTTGGGCCAAGCTCAGCGCCATGCTCGAGCCGGAGAATCTTACTCGCCGAATCTACGGATTCGATACATTCGAGGGTTTTCCATCCGTTCATCAGTTGGACCAGAGCGCATTCACGGATGTGCGGCCAGGAGACCTAAGCGCCAACTCATACGATGAATTGACGGACCTTATTCGCGAGTACGATCGCGACAGATGTTTAGGTCATATTCCGAAGGTCGAACTTATCAGGGGAGATATCGCGCGGTCGATTCCAGAATTCTGTGCATCGCATCCCCATCTGGTGGTCAGCCTCCTCTATCTAGATGCGGACATGTACGAACCGACCAAAATTGCGTTGGAAGCACTCATTCCCCGAATGCCGAAGGGAGCGGTCTTGGCCTTCGACGAATTGGATAATCCTATTTGGCCCGGTGAAACCGTTGCCGCGCTTGATGCCGTGGGGTTGAGCAAACTTCGCCTCCGCCGCCTCGACTGGGATCCCTACATTGCTTTTGCATCTCTTGAATAACCAAGATACAAGGTCGTTGCTCATGCGTAGAGTTCCATTCTTCAATTATCCTGCGTTGTTCACCGCGCAGGAGCGTGACTTTCAAGCTATCTTCTTCGATGTCGGTCGCCGGGGGGCGTTTATCAAGCAGCGGGACCTTGATGATTTCGAGAAGAGTCTGGCTTTGTTTCTGGGTGTGTCCTATGTGCTTGGGGTCGGCAATGCTACAGATGGATTGGAGGCTGCGCTTCTGGCAGTCGGCATCGGGCCTAACGACGAGGTCATCCTGAGTTCGCACACGATGCTAGCCACTGCAGTTGCGGTTCACTTCAGCGGGGCGACTCCCGTTCCGGTAGAATGCGGTCCTGACCACTTGATCGATCCCGATGCAGTCGAAGCGGCAGTGTCGCCGCGCACCCGAGCGATCATGCCCACGCAACTCAACGGCCGCACATGCAACATGGATGCGCTAGGCAAGATCGCAGGGAAGCACGACCTGCTTATTATTGAGGATGCAGCCCAAGCGTTGGGATCGCGCTACAGAGGGCGCTGCGCAGGAACGTTTGGGGCGGCTGCAGCAATCAGCTTCTATCCAGCTAAGGTGCTCGGTTGTTTGGGAGACGGCGGCGCTGTTATTACCGATGATGCGGATGTTTATTCGCGCGCGTTTGAACTTTGCAACTTCGGACGTAACATGGCCGGCGAGGCCGTGCGCTGGGGATTTAATTCACGGCTGGATAACATGCACGCAGCGATGCTGCTTTTTCAACTCAAGCAGTATGACCGTGCTATGTGCAGACGCCGCCAATTGGCTTCGCTCTACACGGAGCGCCTCAAGGATGTGGCGGAGGTTGTTCTTCCGCCCGCTCCCGATGCCGATCCAGATCATTTCGATATCTATCAGAATTTCGAGATTGAAGCAGAACGCCGCGATGCGCTGAAAGAGTACCTGGAGAAATGCGGTGTCGGAACACTCATCCAGTGGGGCGGCCAAGCGATCCATCACTTGAAAGCGCTTGGGTTCACACAGAACCTGCCTTACACTGACCGTCTGTTCACGCGCATGTTGATGCTTCCGATGAACATGTCGCTTGACGACAGAGACGTACATTATGTTTCGGATTCGATCCGATCCTTTTTTGGTTACAAGCAATGAGCAAACAAACAATGAACCCCACCCAGGAGCTGGCCAAACGCATTCGAGTGCACGCGCTGCAAATGACAAGCAAGGGCGGTGGCTCGCATATCGGGGCGATTTTCTCCTGCGCCGATATTCTTGCAGCGCTTTACGACGGCGTCTTGAAAGTGGATCCGACGAAGACAAACGATCCCGGCCGCGACCGTTTCGTGTTGAGTAAAGGGCATGCGGGCGCGGGTCTCTATGCGGCGCTAGCGGAGCAAGGGTTCTTTCCAGTCGAGAAGTTGCTTACACATTATCAGAACGGATCGGAACTTTGCGGGCATGCGTCTCACGAGGTTCCCGGAATCGAGGTATCCACAGGTGCATTGGGGCACGGGTTACCTATGGCTGCGGGAATGGCTTATGCCGGCCGCCTTAAGTCATCCTCGCATCGAGTGTTCTGCCTGCTGAGCGACGGCGAATGCGATGAAGGTTCGACTTGGGAGGCGGCCCTTTTTGCGGCCCACCATGGGCTGTCGAACCTTGTTGTCATCGTGGACTACAACCGGATTCAGGGGCTTGCTCCGGTGTCGGAGGTCGTAGAACTCGAACCCTTTGCCGATAAGTGGACTGCTTTCCGCTGGTCTGTCCGCGAGGAAAACGGCCACGACTCTGAAGCTCTGCATCGTTGTTTTCGAGACATTCCGTTCGAGGTGGGTAAGCCCTCCTGTCTGATTGCGCATACAACTAAAGGCAAAGGCGTGTCTTTCATGGAAAACACAGTGCTATGGCATTATCGAATTCCGCAGGGCGATGAGTTTGTTGCGGCGCTCGCCGAATTGGAGGAGCGCTCGTGAGGGATGCTTTTGTCGGCGCTCTCTTGGAACAAACGCCACAGCACCCGGAGCTGATGTTCCTTACGGGCGACCTTGGTTTTGGCGTATTGAACGAGTTTCAGGCTCGCTTTCCGCGCCAATTCCTAAATGTTGGCGTGGCGGAACAAAACATGTCGGGGGTAGCTGCGGGCCTGGCGATCGAGGGCCACACCGTCTTCACATATTCCATCGGCAATTTTCCGACGCTGCGGTGCCTGGAACAGATTCGCAACGACATCTGCTTTCACCGTGCAAACGTGAAGATCGTTTGTATCGGAGGTGGGATGAGCTATGGGCCAGTGGGTATGTCGCATCATGCTACGGAAGACTTGACGATCCTGCGTTCGCTCCCTGGTATGGAGGTATTCTCGCCCTGCGATCATTGGGAGGCTGCCGAAGTAACTCGCTATCTCCTCACGCATCGCGGCCCGGCGTACCTTCGCCTCGACAAGTCGGCGGCGCCGGCGACTGTGAGACAAGGCGAGGTCTTTCGGCCGGGACATATACGAACAATTCGCGAAGGGGCCGATATAACACTCGCAGCTACCGGCGGAATTCTTGGCGAGGCGATTCTAGCCGCCGATGTCTTGCGCGAACAAGGCATCTTCTGTCGCATCCTGAGCGTTTGCACTGTCAAGCCACTCGACATTAATACTCTCGCGGCAGCCGCATCTGAGACGGGAGGAATTGTCAGCATCGAGGAAAACGCTGTCGATGGAGGCCTTGGCGGCGCCATCGCAGAAACGCTAATGGAAGCCGGCGTGTTCCCGAAGTTTTTCGTCCGCATGGGATTGCGGAATACATTCTCGTCGGTCGTCGGGAGTCAGAAATATCTGCGCATGTTTTACTCACTGGATGCCACAGCGATCGCACGAACCGTGTTGGCGAAGCTGGGCATCGACGCACCGGTGCTCGCATGAGGATCAAACGTGCATTCGACATTGTCGCCGCGCTAACGGGATTGGCGGCATTTTCACCACTTCTGGTAGTCGTGATGCTCGCCATCTGGTTGCAGGATCGACGGTCGCCCTTTTACATCGCGGCGCGCGCCGCACGTGGCGGGGGGACTTTTCAGATGATGAAGTTTCGCTCCATGGTTGTGAACGCGGACCAGATAGGTGGTTCGTCCACGGCCGCTACCGATCGCCGCATCACCCCCGTTGGCCAGTTTGTCCGCGCCTACAAATTGGACGAGCTGATACAGTTCTGGAATGTTTTGAAGGGGGACATGAGTCTCGTGGGTCCTAGGCCCCAGGTCCTGAGCGACGTCGCGCTTTACACGGATGTGGAACGACGGATGCTTTCACTGCAGCCGGGGATCACGGACCCCGCCTCCATCGTATTTACTGACGAAGGCGATATTCTGAAGGGCAGTGCAGATCCCGATCTGCTCTACAATCGCATTATTCGGCCCTGGAAAAGCCGGCTTGCGCTGGCTTATATCGACCACCAGGGCGTGTGGATCGACCTGTATCTCATCTTCCTCACTGCACTTGCCATTCTCTCCAAACCCGCGGCCCTTCGGGGGTTGGGAGTACTGCTGCGCCGCTGGCGACTCGATCCGCTGGTTCTCCGCATGGCGGCGCGCCGGGAACCGCTGTTGGACTATCCACCTCCCGGGACCGAAGTGGCTTCTCATCGCTCCTGAGGTCGTGACGACCGCCCCAGCCGTTTCCATTCCCCTAATTACTTCGCACGCTGAAATACGTGTGGTCCACGCTTCAGGCTTTTTGTTGCCGCGTCCTCCGGGACATCGGCGCGTCCCGCTAGTCGGTGCGTGTCACGCACTCAATTCCTCGCGAGAAGTGTGGACGTGCGTCATGTAAGTCAGCCCGCTTTTCAGCGACGCTCCTCGCGGAAGCTTCGGAAACCCGCTCGGTTCCAACGGCTTCTTCCCATCTTCAAAAAAAACAGATTGCAGCCGGAGAATCCGCCATTGTGACGGAGTCCGCAGATGCGGTGTTTCTTCATGACCATTTCCGAAGCAGAGGTGAGAAAGCGAACATGAAACGAGTTCCCAACAGGCTTCATTCTCCTCGCGTGCTTGTGGGGCTTCTTCTCATGACCGCAAGCATGCTAACTGCAGAGTCTTCGAGAGGGCAGCCTTTTGCAGACATGGAGGGCAGCGATCCTTTCGATTCCGCGGTTGGCTGCGATTCATTCGTTGGGGGTTCACCTTACATCCCGGTTGACAGTTGGGTTTATCCGGCTGTCCTGCGCCTTTACTCCTTGGGCTATGTGGATACCGTATACCTGGGCATGCGCCCCTGGACGCGCAGCAGTCTGAGCCACATGCTCGAAGAAGCTGGGCCCATTATCGAGGATGCCGGCGCGTATGTGGATCCAACCTTGGACGAGGCGCGGGGAATCTACAAGGCACTCGTTAACGAATCGCAATATAACCCCCAAATACCCTGTCATGGACGGACCGGCAGCGTTCACGTTGAGTCCTTTTACACGGAGGCGCGCGCACTTAGCGGAACGCCTTTGCGGGATAGCTATCATCTGGGATCGACCGTGATCAACGACTACGGCCGGCCCTATGAGAAGGGCGTCAATAACTACTCCGGCGCCAGCGGTTACGCTTCAGCCGGCCGATATCTGCTCTATGTGCGCGGTGAGTTTCAGGGCGCGCCTTCAGCGGCGGGCTACTCCGCCCCACTTACCCAGACCTTGAGCGATATCGACGGCACGTACTTTATCGATCCAATTACAATGCTTCCGGTCTATGGTCCGCAGGCTACCATCCCGATGGGACCGATCGGCGCTGTCAGCCATGGACGAGTAATCGAAGCTTATGCCTCCGCCAGCCTGTTGAACCATGTGATCTCCTTTGGTAAGCAGGATGAGTGGCTCGGCCCCGGCCAGGGCGGCGCCATGGCTTATTCCAACAATGCTGAAAACATCTACGCCTTCCGGATCAACCGCACTGAGCCTCTGCACGTTCCCGCTTTATCTCGCATCACAGGCCCCTTCCGCTACGAGTTCCTGGTCGGCTCGCTTACCGGCCACAACTATATCCCAAACCCTGCTCCGGCAAGGCCCGGCGATGTGATCAATCCGGGCGATCCCTGGGTGCATGTCGAAAAGGTTAGTTTCCGTCCCACCCGGAACCTCGAATTCGGCTTTGAGCGCACCGTGATCTGGGGCGGCAAGGGCCACGAGCCGATCACGCTCCACACCTTCCTCAGGAGTTTCTTCAGCGTTGCGGCTCCAACTCATGCAGTGAAATTCAGCACCCAGGACCCCGGCGCGCGGTTTGGCGCTTTCGATTTCTCCTACCGGCTGCCCTCTCTGCGCAATTGGATCACTCTTTACACCGATTCCGAAGCCCATGACGAAGTCTCGCCCACCGACAATCCGCGTCGATCCTGCTATAGGCCGGGCCTGTATCTCTCCCATTTTCCTGGCATACCCAAGCTTGACCTACGTGTGGAGGCCATCAACACCGACTCCTCTACACCCGACAGCCAAGGCGGCCATTTCCAATACTATGAAACGGTTCAGGTACAGGGATACACAAACAATGGCGTGCTTTTCGGCGACTGGATCGGCCGCGAAGACAAGGGCGGACAAGGCTGGATTACCTATCATCTAAGCGGCAACGAATGGGTTCAGATTAGCCTCCGCAATCAAAAGGCCGCCAAAGATTTCATTCCGGTTGGCACCACGCTCAACGACATCGAATTTCAAATAGTCAAACGAATACGGAAAGAGATTGAGATTAATGGCACGTTCGTCTACGAAAACTGGACGGCTCCGATCTACAACATCGCAAAGCCGGTCAATCTTCCCAGCCACGAAACGGTGACCTCGACGACCGTTCGAGTGACCTGGCACCCAAGATGGAAGAGCCGCTTCTAATATGTTTGCGGGGTTGGATGCGCCGGAGAAACTCTAAGCTTCGGTTTGGGGTGCGTGTCAATACAGACCCGGCCGTCACTCCACGAAGATTGACTTAGAGAGTTCAGTTCAGATCTTAACGAAGAATTAAAGTGCGAAAAACTCCCGAAACCGCCAAAGGTATTTCTATTCAGAGGGTCTCCGCTATGATCCGATCCGCGTCCAATGAGGGTTTAGCCGCATCCTCAGTTTCTCCGGTGGACTCTGTAGATCGAGCAATTCAACGCGCGCGCCGGCTTCTTCCTTTCTTCGCATTAGCGACCATACCCTTTTGTGTTCTGTGCCTCTATGTCGCTATCTCCGATTTGCGCGACTACCCTGGAGTCGATCTTCGCCCAAAGGTCGCGGGTGCTCGTGCTCTTGCGGTTGGGATCGATCCATACGAACCACATGCTTCCGCTCAGCGAGGGGAATATTTTAAGTCGAATACCGTACCGAACTACACTTCAGCTCTTCTGGCATTGTTCATCCCGCTGAGCGGGCTCCCCTTCGAGACACAACGAACGATCTATTTCTGGCTGGACTGGGCGCTTGCAGCAGGAACCTTCTATCTGACACAGAGGACTTTCTGCAAGCAGCGCGAATGGGTCTATTTGTTCTGGATAGTCTATGCCATCTTCATTCTATGCAGTTATTCGTTTCGCTTTCATCTTGAGCGCGGCCAGTATTACATGCTCTTACTGTTCCTCACGAGTTATGCCGCCGCATCGATCCAAAATAGCTGGACGAGCTGGCCGTCTTGCGTGCCCGTAGCGCTGTTACTGCTCATACGCCCTACTTATCTGCTGATCCTTCCCGTCGCATTTGCTTGTCTGGGCGCGAGAAAATGGAGCCTCCGGGTTATCAGCATCGCCATCGTGATGTTCCTGATGATATTGCATTATGGCGGGATTCAGCGATGGATCAAGTTCGTTCAGGTCGTCCATGCGGTAGGCGTACAACACCTTGCGACAAGCAAAACCCTCTGCTGCGTTCCGCGTAGTGCGCCCGATTATCCTGCTAACAACGTGATTGAAAAGACAGACTTCGCCAAAATGCTTCCACCGCACGCGGTTAACGGCACTTTTATCGGAATGGTCTCGCTTGGATTCGTGCACGCAGGCAGAGAAATTCCCTCTGTCTGCGGCTTCTTCTCAACGGAATGGATTGCCAAGGCCAGCTACGTCTTCATTGGTCTCATTCTGGCGGGAGGATTGGCGGTTATCCAGACCGCGCGAAATCGAATAGTGAGCCGGAATGTATTGATCACCTTCATGGTGCTATGGCCGTTAATCCTCGAGATCTTCGGACCGGAGCGCTATTTCTATACTGCGGTGGTTGAGGTGCTGCCATTATCGATGCTTCTGCTCGATCGAGATGTCTTTCGGCACGAGTCGCGCACAAACGCAGGAATCTGTCGATGGTTGTCATTGCTTGCCCTGGGAGTCTTACCGCCCGCTATATTTCAGCTATTGCCGTATATGCGCTTTGTTTCATCGCTGATGAGTGTCTTGGTTTTGCTTGTTTTGCCGGTTAGCCTTGCAATGTTCTGCGTCTACACGGTACTGACATCCCCCAAATGCATTGGCGATTTCCATGTCTACCATCTAGTAGCCTTGCGCTCCGAATCAACTCGCCGGGATCCCGCCATATTGTCATCTTCGGCTTGACACCCGAAGTTATCGGTAATGGCGACAATATTTGCCGCGCGCTCCAATCTAGAATCTCATTCGCAGCGACGCCTGAAGCTGACGGGCGGGGCCTGTGAAATTGGGTGTAGCAAACGTTGGATTGGCGGGACTCGCGATTCCATCGCCGAACTGATGGGGAATGGGGCCGAGAAAGTCCGGAGCTCCATACACCTGGTCGATGCTCTGCACATTGCGGTGATTGAACAGATTGAAACCCTCAATGGAAGACTCGATCGAGAGATGTTCAGCAGGATGAAACACCCGCTGCAGGCGCATGTCGCTCTCATAGTTCGATGCGCCGCGATAGGAGTTGCGTCCCACGGTTCCGGTTCGATCCGAGAATGGGAAGCCATCGCCGAGCACATTGAAACCGGCCAGGATGGAGTAGTAGCGCGGGCTCTGCAGCGTGTTCAACATCGAGAGCCTCAGATTGCGCAGAGCCTGCGGCCAGTTTTCAGGGCTCTCCGCAACGAACGACAGCGTGGCGCGATGGCGGATGTCGTTGTCTCCCACGGAACGGTCTGCCGAAGGGTCAAGGTAATTCTGCGGCGTGTCAGTCAGCTGCACATCGGTCGCGATGTCAATCGATTTCGAATAGGTGTAATTCGCAAGGACGCTGTAGTGACTGGCGAAGGCCTTCCGCACGCTGACAATGCCGCCGTTGTAGATCGAGAATCCAGAGGGTGTCGCAATCAGTGCGAAGCCGAAACGCGGATCTGCGGGCGCGAATGACTGACGCCCATCGGGCAGAGTGCCATTCGGCAATCCGTTGACGCTAAAGTACACGGGCAGGTCGAGCGCATGAAGATACTGGTAGCCGGTCGTCAGGATCCATCCGCCGCCAAGCTGGCTTTCCACTTCGAGACTTGCCTGCTCCGAGTAGGGGTTCGGGAATTTGCGCTGAATGTATCCCAGTGGGAATTGCTGGAGAATTTCAGGCGACGGATATGTGCCAGTGGTCGCAAAGCTACGAAATGCCTGTGAAGCGAGAAATGGGCCCGAAACACCAACGACT
>Ga0182030_10022475_pt1 | contig 11733 bp, 8 predicted proteins | sample 812S3MmetaG_FD_121299 | JGI IMG/M metagenome (GOLD analysis project Ga0182030, IMG submission 121299) | Permafrost microbial communities from Stordalen Mire, Sweden - 812S3M metaG (Illumina Assembly) | ecosystem: Environmental > Terrestrial > Soil > Wetlands > Permafrost | place: Sweden... | reverse complement strand
CGATTCACTTTGCACCTCCGCTGACTCGTGCGTCAGCATTAGCGCAAAGTTAGAGCGGTTCCGAGGCCGCGTCCAATGAATTCCAGGGAGACCGTTATTCCATTTGGGAATAACGACCGGATATTGTGGGGAAGGATTGGCCTAGAATTTGTAGTCGCGGATGGTTTCCGGTGTTCCAGCGCCACCCTTATATAAGGTTGCTTCCACGGCTGGACGAACCGTGACCTCGCAGGTGAAACTGGTTCCGTCCGTCAGTTCGATCTGGACGCTCGTCCCGTCGCCGGTGTCTCGGTGAATCCGGAGTAGTTGAATCGTCTTTCCCGCCAGTTCTGGACAGTCGATGAAATCGGTTTTCATGGGTTTCCCTCTGCCTCCTTAAGAATCGTACCCCTTCCGCCTCGATGCTGGCCCGATCTAATGAATTTCCCGACAACTGGGGCAGTATTCAACGGCGCACAGGGCGAGAGTGGGCATGGATGCAACTCCGACCAAGACATTATCACACTCATCGTGTGTAGACGCATAGTGGTCAGCCTCCGAGCATGGATATGTGGCCCCACGCTCCGTTAAGTCTCGATTCGGCACCAGGTTGCGGCAACTCCGCGACGAGCGGGGCTATTCCCAAGAAGAACTGGCCGAGCGCGCCGGTCTGCACCGCAACTACGTCGGCGGCGTCGAGCGTGGCGAGCGCAACGTTGCCCTGGAGAACATCGTCAAGCTGGCAAAGGCGCTCTCCGTCAAGCCGGGCGACCTGTTTGTGGATCTCTCGTAACCGCTATATCTTGGCATCCGCTTACTAGGCAATCAACTCGCTCGCCTTGGCCCAGGCCTTTTCTTTCAATGCGTTCCCGGAACCAAACCAAGCGCTGTCAAGCCGGTCCGCTTCTGCGGCTGTCTTCACGTGGTCAATATAGTAGGTCACGGCGTTGACCGCTCCCCAAAGCTTGTTTTTGGCCGTGGACAATTCCTGTCCTGGCGCAGAGCCGAAAAGCGCCAAGATGGTGTTCCTCTCGCGCTTGGCCTTAATCGACAGGGGCTTCGTATTCGTTTTTCCAAGGAGTTCATCGAAAAAACCGGAAGCCGAATCAGTACTCATCGTGTACTGCGACATTTTACGAACGCGCGCGAGAAAATCTGACCAAGCCTGATCCATGATGCCTAGCCGCTCTTTCACCGCTTCCGGATCGAACCGTAGGTTGTGTGGCACTTTTTCATGCCGACGCTTCCCGGTTTCAATGTCGTCCATCGCAAAAGAGAGGGTGTTCTGGCAGACCACTCGAATGCTCGTGAATGCCGCAGTAGTGGCCAGGGTCTTGTCGCAAGAGGTGGCCAGCAAGACATACGCGGCCAGCGCGTCCCCTCCAGCACCGTCTACAGTGTCGAATATCGGCGTCTTTGCAAGCGCCCAAACTTTCCGGCCGCCGTCCAGCGCTCCGGCGGTCTCCAACGTGTAGCCAAAGGACTTCACCAGGCCACGGTAGAATTCGAGCACCTCCTCAGGTTGAACGATCTGATACTCCCCGGACACAATCGAAAGCGCGGCCTGGGTATCGCTTCTCACGAGGACAAAGCGGTCGTCCATTGTTCGCAGCCTTCCGTCCACGAGATACTGCACAGGAAGCCTTCTTAACTCCCAATCGAGCCGCGCCGCCTTGAGCCAGGTTTCAATTGGCTGGCCTTCCGGCAGCTTTTCGCCCAACTCGTGCCAAGGCGTCTCGCCGACATAAGCAATTGCCGGGCTTCCTGTTGAATGGTCAATTTCATGGGCCACGGGTTTCCTCCAATTCCTTTGTCTAAAGACTCGTGCTGTTCTACGCCGGTCAACGGATTCTCGCCCGCCTCGGCCTCTCGCTGGAGCGAGCTATTCCCGTCCTGTGAGCCGGGGAACGATAAACTCAACTGTCAATCCGTTAACGCTCCTGCGGAATTCAATCCATCTGGGCTGACCGCTCTCTGTAATGAGATTCGCTCCGGCGACATTGAGAATTGCCTTTGCCAGTCCAGGCAGGGGCGTTTGCATCAATGTCAGTATGCCGGTGGTCCCGCCTTGACTCCGCTGCAGTTTATACTCCACCGGAACCGCTTCAGCTCCTAGTTGCAATTTTCCTTGTGGCATTCTTTCCTTTCAAATTCGCTATCAATGATCTCACTTTGAAAACACAATTTGGAGAGGGTCCTTACTGCTCATCCGTTGAAGTCCCGAACAGCAAGGTACGCCCGCGATGTTTGCGACGCGTGTCGGCGGACGCGGTCAACAAGCTCCGTAAAAGTCATGCCCCCTGTAAGAAGCAAATAAAGATGCGAATGGTCGAGAAGGAGCAGGGGCGTTCGAGACCCTGAAGCGGCGTCGATTGCGACGGATGAGTACCCTGATATTGAAACCATGATCCCCATCGTGTTGTCAGCCTTCTCCTGCACTTTGCGGTAAAACACGTCAACCTCCGGGGCACCGGCCTGATCGGTGGTGAATTTGAGTTCGTTCAAATACGTTGTCCCCTGCATCGTTACTGACCCATCAATTTGACGCCCCTCGATGACATAAGGGCGGCGAGACTGCACTTCAAAGAAGTCGAGCATGTCGTAGTACCAGGTCTGGAAGTCATACCCGGCCTGTTGGGTTCCTAGCCGGCCGGATAGCTCACGCAGCCGATCCTCCAGAGACGAAAAGGTCTGCCGCTGCTGGCGAGAACGCTCTTGGATCGCGCGGATTCGTCCTTGCGTTTCGATGCGCTCGCGTTCTTTGTCGGTGCTCTCTTGTTGCTTCGCCAGATACTGCCGGAGCGCGTTTACTGCCTCTGTAGCTTGCCGCTTCTTCTCAGCCGAGTCTTCCCAATTATCCAGGTCGGGAAAGCTGGTTTGCTCGGCCAGCGTTCGAGCCATGTGTGAAATCACCACCGACGCTTTTGGACTGCGTTCAACCAGCGGAAGGAGCCGATCCAAGAAGTCGCGCTTTGTCTCCTCTGGTGCCCAGCTCGAAAGAGCGGACTGCGAAATCCCGCACCGACGCAAGAAGTGACGTAGCGTCTGCTTTCTCCAAAAAGACTTGAGGGCAGCGTCGGTCATTAGATGTAGCAGATGCGGGGTTGCTTCGCTTGGCATCTCGGTTGCGCCCTTTCTGCTGTCTGTTCATTCACTCGAAGACGCAAAAGCGCCTGGCCAGCCGCCGTGTTGCACGATAACGTTGTCGATGTCGCTCATGGCCTTGATTGTTTCGCGGAGGCCGACGACCATCTTCTGATAGTGAGCGATTTCGTCGTCCGACAGGGTGCGGTCCCTCCGATCCTTGAGCCACTTATCGCATACCTGGTAGCCACCAATGTGAAAATTCCATACCGCCTCCGGTACTCCTTTGAAGCCGCGCGTCATCCCCCTGTCGAGCCAAACTGCATTGCGGACGAAGGAAATCTTCTCGACCGCTGGCTTCTTTGGCCCCGTGTAGGTCGAAAGCGGAACTTCCAGTTTGGGAGAATCCATAACATGGAGAGAAACGAGGTCACAACCTAGCCGCGCCAAAGCACGAAAGAGCTTCAAGCTGCCGGGTAGAGGAACGCGCGGGTAATCACTTTTCAGGAACTCTGCATAACGAGTTCGATATTCGGGGCTGTGAAATACTGCGTAGACGTAATTGAAAACGTCCTCTGCCGTGATTCCATTGGGCAAACTGTGGTCTCCACACCGCAACTGGAGACGGAGCGCAAGGGCTTTCGTGAACATCGGGGAAAGACCGGGCACACGAGAGTCGCCAATCTTTATCGTGCGTTGCCCTGTTCGTTCAGTCGGATATAGCCACAAAGGAGCCAAAGATGTGCGGTCATACACGGCCACAATCTTGTGCGTTGAAATGTTGCGCGTCGCCAATACAGCAAACGGTTCTTTTGACTGGCGGCATACAAGAAGACCTATATTGGGCCGTAGCATATGGCCCTGCACTTCAAATACCGGCCTGCTGGTGAACCCCGGCTTGTAATATATGTTCCGGAAATCAAACGGCCGGTAAGTACAGACTCTTATTGCTTTTGGGTCGAAGTCTTGCTTTGCCGCTAGAGTAACAGGATCATAGCTGCTCGATGGGCGAAGGTTAAACGTCTCTATAAACTCTGCGTCGACGTTTCCTGAGAATACCCGTTTCATTCGTCCGGAGAGCTTTGCTTTGTCAAAATCGATGCAGAGGTCATCTCTATCAGTATTGAGCCCACTGCCAAGAACTGAAAAGACCTTCCCGAGCGGTATCCCCGCTTCGTATTCCTCTTTCTTTGATACATTCTGCGGCACGAAAAGGAAGTGCGGCGGTTCTGGCTTCAGGATGTCCATCCTCGCTGACGATGCTGTGTGCCCACCGAGGAACGCGTACTTTGACTCACGGTTGCCGGTTTTCTCGCAGTACCGGAGGCTGTGACTGCCCTTTGATGCGGTATCCATCCATAGAGAAATACAAACACCCTGCTGTATGTCAAAGACATTCTCGTCCTGCGAGCCATCCGGCGCGGTGTCTCCGCGGCGGCTGTTCCCATGAAGGTCGGCAATCCACCCAGCGGTGAACTGGGCGAGAAAGCGCTCGCGCATCTTCCTGTGAACGAGTCCATCTAAGAAACTGCTATTTGTAATCATCCCGACGATGCCACAGCCAGAACACTCAAGCATGTATTGGCTAAGGCGCAAGAATTTCAAGTAATCATCGTCGAGGTTGAGCTTCTTTTCGTTAAGGCCGCGCTTGTAGTCTTCAAGGAGGTCAAGGATGAAAGGGATCTTGTTCAGCTGACCGAAGTTAGAATACGGCGGGTTACCGATGAAAACGGTGAAACGCTGGGTTCGTTTTACCGCATTTACTGCTCGGGCTTCGTGGGCCAACGCAGGCGCCCAGTCTTCAAACTCGCGCTGCGCCTTGCTGTCCGTGGCCGGCTCAAGCGCGTTTGTTAGATATACTCGAACCCTTTCATCGTTCGAGAAGTCGTAGCCAGTTTCGTATAGTTTCAGCCCAATCTTCATGTGTGCGATTGCGTATGGAGCCATCATGAGTTCGTACCCATGAAGCCGAGGCAGCAGGGATTCAGGAACGTACTTGTTCCATGCTTCGTGCTGCTTGACCGCACTCATCCGCTCTTCCTTCCACTTCGCCTTCAATGTCCGAAAAATGAGATCAATGGCCTCGACGAGGAAGGTCGCAGTCCCGGTGGCAGGGTCGAGTATGACTACAAAGTAGCTGTCGGGGGATGTGCCTTCGGGGATGGTTAGTGAGATTCCAGCGGCAGTCATCCTGGAGGACATTTCACCCCATGTGACGGTTGAGGCAAGGCCGTCCTTCAGCCCGAATTCTCTCTGGAGTAAGTCGTGGGCGCTGCGAACGATGAAAGAAACAACAGATTGCGGTGTATAGAAAACGCCTCTTTGAATCTTTAGCTTCTTGTTGTATGCCCGAAGAAAGTCCTCATAGAATCGGATAACGGGATCTTCGCCGGGATTTCGGTTGCCAAAGTCCTCTAAGACGGCCGGGAGATCAATCTCCGAGGAGCGTAAGAGTTCAACCACCTCCTGTACGCCAAGTTCATCAAAATCTAGGCCATTGTGCCGGGTAGAACCACGACCACCCACCTTCAGGAACGATTCAAGCATCTCCTTCAGGAAGGGATTGGTGATCGGCACCATGCTGTGGAGGTCTTCGGCAAGGACAAAGGTGCCTTCAGCGCCGGCGGAGCGGTCGGTCCGTGAGATGGCCGCGGTAAGCAAACCGTAGGTGATGGTTTGCGCATAGGTATCTGCAAACCCGTTTTGATCGAGGTCGTGGATGAGTGCAGTCCGAAAAGCCTCATGCATCTTACGCAACGGGCCGCGCGCAGACTCGACGCGCATCAGCGCCATTGCCGCATCGCGGATGTTGCGGGCGACACGCGCAAGCTCCTGGGCGAGCAGGTCTGCTGTTTGAATCTGCTGCCCGATGCGGTATCGGAAGGCCCCAGCCCACTGCTTGCGCCAGAGTTCATGATTGCTCGTGTCGTTCGGCCAGGAAAGACGCTGCTTGAGGATTTGCGCTACATGCTCCAGCTTGAGAGGCGTGTCGCCTCCATCCCAGCCAAGCACGCGGAGAGTGGGCTGATCGCCGGGGTCCTGGTGAAAGTGAGCAAATGCGATCTCGCGCTGAAGTGTTCCTTCCTCGGCAAATGCCGAGATGAAAATCAAATCGCCGGCATTCCATCTGGCGCGTTCGGCAGGGTTGGCGGACTTCCGCTTTTTCAGCACGAGGTGGCTGAGAATGCGCCGGAGGACGACAATAGGCAGTTTCTTGTTCTCGAACTCGACGAAGAAAATGCCCCACGGCTGCCCACTGACAAGAGGCCTAAGTTGATGAATACTCTTGATCTTGGCCGCGAATTCGGCCTCCAGGCCAACCTCTTCTGCGGAGTACTGAAAAGTCAGATCTTCGAAGTCGTACTGTGCCCTGCCGTGCGGGAAAGGCCATTCAAGGTCTTCTTCGAGAAAGGGAATCAGTTGATCAAAATTCTTGATTGAGCGCAGTTGGTCGGCAGTCCTGGTCATACTCAGTTAATCTCCATCCAGCATTTGAGAACAGGGGTGATACCCATGGGTGCCTGTAGTGGCTTGAGATAGTCAGTGACGAGTTGCTTGTCCGCTTTTTTCCGAGCCTCAGTAAGCGTGGCTTGGGCGACCGATGTATGGCGCGGGGTGTCCGGCGCGGAACGAATCAAGTCCGCGATTTTAGCCGGATCGGTAAGAATGCAATTGCCCCTGAGGTCGTAGCACAGCCATACCGTGATGCCGGTGGCTTCAGACCAGCGGGGGTCTCCAGATGCGTTGCTGATGTAGCCGGGGTCAGGCCTTGGAATCCGGTAGCACAAAAAAATTGCTTTTGTGTCTGGCTTGGGCGATTGCCTGCCGGAGAAGAGCTTCATCGGAAGAGCATCGAGCCTTGCGGCCAGTTCTGGATGATCTTTGAGCAGTTCGTTGTACTCAAGGCGCAGGCGCTCCGATTCGGTGAGAATTCCATCGTACTGCTCGTTAAGTTCCTTAATGGGGTCGTACTCATCGTCCGGCGTCAGAAGCTGCCGGCCTTCGATGCCCAGCACACGGGAGATGACCAGAGTCTTAGAAGTTACGCGCCGGAATAGCCGGAGCAGGCTTTCGAGCTCGTCTGGCGGCAGGAAGTTCCAGAATTCGACGTGGCCGCGGAGCGTTTTCCGTTCGGGGTGGGCGGCAATAATTGCAGCCTCTGCAACGGGGTTCATTCGGCGGTCCACGCGGCCAATGCGCTGCATGAGCCGAACTGGGTTCCAGTGTATGTCGTAGTTGATTAGACGAGTGGCGTCCTGGAGGTTGAGGCCTTCCGCCAATACATCTGTACTAGTAAGGATACGAATCTCTTCTTCCCCGGCGGCGGCGAGCGCGGCGGAACTGGATCGGTTGTAATAAGGTGAGAAACGCCGAATGACACCGCTACGGTGGGCTTGCGAACTCGATCCGTCAATTCTGTACACGCCGACAATTCCGGCCTTGCGCAGTTCCTGTTCGAGGTAACGGGCAGTATCCGAGAACTCGGTGAACAAGAGCACCTTTTCGCGCTTGAGAATCGGGTCGGTCTTCAACAGCTTAATCAAAGCCTTTAGCTTGTCATCGCGCTCCGGCTTAACCTTTGCAGCCTCGGTAAGGAATACCGCAAGCTGGTCAATGTCAAGGAAGGTATCCTCCAACATGTCCTGGATGTTGTACTCGGTCGGGTCCAAATGCTCGATTGAGTCAAGAAGCCCAGGAGAAAGAAACTCCTCCGCTTCCTCATCTGGGTCACCCGCATCGAAGAGGTCTGGCTGGAAATCCGGCTCATATTCGATCAGGTCAGCGTGTTTGCGCTTGTGCCTCTCCAGAATCATTTTCTGGTGGGAAGTGGTTGAATGCACCTCAGCCCACGCAAAGAGCTTCTTGAACAGACGCCAGCAGGAAGCCTCGAATGCGCGGGCAGAACTCTCGAAGCGCTTGAGGAACAAGGTCCTGATCAGGGTGACGACCTGTTTTAAGCGTCCAATCTCAAAATCCGTCTTGAGCGCCTCGTCCTTGTTTATCCGATAGTCAGAGGGGTCGTAGATGCACAGGATAAAGAGCGGCTTCTGCTTGTTGAAAGCGCGCTCTACCAGGTCGAGAAGGTTGCCGTAGGTAGCCTTGAGATTGTAAGCCGCCACACGGGGAGCATCGCGCTCGGGAAAGAGCGCCAGCTTAGCCCCTTGCTGGATTTGGCTTTGCTTGATATACGCGCGGCTGCGCTGCACAACAAGGTTTTCAAATAAGGAATCGCGCCTCAGTTTCTTCTGAGCCTCAAGAATCTCTGGACCGAACGAGAGGTTGAGCTGCTGAGAGGAAGGTAGATGGCCATTTAGCTGACGGTCAAGTTGTATGAAATGAGATCGAACGCTGTGGATTCCAAGGCGAGAGGCGAAATAGGTTTCATCGCCGTTCGTGAAAAGCTCGAGGATGTGCCGAAAGTCGTGGATGCTGTTGTTGACAGGGGTCGCAGTCAGAAAGAAAATTTGTTTGGGAACGTCCCCGGTGTGAAGGTACTGCTGGAGCTTGCGATAGCGGGAGGGGTCACTTCCTTCCGCCATGCCTTTGACTCCCGGATTGCGGAAATGGTGGGCCTCATCAATCACCACTACGTCAGCATCACGTAAAGTGAGTTCCAACTTCCGCACGAAGTCGGGATTCGACCGCTGAAGATCGGTATGGTTATAAAGAACGAGATTCTGGAAGCCGCTATTCAAATCTTCCAGGTAGGTGGCAATCGCTGGCTCCCATACATCCTCGCGCGCCGCTTTAGGAGCAAACAACACAACCCTCTTTTTCTCTCGGATAATCATCCGTTCAAGAAGCATCAACCCTACAAAGGTTTTTCCGAGGCCGACGCCGTCACAGAGGAAGGCGCCGTTGTACTCCCCTGCAATTGTGAGGAGGTTTCGGTACGCATCCTGCTGGTATTTGTCGAGGATCTGAAACACTTTGGAGTTATTGCGGTCCCACTGGTCGGGCGTCAGGGATTCGCCGCGGAAAAACTCATGCAGCGATTTGAACCAAATTTCAAACGGCGAGCGGGGTGCTGTATGGCGCTCAATCGTCCGCAGGATGTCCGGCGTTACATCCTCTGCCTCTTCCCAGTGACGGTCGTACCACTCTTGCAACAGCCCAACTTCTGATCCTCTGACCTGAACGTTCAGCTCGACGTTGTCGCACAGCCCAGGATAGGTAAAGTTGGAGGAACCCACAAGCCCAAATGATCCAACAACAGTGGCTCTGCTGTGCGTGATGTACGCCTTGGCGTGGAATTTATCCTTGCGATAGACGCGACACTCGATCTGCCCGCTTCGGATCGCCTCTACGATGGCCGGGACCCCGGTGAGAAAGTCATTTTGCAGCTTTTCGGTTTCCAGGCTGTTCTCTAGTTTCCCCTCAATCGCGGTCAACCCCTCGGAGAATGCTCGCCGCGTACGGAACGAAACCTCGTCGCCCATGAGGATGCGAAAGTGATCCACATTCTGCCACTTGTCCTTCAGGCTCAACAAACCGCCGATCTCAAAGTAGCCGGTGGCGATATCGATCGCCCTTGAGAGCTCGCACCATCCGAGAAGGTACGACCAAACTTTCCAATCGGAGTTACTGTTGTCGACGATGAACAGTTCTGAGCCAGATTGGGGCATTTCATCCTTCTCCTGATAACAGCCTTCCTGCTTCAGATGCGGGCCGTCTTCCAAACGCGCATCGGTGAATTGCACGATTCGATGCAAAGCTAATGAAGCATGTATTTTAAAGGCCAAGACTTAGCGGCGTATATAGGAGCGATAACCACAAAGCGGAATTTGTGACGATTGATCACCACCATTCAGTTCTATGACGCCGGGACCATCCATCCCCAAGGCAACGCAAGCACGCCATCTTCAAGAGGACGCGCTTTGCCGCCGTGAAGCACCACTCCCCTGACCAAAGAAGATTTGCGTTTCAAATCTTCACGGAAGGCGCGGATGCCGGTCGCGTCATTGGCCGTCACCTGGCTGCTAGACTTGATCTCCAGCGCCACAAACTTGCCCGCTTCCTCCAGAATGAAATCCACTTCGTGACCCGAACGGTTGCGCCAAAAGTGCAGTTTGCGCTGCCGGGGATCGAGCGACCGCCAAGTCTCCAGCGTTTGAAAGATCGTCTGCTCCAACCAGAATCCGCTGTCCATTCTTGCCGCTACGTCGGCGGACGATCTGATTCCGGCAAGCCAGGCCGCCAGCCCGCAATCGGTCCAAAGCAGCTTCGGCGCTTTGACCAGCGCCGCCGTGGGGTTGGTTGCCAGAGGACGGAGGCGCGTAATCATGCATCCGGTCTCCAGCAGATTCAAATACCGGTGTGCGGTCGGGTGACTGAGCGCGGCGTCGCGCGCAAGGTCAGCCTGGTTTAGGAGCTTACCGGTCCGCTGCGCGGCGAGCATCATCAGACGCTGAAAATCAGGCAGGCTGGAGATGGCGCTCAACTGGCGCAAATCCCGCTCCAGATACGTCTGCACATAGGCAGCGAACCAAAGGCCACGGTCGGCTTCCGAGTTGATCTCAAGCGCCGGCGGAAAACCTCCCCGTAGCAGCCATCGCGTCCAGTCGCCCGGTTCATCCGGCCATTCACGCCAATCGAAATCCGGGGCGAAGAGACGATCCAGCGGCGACAGCGCGCCCTTGCGCTCCTGCCACTCGGTTGGGCAAAACGGCGGCAGATCGAGGTAGATGGCGCGGCCGGCCAGAGTCTCCGCCACCTGCTTCATCAGCAGGAGATTGGCCGAGCCGGTCAGGATGAAATCACCGGCCCGCCGACTGGTGTCAACGGCACGCTTGACGGCAAGCAGAATCTGCGGCGCTCGCTGGACTTCATCGAGAATGACTGGGCGGGTGGCAAGCAGCGAGTCGGGATTGCGCTCGGCCTGGTCGAGAATTCCGACATCGTCGAGGGTGAAGTAGGTGCGCGCGGGTTCAAGCGCCTGGGTCAAGGTGGTTTTTCCGGTCTGCCGTGCGCCCGTCAAGACGGCGACGGGCAGGACTCGCAAGGCGGCCTGGAGATTGCTACTAAACCAGCGTGGCTTAATTCTGTCCATATAGTGTAATAAATCACTTCACGGCGTGAAATGCAATAGAAATCCTCGATTCGTTGTTCTGGACTCTTTACTATTGTGGATTCATGCAGTTGGGAGAAGGTTTCCAGTTTGGAAACTGGAAACCGCATCGTGAAGGCAGCCAATCCAGCGACCCTTACGTATAATTTCGACAGAGGGATAGATTGTAAGCATATTAGATTCATATCTATAGCTCCGATCGTGCAACACTATTCGCTCCCAGTAGCTCCCATTAACGAAAACGTTTTTTTCTGGCGGGCGCATGAACATTGGAGGAAACTCAAGATCGTTGGGTTTTCCGCGCAAAGGTCTGACAGGGGTTTCTCGCTGCCGATCAGCTAAAAGCGAATATAGGGCGAACTATTTGCACCAAAATAGGTGCAAAGTTGCACCGAAAACGGTGCATTTTTCCAGGTAAATTCACTCCCGAATTACTCCCAAAGGGGTGTCCAGAGGGTACTTTTCCGTACTTCCGCGTGGCCATAAGTACCTTTAAAGTCAGTTATTTACGCGAGCGCGCGGTCGCTCATAACCCAAAGGTCGCTGGTTCAAATCCAGCCCCCGCAACCAATAGAATCAATAACTTACAGAAATTGGTCGCT
>Ga0182030_10022474_pt1 | contig 11734 bp, 9 predicted proteins | sample 812S3MmetaG_FD_121299 | JGI IMG/M metagenome (GOLD analysis project Ga0182030, IMG submission 121299) | Permafrost microbial communities from Stordalen Mire, Sweden - 812S3M metaG (Illumina Assembly) | ecosystem: Environmental > Terrestrial > Soil > Wetlands > Permafrost | place: Sweden... | reverse complement strand
TGGGCGCGCTCACGACCCATAACGACGTTCTCGGCTCGCCGGCATTCCGCCGCGACGCGTTGCCGCTCGTCCAGGCCTGCGCCGAAGTCGGCGCGCCGCAGATTCGCGCGCGCGGCACGATCGCCGGGAACCTCGTTACGGCCTCACCGGCCAACGACACGATCACCGCGCTCTACGTTCTCGACGCCGAGGTCGAGGTCGCCAGTTCCAACGGCCGGCGCCGGATCGGCGTCGAGCAGTTCTGCACCGGCTTCCGCAAAACGGCGCTTGCGCCGGGCGAACTCGTGCGGTCGATCTCGATTCGCAAACTCGGCGCATCTCGCCGCGGCATCTTTCTCAAACTCGGGTTGCGCAAAGCGCAGGCGATCTCGGTCATCAGCGTTGCGGTCGTGGTTGAATTCGACGGACCGCGCGTTACCGAAGCCCGTATCGCGCTCGGCTGCGTGGCGCCGACCATCGTGCGCGTCGCTGACGCTGAAGCATCGCTCGCCGGCAGCACGCTCGATCGCGCCGCACGCGCGCGCGCGGCGTCGCTAGCCGCAGCGGCGATCGCGCCGATCGACGACATCCGCGCGTCGGCCGGCTACCGTCGCACGACCATCGCAGCACTCGTCGAACGCGCGCTCGACCAAATTGCCGACGGAACGGAAGCGAACGGACTTGCGGCCGAGCCGGTGCTGCTCGAGACGCCCGAACGCGAAGCGCAGATCTTGCCCTTTACGGGTACCGTCGAAACCACGATTAACGGCCGCTACTACGAACTCGAAGACGTGCAGCACCTCTCGCTGCTCGACGCGCTGCGTGATGAAGTCGGACTCACCGGCGCGAAGGAAGGCTGCGCCGAGGGCGAGTGCGGCGCGTGCACGATGTGGCTTGACGGCCGCGCGGTGATGTCGTGCCTCGTTCCCGCTCCCCAGGCGCACGGTGCGACGATCGTGACGATCGAGGGCTTGGCCGACGGCAGAGCCTGTGCAGAGCCGGGTCGAAGCATGCTGCATCCGGTGCAGCAGGCGTTCATCGATCACGGCGCCGTGCAGTGCGGGTTCTGCATTCCCGGCATGATCATGGCCGGTGCGAAACTCCTCGATGAGTGCCCGGAACCGACGACCGCGGACATCCGCAGCGCGATCAGCGGCAACATCTGCCGCTGTACCGGCTATGCAAAGATTCTCACCGCGATCTCCTCTGCCGCCGAGGTCGATGCCGAATCGTTACGCATCAAAGTCGCCACGTGAAACACATCGGCACGTCGCATCCGCGTCACGATGCGCAAGACAAAGTCACCGGCGCGGCCAACTATCCCGCCGATTTGATCAAGCGCGACATGTTGCGGCTGAAGACCGTCTTCGCGCGGCGCGGCCATGCCCGGATTCTCTCGATCGATACGTCGGCGGCGCTTGCGGTGCCGGGCGTCGTGGCCGTCCTCACCGCAAAAGACGTGCCGCACAACCGCTACGGACTCATCGATTCCGATCAGCCGGTGCTCTGCGATGACACCGTGCGTCACGACGGTGACCGCGTCGCACTCGTAGCGGCAGAAACCGATCTTGCCGCAGCGCATGCCGCCACGCTCGTGCGCGTGGAGTACGAAGATCTGCCGATCGTCAGCGATCCGCGCGAAGCGATGCAGCCCGATAGCCCGCGCGTGCACCACGATCGCGACAACGTGCTCTTACACCAGAAAATTCGCCGCGGGGACGTTGCCGCAGCGTTCGACGATGCGGACGTCGTCGTCGAGGGCAGTTTCACGACGCAGTGGCAAGAGCACGCCTATCTGCAGCCAGACGCCGGCATCGCCTACTTCGACAAGCACGGGCGCATCGTCATCGAAACGGCCGGCCAGTGGCTGCACGAGGATCGTAAGCAGCTCGCCGAGATTCTCGAACTGCCCGAAGATCAGGTCGTCGTAAAATACGCGAAGATCGGCGGCGCGTTCGGCGGACGCGAAGACATGTCGGTCCAGTGCCTCGTCGCGCTCGCAACGTGGGTACTGAAACGTCCGACCGCAATCCGCTGGAGCCGCGAAGAATCGATCATCGGCCACCACAAACGCCACCCATTCTTCATGACGGCGAAGTGGGGTGCGAAGCGCGACGGCACGATCACCGCAGTCGAAACGACGCTGATCGCCGACGGCGGCGCGTATGCGTCGACCAGTATCGAAGTGCTCAAGGGCGCGATGACGTTCGCGCACGGTCCGTATGAAATCGCCAACGTCAGCGTCGACGGCTTCGTCTGCTATACCAACAACGTGCCGAGCGGGGCTTTCCGCGGCTTCGGCGGACCGCAAGCGCACTTCGCGGCCGAGTCGATGATGACGCGCGTCGCGCACGCGTTGAAGCTCGATCCGCTCGACGTGCGGCGCGCGAACCTCTATCGCGAAGGCAGCATCAACTCATCCGGCAGCGTGATGCCGGCCGGCGTGAGTGCCGTGCCGGTGCTCGATCGTTGCATCGAAGAAGCCACGCTGCGGCTCGCGCCCGTCGTGCACGACCCGCACTCGCGCAAGCGCCGCGGGATCGGCTTCGCGAGCGGCATCAAGAACGTCGGCTATTCGTTTGGTTTTCCGGAACAAGCCACCGCGACGGTGGAACTGGTCGTGCTCGACGGCGTGCGCGCGGCACGCGTCAGCATCGGCGCGGCCGACGTCGGTCAAGGAGCGCACCTGATCCTGCGCCAGATCGCCGCCGAGACGCTCGCTCTTCCGCTCGAAGCCGTTTCCATTATCGCCGAAGACACGGTTGACGCACCAAACGCCGGGTCCGCATCGGCATCGCGCATGACGCTCATGGGCGGGCGCGCGGTGAAGGACGCAGCCGAACTCGCGCTACGCAATCTCGCCACGGATAGCATGCCTTCGGCCACGGTGCAGTTTCGCCCAACTCCGACGACGCCGTTCGATGAAACGGGACGCGGCACGCCGCACTACGCATACGGTTATGTCGCGCAGGCGGTTGAGGTCGAGGTCGACGTGACGACCGGCGAAGTCGCCGTGCTCAACGTGGTCAGCGTCAACGACGTCGGTCGCGCAATCAACCGGCAACAGGTCGAGGCCCAGATCGAAGGCTGCGTCGCGCAAGCGATCGGCTACGCGCTGACCGAAGATTTCCGCATCAAGAACGGGCGCATCTTGACGCCGCACTTCAGCAACTATCTCCTACCCACGGCGCTCGACGTTCCGGCGCAAATATACTCCGTCATCATGGAGACGCCCGATCCGCAAGGACCGTTTGGTGCGCGCGGGATGTCGGAGATGCCGCTGGTGCCGTTCGGCGCCGCGGTCGCGAGCGCCATCCACCACGCCACCGGCGCGTGGGTGTCCGACATGCCGTTCACACCCGAACGCGTACTGGCCGCGATCACGGCCCTGCGCGCAGCGGAAGCCCAACCGCTCGCCGTGTCACCCCGAGCGTAGACGAGGGGGGCTGACGAGAGCGCGCGCGAGTTCGTTGTGCTGCGCGACGACGCGCTCGATATCGAGTGCGGTGAATGCGCCGTGCTCGACCAGCGCAACCCCGTTGACGACCGTGAAGTCGACGTTTCCGGGCCGGCAAAACACCAGCGCGGCGAGCGGATCGTGAACCGCACCGCCCGCCATTGCGAGCGAATCCAACCGCACGCCGGCAAGATCGGCGGCCATTCCCGGGGCGAGATATCCCACATCGTCGCGGCCGAGCACCTCAGCGCCGCCGCGCGTCCCGAGGCGCAACATCTCGCGCGCGGTGGCCGCTTTGGCGCCGCCGCCGACGCGTTGCAGCAACATCGCGTGACGCACTTCATCGAGCAAATGCGAACTATCGTTGGACGCCGAGCCGTCGACGCCGAGCCCAACGCGTGCGCCGGCATTGACCAGCGCACGGATCGGCGCGATCCCGCTGCCGAGCCGCATGTTCGACGTCGGGCAATGCGCGACGCCGGTGCGCGACGCGCCGAGGACGCCGACTTCCGCCACCGACGGATGCACCATGTGCGCGTGCCACACGTCGGCGCCGACCCAGCCCAAGCGTTCCGCGAGCTCGACCGGGCGGCAGCCGAATTTCTCGATGCAGTAGCGTTCCTCGTCGAGCGTTTCGGCGAGGTGGGTGTGCGAATGCACGCCGTAACTGCGCGCCAGCGCGATGCTCTCGCGCATCAGGTCGGGCGAAACGGAGAACGGCGAGCACGGCGCGACGACCACCCGCGTCATCGCAAAACGGGCGGCATCGTGAAAGGTCTCGATCGCGCGTCGCGTGTCGGCCAGGATTGCCGCCTCGTCCTCGACGCACGAGTCGGGCGGAAGCCCGCCCTTGGACCGGCCCACCGACATCGAGCCGCGCGAGGCATGAAAGCGCAGGCCGATCTCACGGGCGACCGCGATCTCGTCATCGATGCGGCAGCCGTTCGGCCACAGATAGGTATGATCGCTCGCCGTCGTGCACCCCGAGAGCAGCAACTCCGCGCACGCGACGGCGGTCGCGCTGCGCAAGGCGGCCGGCGTCAGCCGGGCCCAGATCGGATAGAGCGTGACCAGCCAATCGAACAACTCGACGTCCTGCGTGCCGGGAACCGCGCGCGTCAGCGTCTGATAGAAGTGATGATGGGTATTCACGAGGCCGGGAATGACGATGCAGCCGCGCGCATCGACGACGCGGTCGGCGTCGCGCGGCATTTCGGTCGCCGGGCCGAGCGCTTCGATGGCGCCGTCGCGGACGAAGATCGACGCATCCCGCAACACGCGGTCCGCATCGTCGAACGTCTCGACGTGCGCCGCGTCCCGAATCAGCAGCGTGGCCATAGAAAAGGGCTTCGATGACGACGATCGATTACCTCAATACGTGCCCGGCCGATGCGTTCGTGGCGGCAATCGGGTTCGCGTTTGAGGACTCGCCCTGGATCGCGCGGGACGCGGCGTCCAAACGGCCCTTCGCCAGCGTGGCGGCCCTGCACGCGGCCATGTTCTCCGTCGTTGCGAACGCCGCCGATGATGCGCAGGTGAAGCTCATCGGGGCGCATCCCGATCTCGCAGGCCGCGTCGCGCGCGAAGGCCGGTTGACCGCCGCCTCGGCCAGCGAACAAGCCGGCGCCGGACTCGGGGCGCTGACGCCGGCGGAGATCGGACGCTTCGATGCCGACAACGGCGCCTATCGCACGCGGTTCGGCTTTCCATTCGTGATCTGCGCGCGCGAGAACACCAAGGAGTCGATTCTCGCGGCACTAGCGGCGCGACTCGAAAACGATCGCGCGACCGAAATTGCCACGGCGCTCGCGGAGATCGCGAAGATCGCACGGCTGCGCATCGAAGATGCCGTGAGCTAATGCAAGCCTACGTTCTCGACTGGCTCGGACTGCTCGTTCGCTGGTTTCACCTCACCGCCGGGATCGCGTGGATCGGTGCGTCGTTCTACTTCGTCTGGCTCGACGACAACCTCAACCGTCAGGTGACCGAGGCCGAACGTAAACGCGGCATCGACGGCGAGTTATGGGGCGTGCACGGCGGCGGCTTCTACCACAGCGAGAAATACCTGACCGGCCCGGTCGGCGAGCCGCTCAGCAACCATCTCCACTGGTTTTACTGGGAAGCCTACTCGACGTGGCTCTCCGGCATGGCGATGCTCGCGGTCGTTTACTGGGCCGGCGCCTCATCGTTCTTGATCGACAAGACGGTGCTCGATCTGACGACGACCGAAGCGATCGCGATCAGCATCGGCTCGATCGTCGTGGGCTGGTTCGTCTACGACGCGCTCTGCCGCATTTTCGAGAAGAACGAGTTCGTGATGTGGACGGCGATCGGCGTGTTCTTGCTGCTCGCCGACTGGGGGCTCTTCCACGTCTTCGGTGCGCGCGCGGCGTTCATCCACGTCGGCGCGATCATCGGCACGATCATGGTGTGGAACGTCTTCTTCATCATCATTCCGGGTCAGCGCAAGATCGTCGCGCAACTGCGTGCGGGTCAGGTGCCGGATTCGCGGCCGGGCGAGCTCGGCAAACAGCGTTCGGTGCAGAACACGTACTTCACGCTGCCCGTGCTATTCATCATGATCAGCAACCACTATCCGATGACGTATAGCGGCCCCTACGGCTGGCTCGTGCTCGCCGGGCTCTCGATCGCGGGCGTTCTCGTGCGGCGCTTCTACGTGCTCACGCACTTCAAGAAGGTCATCTACGCGCTGCCGATCGCGGCGATGGTGTTACTCGCGATCATCGCCTACGCGATTGCTCCGCGTACGGCGCCGGCGACTGGACCAAGCGTGAGCTACGCACAGATCGCGCCGATCGTTGCCGAACGCTGCGCGGTCTGCCACGCCGCGCACCCGACATTCGGCGGCTTCAGCGCGCCGCCGGCGGGCGTGCTGCTCGACGCACCGGTACACATCCTTGCAAACGCGCCGTTGATCCGGGCGCAAGCAGTCGCTTCGCACGCCATGCCGCTCGGCAACATGACCAACATGACCGATGGCGAACGCGCAATCCTCGGCAGCTGGATCGACGCCGGCGCGAAAGGCCCCTGATGCTCTCAACGCACGTCCTCGACACTTCGACGGGCCAGCCGGCCGCGAAAATCGCGGTGATGCTCTTCGCTGTCGACGGTGGCGTTCGCACGCACGTGTCGACCTCGGTCACCAACGCCGACGGCCGCACCGACAACCCGATGGCCGAGATTCTCTCACCCGGCATGTACGAACTGATCTTTACCGTCGCCCCATACTTCGCGACCCGCAACATTCCGGCGTTCTACGATGAAATTACGATCCGCTTTCGCGTTGACGACGCGATTCGCAAATACCATGTCCCGCTGCTCTTGGCACCCTGGGGTTACTCAACGTATCGTGGAAGCTAATGCATAAAAAACCCGGAGGACTCAAATTCGTGACTATCTCCGACGTAACGGATTTCTATCAGCGAACCGACGCCTTCAAGGCCCGCGGCGGCGAAGGCCCGTGCGCGGGCTGCCACAAGATCCTCGAACCGGAAGAGCCGTTTTCGACCTACGACTTGGCGGGCAAGGAACGCACGCCGCGCGCCTTTCCGCAATCGATCGTCTTGTGCAAAAAATGCACCTTCATGCTCATGGGCGCGAACATGACGCCTCCGCCGGCGCCACCCGGAACTTAAGGGTTAGCTTTTTTGAAGGCCGCCCAGCCGCCGTACTGCGAGATGTCGGCGAACTTGCGCTCCTCGATCAAATCGCGGGGGTAGATCATCGCGCTGATCTTGCTGCCGTCTTCGAGTTCGATCGGCGACTCGTAGAGATCGGGCGGCTCGGTTGAGATCAGGTGCGCGTGTTGTGCCTCGCTCATCTCGTAGACCTCACCCTTGATTGCGACGCCGCCTTCGGCAACTTCGTAGATGCCGGGATGTTCGTCGCGCACGGAGTGCAGGCGATACTTGGCAGCCGTTTGCGCATCACCGACGAGTTTGGCTTCACCGAGGTTCTGGTGATCGGGCTGCCCCGTAAGGGCGGAACCGCAAATGAAGAAGCGCATGAGGAACCCTTCCAAGAGACGATCGATCGCCACGATCGACCGGGTGAGCGCCGTAACGCCCAGTTGTAAATCGTCCGGAGTCGTGTACTCGTTTCCCACATGGCTGCGTCCGCCGGCGCTGGGGACGAAGATCATCGCCACCGGCGCAACCGATGCCACGCACATCGCGTCGTGTCCCGCACCGCTGGGCAGGTCGATCGCCGCCTCGCCGAGCTCCGCAATCGCACCGGCGACCGCGTCGCGCAAGCCGTGATCCATCGGAACCACCCGGCGCTCTTCGATCAGCGTCGTCTCGATGCGCACGCTGCGCTGTGTGGCCACGCGCGCCGCGCACTCGACGACAGCGATACGCAAAGCGCGGATACGTCCTTCGTCGACGCTGCGCGCGTCGATGCGCATCGTCACGCGGCCCGGGATCACGTTGGTCTGATTGGGAAAAACGACCAGCCGGCCGACAGTCAGCACGGCCTCGCCGATTTCGTTCGCGGCCGCTTCGAGTTCGAGCACCAGCTCCGCGGCCGAACTCAACGCATCCCGGCGCAGATCCATCGGCACCGTGCCGGCATGTCCCGATTCGCCGTGGACCTCGACGTCGAAACGCGCCTGACCGGCGATCGCGGTAACGACGCCGAGCCGCACGCCGCGATGCTCGAGCACCGGACCCTGCTCGATGTGCAATTCCACGTAACCGGCGGGCGCTGGAAAACCCTCACGCACGGGCACGTCAGGCAACAAGCCGTGGGCGGCTTTGCGCGCGTCGGCAAACGTGATTCCGTCCTCATCGCATAACGCGTCGATCGTCGCGAGGTCGTTCAAGCCGGCGAACGCGCCGCTGCCCAAACAGCCGAGCGGAAAGCGGCTGCCCTCTTCGCCGGCCCACGCCACGGCCTCGACCGGATGTTCCGTTATGATGCCGGCCGCATCGAGTTCTTCGAGCGCGCACAACGCTGCGATCGCGCCGTACGCGCCGTCGTAGGCGCCGCCGGTCGGCACCGTGTCGAGGTGCGAACCGCTGAGCACGGGCGCTCCGTCGCGCCGTCCGGCCCGGCGTACGAACACGTTGCCGGCGCGATCTTGTTCGACCGTAAAGTTCGATGCGCGCGCCCATTGCACGAAGAGCGCCCGCGCGCCGGCGTCGGCAGCGGAGAACAGACGCCGGTCGATGCCATGTTCGGTCGCGCCGAAGGCCGCGAGCTGCGCGAGACGTTCCGCTAGCGGCGACGGAAGCGTTTTCAGAGATACTTCTCCGCCGGATGATTGGCGATCCAATGTCGCGCGATATCGACGCGCCGCGCGACCCACACATCTTTATATTCGAGTACATAATCGAGGAAACGCCCGAGCGCCGCCGCCCGGCCCGGACGTCCGGCCAAGCGTGTGTGCAGCCCGACCGACATCATCTTCGGTGTCGTCGCGCCTTCGGCGTAGAGCACATCGAACGCGTCTTTGAGATACTCGAAGAAGCCACGGCCCGACGTGAACCCGGGCGGCACCGAAAACTTCATGTCGTTCGCGTCGAGCGTGTACGGAATCACCAGATGCGGTCGCTCGCCGACTCGCACCCAGTACGGCAGATCGTCGTTGTAGTCATCGGAGTCGTAGAGGAAGCCGCCCTCTTCGACAACGAGCTTGCGCGTGTTGATACTCGGCGCGTAGCGGCAGTACCAGCCCAGCGGCCGTTGACCGATCGTCTTCTCGATCGACTCGACCGCGCGTTTCATCTGCGCGCGTTCCTCGTCGATGTCCATATCCTGAAAGCCGATCCAGCGCCAGCCGTGCGAACAGACTTCATGGCCCGCCGCGACGATGGCGCGCGCCGCTTCCGGATTGCGTTCGAGCGCGAGCGCCGCACCGAACACCGTGATATCGATGTTGCGTTCGGCGAACATGCGCATCAACCGCCAGAAGCCGGCGCGGCTACCATATTCGTACACCGACTCGACGATCAGGTCGCGCTTACCGGGGCCGACGGTGGCGCCCGGCACTTCGGTGAGGTACATCTCAGAGTTGCCGTCGCCGTCGGGGATCGAGTACTCCGAACCCTCTTCGTAGTTCATGACGATCTGCAGCGCCAGGCGCGCGCCGTTCGGCCACGCCGCATGGGGCGGATGCGCGCCGTAGCCGATCATGTCGCGCGGATAGCCGTTCACGCGAACTCCTTAGCCGAGCGTGGCTGCGAAGTCTTCCCATTCGCGGCCGTACTCGGCTTTTTCCGCCTCGCTCAAGAACGTGGCGTCGAGCGTTTGCCGGTTGAGCTTCCAGAGCTCGTCCCAGCTAAAGCCTTGCTCGGCGAGCAGACGGTATTGCGCGGCCATGTCGGTGCTGAACATCGCCGGATCGTCGGTGTTGACCGTGCAGCGGAGCCCCAGATCGACCATTTTCCGGATCGGGTGCGGCTCGTCGAGCGGCGTCGCACCGATGGCATAGTTGCTGACCGGACATACTTCGAAGGCGATCTTGCGGTCGCGCAGCTCGGCGGCGTACTCGGGCGAATCGACGATCCGGATGCCGTGACCGATCCGCACGACCCCCAGCTCGTCGATCGCTTCGCGAATGCTCTCCCAACCGGCGGCTTCGCCGGCGTGCGCGACGACGTGCAAGCCGGCCGCGCGAGCGCGCGCATACGTTTCGCGGAACAGATGCGGCGGAAATTCCTTTTCGAGGCCGCCGAGGCCGATGCCGATGATCAATCCGCGCCGCATGCCGCGCAATGCGAGATCGAGTACGGCGCTTTGCGTGTGCGGGTCCTCGCGCGAGATGTCGGCGATGAACGCGACCCGCGCGCTCGACACCGTCTGCCCGCGCTCGATCCCTTGCGCGAGCGCATCGAGGATTTCGGCCGCGCTCAAGCGGCGCAGATGCAACGACATGCTCATGAAGCATTCGCTGTAGCGAATATTCTGGCGCGCTTGGTCGACGTAGAACTGCGCGACCATCAGCGCGAGGTCGTCGGTCGTCCGGATCGTGTCGGTCGTCTTGCGGTAGACGTCGATGAAGTGCGTGAAATCGCGGAACTCGAAGTACCGGCGCCACTCCTCGAGCGAAGCGACCGGCAGGTCGACCTTGTTTCGCCGCGCGATCGCGTACGATGCCTCGGGCGCCGTTGCGCCCTCGAGGTGCACGTGAATCTCGGCCTTCGGCATCGCCGCGAAGCGTCGCGCAAGCTCTGCCCCCTCGGCGGTCACTGGTTCGCTCTGCTCAATCATCACCGGCTCCGTCATTCAAAATGTTCGCGGTATCATCTCAGGTCGAGCAACGTCTGTCAAATGGCAGGGGGAGAAGAAAAGCTGCGCGGCGGAGCCTCCAGCATGATCGATCGCTACTTCGGTATAGCCGCAGCGGGTTCGACAATTCCGCGCGAGCTGCGCGCTGGGCTCACGACGTTTCTTACGATGTCGTACGTCTTGCTGGTCAATCCGCAAGTCCTCGGCAACGCGATCGTGATCCCGGACGGCTTCGCGAAGTTGCTGGTGGTGACGGCGCTGGCCGCCGCGATCGGCAGCCTCTTGATGGGACTCGTCGCGCGGTATCCGTTCGCGCAAGCGCCGGGTATGGGGCTCAACGCGTACTTCGCATTTACCGTCGTCCTCGGTCAGAAGATCCCGTGGCAGACGGCGCTCGGCGCGGTCGCGATTTCCGGCACGCTGTTCGTCATCTTATCGATCCTCGGCGTGCGGCAAGCGATCGTGCGCGCGATCCCCAACCACTTGAAATTCTCGCTCACGGCCGGCATCGGCATGTTCCTTGCGTTCATCGGACTCAAGAACGCGGGCGCGGTCGTCGCAAACCCGGATACCTTCGTAACGCTCGGCTCGCTGACGTCGGCTCCGGTGCTGATCGCAGTCGTCGGTTTGATCCTGACCGCGGTCCTGCTGGTGCGGCGCGTGCCCGGCGCGATCCTGATCGGCATCGTGGCCTCAACGCTGATCGCTATCGTAACGCGCGCGGCCGTGTACTTCGGACCCAAGGGCGCAATGGTGCCGTTCGGCGGTTTCACCAACGGCATCGTTCAGCTGCCGATCATGCCGACCGGCCTGATCGGTGCGCTCGATCTGCATGCGGCGTTCGGCCTGGGCGTCCTTGCGGTCGTGTTCACGTTCTTCTTCGTCGACTTTTTCGATGCGACCGGAACGCTCGTCGCGCTGGCAAATAAAGCCGGCGTTCTCGATGAGAACGGCAACCTGCCGCGCGCCCGCCGGACCTTTGCCTGCGACGGTTTAGCCGCGATCTGCGGCGCGTTTCTCGGCACCAGCACCACGACCGCGTACATT
>Ga0182030_10022473_pt1 | contig 11734 bp, 9 predicted proteins | sample 812S3MmetaG_FD_121299 | JGI IMG/M metagenome (GOLD analysis project Ga0182030, IMG submission 121299) | Permafrost microbial communities from Stordalen Mire, Sweden - 812S3M metaG (Illumina Assembly) | ecosystem: Environmental > Terrestrial > Soil > Wetlands > Permafrost | place: Sweden... | reverse complement strand
GCGGCGGGTGAACCGGGCGTTGATCGCGGATGTGGAGAAGCGGGTGCTGGGGTGGATGGCGGAGAGAGCGCCGAGCTGGGTGACTTCTGACCAGTTGACGCTGCTGGGACTGCTGGCGCAGTTCGGAGGGGGAGTCTGCTACGCGGTGGCAGGCGCGCATCGGCTGGCGCTGCTGGGAGTAATCCTGTGTCTGGGGTTGAACTGGCTGGGGGACAGCCTGGATGGGACGCTGGCGCGGGTAAGGCAGCAACAGCGGCCGCGGTATGGGTTTTATGTGGACCACATGGTGGATATGTTTGGGTCGGTGGCGCTGATGCTGGGGCTGGGGTTTTCAGGGTTTCTGCATTGGCAGGTGGCGATTGCCATGTTGGTGGGATTTCTGCTGCTGGCGGGGGAAAGCTACCTGGCGACGTATACCCTGTCTTCGTTTGAGATGTCGCAGGGGCTGTTTGGGCCGACGGAGATACGCATCCTGCTGGTGATTGGGAACCTGGCGCTGCTGCGGAGCGAGTATGCGACTGTGCTGGGGCAGAGGATGCTGCTGTTTGACCTGGGAGGGGTGATTGCGGCGGTGGGCATGCTGGCGCTGGCGGTCATGGTGACGGTTCGACACTCGTCGCAGCTTTTTCGCGAGGAGCCGGTCAGCGGGAAGAAAGAGACGCTGCCATGACGGCGCTGATGCGGTGGTGGAAGTTCAACGTAGTGGGAGCGATGGGTATGGCGGTGCAGCTTGGGCTGCTGGCGTTGATGGGGCGGTGGGCGAGAGGGCACGCCTTGTGGGCGACGGCGGCCGCGATCGAGGTGACGCTGCTGCACAATTTTGCCTGGCATGTGCGCTATACGTGGCGCGATCGGCGAGACGATTCGGCGATGGTGGGGCGGCTGATGAGGTTTCATCTATCCAATGGGCTGGTGTCGATGGTGGGGAACCTGGTGCTGATGTGGTTGCTGGTAAGGGGCGCGGGACTGCCGCTGCTGGTGGCGAACCTGATCGCGATTGCGTGCTGTTCGTTGGGGAATTTTCTGCTGGGGGATGGTTGGACGTTTGGAGTTGCGGAGGGAACGGCGGGGAGCGAAACGAGTGCGGATGACGGAAACGGACCAGAACCGCGAACGGCGATGGGATAGGATGGGGAGCGTGGTTTGGCTGGGAGGCATTGTGCAACGAACGCTTTCGACGAGTGCGGACGGGGAATTGATTCTGAAGCTGTATGAACTTCGAACGGAAACCGTGATGCGGCAGGCGCGGGCGTGGCTGGCGGGCGAGTTTTGGCCGACCAGCGCGGATGAATTCTTTACGGTGGTGATGGACGCCGGTTCTGAAAAGAGCGCGTGGCTGCGGCAGGTGGTGACGTACTGGGAAATGGCGGCGGCGCTGGTGCTGCACGGGTCGCTCTCGGCGGATTTGTTTGTGGACTGCAATGCGGAGCCGTTTTATATCCTGGCGAAATTTGCGCCGCTGCTGCCGGCGATTCATGAGAAATCGCCGACGTGGTTTTCGAAGACGCTGCAGTTGATTGAGAATTCGCCGACGGCGGCTGCGAGATACGAGGCGACCAAGAAGAACGTCGAAGCGCAGCGGGCGAAGCGCAGCGCGATGTAGGTGTTTTTCGATGGGACGGTCGTAGAGCTTGCCAAATTATGCAGGTTTGGCGCATTCTCACAGTGTTCCAATATGTAACGAAAAATAACACTCAATTCCTGAATGGAGATTTCCCTATGAAGCGTTTCGCTGTTTTCTCGTTCTCAGCGCTGTCGTTGATCGCCATTTCCGCGTTTGCCGCGGACTCCACCAAGATCAACGGCTGGGTATCCGATTCGATGTGCGGCGCCAAGCATGCGGGCACAGGCGCGGCTTGCGCCAAGAAGTGTATTGAAGGCGGCAGCAAGCCGGTGTTTGTGGATGAGGCCAAGAAGGAAGTGTGGTCGATCGATAACCCGGATGCGGTCAAGGATGCATACGGAAAGCACGTAACGATTACGGCGACAGCCGATGCGAGCGCAAAGAGCGTACATGTGACCGCGGTCTCTGTTATCGCCGAATGAGCGTGAAGTACCCGATGCGGTCCTGAAGGCGATGGATGCCGGCGGGATCGCGTCGGCTTGTGCGCTGTTCGATGAGCGCAGGAATTCAAGCAAAGAATGGACGTAGAATCGAAATATGGCCAAAGCAGTCTGGAACGGTATTGTCATTGCCGAAAGTGACAAGTATGAAACGGTCGAAGGGAACATTTACTTTCCTGATTCTTCTTTGAAGCGCGAGTTTTTCCGGCCGAGTTCGACCACGTCAACGTGTCCGTGGAAGGGGCAAGCCCGCTATTACTCGTTGTTTGGGGATGGCCAGGAGAACCCGGATGCTGCCTGGTATTATCCCGATCCCAAGCCGGCGGCGCGCAAGATCAAGAATCATGTGGCGTTCTGGCGAGGTGTGGAAGTCGAGAAGTAGCCGCGAAGATTCGCACGAGGAATGCCGCGTTTGGCGCGGTAAATGAGCAGTGCCGTGTAAAACGAGGGAGTGCATCGATTCCCGACGGTTTGTTTTTGCGTCTTACATGTGTTTGTTTCTTGCATGCGGAGAGGTTCCCCCAACTGTCTCTCGCAGTGTGCCTGTGCGCCTCCCCGGGCTGGTCAGGTTGCTATTATCCCTGCTGTTCAAATGCCTTGTGGAGATACCCCCGATGAATCGTTCGCTTGTGTGTCGCTCGCTTGCAGCCGCGGTGTGTGCGCTGCTTATCTGTGGTGGCGTTTTGACCCCGATGACCGGGTTGGCCGCCGAGCCGGCTGCTGCCACGGCGCTGAAGGTGCCCAATCTGAAGTATGAGAAATACACGCTGCCGAACGGTCTTGAGGTGATTCTGCGCGAGGATCACCGGCTGCCGCTGGTGGCGGTCGATCTCTGGTACCACGTAGGGCCGGTGAACGAGAAGGCGGGACGCACGGGGTTTGCGCACCTGTTTGAGCACATGATGTTTGAGGGCTCGGAGCATGTGGGCGAGAAGGCGCATTTCAAGTATGTCGAAGGGGCGGGCGCCACGGACATCAATGGGACGACCAGCTATGACCGGACCAACTACTTCGAGACGGTGCCCAGCAACCAGATCGATCTGGCGTTGTGGCTGGAGAGCGACCGGATGGGGTTTTTGCTGGAAACGCTGGACCGGACGAAACTGACCAACCAGCGGGACGTGGTGCGTAACGAGCTGCGTCAGGGAGAAGGTCAGCCGTATGTGGTGGCGGGCGAGGAAGTAGGCCACTTGCTGTTTCCCAAGACGCACCCTTACTACGGCAATGTGATTGGATCGCATGCGGATGTGGAAGCGGCGCGGCTGAACGATGTGCGCGAGTTTTTCCACGACTACTACACGCCGAACAATTCGAGTATCGCGATTGTGGGTGACTTTGACGCGGCGACGATCAAGGAGAAGGTGGCGAAGTTCTTCGGGCCGATTCCCAGGGGGCCGGCGGTAGAGAAACCGAATGTTGAGACGCCTGCGATCACCGCGGAGCGCCGCAAGACGGTGACCGACACAGTGCAGTTGCCGCAGCTCTCGGTGGCGTGGCTGGCGCCGGAGGCTTTTCATCCAGGAGACGCCGAGTCGGATATGTTCCTGGCGGTGCTAGGCGGGGGCAAGGTGAGTCGGCTCTACCAGCAACTGGTGTACAAGGACCAGATCGCGCAGAGCGTGAGTTGCCAGTACCAGCCGCTGGCGGCGACGTCGATGGCGGAGTGCGACATCATCGCGCGTCCGGGTGTGAAGCTGGAAGACCTGGAAGCGGCGTTCGATAAGCAAGTGGAGGCGCTGCGAGCGAACGGGCCGACCCAGGCGGAATTGGACCGGGCGCGGAACCAGAGCCTGTCGGGGCTGATCCAGGGATTGCAACGGCTGGGCGGCTTTAGCGGCGTGGCCGACATGATGGATCGCTACAACCAGTACGTCGGCGATCCGGGGTATCTGCCCAAGGATGTGGCGAGGTACGAGGCGTTGACACCGGCTAGCGTGCAGAAGATCGGCGAGCAGGTATTCGGCAAGAATCAGCGCGTAGTGGTGTATTGCGTGCCGGGCAAAAAGGTGACGGACGATGTGCCGCGCAGTCCTGAGGATACCGATGCCAATGTGAAGGTGGTTCCTCCGTATACCCCGGAATTTGAAACGGCGCAGAACTGGCGCAAGGAAGTTCCCAAGGCGGGGCCGGAGCCGACCCTGCATCTGCCCACGCCGGAGACATTTGCCCTGAAGAACGGAATGCAGGTGTACCTGATCCAGGAGCATGCGCTGCCGGTGATGAGTGCGGCGCTGGTGACGATGGGCGGAGGGGCTCAGAATCCCAAGGACAAAGCCGGCCTGGCATCGTTTACGGCGAGCATGTTGACGGAGGGGACGACGTCGCGGTCGTCGACTGAGCTGGCCAACGACATTGCGCAGATTGGCGCGGACCTGACTTCGTCGGCGAGCGTGGACAATGCGACGATACGGGTAGGAGCGCTGAGCAACAACACCGGCGCGGCGATGGACCTGCTGGCGGATGTGGCGCTGCATCCGACGTTCAAGAAAGAGGAAGTGGAGCGGAAACGGTCGCAGCGGCTGGTGGAGATCATGCAGGAGGCTGATGAACCGTTCGCTTCAGCGCAGCGGGTGGGGCAGAAGGTGCTGTATGGGGACCGGCCGTATGGGTTCCGTCCGCTGGGAACGACGGAGTCGGTGAAGGCGGCGACGCCAGAAGACATGCAGCAGTTCTGGACGGCGCATTACACGCCCAAGGATGCGGCGTTGATCCTGGCCGGCGATCTGACTGAGGGGCAGGCGCGGCAACTGGCGGAGAAGTACCTGGGAGGCTGGAACGGAACTCCGGCAGCGGCAGCGACAGTGGTTTCTGATCCTGCGCCGCCGGTGCGCAAGGTGGTCATCGTCGACAAGCCCGGGGCTCCGCAGACGGTGCTGCTCACGTTTGGTCTGGGCGCTGCGCGCAGCGTCCCGGAATATGCTGCTCTGACCGAGATGAACAGCATTCTGGGTGGATTGTTTTCCAGCCGCATCAACATGAACCTGCGCGAGAAGAACGGCTATACCTACGGGGCGTTTTCGCAGTTTGCGTTCCATCGCGAGGGCGGTTCTTTTATCTCCGGAGCGCTGGTGCGGACGGATGTGACGGCTCCGGCGACGAAGGAACTGTTCACGGAGCTCAATCGCATCCACACGGACGCCGCAACGCCTGAGGAATTGAAACTGGCCAAGGATAATGCATTGCGTTCTCTGCCGGGATCCTTTGCTACAGTGGAAGACGAGATCGGGCTGATGGCGGAACTGTTTGTCTACGCCTTGCCCAAGGACTACTTTCAGAAGCTGCCGGCGCAGTACGAGGCAGTGACGCCGGAAGCGGTCGCCAAAGCCGCGGAAGCATTTGTCCACCCAGACAACCTGATCGTGGTAGCGGTGGGCGACCGGGAAAAGATTCAGCCCGGTTTGGAGAAGCTGAACCTGGGACCAATCGAGTTGCGCGACGAAAGCGGCGACCTGGTCAAGAAGTAGGCACAGCGCGTGCGGCGGGTGGCGGCTTTGCCGCTTATGCCTCGCGTTGCTCGGCACTCGTTGCGGACGGTGGAAGAGAGAAGTGTGGGATCGTGTGCTTGCGCCTGGTCCCTTTTTCTTTTGGTTGCTGAAACTCGCTGGGGGGGTGGATTTGGCATCTCATTGAGAGGGCATGCGAGGTTGAGCGTACGCCGGAGCTTTTCAAGGAGATGCAATTGACGATAGCCAGGGATTGGAAAACGCGGGATAAAGAGCGCAACACGGGAGTCACGCACACTGAAGTCGACCTGAGCGAGAGCTCCGTCTACGGCAAAGATGAGGTTGAGCCGGTGGTGGGGTCGGCGGACGATCTGGCGACGGACGCGACGATCGACAGGCTGGAGTCGATTACGGGCGGCGCGGACCAGCCTGCTTTGTATGAAGGCAGGCTGGGGCGGCGAGTGGAGGCGTTCGATGCTTCGACCGAAGAGGAGGTCGATGCGCTCAAGGTGAATCTGATGCAGGATGAGGCGCGGGACAACGCGCGCGACGGCTCGGGGCGGATAGTGGATGATGTGGCCGAGGAACAGCTTGCTGAGTTCACCGAAGTGGGTCCGGATCTGGAGGACGTGGGTGTGCTGCAGGTTTCGGTGGGCAATGACGATACCAGCGCGGTGCTGCGGCGTCATCATCCCAACTCCGAGATCGCGCGTGCGGATGCGGTGGTCGAAGGCAATGTGGAAGACGTCCGCAGCGAGCGTCTGGACGATCGCCACGTCGACGAAGGCACCGCCGGCTGATGCTGGCCGCATGGGCGGATGCGGCTTCGCCGCTTATGCCTCGCGTTGCTCGGCACTCGATGCTGGCTGTTTGGGCATGTTCGCCTTGAGCGGGCGCACCGGAAACGGGGCTTGCGGCGCGATTTGCAAGAAGGGATAGGAATGGGCCGGGAACGCAGATTGACGGCTGGCGATCATGCGGTACGGGCGCTGGCGGTGGTGGGAGCCAGCGCTTTGGTTCTGTATGGGTCGAAGGTGCTGATCAACCTGTTTGGGCCGCAGCCGCGGTTTGCCATGCGCGATCTGGGTGCGCCGCTCGACTCCGAGGAGTTCATTCAGTTTCTGAGTTTGATCACGGATGGTACGCGGCGGCAATCGCGGCTCAAGCGGCTGAAAAATGGCGAGGAATTTTATCCCGAGATGCTGCGGGCGATTCGGGGGGCTCGGGAAGCGATCAATCTAGAGTTTTACGAGTTTGAGCGCGGACGGGTGAGTGAGGAGATTCTGGAGGCGCTCTCAGAGCGTGCGCGGGCCGGCGTTGAAGTGCGGGTGCTGGTGGATTTCGTGGGGAGCGTTACGACCGGAGATCGCTATTTCGATGGTTTGAGAGCGGCCGGCGGGCAGATGTGCTGGTACCATCCCTTTCGGTGGAACACGTGGCAGTACATGAACCAGCGCACGCATCGCAAGTTGCTGGTGGTGGATGGCGAGACGGGATTTACCGGTGGCGCCGGGGTGGCCGATCACTGGCTGTATGCGACGGCGGAGGAACCGGTGTGGCGAGATACGATGTTTTGCGTCGAGGGTGGGGCGGTGGCGGGGCTGATTTCGACGTTTGTCGAGAACTGGTTGGAAGCATCGGGAGAGATTCTGTCGGGAGAAAAGCAATTTCGATTTCGGTCGATGGCCGACGGGTTAGAGAGCTTCGTTGTTTCGAGTACACCGCGGGGCGGCGGGACGCAGGCGCGGATCCTGTTTCAGGCGCTGATCAAGAGCGCGCGCAAGACGATTCGCATTACAACGCCGTACTTTCTGCCGGACCGGGCGGCGCGCCATGCGCTGGTGGAGGCGGTCGAGCAGCGCGGGGTGCAGGTGCAGATCCTCACGGCGGGACCGCGCATCGATCATCCTGTCATCCGCACATTGAGCCGGCACAGCAGCAGGCACCTGCTGGAGGGTGGGGCGGAGATCTTCGAATATCAGCCGTCAATGATTCACGCCAAGTTGATGACGGTCGATGGTCAGTGGAGCGTGGTGGGGTCGACGAATTTCGATCACCGCTCGTTCGCGCTGAATGATGAGGTCAACCTGGCGGTGCTGGATCGCGAGCTGGCCGGGGTCATCGAGGAAGATTTCTTCGAGGATCTGAAGCAGAGTGAGCCGCTATCGCTGGACATGCTGCATGAGCGGACGCTGCTGGGGACGGTGGAGAGCATTCTGGAACGGCCGCTGCAGGAAGAAAGCTAGGCACGGCCGTGGGAGGCGGGGACGCCTGGGGGTCAGTAGGCTTGAAGCTGGTTGATGGGGAGGCGGACGCGAAAGCAGGTGGCGCCGTCTTCGGAGCGGACGCTGATGTGGCCGCGGTGTTTGCGGACAATGCGCATGGCGTTGTCGAGTCCGAGTCCGAGGCCCTGGCCGGGCGCCTTGGTGGTGAAGAAGGGTTCGAAGATGCGGTCCTGTAAATCTTTGGGGATGTCGGGGCCGTTGTTCCAGACCTCGACGAGCATCATGTCGACTTCGACTCGGCAGGCTACCCGCAGGCAGCCCATGTAGTCGGGATGGGCATTGCGATCGATACCGCTCATGGCGTCCAGGGCGTTTTCGATGAGCACCGTCCACACCTGGTTGAGTTCGCTGCCGTAGGCGCTGATGGTGGGCAGGTCAGCGTCGTATTCGCGAACGATGGTGACGTTAGCCATGCGCGAGCCGAGCATCTGCAGGGTAGCGTCGAGGCCGGCGGCGACATCGACTTCGAGGATGGGCGCCCGGTCCATGTAGGAATAGGTCTTGATGGCGCTGATCAGGTCGAAGATGCGTCCGGTGGAATTGAGCATGGCCTGGGCATAGTGCTCGGCGCGCAGGGCGGAAGCGAATTGCTCGAGCACGACGTGGATGGCCGGCTCGCTGAGAAAGTCGACGAGGGGATCGAGATCGGAAGCTTCGACGCCGAGTTCGGCAAGCTCGGGGGCGATCTGCCAGGCTTCCGGGAAGCCGTGATCGGCGATCCACTGGGCGATCTGGTCTTCGCGGAGGGTGACGCTGGCTTGTGAGGTGTCCTGGGCTTCCTGGGTGCGGGCGCGGACGTCGCGCTCCCAGGCTTCGATGGAGCGGACCTGGTCCTGGGTAAGGCAGAGGGAAACGAGGCGATGGCGGCCGTCGCTGACAGTGCGCAATTCGGTCAGGATGCCGCCAGCGGCGCGCTGGGCCGCTGAAGAGGGGTTGTTGAGCTCGTGGGCCAGGTTGCCGGCCAATTTTCCCAGGGCGGTGAGCTTTTCGCTCTGCTGCTCGATGCGGGTGACTTCTCGGACGCGATCAAGCAGGGTGGAGACGACGCGCTGGCCAAAGGAGGGGATAGCCGCCATCATGTCAGGGAAAAGAGACTTGTGGTAGAGGATGGCCCATACATCTTGTGCGGCGAACCCCTGACCGCCGTAACCAACCATGCGCGAAAAGGGCAGCAGGCCGGTCATCTGGCCGCTGCGCCCGATGAACAGGGCCATGGGGCCGCTGCGGTTGCGGCGCACATGCACTTCACCCTTGAGGATGAGCATGAGGTGTTCGGCGGGCTCGCCTTCTTCGAAGAGGATGTCGCCGGCTTTGGCACGGATTTCTTGGCCATGTCGGGCGAGCCATTCGCGATCTTCTGCAGGCAGACCCTGCAAGGGCGCGATTTTCTGCAAGGCGTCCATGATGACGGAAACCGGCGACGGTGTGTCCGGGATGTGGGCGGCGATATCGATCGGCATCCTGCGGCTCTCCAGCCTGGGTTCCAGTGTAGCGGAAGGATGTTACGGGAAAGTCCACAGGGTGAAAAGGGCGTTCCTTTGCGTCCTGTGCCCTTAGGAAAACTCGATAGATTCCAGGAAAGTGCCGAAATGGGAGGCCGGCCGCATCACGTTTTCTTGTTGCCGCACCAGACTGGCGGCAGGTTTCGGAATGAGAACGGAACGCTCGCAGCGTTGAACGATTGACTCAAGTCGCGCCGAGGTCAATCCGATGAACAGGGCAGGTTCGCCCCATGGCTGCGTCACTGTCAACATTTGGAGGTTCGGAGGCTGTCCCGCCGGTCGATAGCGGGCTGCGCTATGTTGCGCGTCAGCCGATACTGGACGCTCGGGGGACGGTGCATGCCTATGCGCTGTTGTTTCGCGGCGGTCCGGAGCAGGCGCTCCGAGAGATGAACGAAAAAGCGGCGGGAACGATGCTGGATCACGCGGTCGTCTTCGGCTATGAGCGGCTGACGCGTGGCTTGCCGGGTTTTGTTTCGTGTACCAGCGAGTTACTGAACAGTGGGGTGGTACACCTGCTGCCGCCGAAACTGACCGTGCTGGAGATTGGGGAAACCACGCAGCCCACGGCGCAGTTGATGGCCACCTGTCATCTGCTGAAGGCGGCGGGATTTCGTTTGTCTTTTGGAAACTTCTGCTGGGAGCGGCGCTTTGGGCCCTTGATGCGGATGGCGGACTTTGTCAAGGTGGATTGCGACGTGCTTCGCATGGCCGGAATTGAGCCGCTGAAGCAGCGGGCTGGGGGGCATGCAACCAAGTGGGTAGCCAGGAATGTGAATACACATGACGATTTTCTGCGGGCCAAAGGGGAAGGCTTCACGCTGTTTGAAGGGTTCTATTTCTGCCATCCGGAGGTGATCAAGAGCCACGCCATTCCGGCCAATCGGCTTTCGCAGTCGAGGGTGCTGGTGTACATGCATAGTCGCGCGCTGGATATGCATCAGTTGAGCGCGCTGGTGATGCAGGATGCAGGACTGAGCTATCGGCTGCTGCGGCTCGTCAATTCACCGCTGTATCCGATACGGCGCGAGGTGGGGTCGATTGAGGCGGCGCTGATGGTGGTGGGGGAAGAGGCGTTTCGTCGCATCGTGACCCTGGCGCTGGTGAGTGAATTGAATGAGGGTGGTTCGGCGGAGTTGCTGCGGCTGGCGCTGACGCGGGCTCGATTCTGCGAGATGGCAGCGCCGCTTCGTGGACTGGATGCCGATGAGCAATATCTTCTCGGGATGCTGAGCCTGCTGCCGGCCATGTTGAAGATGGCCATGCAGGATGTAGCCCCGGCGCTGCCGTTGCGCGCGCCGATTCGCGAGGCGCTGCTCGGTGCGGCGAACCAGGAGCGGCAGAACTTGAGCTGGTTGGAAATGTATGAGCGAGGCGAATGGGGCCAGGTGCGGCGTTTGACCGCTGACAGCGTGATGGACGAACAACAGTTTGCTGATATGTACCTGGGAGCTGTTCTCTGGTCAGAGATGGCCACGGAGTGTACGCCGTGAGAGAAGAGTCCTGGAGGCGCGAGGCAGAAAGGCCGGCATAATTAGGGGTGCGCGCGGAGGTTTGCCATGTGGTGTCAGTTCCGGGATTTTCGCTAGAAGGTAGCCTGCTTCAAACTGCGCGAAAAGAAGAACCGCCGGGCAGCGGTGGCTGCTTCGGCGGTCTGGTTGATTGTCCGAGCTGGTGTAAAGGCTAGCGGGTCTTTGCGACTTCTTCAACAGTGACGGGATCGAGGAAGGGCATGCTGGCGCGAAGCTGCTTGCCGATGATCTCGATGGGGTGTGCGGCTTCGGCATCGCGGAAGGCCTGGAATTCCTTGCGGCCGCTGGCCTGGTCGGCGAGAAATCTTTTCGCGAAGGTGCCGTCCTGGATGTCCTTGAGGATGCCCTTCATGGCCTTCTTGCTTTCTTCGTTGATCACGCGCGGGCCGGAGACGTAGTCGCCCCACTCGGCGGTGTCGGAGATGGAGTAGCGCATGTAGGCCAGGCCGCCGCGATAAATGAGGTCGACGATGAGCTTGAGCTCGTGAAGGACTTCAAAGTAGGCGCTCTCGGGCTGATAGCCGGCTTCGGTGAGTGTTTCGTAGCCGGCCTTGATAAGGGCGCTGACGCCGCCGCAGAGCACGGCTTGTTCGCCGAAGAGGTCGGTTTCGGTTTCTTCGGTGAAGGTGGTTTCGAGCACGCCGGCGCGGGTGCAGCCGATGCCCTTGAGATAGCTGAGGGTGAGGGCATGGGCGTTGCCGGTGGCATCCTGCTCGACGGCGATGAGGCCGGGGACGCCGCCGCCTTCGGTGAAGACTTCGCGGACGCGGTGGCCGGGAGCCTTGGGCGCGGCCATGGCGACGTCGATGTCTTTCGCGGGCACGATGCAGTTGTAGCGGATATTGAAGCCGTGCGCGAAGAGAAGAAGCTTGCCGGCGCTGATGTTGGGGCCGATTTCTTCGGCGTAG
>Ga0182030_10022472_pt1 | contig 11734 bp, 11 predicted proteins | sample 812S3MmetaG_FD_121299 | JGI IMG/M metagenome (GOLD analysis project Ga0182030, IMG submission 121299) | Permafrost microbial communities from Stordalen Mire, Sweden - 812S3M metaG (Illumina Assembly) | ecosystem: Environmental > Terrestrial > Soil > Wetlands > Permafrost | place: Sweden... | reverse complement strand
TTTCGCCTTCGATGAGTTCCATGACGACATAGGCGCCTTGCGCATCGATGCCGTAGTCAAAGATGTTGACGATGTTGGGATGCTGGAGGCAGGCGGTGGTCATGGCCTCGCGCCAGGTTTGCTCGACCAGCCTGCGGTCGTCCTGGGCGACTTGCATCCGGACGCGTTTGATGGCGACCGCGCGGTTGAGATGATGGTCCCAGGCCCGGTAAACATCGCCGAGGCCGCCGCTGCCGATCAGTTCCCGAATTTCAAAGCGGTCGGCGACCCAATTTTGCGGAGTCGGATCAGGGGGAGAGCTTGTCTCCGGAGGAGTCATTCTCAGCAGTTAACACCAAGTGGCTTGCAATGGGAAGTTTAGAAACGGGGAGGGGACCTATCGGACCAAGGGGACTGATGGCCGAGGCGGAACTGATCTGTCGGACCTGCGGTCGGCGGCTCCTGCGGAGGGCAGTAGGCTCTAATTGGAGGGGTCTTTGTCGGACGCGGCCTGGACCGATTTGGAATTTGAGGCCGCGGGCTGGTAGCGGTCGAAGCGAATGATCGTCTCGCCGGGTTTCCCCATGTTGAGTTGATCGCGGGCGATATGTTCCACATAGGCCGGATTATTCTTCATGTACTCGGTTTCGAGCTTGAGCTGGACCTGTTGGTCTTCCGCGGCGGCCGTCTCGCGCTGAAGCTTGGCCAGTTCGGCCTTGTACTTGTTCTCCGTCTGGATCACCGGCAGGAAGAAGAGCCCCACCACGGCCAGCAACCCGACGACAATGGCGCCCTGGATGATCGGGACCAGGGTGGCCCAGATGTTCCCGCCACTCTGCCGTTTGAGCGGAATGCTGGAAGGATCAAGAAATCGGGCGCTTGCCATGAGAGATGTCGCTTATTTGAGGGTGCCTCCGAAAACGGCGTTGCCGCCGAGTTCCTCCTCGATGCGGAGCAATTGGTTGTACTTGGCGAGACGGTCGGTGCGGGAGAAGGAACCGGTCTTGATCTGGCCGACGTTGAGGGCCACGGCGATGTCGGCGATGGTGGTGTCCTCGCTTTCGCCGGAGCGATGGCTGAGGACGGAGGTGTAGCCGTTTCGCTTGGCGAGTTCGACGGCGTCGAAGGTTTCGGTGAGCGAACCGATCTGGTTCACCTTGACGAGAATCGAATTGGCGACGCCCGCATCGATGCCCTTTTGCAGGAACTCGACGTTGGTGACGAAGAGGTCGTCGCCGACGAGCTGGGTCGTCTTGCCCATCGCGTCGGTGAGTTTCTTCCAGCCGTCCCAGTCGTTTTCGGCGAGGCCGTCCTCGATGGAAACGATGGGGAAGCGCTTGGCCAGGTCTTGATAGAGGGCGATCATTTCCTCGGCGGTCTTGCTGCTGCCGTCCGATTTTTTGAAGACGTACCTTTTCGTTTCCTTGTTGAAAAATTCGCTGCTGGCGGGATCGAGGGCGACAAAGATGTCCTTGCCGAAAACATATCCGGCCTGTTTGACCGCAAGCGCGATGACTTCCAGCGCGTGCTCATTCGATTTGAGGCCCGGAGCAAAACCGCCTTCGTCGCCGCCGCCGGTGCCGAGCTTTTGGTCATGAAGCACTTTTTTGAGGGAATGATAGACTTCGGCCCCATAGCGAATCGCTTCTTTGAAGGTGGGCGCGCCCTTCGGCACGATCATGAATTCCTGGAAGTCGATGGGGGCGTCGGAATGGGCGCCGCCGTTGAGCACGTTGGCCAGGGGGACGGGCAGGGTCTTGGCGTTGGGCCCGCCGAGATATTTGTAGAGGGGCAGGCCGACCGACTTGGCGGCGGCCTGGGCGGTGGCGAGCGAAACACCGAGGATCGCGTTGGCGCCGAGGTTCTTTTTGGTCTTGGTGCCGTCGAGCTTGAGCATCGCGGCATCGACGCCGAGCTGGTCGGTGCCGTCGACCCCGACGAGTTCCGGTCCGATCTTCTTGTTGACGTTTTCGACGGCCTTGAGGACGCCCTTGCCGCCGTATTTGGCCTTGTCGCCGTCGCGCAGTTCGAGCGCTTCATGTTCGCCGGTGCTGGCTCCGGAGGGGACGATGGCGCGTCCGCGGGTGCCGTCGTGGAGGAAGACTTCGGCTTCGAGGGTGGGGTTGCCGCGCGAATCGAGGACTTGGCGCGCGATGACTTTGGTGATCGTGGTGCAGCTCATAAATAAGTCTAAATGGGTGGTTGCTTCTTTCTTCTAAAACGGGGTCAGGCGGGAATGGACAGGTCGATTTGGTGCGGCTCGATTTTTTCAATCACCACGTGGTGGATGCCGCCCTCGCCGGTGGAAAGCTCGATCCGCTCGCCGACGGTGTGGTTTAGCAAGGCGCGGGCCACCGCCGTCTGGTAGGAGATGATGCCCTTCGACAGGTCGCTGTCCCAGGCGCCGAGGATGGTGTAGACCAGGGTTTCATCGGTGGCGACGCCCTTGAGGGTGACCTTGGTGCCGAGCGAGACCTTCGATATGTCCGCGCCGGCAAAATCGGTCGCCTCGGCGCGCGACAGGTCCTGCTCGAGTTCGGCTTTCTGGCGGCTGAGGATGCCCTGCATTTCGCGGGCCGATTTGAATTCGTGGTTTTCCTTCAGGTCGCCGTAACCGCGCGCGATGCCGATGTCCTTGCTGTTCTGGGGAATCTTTTTCGTGACGATTTCCTCCAGTTCCGCCTGGCGGCGTTTGAGGCTGGGCCAGGAGACGATGATCTTGGCTTCGGGCGCGGCGGTCTTGTCGGTGCCGACGACCATGGCCTGGACTTCGGGATAAAGCTTGATGATGGCGGCGAGGAGCGAACGCTTGTCGAGCTCCTCGAAGACGGGGCTCAGCAGGATGGCGCGGGTGATGTCGCGAACATCGGGCACGCGCGCGTCGTTGAGGATGGCGGCGATGAGGGGCTTGTCGCCGAGGACGAGTTCGTAAAGCTTGGTGCCTTTTTTGATTTCGGAAAACTGGTCTTTTTCCAGGACGGAAAGAATCGCCATGAAGAGTTGCGGCTCGATCAACTGGGCGTAGATGGCGGGGCGGTTTTTACAGAGCCAGAAGAGGAAATCGCAGGTGATGTTGCGCTCGCGGATGTAGCGGTTCACGGCGGCCTGGACTTCGCTTTCGCGTCCGGCGGCCTGGAAGGCTTCCGTGATCGCTTCGGCCACGCGGCCATTGGCGCGGGGCAGGAGGCCGAGGAAGAGCGCGGGCCACGCCTCGGGCAGGCCGACGCGCAGGGCTTCGAGCAGCTTGGGCTGGCGGGAGCCGGGCAGGGCGTCGAGCAGGTTGCTGAGGGCGGGCGTCGCCTGGGGGGTCAGCGTGGTGACGGCCCACGGGCCGGTCTCGGCCTGGCGTCCGGCCTGGACAAAAAAATCGTCGCGGGCCAGGGCGAGTTCGATCTGGACCGGCAACTGGGACTTGGGAACTTTGCTGAGCGTCGCCTCAAGCAGGTCGGCGATTTCGTTGAGAACGGCCTCGCTTTTGATTTCGGGCCAATACTTGGCCAGCGTGGCGAGGGCGGTGAGGACGGCCTTGGGGCCGTTGGCCAGACGCAGGCGTTCCAGCGCGGAATCGCCCAGGGCGCTGGGCGCGTCGAGTTGGCGGAGCGCCTCGTTCTTTTTGCCCGGCACATAAAAATGGCCGTTCTTTTTCAACGCGCGCTTGGCGCTGTCCCACCATTTTTTGTAATCGGCGGCGGCGATCACTTCGGGAGAGAGCAGGGCCTGGATGTTGTCGGCGGTGGCTTGCGGGCCGAGGCTGCGGATGCAGTCCTGGACGACCGCAACGGGATCTTCGAGGGCTTTCTTGCGCAGGGCGGGGGCCGATTCGACTTTTTGCACCGAGACGTGGTCGGAGGCGAGCGCCGTCAGCGATTCCGCCGCGTAGGCGAATTGCATGACGTGGCCGTGCTTGGATTTGAAATCGATGATGACGCTCTCGTGGACGCTGTCCCAGTCCTTGATTTTGCCAAAGCCCCAACTGCGGTGGATGCAGTACGTTCCGGGCCCAAGCAGCTTGAGCTTTTCCGTCAAAGCAGATGAGAGATTTTCAGGCAGGGTGACAGACAATAACTCCGATTCCATAGGCACTGACCCATCGTGCCGGGGGTTGGCGGGAAATGCAACGATTTTAGACGTACCCTCAAAATAGGGCGCGGTGGCGGATTGACCAGTCGCCTTCTCGTCTTTATCTTTGTCTTATGGCGACAGCCCCTAAAAAATCGGTGGCCGGCATCCTTGGCGGGATGAGCGAAGAACATCGCCGGATGGTCGCCGAGGGGATGGCCACCATGCACCGCTTCGCCGCGGAACCCAGCTTCAAGCACGGCAAGCCGCAGTACAAAGGCGGCAACACGGTCGCCGCCATCGCCCACGCCAAGACCAAGGGTGGACGCTAAACCCTATCTTGCCTCAACCCCTTGGGATGTCCTCGAAGACATCAACTCGGCCCTTTGCCAAGGGGGAGGTTATCAGGTTGGACATACGTCGGATGGCTATGCGTCGGCGCGGGAGCTTTGGGGGAAAAACCATGCTTCTCCCCTGACGTTCCTGCAAGCCGCCGACTTATGCCGGGAATGTCATCGCCTCGCTCCCTTTCTGTTTCTCAACGGGAACACCTTCGCCAGTTGTGCCCGCATCGCCCTCCAACCCGCCATGAATCAACTGCCTGCCGTTCAGCAGACCGTCACGCGCGCGGCGTTGGGGCACTACATCGCGGGCACCATTCGCCGGGACGAATTAGTGGCGACACTGCCGCCTTAAACATGCCGGGACAGGCATCTTTACGCCGTAGTTATTTCCGATTGGCGCGGTAAAACAGGTAGAAACCGACGGCCTGAAAGAGAATGTTCGGCGTCCAGATAATGAGTTCGGGATACATGCCCGCATGGGCCTTGAGCCCGCGGCCGACCGCTCCCAGAACATAATAGAGCAGGACGATGAGGAAAGTGATGATGATGCCGAAGGAGGTCTCCCGGCGCTGGGTCTGGATGGCCAGGGGGATGCCGACGACGATGAAGGTGAACGTGGTGATGGAAAACGAAATGCGCGCCTGCAATTCCGTGAGGTAGGGCGAGGCCTGTTCGCCCGTGGGCGCGCTTTGCATGGAGTAAATGACCTCCTCGATTTCCGGCAGGGTCATCCAGGCGAGCTTGCGCTGCACTTTTTCGTAAAAACTGTTGAGCGAGACCGCCTCGACCATTTGCTCGCCGTGGCCGCCGGGATGGACTTTCATCGCGTCCCCGTCGTGGGGATATTCCTCCTCGCGTCCGTTCAGGAGTTTCATCACGAGCTGCTGGTGCTCCAAGTCGAGGTCGATGGTGGCCCGGCGGGCGCGGATGGACGATGTCAGATGGTTCGCGTCATCCAAACGCCAGAGGATGACATCGTCGAGCGTGGTCCCCTCCTTTTTGGCGAAATAAATCCGCCAGCCCGGAATCTTGTCGACCACCTCCTCCGGGCTCAACAAGGCCATGGGATTGTTGGTGACGATCTCATGCTTCATGCCGTTGAATTCCTTTTGGCATTCGGGGACGACATAAGCGACCAGCCAGTAGTCGAGCACGCTGAGGCCTATCGCCAGGAAGATGACCGGCGTGACCACGGGGGCCAGGCCGATCCCCGACGCCTTGAGGGCGAGGAGTTCCCGGTCCGAGGACATGCGGCCAAAGACGATCATGACCGCCGCGAGCAAACCGGCCGGAATGGTCAGCGTCAGCGTCAGGGGGATGCCCAGGAACATGAGCTTGGCCGCGAGCCACATCGGCAGGTCGGTGTACATGAGCGTCTGAAGGACCTTGAACATGCTCACCGCCACGAGGAGAAAGGTCAGCACGCCGATGATCGCGGCGGTGAGCAGGATGATTTCCTTGTAGAGATAATTATAGATCAGCGTCACGGAGGGGAGACCTAAGAACGTAGAACGTAGAACGTAGAACTCAAGAATTCAGTGGCTCTTCGTTCTACGTTCTACGTTCCAACCTCCAACCTCCAACCTCCAACCTCCAACCTCCAACCTCTCTGCAAACTCTCTGCTGGGTTTTTGGGCCAACAGGTCGTAAAAAGCCGATGGTGGACACGTCTCCCGATTACTTGCAACGCCTGCGCTCCGGCGAGGAAGCCGCCTGGGGTGAATTGCACCGGGACCATTACCCCCGGCTCTGGAGCAGCGTCCAGCGCATTCTCAACAACCCCACCCTGGCGGACGATGTCGTCCAGGAAGCCTTCATCAAGGCCCATCGCGATATTGGGCGCTTCGAGGGCCATGCCCAACTGGGCACCTGGCTATATCGCATCGCCATCAACCAGGCGCTCGACACCATTCGGAAGAAGCAGCGGACGGACCGCTGGCTCTCTTTTCTCTCGCCCCTGGCCGATGACGACAACCAGCCCGCCATGCCCGAGGGCCATGTGGCGCCGACGGTCAGCGCGGGCCTGGAAAATAGGGAGCTTCGGGAGACGATTTTTGAGGCCATGGGCGAATTAAGCGTCGAGCATCGCGCCGTGGTCCAGCTTCGCCTGGTCGACGAAATGAGTCTCGAAGAAACGGCACGACTCCTGCGGTGCAGGCCGGGGACCGTGAACTCGAGGCTTCATTATGCCAGCGAGCATCTTCGCCGCAAATTGGCGAAGCAGCAAAAGGTAACGGGCTCAGGAACTTAAGCCGCTAAAGGATCGAAAAAAGAAAAGAGAAGAAAAGGAAAAAAGCTGAACTGTTTTGATCTAGCCATCGTCATACGAATGGAAGCCAGCAACATTACTTAATCATCTCCATGCACGACAGGGAACTAAAAAAACTCCTGCTTGAGACCTGCCCGGTTCGACCGGGGCAGGAAAGCCGCGCATGGTCGGCTCTCAGGGACCAACTCTATTCCGCCAAGTCGGCCCGTTCCGGATGGAATTGGCTCTATCAGCCCGCCTGGCGCGGGTTGGCCGTGGCGGCCGCGGCGCTTGCGCTCATCCCCATCGTGGGCGATTTCCTCCTCGGCCCGTCTGTTTCGCTCGCCACGGCGGACAGCCAGTCGCCGGGAATTTACGCGACCGCTTTCTATTCACGCCCGGCCCAGGCGCAAGTCGTCTGGCTGACCGGCATGGACCCCGCCAGCGACAAGCCGACTTATCTGGATCCGACCACGGTCATCGCCGGGGAGACGGAAAATCCGCCGCAGCCGGCGGGCGATCCGAACAGCTTGTGAGGGGGGGGGATTGGGCGGAGGGGGCGCCTCTTGCGTCATGCCGGGGGGAGAGAAGAGACGTCACGTTCATGCGAATGAGAATGAGTTCTAAATTTCTGGTTTTGCTCCTGGCCTTTTCCGGGCTGGGCATCGGCGCGGGTTTCGCCGGAGAAAAAGTCTGGGTCGGTCTCTACTTGGCGGAAAACGGGGCGCCGCCGCCGGACGCTTTGCTCGCGCCCGAAAAATTGCGGCATCGCCTGCATGAGGTTTTCGGTTTCAAACACTACGAGTTGATCCAGGCGCAGGAAGTGGAGTTGCACAACGAATGGGAACAATGGTTCATGCCGCGAAAGGATTTCTTCATTCGCGTGGAACCGTTGCGCCGGCAGCCCGGCGAGCCGAAGGTCATCGACTACGAAATTTACAAGGACGGCTTTATCGTGGCGAAGGGTAAATACGAGCCACGGGAAGGCACGCCCCTCTTTATCAACGGCCCCGATTTCCACCAGGGACGGCTTATTTTTGTCCTGGAAGCGCGCTGATTTTGACGCCTCTTGGGCGCAAAAGAACACAAAGAGCCCCAAAAAAGAATTCCGTCATCCTTGCGGAGGCGAGCCAGTTGATGTGTCTTGGCTCACAAGTTACCCGAGCCGCAGTCGAAGGACCTGCCCCGCTTAAGCACGAGGTGATAGTCGCGGCTTAAGATGATTTAGAACTGAAAGGAAACCCGCTCTTGGCCTGTGCGATGAGCGGCCGCCTCCCACTACAAGCACAAACGTTTTCGTGCCTTTCCCACTTCAGGATGGTGCAACGTAGGTCCTTCGACTTCGGTTCGGGTTGCCCGTCCGCTTAAACTTATTTTTCGGCTCACCTTCGCTCAGCAAGGATGACGGATCTCTTAGAGAATGGGTTTCGCAGAGGTCTCGAGTTGCGAACTACGCCTTCTTGACCTGCGGCTCTTTGTCCCCGTCTTTATCGGAGGCCGGGCTGAAGGGGGCCGCGATCATGTCCTTGCGGGGCAGATCGGTCAGCGTGTGGATCGTCTCAATCCCGGCCCGTTCCATGTCGGCAACGAGGCTGTGCACCTGGGCCACGAGAAAATTGTGGGCCAGGTAACAGGGGATGGCGACGGCCAACCCGGCGGCGGTCGTGATGAGCGCGGTATAAATCCCCTGCGAAAGCTCGCCCACCGAGGCGGTGCCGTTGGTCCGGTTGATCTGGACGAAGGCCTCGATCATCCCGGTGACGGTGCCGAAAAGCCCCAGCAGCGGGGCCACGTAACCGATGGTCCCGAGCAGCGAGATATTGGCTTCGAGATGCGGAATTTCCAACTGGGCGATTTCACGCACGACCTCGCGCAGTTCGTCGGGCGGCAGGTGGCGCTTGTAAATGGCCGTGCGCACCACCGAGACGATGGGGCCGTGGCCTTCCTCGCAGCGCGAGATCGCCTCCGCGTAACTCTGGCGGCGGACCAGGGCCAGGACCCCGGCGAGAAATTCGCTCACGTTCATGCGGGAGCGTTTGTAGTAAAACATCCGTTCAAAAAAAACGCCCAGCGCCACGACGCTGCAGACGAAAAGCACGACCATCAGCGGCCCGCCCCGCTGCATCATCTGGAAGAGCCCGATTTTTTCCTCGACCGGTGCGATGGCGGCCTGCGCAAAGAGAGTGGCGATCATGATGTATTCCTGGTTTTTGTTACCAAATGAAGGACTTGGCCTCGGCGACAACGGTGTCGCCCTTGAGGACGGTGAAGCGCCACGAGACGACGGGCCCGTAGGCCTGGTAAGCCTGGTCCACCACGGCGAAGTAGGAGCGCGTGGAGCCGGAAACGCCGGGCATGTTTTGAGTCAAGGTGCGGACGATTTCCTTGCTCTTGACCTCGCGAAATTCGAACCGGGCGGTGAAGTCGCTTTTCGGTCCGTCGTTGTCCCACGTAATCGTGAAGTAATGGCCCCGGCGCGCCAGCATCTGTTCCTGGGTCACCGCGCCCCAGTTGAGATAGGTCACCTCGTATTGCAGCGCGTGATTCTCGGATTTGCCGCCGGGCCCGTCGTTCTGGACGTCGTGGATCTTGGACACCGAGATCCGCTTGTCCAGGGCGATTTTTTCGTGGATGGCCAGCGAGGCATTGTCCGCATTTTGGGTCTCGGCGAGATCATCCGTGGTCGAGTCCCGGACGAAATATTTTTGCACCGGCCCAACGTCGGCGGCGGTGGGGCCCTCTTTTTCGGGGGCGACCGGCGGGGCGTAAGCTTGGGCATTCTCCGGTTCAGCCTTGGGGGCCGGCAACTGAGTGGGCGTCTTCACCGGTTTCGGCGGCGCGGTTTGCGTTTCCATTTGGGCAAGAGCCGGCACGGCCGGCAGGAAAACAGCCAGCGCGATTAAAGGCATCCAACGCATGGAGCAGACTACTGAGCGGGAAGGCCGAATGTCAATCGCATGAAAGCGGACTCCTGCGGAGGGCATGGGACCTATAAGTCCTATGATCCCCATCTCACCCTCAAAAAAGCGGCTTGCGCAACTGGGCCAGCCCCACCGCCAGCACAAGGATAAGATAACTCGCCAGCAAACTCAAAAGCAGCAACGACCACGAAAACGCCGCGGCAAAAACCGTCAGACCCGCCACGAGTCCGCTGACGATCTGCATCCCGAGCAGCGGAATCATCATGATCGGGTCGGCGAGCAATTTCGGCCGCGTCCCCGGCTTGACCGGCGTGGCGAAGGTCTCCCCCGCCAGGCTCGAAGCCAGCCCGAGCGGGATGCCGCCGAAAAGAACGGCCGCCGCGAGAAGGGGCTCGCCGGCGAGGAGAAGACCGGCGCCCACCAGCAGCGCGACGCCCAGCGGCCCGAGGCAACCGCTCAGCATCTTGCCGAAGCGAAAAAGCCCCGCGCCGTGCGGCGACATGACGAGAAGATCGTCGCATTCCTCCACCGTTCCGGCGGCGATGGTGAACATCCCGGCGAGGATCCCGGCGGCAAAGATCACGAAGAAGGCGACCGCCCGCGCGAGGTCGTCGCGACCCAGCACGCAGGCGATGCCGATCGGCATGAGCGATTGCGCCAGGCACTGGACCATCATCATCGGCGTGCGCGCGATCAGGCGCAGGTTCTTGCCGACTTCCAGCCGGAGAACGCCCGAACGAAACGGCGCATCGGCGGTTCCGGGCCGGGCCGAGCCGGCGTCCTCGGCAAGATGCTGCGTGCCCTCGATAAACGCGCACTCCGTCAGGCGCAGCGTGATCATCGCCAGCGCGGCGGCGGTGGAAAAAATCATGGCGAGATACGTCGCATTCCCCGCGGCGGCCCGTGCGATCCAGACCAGCGGCGTATGACTCAGCGCGATAAACCAGGCCTGCATCTCCGGCGGCATGTGGGCTTGATCCGCGCTCAATTGCGAGACCGAAACGCTGAGCGTTCCCGCGAAAAAGGTGACTCCGAAAATGAGCAGGAAAGGCACCGCCTGGGAAAAGAAACGCGCCCGCCGCAGCCCCAGCCAGCGGATCAGGCCGAACGAGAAAAGCCCGTCGATGCAGGTGACGATGATGGCCAGCGCGAACCAGACGGCGTAGCCCCACAAAAAGTTGAGATGGAGGCCCAGCACGAAAATGCGGATGTTGATATACGGGATGACGATGAATCCGTCGACGAGGCACGATTGCAGGGCGTTGCCGAAAAGCCTCCCCGCGAGAATGGCGCGCGGCGACACCGGCGAACTGAGAAGCAGGCTGCTGTCATCCTGTTCGTGCAGGACGACCAGCGCGCGGACCAGCCCGCCGCTCATCATCACAAAGAGAAGAAAAGCCCAGACCGACGTGCTGAGCCCGGCGATCAGACCGGCCTTGTTTTCCGAGGGCGAAAGCCACGTGTAGGTAAAGAGCGCGAACGCGGCGAAGTGCAACCCGGCCATGAAAGCCAGGCCGAACAGGGCGCCCCCCGCCCGCAGCAATTGGTCGCGCCGCGTGGTTCCGGCGAGATGCTTGCGAAGGCCCTGCTTGCAATCGTTCCAGACCAGGCTCGCGCCGACCCGAAAGGAATAAGCCCACGCGCCTGCCGGGGAAACGCTCGGGGCAAAGGCATCCATGAGCGACGAATGTAGCGGCGGTTTGCGACCGCCACAAGTGGGATAGGGGGATGGGATAGGGATGGTGGGACAGGGGTCAACTCTTGACACTTGACGTATTCCTTTTTTGCGACGCCTTTTCAAGACAGATATTTGTGTCAAGTGTCAAGAGTTGACCCCTGTCCCACACCGTCAAGTGTCAAGTGTTGACCCCTGTCCCTGTCCCCCCTGTCCCACCCTGTCCCACCCTGTCCCACCCCCTGTCCCCCAACTCATTTCCCCGCTGCCGGCGGAGTTGCCATCGCGGCTCGCGATAAGAGCAACGCCGCCTCGTCCGCCGTGATGAGATCCCGTTGCGTCTTCGATGAACCCATCCCATGGCCCGCGTCATAATCGATGCGCAGGAGAATCGGATTCTTGCTCGAAGTCGCCGCCTGCAACCGGGCCGTCATCTTGAAGAGCTGCCACGGATCGACGCGCGGATCGTTGGCGCCGGTGATCAGCAACACGGCCGGGTAGGCCGTGC
>Ga0182030_10022470_pt1 | contig 11735 bp, 6 predicted proteins | sample 812S3MmetaG_FD_121299 | JGI IMG/M metagenome (GOLD analysis project Ga0182030, IMG submission 121299) | Permafrost microbial communities from Stordalen Mire, Sweden - 812S3M metaG (Illumina Assembly) | ecosystem: Environmental > Terrestrial > Soil > Wetlands > Permafrost | place: Sweden... | reverse complement strand
TTCCGCAACCGCGCCAAAGCCCTTCCCGGCGTCACCTCCGTCGCTCTGACTTCCATGCAGCCCCTCGGCCACAACCGCGTCTCCACCATCTCCAACACCATCAACGGCCACCTGGTCCGCATCTTTCCCTTCACCGTCGATCCGGATTTCTTCGCCACCATGCAGGTCCCGCTCCTCCGCGGACGAAACTTCCAGCCCGGCGAACAGCACGCCGTCATCATCAGCGACTCCCTCGCGCGTAAGCAGTGGCCCGGCGAAGATCCGCTCGGCAAACAGGATGCCAGCGGATCCGGTCCCGGCGACATCGTCATCGGCATCGTCGCCAACGCCCGCCTCATGGACATGCAGGACGGCGACACCGTCGAGCTCTACCACGCCGCCCGCGAAACCGACCTTGCCGATCTGGTCATCCTCATCAAGACCGCCGGCGCGCCCGACAGTCTCACCCCCGCCCTCCACTCCATCACCCAGAGCCTCGATCCCAAGCTGTTTCCGGAAATCCGCCTGCTCAAAGCCGAATTCAAGAACGAAACCCAGTCCGCCGCCGGCATCGCCAAGACCATCTCCCTCCTCGGTTTCGTCGCCCTCGCCCTGTCTTCGCTCGGCATCCTCGGCCTGGTTGCCTACACCGTCTCCCAGCGCACCAAGGAAATCGCCATCCGCCTCGCCCTCGGCTCGCCCGCCCTACAGGTTCTCGTCTCTGTCCTTCGCCAGTTCTCCTGGCCGGTCGCCTTGGGGCTAGTCGCCGGCGTCGGAGCCACCGCCGGGCTTTCTCAGATTCTGCGCCGCATCCTCTACGGTGTCAGCAACCTCGATCCCCTCAGCTACGCCTCCGCCATCCTGGTGCTGTGCGCCATCCTGCTCGCAGCCACCCTCATCCCCGCCCGCCGCGCCCTCAAGCTCGACGTCGCCCGCGCCCTCCACCAGGACTGAATCCAAAACAAGAGAGCCGAACCCCGAGGGGTTCGGCTCTTCATCAACCCTGATCGGCCTAGAAGCGGTAAGCGATTCCACCCGTAGCCCGCGCATTCAACCGCGCATGCGGTGAATCCGCCGGCTCCAGCGGCACAGTCGTAAACGAAGACCGGATCCCGTCTCCAGAAACGCGAATCGCTAGCCGCTTTGACACGAAATATTCAAATCCACCGCCCGCCGCATACGCAAACGAAACATCCGGCCCAATCGAAACACCACCCGTATGCGCGCCGCCAAACATCACATGCACAAAAGCTGTCAGATTGTCCGCCGGAATGTAAAACTCCGGCCCTGCCAGAAAAGTGGTCATCGTGGGGTGCACATGGCCCGACGAAAGTGACGAAATGGAATAGTCTCCAAAATCCACCGTGCCGCCAAACCACTTCTTCAACTTCGCGCTCGCGCCAACATCGAAGCCGACCAGCGCCGACGAACCCTTCACCTGGTTGGCGCTCGAATACGCGGCCGTCGCATACGCCTCATAGCGCTCAAATTCAACCACTGCGTCCGGAGACACCGGCTTCGCCACCTGGGCGGAAGACATCATCGAAAAGCTCGATGCAAAAGCGCAAAAACCCACAACAGACAGCAAAATCGTACCCTTCACCAATACTCTCCTCAACCCGAATCCTTCGTCCGCGGGAACGTCCCATAGGCTGGTTCTTGCCTACAGCATATTAGGGAAGGGTATAGACCGGGGCCTCAAAAGGTCGCGTGGCTTTCTATCAAAGAAAGCCACATCACTCAGAAACTCCAGGACCATCGTATTCCCTAATATGCCTTTAGACGGTCCAGAAATGAAACTGGAAGTCCTCTCCAGCTTACCAGCCTCATTTCGTGCCCAGTTTCGTCTCCCTCGGCACCTGGGCATTGCTGTCGATTTTCTTCTCCCTGTCTAGATACCACGGAATGTTGATCACGATCACGTTGCGATTACCGCGCATCAGCAGCATCACCTTCAGCAGGTCGGCTCGCCGGTTATGCATCAGGTTTTCCCACCAGTGATGCACCACCAATTCGGGCACCAGCACGCAGATCTTGCGTCCCGAGTCTTTTGGACAGGCCGCAAGAATGTAGTCGATCAGCGGTTGCAGAATATAGCGGTACGGCGACTTCAACACCACCAGTTGCGGCACCGCCTTCTTATCAGCCTTCAGCGGGGCCACCACCAGCCGGGCCCAGTCCTTGGTGATCGGGTCGTCCTCGTCTCCCGACTGCACATGCACACACCGCACCTCCGAAGACATCGAAAGGGCAAAAGCGATGGCTTTCTCCGAAATCCGGTTCCAGCGATCGATCGGCATCACCACGATCGGTTCCTGCAGCAGCCGGGTCACCAGCGGCGTCTCCAGCCGGGTTTCGTCTTCCACCCGGTCGTAATGCCCTTTGACTGCCCGCATGAGCACAATCATGCATGGAATCAGCAGGGCGGTAATCCACGCGCCCGACCTGAATTTGGTCACCAGCACCACGACAGTGGTAATCCCTGTAGCCGTCGCTCCCAGCCCATTCACAAACATGGGAAAGGCCTTGCCGCCCTCCCGCCGCCAATGCATCACCATCCCCGCCTGCGAAAGCGTGAACGCCAGGAAAGCGCCAATCGCATACAGCGGAATCAACCGGTCCGTCACACCCTGGAAGATGATCAGCAGCACCGCCGTCAGTGCCACCAGCACATAAATCCCCCACGAATACAGCAGCCTCCGGCCGCGCAGCAGAAAGACATGAGGCAGAAAGTTATTCAGCGCAATTGCCCGCGTCAGCCGGGGGAAGTCCGCAAACGCAGTATTTGCCGAAAGCGCCAGCACCAGCAGAATGGATCCAATCGTCGTGTAGTAGAACCAGCCCTGCCCCATTACCGCCCGCGTCAGCATCGACAGCACACTCTCATAGTGCGAGCCGTTCGGATCGGTTGCGGCAACCCCATAACTCCGGCAAAGCAAAGCGATTCCCAACAGCAGAACAAACAGCAGCGCAATGATGATGGTGAGCGTGGTCTTTGCGTTCTTGGGCGCCGGGTCGCGAAACGCCATCACGCCGTTGCTGACAGCTTCGACCCCGGTCATCGCCGTGCAGCCCGACGAGAACACCTTCAAAATCAGCCACAGCGAGATCATCTCCGTCGCGGCCGGCGGCCTCGGCAGCGGCGTCACCGCGTGCGGATGCCCTCCGCTGGCAAGAATATGCCAGCCGCCAAACCCGATCACCACCAGCAGCGTGATCAAGAACAGATACGTGGGAATCATGAACACCACACCTGTGTCATGCACACCGCGCATGTTGACCAGCGTCAGCAGCGCCAGAATGCCCAGGCAAATCCAAAGCGTATAAGGCTGTAACGATGGCGCCGCCGAGATCAGTGCGCCCACTCCCGCCGAAATGCCCACCGCCGCCGTCAGAACGTAATCGATCATCAGCGCCGCTGCCGCCAGCAGACCAGCTCCGTCGCCCAGGTTTTCGCTGGCCACGGTAAACGACCCGCCGCCATGCGGATACGCCTCGATCGTCTGCCGATAGCTGAAATAGACAATGATCAGCAGGGTCAGAATGGCCATGCTGATGGGAACAATCTCCTTGACCCCCCTCAACCCCAGCGGGATCAAGAGCGTCAAGGCCGCTTCAGGTCCGTACGCGGCGGAACTGAGCGCGTCCAGGCCAAAGATGGGAATACCCGCAACCGGGCCGATATGCTCAGCGCGTTCTTCCGAACTAGCCAGAGGACGTCCGAGGAACAAATCTAGAAGATTCGGGGAAGAAGCCATGCGGGAAATGCCCTCTCGTCCCAGGATTCATCCAATCAACCCAGGGAGCCGAAGGCATTCTCTCACGCGGCTGGAGAATTTTCTGCTTCCCCTGAGGGTAAAGTGAAGAGAAACCGGCTGCCTTTGCCCGGTTCGCTTTCCGCCCAGATGCGTCCGCCATGCTGCTGAATGATGCGTCGGCAGATGGCCAGACCCAGCCCGGTTCCACCCAGCGCACGCGAATCGGAAGCATCGCCCTGCTGGAAACGCTCGAAGATCATGTCCAGCTTTTCCTGCGGAATGCCGCGGCCCTGGTCCTCGACCACGATGCAGACTTCGTTGTCCCCCGACGGCTGCGCGCCCAGCTTGATGATGGTCTGCGGCGGCGAGAACTTGATCGCGTTGGAAACCAGCTCCGCCAGCACCTGCAAGATGCGCTCCAGGTCGACATTCACCGTAATCCCCGCCTTCACCTCGAAGCGGAAGGTGATGTTCGCCTTGAGCGCCGCCTCATGCTCGACGTCAGCTGCCCGGCGCAGAATATCCCCCGCCTGCAGGACCTCGCGATGCAGCGGCATGCCGCCCTTTTCCACGCGATCGAAATCGAGAATGTCGTTGACCAGCCGTACCAGCCGGTCGCAATTGCCGATGGCCACTTCCAGCATCTGCTTCTGTTTCTCCGGCCGCTTGTCCAGCGAACCAGACGAAATCAGACCCAGCGATGCCCGCAGGGAGGTTAAGGGTGTGCGCAACTCGTGACTTACCGTGGAGATGAACTCATCCTTCATTCGCTCCAGGCGTCGCCGCTCAGACACGTCTTGAAACGCTACGACCATACCGGCAATTTGCCCTTCATCAATCAGTGGACTTGCTACATATTCAACCGGGAGAGAGGTGCCATCTTTGCGCCAGAACACATCGTCGCGGATGCGAACCCCCTCGCGCCGGCGAAGTCCCAGGAGGATTGGGCAATTCGCCTTGGAATGAGCCGTGCCGTCGGCATGGCTGTGGTGAATGAGATCGTGGATGTCTTTCCCACGAAGTTCGTCTGAGGTAAACCCCAGAAGCTTGGCGGCCGCCGGATTGATGAAGGTCAATTTCCCTTCAAGGTCCATGCCGTAAATGCCGTCTCCGACCGCGGCCAGGATCAGCTCGCGCTGCCGCCGCATCAGGTTCAATTCGTCTTCGGCTTCCTGCTGCTCCGTCACGTCCATGCCATGCGTCAGCACAAACGAGGAACTCCCCGGCAGATCCATGCGCCGGCTGCGGAAGGCGATACGCCGCTCCGTGCCGTCCTTGCGAAGGAAGGGAATCGTCCCCTGGTATTCGCCGGTCTTGATCACCGTCTTCAGACTTTCAGCAAAGCTCTCAATGCCCGGCTTGCTGAGCAAATCGGAAAGCGGCTTGCCGGTCAGATCATCGGCTTTGAATCCCAGGCTCTCCGCCGTATACGTGTTCAGCGAGGTCAACCGCCCCTCGAGCGTGCAGGTGAAGACGAATCCCAGGCTGTTTTCGACCACATGCCGGTAGCGCGTCTCGCTCGTTAAGAGCGCTTGCTCCGCCTGCCTCTGCCCGGTCACATCCCGCCCGCTGACAATCAGGTACTGCACTTCCGCACTTGTGCCCGGCTGGCTGCCCGGAGCCGTCAGCGCCCGCAGCGTCCAACTCACTCGCCGCGGCAACCCGTGCTCGGTGCGCCACAGATTCTCATACGGCCCGACGATTTCCCCGCTCGCCGCCAACCGCACCTTGTCCGAAGCCCAGCCGCGCGCTTCGCGCTCCACCAGCACTTCGTCCACAAACTGGCGCCCGACGATGTCGGTCAGTCGCAGCCCGGTCAGCTCTTCACAAGGTCGGTTGAGTCGCACCATGCGTCCCGCCGTATCCAGAACCGCTACCAGCGCCGGGATCGAATCCAGCGTTGCCGAAACAAAATTTCGTTCTATGGCCAGCGCCCGTTCCAGCCGCTGCCGCGCTCTCTGCGCCTGCTCCTGCGCCGCGGTCCGGTTATACAGCTCGACCCGCGTCACCGCCTGCCGCGCGAGAATGCCGATCAGGTTCACATGCTCCTGGCTGAACCGGTTTGGCTCGATGGCCAGAACCGCCAGCGTCCCCAGGATCCGGTTGCCCGGCCCGATCAGCGGTATCCCCAGATACGACTGGCAGGCAAGCGCATTTTCCAGCTCCACCCCTTCCGGCCGGAACCGCGAATCAATCTCTGCCTCCGCCGCAACGTCCCGCAGCAGCAAAGGCGATCCCTGCGCGACCACCCAATTGCAGGCGCTGCTCGCCAAACTCTGTTCCCGGGCCAGGAATCCGTACGTCGACTTGAACCAAAGCCGCGTCGCATCCACCCACGCCAGGTAGGCGTAGTCCGCTCCCGAAAGCACCGCCGCCAGCCGCACCAGTTCGTCCAACGACGGGTCCGGAGCGCTGTCAAAGACCTCTCGATCCGCAGCCAGGGGCAATGCTCGAATTTCCGGACGGGCTTTATCGTCAACTACAGACATGGAGGCCATTTACCAATTAGCTCTGAGTATCGCGGAAGTGCGTAAATTTTGCTCTCGCACAAACGGGTCAGCAAACCGCCTTTGCGGCTTGCAACAGAAGTAATGTGTTTGGCGGACATCCGCCAAAGGCGATGGGTACTTCGCCGAACCTGTGTAACGCCCGGAACCTCCCGATCTTACAGGCCCGGAGGAAGCTTGCAACAGTCGCCGGCGCCAGCCGGTTCATCGTTGCTCGCGTCCAGCAACACTTTCCACGTTCCATCCTTCTGTTTCTGCCAGATGGTAAGGTAACGTCCAGTGGTTACTTTCGAGTTCCCGTCCGAGTCACGACTGTGGCCCTCATAGTGCCCCCATGTGTAGCCCATATCCCCCGAAAGGCCCATGACCGCGTCGGTCGGCGTCCAGGTCAGTTGATAGTCTTTCGCCGCCCAGGTGGCACCATGGGCAATTGCCTCGCGGCCATGCACCGGAGCTTGCCCGTTGCTCAGCGTCGTCGCATCGTCAGCAAACCAGCTCGCAAACGCCTTGCCTCCGCCCGCCGCCGTGTCTCGCCCAAATCTGGCCTCCAGGTCGAAAAGCAGCGCCTTACCCGGCTTCATCGTGGTGTCAGCCAGGGGATTGGGCATGGCCGAGGCATCTCCCCCAAGCGACCCCCCACCCAGTACCTGACCGAAACCACGTATCCCGAAGATCAAAACAAATCCAATCAGAACTGGCCAGGGGGTCTTCCTCAGCCGTCTTCTTTTTCTTTGCATTCCTGTGTCTCTCCTACCATCTCGATGCTTCGCACCACCCATCGTACTTGACATTACCAATATGAAATTGTGACCAATTCCGTGGAAATGCAGTCGAAGTCGATGGCCGCTGTCGCTAAACGGGTGAGACCCGCGGATTCTGAAATTGGTATACTGAGGAATGAATTGGCTGCCGCGAAGCCCCGTCCTGTAACCAGCACCAGGGAAATCATTCCGTTTCGCCGGGTAGTTCCAGAATCACATTCTCCGGCGCGGACGGAATCCCGGGCGTGATTGCGCCCTTCGCGGAAGGAAGCTGCATGGCACCCTTGTTAGACTCAATCCGGTCCGCCCAGGACCTCCGCCGCATGTCACCCGCGGAACTGGAAACGCTGGCCGCTGAAATCCGGGAATACCTGATCCAGACCCTCTCCCGCACCGGCGGTCACCTTGGTCCCAATCTTGGAGTTGTCGAACTCTCCCTCGCGCTGCACATCGTCTTCAACACCCCGGCAGACAAGATCACCATGGACGTCAGCCACCAGGCTTATATCCATAAATTGTTGACGGGACGCCGCGACAACTTCGACACCATCCGTCAGGCCGGCGGGCTCAACGGATTCATGCTGCGCACCGAAAGCGAGCACGACGCCTACGGCGCAGGTCACGCCGGTACTGCGCTCTCTGCAGCGCTCGGGATGGCCGTCGCCCGCGACCTCAAAGGCGAAAACAACCACGTGATCGCCGTCGCCGGAGACGCCGCTTTCACCAATGGCATCTCTTACGAAGCCCTCAACAACATCGCCGAACAAACCAAGCGCCTGATTATTGTTCTGAACGACAACGAATGGTCCATCGACCGCAACGTCGGCGCCATCGCTCGCTATTTCCATCGCATTGTCACCAACGAGCGCTACAAGCATCTCCACGACTCCGCGGCGCGCCTGATTGAGCGTATCGGCGGAAAGGCAGCCATCCATGTCGCCCGCAAGGCCGAAGAAGCCGCCAAAGGCATCCTCTGGCCGTCTATGTTTTTTGAAGAATTCGGCCTCAAATACTACGGCCCCATCGACGGCCACAACCTGCCCCTGCTCATTGAGACCTTCAAGTTCCTCAAGACTGAAAACAGGCCAGTCCTGCTGCACATCCTCACTCAGAAGGGCAAAGGCTTCCAGCCCGCTCTCGATCGGCAGAAAAAATTCCACGGCCTCGGCCCTTACGATCCCGAAACCGGCGAAACCAAACCCGTCGGCCAGGTCACCTATTCCGAAGTCTTCGCCAACACCCTCGTCGAGTTGGCCAATGAAGACGACAAGATCGTCGCCATCACCGCGGCCATGCCCAACGGCACCGGGCTCGACCTCTTCCGACCCCATCATCCCAAACGCTACTTCGACGTCGGCATTGCCGAAGAACACGCTGTCATCTTTGCCGCCGGTCTGGCTACCCAGGGATTCAAACCCGTCTGCGCCATCTACTCCACCTTCCTGCAGCGTGCCTTCGACTGCATCGTGCATGACGTTTGCCTGCAAAAGCTGCCGGTCGTTTTCTGCATGGATCGCGCCGGCCTTTCCGGCGACGACGGCCCCACCCACCACGGCCTGTTCGACATCGGCTACCTGCGCGACATTCCCGACATCGTTCTCATGGCTCCCAAGGATGAAGACGAGCTTGCCGACATGATGTTGACCGCTTTCCAAATCGCCGGGCCCAGCGCCATCCGCTACCCGCGCGGCGTGGTCACCGGCATCGCGCGCAAGCCGCGTCCCGCTCTACTACCCATCGGCAAAGCCGAAGTCCTCCAGCCCGGGCCGGGGCAAGGACCGGACATCGCTATCTTCGGACTCGGACCGATGATTTCCATGGCCCAGGAACTCGCCGGACTCCTTCACCAGGACGGCTTCTCCACGGCCGTGATCAATCCCCGCTTCATCAAGCCTCTCGACCTCGAAGTGATCGAGGCTTACGCACGTCGCTGCGCTGCGATCGTCACTTTCGAAGATCATGCCAAATCCGGCGGCTTCGGCTCCGCCATGCTGGAGGCTCTCAGCCAACTGGGCTTAAGCACCCCCGTCGTGTGCGTCGGTTGGCCCGACCAGTTCATCGAGCACGGCAAGGTAGATCAGCTGCGCGCCAGGTATGGCCTTACCGCAAAAGCAGCCTTGCTGCAACTCCAGCCTCATCTGGTTGCCGTGCGGCGTCAGAATCGTGTGGCCATCTGATCGCCGGCATGTTTTCGCCGCGTCGATACCATCTTCTACGCCATCCAGCCGACCGGCCTCCGTGTTCCAAAAGCGGCAGTCAACGGGACGGTTGCTACAGTTGTATGGATCGTGAGACTCGCACGAACTGGGGCCGCGAGTCGTGCATGCAACAATAAGAGGAACACCCTCACGATGTCATTTTTCTCGCGCGATTTGTCGCTGGCGTTGACGCGTCGATTTGCCATGGGTTTATGCCTCTCCATGGGCATGAACGCCGCGGCAACCGGCCTGACGCCGAGCCATGGCGGCAAAGCTGGGGTTCGTACCCGGGGAGCCGCGATCGACGGTAGCCGCGAGGGATCCGGCGTTGGATCGCGAAGCGGCGCAAGAGAAGGATCCAAAGACGGATCTCGTGATGGATCTCGTGACGGATCCAGAGATGGATCTGCCCAAACTCAGCTCCCCAAGCCCGCGCCCGCCCCTCCCCTGGTCCTTGCGGGCGGCACCGTTGTCGACGTCACCGACTGGGGCCACTCCGCCAACGACCTTCATGACGCTGTCATTTACATTCGCGATGGCCGCATCACGGCGGTGGGTCCGCGCGCCGCATTGCCCATTCCCAAGGGCTCGCGCGTCATCGACTGCACCGGCAAGTTCCTCATCCCCGGCCTCATCGATGGCTTCGCAGGCATGAACAGCCAGGCCCAGGCCAACGCCAACCTCTATATGGGAGTGACCACCGTGGTTGCCTCCGGCGACGACCGCCGCGGCCACATCGATCAGCATGCCAGTCCGACTCCGCACATCTATCTGCTCGACAGCGTTGGCTCGACCGACGACTGGAGCCTGCTCATCGGCCATCCCGGCTGGGCCAGCAAGCTAAAGGACGTCAATGGCCGCTCCGTCGAGCTCAGCCCCGAAGACACCGCCCGCCAGCTCACCGAGACCGCCAAGCTGGGTACCCGCGTCCTCTGGCTTGGACACAACCTGACCGCCGCGAATACGCAATGGATCATCGAGCACGCCCACCAGATGGGCCTGGTCACCTATGGCGAGTTCATCTCCACGCCCTACCGCGTCGGCATCCAGGCCGGTGTCGATGCCTTGCTGCACATGAGCCGGTACGAGCTCGGCGTAGTCCCCGACGAACTGCAGCAACCCCTCATGGACGACCCGGAAGGCGCCGCCAGCCGCACCGCCTACGGCTATTCCGAACGTCTGCCGCCTACCGATCCGCATGTCCGCGACTATGCCCAGTTCATCGCCGCGCATCATGCGGCCCTCATGCCCACCTTCAGCCTGTATTATTTGCGGCTTCCCGACCATCGCAATCTGTGGAAGGAGCCGGCGGCCCAGTTGTTCACTCCCAAGAGCTTTAACACTCCCTCCGATCCAGCCACCGGCGAAGCTGTCTACCCCCTTCCCAACTGGTCACGTCACTTGCCCAATACCGCCATTCGCTGGATGGAAGAGAGCGCCCGCCATAAGGCAGACCTCGAAGCCTCCAAGCTCTGGACGCTGAACCAGGCAATCTTCGAGGCTTACCCGCACTATCTCGCCGCCAGCGGCGCGCCCGCCCTGGGCACCATGCCCGGCATCTCCCTGCACACCGAGCTTGAAATGCTGGTCCGTCTCGGCCTCTCCCCCCGCGAAGCCATCGCCGCCGCCACCAACAACTACTCGGAACAATTCAACTGGCATGAACTGGGCCAGATCGCTCCCGGCCGACGCGCCGACATCCTCGTGCTCGATGGCGATCCCACCGTCAACGTCTGGAACGCCCGCCGCATCACGACGATCCTCATGGATGGCAACGAGATCGATCGCCCCGCGCTGCTGAAAAAGTAATACTAACCTCAGCAGCCTCTGCGGAGAGCAGTCCCAAACCGCGTTCCCCAGGCCACGCGCACACCTGCGGTCTCGACGCGAAAACCCCGTCGCAGGACATCCCCCCGGGAACTTGTCATCGCTGAGCGGAGCGAAGGATCTGCGGTTGTCTTTGTACTTGCTTGCCACGCCCAGTGCGAATCTGAGTCTCTACTTCCCAGCCTTCTTCTGCGCCTCGATAAACCGCCGCATCCGGTCCAGCGTCCGCGCCTTCCCAAACACCACCAGGCTCTCCAGAAGCGGCGGACTCATCGTGCTCCCCGTGGCAATCGCCCGCAGCAGCATGAAGTTCTCCTTGGTCGACCACTCCTTCGCTTCGCCCAGCGCCTTCAGCGCTGCTTCGAGCGGATCTTTGGCCCACTCCGTCGCCTCCAGCACCGCCAGCTGCTCCGCGGCAAACGCCAACGTCTCCTCCAGCGTTCGCTTCTTGGGCAGGAACACCTCAGGAGAGGGAACCAGCGTGTCCACAAAAAAGAACTGCGTCAGCTCGCCAAACTGCCCCAGCGTCTCGATCCGCGTCTGCACCAGCCCGGCAATCTGGCTCAGGTAAGTGTCAGACAAGACCGTCGTCCGCAGCGCGCCGTAGAAATCCTCCGCCGTCATCGCCCGCAGATACTCCCCGTTCAGCCACTTCAGCTTGGTCAGGTCAAACACCGGCCCGCCCAGCCGGATATTCTTCACCTC
>Ga0182030_10022469_pt1 | contig 11735 bp, 7 predicted proteins | sample 812S3MmetaG_FD_121299 | JGI IMG/M metagenome (GOLD analysis project Ga0182030, IMG submission 121299) | Permafrost microbial communities from Stordalen Mire, Sweden - 812S3M metaG (Illumina Assembly) | ecosystem: Environmental > Terrestrial > Soil > Wetlands > Permafrost | place: Sweden... | reverse complement strand
CCGGCCATACGTGGTCACCTAAAAACCGGCCAACGAAACCCACCCGCGAAGGGCGCGATTTCCACCCTTCTGGATAACTGGAAACTGGCTCCTTTGAAGCTTGGGGACTCTGTCCCCAAACCCCTGGGATTTAGCGCCTTTAGGCCAGAATGGCTGCGATCCTCTCGACCTGCCTGTGGCGGGGGCACAAGACAGCCTGAAAGGAGCTCAGGACACCAGGACTCCGTTGGCCGGATTTTCAGTGCCCCTCTATGGCCGCTTTTGGGGTGACCACTGAGGTTTCATTTCGTTCTTCTAGGTAGGGCGGCGACTCACTGCGCGGTTGATTGCCGCCCCACCAACCGAAGGACAGCAGATCGGCTGAATCTTACAAGTGTTTTATTTTCTGTTGCTTAGCGGTTATTGAATGGTTATGGGAGCCGCGCGCTTTTGCACGCAGATGCGCGTTCACCGCCCCCCACCGAAACATTTACAATTCGGGGTTATGGGATGGTTATGACAGACGGCCTCAGAGGCCGCTCGGAGCGGGGTCCCAGCGGCACGACAATCCCCCGTGGTATGATGGAAAGAAAGGATCAAAAAATCGGGCTGTGGCGCAGCCTGGCTAGCGCGCTTGCTTGGGGTGCAAGAGGTCCCGAGTTCAAATCTCGGCAGCCCGACCAAATCCCCTCAATGGTTTACCCCCATTTCCCCGGTGGGTCAAAGATCGCCTGTAATCGATTTTGTAGACGTAGCTTCCCCTACCTATCCAAACCAGACTGCCGAATCAAATAAGAGACGGAGCCGGTGCTTCCGGTTCGCTGGCAGCAGCGTCATTTCTGGCTCGCTTGTGCCAGAAACTGCCGGGCGCGCTGCGCCACGGTTTCGCTCTGTTCGGCGAAGTTCCCGGCCATCGAACGGCTGTTTTGTAGGATCGTCGCGTCCCCGGCCTTTGTCACGTTGACTTCCAGGTGATGGCTGAATCCGGCTAACGCAGCCTGATGAGCGTTGAGAGCGACGTTCATGGGATTCGATTGGGCATCGGGAACCGGCAGACCCGCCGGGCAGTTATCGCGCGGCGTGCTTCGACCCAACAGAACGTCGCCGAAAGAGTTTGCCTGTGCAACGCGGTCGCCGAGCGGCCCGAGCCCCCATTTCCCAGTGGCGTACCGCAGCAGGCTGGTATGGTCAAATTGCGTATCGAGCACGCCCGGATCGAGCCACGGCGAGATGAGGAGCGCGGGCACGCGAACACCGAGCCGGTTGAAACTGAAACTCTCCGTGTGGCCGTCCGGGGGGATGGCGGCCGGCGGAACAACGTGGTCGTAGAAACCGCCGTGTTCATCGTAGAGCACCACCAACAGAGTGCAGCGCCAGAGATCCTGGTTTCCACGCAGGGCGTTGTAAATCTGCGCCAGTAGCGCTTCCCCGTGGCGAACGTCGGTGGGCGGGTGCTGGTCGTTCTGCTTCGCCCCAAAATAATACGGCTCGATGAAGACATATTGCGGAAAGTCCTGGGCCGCGCCACCGACGTCCTTGAAGAAATCGTCCAGCCGATGGTAGTTCAGCGGGTGCTTCAACTGCTCGACCAGAAGCAGCGATTGTGGAAAATCCCCGTAATAGATCTTCCAAGTATTCCCGCGTTCGCTCAACCGCTGGTACACGGTGGGCTGATCGTAGAGATGAATACCCGGGTGGAAAAACCCGTTGGGCATATCGACATGGCCGAGTGACGTTCCGCTGTGGACGAAGAATCGGTTCGGCCAGGTCGGCCCCGGAACTGAGGAGAACCAGTGATCGCAGACCAGGTAATTGCGGGCCAGGGTGTGGAGCACGGGCAGCGAGTCCAGCGAAAAGTACGCCATGACCTGGTAGCGGTCATCTTCAGGAGCGTTGGGCGCGTGTTGGGCGAAATCGGCCACGAACCCTGTGCACCCGTTATCGACTTGGCGCAGCACGTCGTCCAGTTCGTGCCCCGGATCCACCGGAATGCTGTACGCGGCGTTTTTCAATTGCGCGAAGACATGGTTGGAATCCGGGAAGTCGGGATTGACCAATGTCCGGTTAGGATCGACGCCCTCCAGCGTCGGATAGACCGCCTTCATGCAGCCCAGCATGCGATCGAAGGAATTGTTCTCGAACATCAACACGACGACATGTTCAATGCGATCGGGCATGCCAGTTAGTTTACCGCTTGCGCCGGGCCGGCGGGGCTCAAGAAAAAGTCCGCCGCTTTGTAACCGGGGCCGGTCAGAATCATCCCGCCCAACTTCGGCATTTTCAGGCCTGCGGGCGAGTTGCGGAGTGAAGGTCCGGGTTGCCCGCGCCGCGTGAACCGCGCTGATGTCGGAGGTGGCGCAATCGGATGGCGTATAACACTCGATGTCCAGAGTGTGCAGCCACTGCAAGATGACGATACTCTCCGCTGGCGGTGGGGGAGTTGTTCCAGTTCCGCGGCGACCGTGATGTGGTCGGCGCGCTTGGGAAAACTGAGACCTTGCCAGTCAGCCACTTCCCCCAGCACCAATCGCACCGGCACGCCGGCCAGCGGACGGTCCGGCCGTTCGAGTTCGGTCATCTTGAAGTCGACGTCCACGTTGACGGTCCGGCGGTAGATGGATAGCGAGGAGAGCAATGCCAACACGTATTTCACCAGCCGCCTCTCAGAAGCATTGCCAATCCAAGAACCAGCGATCGAGAAAGTCGGGGGCAGTTCCGCGCGCCAGATAAATAGTCCCGCCGTCACCCCAGACGGCTCCGGCTTTCTCCTCGCTATTGATCTGCAGGCAATACTTCGGATCGGCGGGGTGGGCCGTGTGTCCCCACCAGGGCTCGGATTGGATCGTGCTGGCATAACCGCCGATCTTGGTACGGGCGACGTTTTCGAGCCCGGTTCGCGGCCGGCGCGAACCCGCCGGAATCACCATCTCAGGGTCGTCGTGATTGGGATGGTCTTCGCATTCCTCCCAGCGGCATTCAAATCCCTTCTTTACTTTCGGAGCGCCGGCGGGGGCCGGGATGGGCGCCAAGCCTTCGAGCGACCGGTAAGTCCGCAGCCGCCAATCCGCGCCATTCTCCTTGCTGAGAGTGCCCAGTTCGGGATCGATGAAGAAAGTGAGGAGTTGGACGCCGGCGAGCAGCGGCGGCGCCGCGGGGGCCGTGGTGAGATTCATTTGGCACACGAACAGGAGCGGCTTGGACTCCCAGATGGGCCATTCTTCTCCGGGGAGACCGAGCGGGGCCAGTCCGAAATTGGACGCCGCCGGCTGGAACGTGGGCCGGAAGCCTCCCACGTGCAGCACCGACGCCTTCCGCGTGTTCAGTTGCTTGAATTCCGCCAGAGTCATGAAGAGATCCTTCCGGCCCCCAATCTCAAGACATTTTAGCCGGGAACCGGCGGACGGCGCGAATTGCAGTACTATCGAGGCTCAGAACTCCTGATGTCGCCCCGGAGTTTCTGCCTGGCGGGGAAAATGGGCTGAGCCATTCCTTTCGGTGGCGAGAGCTTCGCAGGTGGGGCAGGCGGTGCCGCCTGCCCGCCCGCACTGAATTAGGCCCGCCGTTCGAATAGGATCGAGCGCAGGCGAGCACCGCCTGCCCCACCTGCGGGCTCCCTGCAAATTCCACGACATCAGGAGTTTTGAGGCTCGCGCGAACTGGTCACCTTAGTGGGCCGTTTCAGAAGTTCGCTAACGTATCGCTGCCCGATCGCACTGTGTGTGCAAGATACGAGGCTGTATTTGCGAAACGGTGTACTTACTTATGCGCAGCTCCCTAGTCAGAGAACCACTTCATCCACGTAGCACCACACCCAATCCTCGCCGGGCTCGATGGATTGCACCAGGGGATGCCTGGTAGCGTGAAAATGCCTGGTCGCGTGCTTGTTCTTCGAGGAATCGCAACAGCCCACGTGGCCGCATTGCAGACAGGCACGCAGGTGCACCCAATCGTCCCCCATCTGGAGACATTCCTCGCAACCCTCGGCGCGAGGCTTCGCCTTCGGACTCTCTTTCAAGTGATTACAATGTTTCATGGTCCCCTCGATTGCAAGTGTAGCGAACCTGGGGCTTGAAACGCCGCGCCGCTTGCGCCAAGCTTAGAACATGACTTTACCGCGAATTCTGTTGGCTTTGACTTTGGCGGCTGGCGCCCTCCAGGCGCAGGAGCCGAAGGCCGAATTGCTATGGCCGGCGGGTGCACCCGGCGCCCTGGGAGCACAACCGGAGGACCAGCCGTCGCTCACCCCCTTCGTTTTGCCGAAGGGCAGCGGTTCGGGCACGGCCGTGGTGATCTGCCCCGGCGGAGGCTATCAGAACCTCTCCATGGACAAGGAAGGCTACGCCGTGGCGAAGTGGCTCAACGGCCTGGGCGTTTCCGGCTTCGTGCTGAAGTATCGCCTGGGTCCGCGCTACCACCATCCCATCGAGCTGGGCGATGCGCAGCGGGCCATCCGGACGGTGCGGTCGCACGCCGCGGAATACGGATTGCAAGCGGACCGCATCGGCATCATGGGATTCTCCGCGGGCGGGCATCTGGCGTCCACCGCGGGAACGCATTTCGACGCTGGCGATGCCAGTGCCACGGACGCCATAGATCGCGCCAGCAGCCGGCCGGACTTTCTGGTGCTGTGCTACCCGGTGATCTCGTTCGGGACCTTTGCGCATGTGGGGTCCAGGCGGAACCTGTTGGGCGACAATCCCGATCCGAAGGTGGTGGAGAACCTGTCCAATGAATTGCAAGTGACTAAGGATACTCCGCCAACGTTCCTCTTTCACACCACTACTGACGCCACCGTGCCGGTGGAGAACAGCGTGATGTTCTACTCCGCCCTGCGCAAGGCCGGCGTGCCCGCGGAACTGCACATCTACGAACGAGGCCCCCACGGCGTGGGGCTGGCGCCCACCGATCCGGTGCTGTCCACCTGGCCGGCACGGCTGGCCGATTGGCTCAAGATTCACGGGTGGTTGACGGCGAAGTAGTGCGGCTGCGCCGCAAGCGGTCAACTTTCAGGGGCGATATTCATGGAGCTGCGAAGCTATTGGCTGTTAGCAATTAGCAAGTAGCCCGGGTGCCGCGTCGAGCCGGGATCGGGTGGCCTGGGACAATGGCGAGAGCTCCCAGGTCAGACCAAGGATCAAGAACTTAGGAGCAGTTTCCGGAGAGCTATTAGCTTCGAGGCCCCGGCCGTTATATAAGAGCTAAGGAGCTGTTAAGAAATAAACTTGCCTAACGCTCCCTTACGGTCCCTTACGGTCGCGACTCAGTAACAAGTCCCGTGGAATCAGGCGCGACTGTTACCGAGCCGCGACCGCAAGGGAGCGGTTTCTTGAAATGCCGGCTCGTAACGCAAGACCGCTCCCTGGCGGTCGCGGCTCGGTAACAAGTCTCGTGCAATCATCCCGGCGTGTTCCGAGCCGCGCGCGTTAGCAAGCGTTCCTTGCCGCCTGAAGTGAGTTTCGCACCAGAAACCAGGTAGGGCCTGTGTGGAAATAACCTATTCAATCGCGTCAGGTGCTCCATGGACCGCGCACGGCGAAGCCGCGCTACCGCGGCGCGACAGCCACGCCCTTCTTCACCAGCTTGAATGCCACATCGTCGTTGATGTTCTGGGCGTGTTGTCCCACCGGCACCAGTTCCGGGAGTTTCACCGTCACCGCGCCGCCGCTCGACGTAACCGGAATCACCGGCATATACTCGCCGCGCCACGTGCGGTAGAGGTATAGATCGTAGTCGCCCTCTTCCGGTACCGGCACCGCGATACTCTCCTTCGCCACGCCGCTCATGGGATTCGCCACCCAGCCGAACGTCATCGACGGGCTCTGCATGGCCCACCCGTTGCCCTGACCGATCTTCACCGCGACCGGCTTCCATCGCTCGCCCGAGAAATCGATATTGCCGGCGAAGCGCGCGAAGTAGGACATGCTGCGGGTGATTACCGAATCGTTGATCATCGCCCCGTCGGCCCACCAGAACGGGGTCATGCTGAGCCCATTCGCCAGGCTGGCCCACAGCGCGTTGTGGTACATCGCCAGGTAGCCGGGCGTTCCGGGCTCGTAGTAAGTGTGGTCCCAACCGGTCTCGCCGACAATGGCCGGCTTCTCGAATCCGCTCCATAGGTCCTGCGTCTGTTTGGCGTAATTCAGATAGCTGATTTGGAGCGGATTGTCGCCGGCCAGGTCGGGCTTGCCGCCTTTGGGAAACGGATGGCCCTGAGCTTCGTAAATTTCGCGCGCGGCGATATCGAAAATGCGATAGCCGTTGGGCCACCACTCGCCGATTGCTCCGCTGCGCGTGCCGGTGGTGGGACGTCCGTAAGGATCGTTGGCCTTCAACCAGTTGTGTACCTTCAGGCACCACTGTTCCGCTCCCTCGCTGCCGCCCTTGGTCCAACCCTCGGTGCCGTTGATCTCGTCGTCCACGAACCACAAGGCCAAAGACCGGCTGTAACCCCACCGCGCCACCAGATAGCGATAGAGTTTCTGCGTATACTTCCAGGCTTCCTCGCTCGCGAAATACCGATCGGCGCTGGTTACCAGCCGGTAAGGGTTGGTGCTATAGCGGGCGTTGCCATCGCCCCATACCGCTTGCGAGAAATAGGAATGAAACCAGATATTCCAACTAATCAGCATGTCGCGCTTCTCGCACCAGTCGAAGATCTGGTCCAGGCGCCCGGCGCGGTCCTCATCGTAGCGCCCCAAACCGGTGCCCATGGTCTCCAGCGGAGTGTTAAAGAAGCTGATGAAGTTGGCTCCGTGCTGCTTCAGCGTGTCGAGGCCTTCTTCGGTGATGCCGCCGGAATTGTAGCGCTCGTAGCCGTCGTTGTACCACAGGCCCACACCATAGAACGGAGCGCCGTTGCTGTATTGGAGATAGCGCTTATTGGGTGCGATGCCCACAAACCCGGGGCGTTTGCTCTCCGTCACCGTAACCGAGGCGGGCCGGCTCTCCGCCGTTCCTTCGGAGTCCCTGACCTTCACCACATATCGCCACGCGCCCGTCTCCGTGGGCGTAAAACGGACCATCCACAATACCGAATCGCTGGTGGGACCGTAGAAGCCCCAGATCTTCCAGACTTTGCCCGAAGGCGCGGTGAATTCCGCCCAGAGGTCGAGCTGATCGGGGTCGTAGGGATTCTGAAAAGTGGCCTGCAGCTCGATGCGCAGTTCCAGCTTGTCGTAGCGCGCCACCGGGTAGCGGGTTTCCTCCGCCGGCCCGGCGGGCGCGGGCAGAAGTCCGGCCCTCATCCGTTGGACGACTTCAGGCGGTATTGCCTGCCTCACCGAAGTGATAGCGGGTGGCGCCGCCTGTGCCAGACCAGCCGCGACAACCAGGCTGGCGACAAAAACACATGAGCGTTTCATACAGAACATTTTAGTTCAGTGCGTCCGAAATTGAGTGCTCCATCGTTCCGTCGAGAAAGGGCATTTGGCCGCAGATAAACGCAGATAAGACAAAGTTCAGAACTCCTGATGTCGCCCCGCAATTTCAGCCTGGCGGGGAAAATGGGCTGAGCCATGCCTTTCGATGGCGAGAGCTTCGCCGGTGGGGCAGGCGGTGCCGCCTGCCCCGCGCTGAATCAGGCCCGCCGCTCGAATAGGATCGAGGGCAGGCGAGCACCGCCAGCCACCCGCGGGGCCGCCGCAAATTCCACGACATCAGGAGTTCTGAAGTTGTTTTATCGGCGTTTATCGGCGTTCATCGGCGGCTAATTCGTTTTCCCCTGCTCTTACGGCGTAGACTGGAACGCCGGGCCGGGCGCGCGCCCACCTCCGCGCTGCTGCGCCAACGCCCATGCCAGCACTATTCCGGCCGCGAGTGCAAATTTGGCCCATTGCATCATATTCGAGCGCTCTCAGCTCTCCTCTATCTGTATTAGCGGAAAGCATATCAAATTCGGGATAGAATCGAAGTTTCAAGATCCCGTCCCCATGAGATACGCCGCGCGCGTCCTTCCGATTTTCATACTGACAGCCGCTTTCGCTTTTCTTCTGACGTTCGCTTACCAGCGCCGGCACGCTCGCCTGCTCCTGCCGGTCATCGGTCCGGCCACCGTGCAGCGCGCCGCGGCCTACGACCTCTCGCCGCCGCTCCAGTCCCTGCGGCCCTTGGGGAGCGTGCTCGAGCCGCTCGACTGCGGCGCGAATTGCGGAACCTCGCCGGGCGAACCCGATGACGACGACCAGGCGCCCGCCACGCTTTCGCCGAATCCGCCACCGCCCGTTTCCGCCGCCGCCGCGGCCATCGAACAGAAGGCCCAGGGCGCGCGGCCGGCCGCTTCGGCAGTCGAAAGCTTCGACGGACTCGGGGCCGGTTTCCAAGGTCCGCAGGGGCCTGCCGCGGGACGCAATCCATCGGATAACAGCCTGGCGGCCGGGCCCGATCACCTTGTCGAAATCGTCAATTCGCGCATGGCGATTTTTTCCAAGAAGGGCGAGGTGCTCTATGGCGCCGTGCCCACCAACACGATTTTCAAAGGCTTCGGAGGCCCGTGCGAAGAGCGCAATAATGGCGATGCCGTGGTTCGCTACGACCAACTGGCCGATCGCTGGCTCTTCGTCATGCCCATCTTCAACCGCATCGCCGGCCGTCCCGACGAGCCTTACTCCATGTGCTACGCGCTCAGCGAGGGCCCCGACCCGATGGGCTCGTACTATCGCTATGAGTTCCGCCGCAAGCTGTTCCCCGACTACCCGCGCCCGGCCATTTGGACCGACGGCTACTACGTTCCCAGCAGCACCGGCGACAACGTCATTCAGAAGCACGCCTGCGTGGCCGACCGAGCCACCATGCTGAAGGGCCGCGACGCAACGGAGCAGTGCATCGTCGTGGAGGGCGTGAATTTCCTCAATAACGCCGATCTCGACGGCCAGAACCTGCCGCCCACCGGCGCGCCCAACATTCTGATGGCCGCCGGCGGCAGCCAATTGCGGCAGATCCTGGAGGACGACGCCATCTACGCGTGGCAGTTTCACGTGAGCTGGAGCGACCCGTCGAAGACCGGGCTCACCGGTCCGGTGAAGATCCCGGTGGCGCCGTACCACTACCTGTGCGACGGCCAATTGACGCAGTGCGTACCGCAGCCCGGCACGGCGGTGCGCCTTGATGCGCAGGGCGACAAAATCATGCAGCGGCTGGTCTACCGGAACTTCGGCGATCGCGAATCCATCGTCGCGGTCCACTCCGTCAACACCGCCGGGGGCGGCGGCGGAGTGCGCTGGTACGAATTCCGCCTCAATGCGCAGCGCGATCCCGCGCTCTACCAGCAAGGCACGTACGCGCCCGACGAGTTCTATCGCTGGATGGGGAGCCCCGCCATGGATCGCGCGGGCAATCTCGCCATCGGATACTCCTTCGGCGGCGCGCCCAATTTCGCCGGACAACGTTTTGCCGCGCGCCTGGCCGGCGACCCGCTGGGGCAACTGACTCTGCACGAATCGACGCTGGCCGAAGGCGCCGCCGCGCAGACTTACGGCAACCGCTGGGAAGATTACGCTACCACCGCGATGGACCCATCGGACGACTGCACCTTCTGGTATGTCGGCGACTATTACAAAGCCGGCGCCGCCACTTATTCCACCCGCATCGGGGCGTTCCGCCTGCCCGGCTGCATGGAGCACCGCGTAAGCGGGATGGCGTTCTTCGATCGCAATCACGATGGCAAGCGCGATATCGACGAGCCCGGTCTGGCCGGCGTGACCGTTGCTTATGCCGGCGCGCGGAACGGAACCATTGTCAGCGGCGCCAACGGCAATTACAGCGTGTCGCTGCCGGCCGACCCGGTTTACCAGTCGCTCACTTACACGCTTTCCGCGCGCGCCTCCAGGAATGCGGCATGGGCCGCGCCCGCCAGTGCGGTGACTGTGCGGCTGGCCGATCCGGCGGGCGTCACCGGCGTGGATTTCGGCGGCGTTTGCACGGTAGCGAACCGCGGCGGCGCCGATCCGAAATTCTGGGCCGGGACGAAAGGGAAGACCGTGCTCGACGCGCACGAGACGGCCTGGCAGAGCCTGCTCCACACGACGCTGCATGTCGATTTCGAGACCTACGATCGGTTCCGGAAGTGGCTGGCCACTGCGGGAGCGGCGGCGGAACTTGCCGCCACGGTATTGAATGTGGCCTTCGGCAGCCAGGACGGCGACGCCACGGTGCACGACCCGGTAGTGGGCGACTGGCCATCGATTCGCGCGCTGATCGGGCGTGCAGACGGCTCGCCGGCGTATGTGGATCTGCTGCGAAGGCTGAATGGCAATAAGCTGTTGGCGACCCCGTCGAACGCGTCGGCTTGCGGGCCGTACTGAGACTCGGAACTCCTGATGTCACGCCGCACTTTCTGCCTGGCGGGGAAAATGGGCTGAGCCATTTCTTGCAGGGACTGCAACACTCTCGCCCATTCACCGCCCCTTGGCGAGCGCTTCGAAGGTCAGAACTCCTGACGTTGTGGAATTTGGGATGAGCCCGTTTTCGTGGCGCAGGCACTCCTGCCTGCTGGGTCGAGACTCATCTCGACCCTCTTCGCGAGCGGCATCCACCGTCCCGCCAGTCTCGGCGCCGCAGACACGAGTGTCTGCGCCACGTCATGGCTCAGATCAATTTCCCCAACTATCCGAAATCCCCGGCCGACATCAGGAGTTCTGAAGGTGGGGCAGGCGGTGTCGCCTGCCCGCTCGCGCCGAACCAGGCCCGCTGCCCGAACACGATCGAGGGCAGGCGAGCACCGCCTGCCCCACCTTCGGGCTCACCGCAAATTCCACGACGTCAGGAAAGTTCCGAGACTCTTCTCGACCCTTCTTGCGGAGTGGCATCACGCCTCCCGGAGCGCCGAGATGAGTCTCTGGACTCCTGATGTCTATCCCGTAAGATTTGCTGGTAGACGAATTGGGTTGAGCCACGTGCCGCGGCGTTGGAACCTCTGGAGGGAACCAGTAGCCAGGTAAAAGTGGCGATCGGGTAGGCCTCGGCGCCCGGCGAGTCTGTAATGGAGACGTGGAAATGGTCGGGGATTCGGGCCAATGGCGTAGCGCACCCATCGGCGAGCCGGGGAAGACCTATGCGCAATTCAGAGCCGCGTCGAGATCCGCGATCAGGTCGTCCACATCTTCCAATCCGACGGAGATGCGCACCAGGTCGGGAGTGATCCCCATGGCCGCCAGCGCCGCGGGAGGCACGGAAGCGTGCGTCATGGTCACGGGATGCTCGATGAGCGATTCCACCCCGCCCAGCGATTCCGCCAGAGTGAAAATTTGAACTGCCTCCAGCATGCGGAAGACCTCCGCCTGGCCGCCCTTCAGCCGGAATGAGAAAGTTCCGCCGCAGCCGCGCATCTGACGCAACGCCAATGCATGCTGCGGATGCGACTCCAACCCGGGATGCAGAACTTCCGCGACTTTGGGATGTGCCTCCAGCCAGCGCGCCACCGCCAGACCGTTCCGCTGATGTTCCTCCATGCGCAGCGCCAGCGTCTTAATGCCGCGCAACACCAGGAAGCAGTCCTGCGGCCCGGCGCATGTCCCCAGGGCGTTTTGCAGAAAGCCGATTCTCTCGGCGAGGTCCGGATTCCCGACCACGGCGGCGCCACCCACGACATCGGAGTGGCCGTTGATGTACTTCGTAGTGGAGTGCACCACGATGTCTACGCCGAATTCCAGCGGCCGCTGAAAATAGGGCGAAAGGAAGGTGTTGTCGCAAATCGCGATGGCGTTGTGCCGATGGGCCGCCGCCGACACCGCGGCAAGGTCCACCAGGTTCATCAGCGGATT
>Ga0182030_10022468_pt1 | contig 11736 bp, 7 predicted proteins | sample 812S3MmetaG_FD_121299 | JGI IMG/M metagenome (GOLD analysis project Ga0182030, IMG submission 121299) | Permafrost microbial communities from Stordalen Mire, Sweden - 812S3M metaG (Illumina Assembly) | ecosystem: Environmental > Terrestrial > Soil > Wetlands > Permafrost | place: Sweden... | reverse complement strand
TGATCGTCTTGCCGATGATGGATGCCATGTATTAGGTCATACACCATCCGGGCAAGAACCGCGAGCCTTTGACCAGGACAAACGCGCTGGTAGTGGGCCTATTTTGAAAGCTTCCCGCCGAGGGTGGTCAGGCGGCGAAATCAGCTAGCCCGGAAGCTCCCGCTAGGCGCGGGAACTGAGCCCGATGTCCGTCCCGGGTGGTCCTGGTGACGGGCACGAATGTCGAGGCAAGAAGCTCACGTGCACCGACGAGCGGGATGGCAAGTATGGCCAACACCTGGACGATGGGCTCAGCCAGAGCAAGCTCTCATTGTGGGTGGACCCGGCAATGGGGAGCCCCCAGGTGTGCCTGGACGCGCGAAGATGACCGCGATGGCACTCAACCTGCTTGCCCCGAGCCACATGTCAGACGTCTACGTCAACCAGCTTCGACAGACGATCGAGGCCTACGACCCGCAGCACATCGTGCTTGGTGAGGCCCTGCAAAACGCCCTGGACGCCGTAGTAGAGGCCGATGGCAACGAACACACAATCCACGTGACCGTTGACTTTCCTCAGCGCCGTGTGACCGTCACCGACGATGGCGTGGGGTTCCCGAATAGACCCGAGCTGCTCTTCCTCGGAGGAACTAGCAAGCTGAATCGCGGGCTCTACGGCATGATCGGTGCGGGACTCAAGGTTGTGTTATTCACATCCGACACTTTCACATTGCGGGCAACCGCCGGCGCGGGCAGTTTCCGGGTCGATATCGGCGATGCCTACCAATTCGACTCGCATGACCCACCGGAGCTAGTTGTAGATGACCGCTTCGCGGCCGACCCAGACCCGCTGGCCACGACAGGCAGCTCCATCTCCTACTCGTTCCCTGAGGCCCCTGGCCTCTTCGCTAGCTGTTTTGAGCGTATCAGCGAAGCCGCTCTGCCTGGCGGAGAGCACGACCCGCTCCTCCCAGCGCTCTCCCAAGCCGTTCAGCGCGAAGAGTACCCGACCCGTTTGGCAGCGCTCATCGGCCTGTTCCTTCGGCGGTTCACATACGTAGGCGATGTCCGTGGCCCATTCGGAACAAGGCCCGGGCCGACAAACGTCACATTGCAGGCGACGCTCAACTGCGGCAACGGGCAGAGTGTTCCGACTAACCTCATGAAGGACCTCGCCGACGGTCAGGAAAGCGTCACCTTCCGGATCGCTCCGAGGTACATCACGGCTGAGGACATGGCGCAGTTTGCTCCGCCGCCGAGAGTATCGGTCTTCGCGGACGCTTTAGGGCCTGGAGGGCAGAATCTCACGCGCACGGCTCATGGGTTCAATCATCTGCGCTTGACGACCCCAGAAGAGTACAAGGCACTCCTGATGAACTCAAACCGCGAGTTCCGTGGGGATGCAGCCCGCTATCTCCAAGAGTTCGAGGACCGGCTCTTCCCGCACGTCAACGGGATCAGCCTCACGATCGGGCGCATCCCCGACTTTGAGCGTTGCCTGCCTGGGGGATCGCGTCGCGTCATCTCCGCCAACGGTGTTGTCACCATCCATGACCTCAACTTCGACTCCGGTCGAAACCAGCAGTACGTTCGCTGCTTTGACCTCGTCATCGATGTTGACGCGACGCTCAACTACGGCAAGACGCAGATCACGGACCCGCACCTCGTCAACCGCGTCCGCCGCTACGTCAACGCCGCCTACGGCGCCGTGATCGCAAGGGCGGCTCGAAACTTCGTCGGGCGGATCTCCGACGATGACGTGGACGACGAGGATCACGATAGTTTCCTCGAGCGCAACGACCTCGGCCTAGACGATTATATACTGCGCAAGCAACCCACGAGTGAACAAGACGTCATCGCTCTCTTCTTCGAGCTCGCTGGCCGCGGAGAGTTCGACGACTACCGCATGTATGGGCTGTCCTCGAAGGACCGCTACGATTCACGAGGCGTGGCCGTGACTGAGGCTCGCCCGCGCGAGCGCGCTTTCAACCCTCAGAGGGATGCGGACCTTCGCGTCGTCGAGTTCAAGCACACAGCCGCCGAGGTGATCCGGGACTTCGACCGAGGTCTGAAAGACTCACAGGTCATCGACCTCCTAATTGCCTGGACCGAGGGAGCGTCACCCACGCCGCAGTACATCTTCGAGGACATCCAGCACAGTAATCATTTCCGCCGGAACCCGAAACGGGTGCTTCCTCGCGTAGCCCGCTACATCCTGGACACTCGCAGCGGTGCGGAAGTCCAGGTTCTGCTGTTAGATCGAATTGTCGAGCAGTTACGCGCGCCAGGGTGATGTATAAAGAGGCTTAGGCATCATAATGGTGAGAAGTGGCGTGCCTGGATAGCGCCTTCTGGGGCGCGTTGATGTAGGGGTCGAAATCTCTTGTGTGTTGGTTGCCTCCTTGGTGACGTCGGGGCCGTTTCTCGGCCGAGCAGTACGGCGAGCCCGGAGTGGGGGGCGCGGGCAGCGAGGTAGTCGATCGCGTCGACGCCGTCGAGGGCGTGCTGCGCGGCGGTTCGGATGACGCTCGTCATGACCGACCCAGACGGGCCGAAGGTCGATGAAGGCAGGGGAACGGTCAGAACAACACGGACCCCGGTCTCTAGCGGTCACACCCCGTCGTTAGGGTGGCGGTGATGGTTCGCTCCATCCGCGATCCGCGGCTGCCCGTGTTATACACTCCCTTTGGCAGAAGTTACGGGAACGTGCGACCCACTGGAGCCATGTCCGAAACCAACGAGATACTAACCGCCGACGAGGCCGCTGCTTTCCTGAGGGTGAGCACGAAGACGCTGCTCAGGCTGGCACGAGGCCGTCAGTTACCCGCCTCGAAGGTCGGGCGCTCGTGGCGCTTCGTCCGCAGCGACCTGGTTCAGTTCTGCGCAGGACAGCGGGAGCCCGCGAAATGACGCCACCGGAGGTCATATACCTGGACTGCAACGCCACGACGCCGTGCGATCCCCGTGTGGTCGCAGCCATGCAGCCCTTCTTCACGTCAGTGTTCGCGAATGCCGCAAGCCACCACGCGGCTGGGGCGGCGGCGTTTGAGGAAGTCGAGCACGCTCGGTACCAGGTTGCACAGCTCATCGGCGCGTCCCCGCAGGAGATCGTGTTCACCAGCGGCGCCACCGAGAGCGACAACCTCGCCCTCGCCGGAGTCTTGTCCGCAAGAGGCGGCGGCCACGTGGTCAGCATCCGCACAGAGCATAAGGCGGTCCTGCACCCGCTCGAACAGCTATTAAGGGTGGGCCGCGCCGACGTCACGCTGCTGACCCCGGATCGCTTTGGCCGGGTGAGCCCGGAGCAGGTCGCGGACGCCATCCGCCCCGAAACGGTTCTCGTCTCGGTGATGGCGGCTAACAACGAGATCGGCACCCTCCCGCCCCTGGCGGAGATCGGCGAGGTTTGCCACGATACCGGCGTCCTGTTCCATACCGACGCCGCCCAGCTCGCAGGAAAGCTCCCGCTCGACGTGCGCGCGGCTCACGTCGACCTCGCATCGCTCTCCGCGCACAAGATGTACGGGCCCAAGGGCATCGGCGCCCTGTACGTGCGCCGTGGTACCGCGATCGACCCCATCATCTACGGAGGTGGCCACGAACGTGGGCTGCGGAGCGGCACGCTCAACGTCCCGGCGATTGTAGGGTTCGGCGTGGCGGCAGCAGTCGCGGCCGAGGAAATGGGTAGGGACGCGAGGCACAGCCAGGCGCTTCGGGCGATGCTGTTGCGCGGCCTGGCTGATGCATTTCCGGGTCTTGAGGTGAACGGGTCGGACATGGCGCGGCTCCCGGGGACATTGAACGTCCGGCTTCCTGGGGTCGACGCAGACGCCTTACTTCCGGCGGTGCCGCGCGTGGCCATGTCGTCCGGGAGCGCGTGCACGTCCGCGACGCCTGAACCCTCGCACGTCCTGCTGGCCATCGGCCGGAGTTGGGGTGAGGCGCAGGAGTGTGTGCGGTTCGGCGTCGGCCGGTTCACCACGGAAGAAGAGGTGGTGGTGGCCTTGGAGCATATCGTCGTTGGTGCTCGAAGGCTCCTGGCCGGTCGCACGGTGGTGTCGGGACGATGATCGAGCCGTACCTGCAGCTCGAGCCCGTCTTCGCCCGGCATGAGACATTCCATCCGCGCTTTGGGTGGCTGCGCAAGGGCGTCTTGGCGGCCGCCGATGATCCCGACGTCTTCGGTGCGGAGGACGCCCCGACGAGGCTCGGCGTCGGCAAGAACATGGTCCGCGCGATCCGCTATTGGGGCAGAGCCTTCGACGTTCTCAACGACGCGGAAAATCGCGACCGCCCGCGGTTGGCGCGTACCGTCCCATCGAGTCTTGGTGCGACGCTCTTCAGCGGCGACGGGTGGGACCCGTACCTTGAGGACCCGGCGACACTGTGGCTGTTGCACTGGCGACTTCTGCGGCCGCCTTGCCTCGCGCCGGTGTGGTCGCTCGCGTTCAATAAGTTCGCTGCCGTGGAGTTCACCGAGGAGGACGTCGTCTCATTCGTGACCGACGTTGCCGGGCGTCTGTGGGACGGCGTCGCGGAGAGCTCGATCCGCAAGGACGCCTCGTGCCTTCTCCGGATGTACGCGCGTCGCCCGAAGGCACGCGAGTCGATCGAGGACGAGCTTGACTGCCCGTTTCGGGAGCTCGGCTTGATCGAGCCGACGAGCGACTCCGGCGTGTACCGGTTCGTGCTCGGGCCGAAGTCGTCGCTCCCGGACGACCTTATCCTCTACGCCGCGGTCGACTTCTTGGCGTTCTCGGGCGCGACAGGACGCACTGTGACCGTTCCGCGGCTCGCAGGTTCGCCGGGCGCGCCGGGCCGCGTGTTCAAGCTCACGGAGTCGGCATTGGGCGACGCCGTCACCCGCTTTGCGGACCGACCGGGGTCGCCGGTACGGGTGTCAAGCCCTGCCGGCGTCCTCCAGGTCGCCATCACGGAGGAGCCGTCGACGGTCGCGATAGACATCCTTGAATCGTTCTTTGCCGAGCGCACGGGCACCGCCCGGCGACTCGGAGGCGGCACCGAGGACCGTACGTTAGAGACCATCGACGAACGCTCGGCCGGCATGGACGACGGCCTCGAGCGACTCGACGCCGGGAACCCACGGCAGCAAGTGATGGCGGCCGGGAGGGCCCGGCGATGACAGTGCTCCTCTCAGAGGTATTGCGCCCCGGGCCGCAGTTCGCGCGCTCGGTCAACATCGAGCGCGACCTGCACGCGAACGACGTGGGGGGTTACCTGCCGACGGGACGAGCGCTCGACGTCCTGCGGAGGTTCACAGCAGCTCTGAACGACCCCGCGCTCACCCGGGCCTGGTCGATCACGGGACCGTACGGGTCTGGCAAGTCGGCGCTCGCACTGCTCCTCAATTGTCTCGCGGGACCGGTCGACGAGAGGGCGCGCGATGACGCTCTCGCACTCGTTTCTTCGGTCGACAAGGCCTTGGCCTCGGAGTTGGGGACCGCGCTGGGTGCGGCGACGGACGGAGGAGGCTTCCTTCGTGCCGCCGTGACGGCACAGCGAGAGCCGACCGAGCGCACCATCGTGCGGGCGGTAGCAGCGGGGCTCGACCGCTTCCAGGGCGCGCCGCGACGACGTGCGGCGCTGGCCAGCGAGGCGGAGAGGCTCCTCGCTGCACCGCTGCTGTCCGCGCGTCCGGTTGCCGACCTCGTCGAGGCCGCCGCGGGGCTTGCGCCCGTCCTGCTCGTGATCGACGAGTTCGGGAAGAACCTCGAGTTCTTCGCCGACCGCCCTGCCGAGGCCGACCTGTTCGTGCTCCAGGAGATCGTCGAACGGTCGAGCGGCAGCTCCGGGCCCCCAGTGTTCGTCGTCACGCTCCAGCACCTCGCATTTGAGGATTACGCGGCGAGCGCGACGTTGTCGCAACGGCGGGAGTGGGCGAAGGTCCAGGGCCGTTTCGAGGACGTACCGTTCGCCGACTCCCCGGCGGAGGTGCTTCAACTTGTCGCACGCGTGTTCCGGAGGGTCGATGGCGCCGACCCGGCCGTCCTCGCCGCGATCGACCAGTGGGCCGAGACGCAGTACAAGGTTGTTGAACAACTGGGCCTTGGCGACCGCCTTCCGGGGCCCGACGTTCTCTCCGCGTGCTATCCCCTGCACCCGCTTGCATTGGCCGTCCTGCCCGAGCTGTGCAGTCGGTACGGGCAGCGCGAACGAACCCTCTTCAGCTTCTTGGCCCGGCCCGAACCGCACGCTGTCGCGTCCTTCCTGGAGGAGCAGACGGCTTCGCTGAGCCACCTGCCGGTAGTCGGCGTCGAGCAGGTCTTTGACTACTTCACGGCGATGTCCGGCACGATCGTCGCCACTGCCGACGGCGCGTCGAGATGGGTCGAGATCGACTCGCGCATCAAAGAGACGCAGGGTCTCTCCGACGACGAGACCCGCGTCATGAAGATCGCTGGTGTCCTCAACCTCGTCTCACGCGGCGGGACCATTCGTGCCTCGCGAGAGGCGCTCACCTATGCCGCGGCCGATCTCGACGTCGACGCCATTCTTAAGGCGCTCCAGGATCGTGGGCTGCTGGTGCACCGCGGTTTCGCCGACGAGTTCCGCATTTGGCAGGGCACGGACTTCGACCTACACGGTGCCGTCGACGACGCTCGCCGGCGCGTCGCCTCCGAGTCGCTCGCCCGCGTCTGCGAGCGAGCGCTCCCGCTCTCGCCCGTGGTAGCGGCGAGGCACAGCCAGGACAAGGGGATCTTGCGGTTCTTTGACCGCACGTACGCCGACGCGTCCGGGTTGGGGCGAGCGCCGTCGGCTGAGGCCGACGGAGTGCTTCTCTACGTGCTCGACGCCACGCCCCCGGCACAAGTCTCGGACAGGGTGAACGACCCGCGTCCGACGATCTTGATCTATCCATCGGAATCGGAACTGCGAGCTGCCACGGGAGCCGCAAGGGACGCGGCAGCGGTGGCAGACGTCCTGGCGACGAACGACTCTCTTGCCGAGGACTGGGTCGCCCGACGAGAACTGCATGAGCGGGCTGCGCTTGCCGCCGACCGCTTTAGGGGAGCGTTTAACGCCGCGTTCGCGCTTGACGCAGATGGCGTCGAGGTGGTGCTCGCGGACGGCTCAGCAATCGACCGCCGCGGACGGAGAACCTGGTCCGCCCTCCTCTCCGACGTCTGCGATGAGGTTTACCGTTCGGCTCCGACAGTCCGCAACGAGGTGATCGCGCGGCGCGAACTGTCGTCGCAGGGCGCCCGTGCGCGCCGCGACCTGCTGATGGCCATGATCGAGCGGCCCGGACTGGAGCACCTCGGGATCGAAGGCTACGGTCCTGAACGGGCCATACTCGATTCGGTCCTCGTGCACTCCGGCATGTACAGGCGCGCCGGCGACGTCTGGGAGTTCGCGCCACCCGCCGCCGACTCGGACTACGTCCCTGCTTGGCACGCCATCGAGGCCCTCCTCGCTGCCGCTGACAGCCGGCCGGTCGCCCTCAACGACCTCTGGCAGGTGCTCCAATCACCGCCCATCGGCCTGCCCGAAGGTCCGATCCCAGTGCTTGTGACGGCGGCGCTGCTGGTCCACGCGGACGACGTCGCCGTGTACCAGGACGGGACGTTCCAGCCGGTCTTCGGCGCTGAACTGATCGAGCGGATGATCAAGGCTCCGGAGCGCTTCGCTGTCAAGCAATTTGCGACACGGGGCCCACGCGCAAGGGTTCTCGGGGCTTTGGCCTACCGGCTTCCGGCGACCGCGCCCGGTGAGCGAAGGAATGCGGCCTTGGTTCGTGTCCTCGCCCCACTCGTGCGATCTGCACTGAGCCTCCCCGAGTACACCCGCCGAACCTCCGCCCTCGACGACGAGGCGAGGAGTGTTAGAGACGCTCTCACGAGGGCGACGGAGCCTGACGTCCTGCTGTTCTCAACGCTGCCGCAGGCGCTCGGGATGCGTGCCTTCACGCCGACGGGGCGGGTGATGTATGAGCAGGCATCCGAGTACGCGGGCCGCGTCATGGGCTCGCTCGCTCGGCTCGAAAACGTCTACCCGGCCCTTATTGACTCGATCGTCGATGCCCTTGCGACGGGTTTCGGCCGGCCGACTCCCGCACGGCTGCTCGAGGTACGCGCGGAAGTCACCGTCCGCTGCGGTGGCCTGGTCGACAAGGTGATCGAGCCGCGGTTGCGTTCCTTCCTCATGGCGGCCGCCGACACGCACCTCGAGGACCACGACTGGGTCGAGAACCTGGCGATGAACGTTGCCGAGCGTCCACCGAGGGCCTGGCGCGACGACGATCGCCGGCGGTTCGAGACAGGCCTCGATGAGCTGCTGAGGGCCTACCGCCGCGTCGAGATCTTGCACCTCGAGCATCTCGATTCTCATCCCGGCGGCGCGCGTGCCCGTCAGGTCGTTGTGACGACTCCCGAGGGAGACGTCACCGAGAGCGTCGTTTGGCTTGACGACACCACGGCCGAAGCGGTCGAGGAGATCGTCGCCAACGCTCTCAAGGACGCGTCGACTCTTGTCGGTGGACGAGCTCCTGAAACCCTGCTCGCGGTTCTGGCCGAGCGTCTTATGGACGCCGGTGCGCTTAGATTGACCGACCGCCGCGACCCTACCTTGAAGGAAGCTAGGCGACTACATGCCTGAAAACGAACGGCACGTCCTTGGTATCTCGGGAGGCAAGGATTCTGCCGCACTTGCGGTCTACCTTCGCGACCGGGTGCCGCAAATGGAGTACTACTTCTGCGACACCGGTGCCGAGCTTCCTGAGACGTACGAGTACCTGTCCGGGCTCGAGGCCGTGCTGGGCAAGCCGATCACGCGCCTGAACCCGGACCGCGACTTCGATCACTGGCTCTGGATCTATCAAGGTGCTCTGCCCTCGCCGCAAATGCGGTGGTGCACGAAGAACCTAAAGATCAAGCCGTTCGAGGCGTGGGTCGGCGACGACACCGCCTATAGCTACATCGCTATCCGCGCCGACGAGAACCGGGACGGCTATATCTCGCGGAAGCCCAACATCATCCCGGTCTTCCCCTTCCGCGAGGACGGGATCGACAAGGACGGCGTGATGCGGATCCTCGAGGATGCGGGGATTGGGTTGCCGAGCTATTACGAGTGGAGAACGCGGTCAGGCTGCTATTTCTGCTTCTTCCAAAGGAAGGCGGAGTGGGTGGGGCTTGCTGAGCGCCACCCTGACCTGTTCAAGCAGGCGGTCGCGTACGAGGACAAGGTCAGCTACGAGGCGACCGCGATGAAGGACCGGGCGTACACCTGGTCCGGGAACGAGTCACTCGTCGAACTGCTGCAACGCAAAGACGAGATCCTCCGACGGCACGAGGAGGCTACGGCACGCAAGAGGAGCGCTCGTCGGAACATTCCGCTTATCGAAGTCCTGGCCGACGTGCTCGACGACGAGGACGACTCGCCGGGCTGTCTCGTCTGCCACCTATAGCACCTGCTCGTCTGTGGACCGGGATGCAAATCTTGCAGGACTGAGGGCGGCCTTCCCAACTGTGACGACGCCTCAGCAGTGCCCCCCGTCGACAAGTAGGTGGGTTTGGACGTCGGTGCCGCTGCTCAGGCCGAAGACGAGCAGGAACTAGCCGGGGGCGGCGTCGGTGGCAGCTTGATCACGCGTATCTTGGTCCCAAAGGTGCCCGTGGAGCGCCAGCGATTGCATGGCTCGTTTTACCGCTACACGGTTGACGCGCCCACGAAGGTTTCCGGTGGCAACTTGTTGGGCTTTGGGAGGTTGGATGAACGACATCGGGAGAGCAGGTGGGGTCGAGCTTGAGCGCTGGGGAGATTGAGCCCGGGGACGCCTTTGCCTGGGAGGACAAGGGAACGACGCTTTTCGGGCTTGGGCGCTATCAAGAGGCGATGGCGGCGTACGACCGCGCGGTCGAACTTGACCCGGACAACGTCTACCGCTGGACCTGCAAGGGGGACGCTCTTCATGCCCTCGGCCGCCATGAAGAGGCGGTGGCAGCGTACGACCGCGCGGTCGAACTTGACCCGGACAACGCCTACCGCTGGACCTGCAAGGGGGACGCTCTTCATGCCCTCGGCCGCCATGAAGACGCACTGGCTACCTACGAGCGCGCGGTCGAACTTGACCCGGACAACGCCTACCGCTGGACCTGCAAGGGGGACGCTCTTCATGCCCTCGGCCGCCATGAAGAGGCGGTGGCAGCGTACGAGCGCGCGCTCGAGGTAGACCCTTACAGCGCCAGCGCGTGGCAGCGTAAGGGTTTCGCACTTGCAAGGCTGGACCGCGCCGAGGAAGCGCTGATTGCAAACGAGCGCGCCGTCCAACTAGACCCTGACGAAGGGGTTTACTGGGCCTGCAAGGGCGATGCTCTTCGTGGCCTCCTCCGCTTCGAAGAAGCGCTGCGGGCGTACGAGCAGGCCATCGAGATTGACCCGGGCGACGCCCTCGCCTGGGCCTCCAAGGGCGATGCTCTTCGTGACCTCCTCCGCTTCGACGAAGCGCTGGAGGCATACGAGCGCGCCGTCCAACTAGACCCTGACGGGTTCAACTGGGCCTACAAGGGCCGCGCTCTTCGTGACCTCCTCCGCTTCGAAGAAGCGCTGGAGGCGTACGAGCAGGCCATCGAGATTGACCCGGGCAGGGCCTTCTACTGGCTCGGCAAAGGCCAGGCTCTTCTTGACCTCCTCCGCTTCGAAGAGGCGCTGGCCGCCTACGAGCATGCCATCGAACTCGACCCCGACCGCACCGCTGCCTGGCGTAACAAGGGCGCCACCCTCGCTAACCTCGGGCGCTTCGAAGAGGCGCTGGCCGCCTACGAGCATGCCATCGAACTCGACCCCGACCGCCACGGTGCTTGGCATAACAAGGGCGCCACCCTCGGTGACCTCGGGCGCTACGAGGAGGCGCAGGCGGCCTACGAGCGGGCCATCGAGCTTGACCCTAACAACTCGGTCACGTGGCAGCACAAGGGGGTCGCGCTTCACCACCTCGACCGGAAGGAAGAGGCGCTGGCCGCATACGACCGAGCCATCGACCTCGCCCCCGAGGACGCCGGCAACTGGCACAGTAAAAGTGCGGCCCTGTACCACCTCGGCCGCTATGAGGAGGCCGTAACCGCTTATGAACAAGCCATCGAGCTCGCCCCCGAGGACGCCGGCAACTGGCACGGCAAGGGTGCGGCGCTGTACCACCTCGGGCGCTACGAGGAGGCGCAGGCGGCCTACGAGCGGGCCATCGAGCTTAACCCGGACGATGCCAACCCGTGGCTGGGCAAGGGCAACGCTCTTCATGCCCTCGGCCGCCATGAAGACGCACTGGCTACCTACGAGCGCGCGGTCGAACTTGACCCCGACGACGCATACGGCTGGAGCGGCAAGGGAGATGCTCTCCGTGACCTCGGCCGCCATGAAGACGCACTGGCAGTGTACGACCGCGTTACCGAGCTGGACCCCGACGACGCATACGGCTGGAGCGGCAAGGGAGATGCTCTCCGTGACCTCGGCCGCCATGAAGACGCACTGGCTACCTACGAGCGCGCGGTCGAACTTGACCCCGACAACGCCTACCGCTGGACTCGCAAGGGGGTCGCTCTTCGTGACCTCCTCCGCTTCGAAGAAGCGCTGGAGGCGTACGAGCGCGCCGTCCAACTAGACCCGGACGGGTTCAACTGGGCCGGTAAGGGCGATGCTCTCCGTGACCTCCTCCTTTTCGAAGAAGCGCTGGGGGCGTACGAGCAGGCCATCGAGATTGACCCCGGCGGCGCCTACTACTGGGCCCGCAAGGGCGATGCTCTTC
>Ga0182030_10022467_pt1 | contig 11736 bp, 18 predicted proteins | sample 812S3MmetaG_FD_121299 | JGI IMG/M metagenome (GOLD analysis project Ga0182030, IMG submission 121299) | Permafrost microbial communities from Stordalen Mire, Sweden - 812S3M metaG (Illumina Assembly) | ecosystem: Environmental > Terrestrial > Soil > Wetlands > Permafrost | place: Sweden... | reverse complement strand
CTTTAGGGCGGAAGGTCGCGTTATTCACCTGCGCAAGGCCGGCGATAACGACACATACATGCTCTTCCTGGTTGAAGGGGACAGCGAGCGAGAAATCGCCAGAATTGAAGGCTCCGATCAGCTATTTGCCAGCCGCTTTCTGGTGGCTGTAGGTGACGTTGTCTCTTAGCCGCCTGCCGTCAGTGTCGGGAAGCCGACGGCGGCTTTAAGACGCCGAGCCATAACCAGGGCGATGCAGTAGACAACCAGGATGCCGACTGCGATCATGCCAGCGACAAAGATAAGTCCACCGGCAATCAGGATGACCGTGTTTTCGATCAACTTCGCCATGGCCACAGGCTAGCACAGAAAAGGGCCTACGACGTTTGAATATGGTTTATCCTGCCGTCATGGACAGAGAGGATTCACCCGAGGTTGCTGCGCTGCGGCCGGCGATCCGCGCTTGCCTTCTGACCGGCCACCACAGCTTCAGTGGCCTGAAGGATATTCTGGCAACTGAAGATGGCCGCTTGGGAGATGAGCGGGAGGCCGCCGGCCAACCGCGGTATATTCCGGATCCACTATTATTCGAGTGAGCGCAGAAAAGGCAGCCAGATCGGCTGCCTTCGCCGTATCTGTTACCTATAAGGTCCACCTCGCCAGGTTACGATCAAGACCAAGAGCAAAGGTCTGGATGTGATCGCCTACCTGAAGAGGCTCGCCGCGGTTTCGATGTGGAAGTACCCCGCCGCGATGGATGTAAGTCGGATTGAAGCCGCCCCCCCATTACTACGTCCGAGGCGACGGCGGGCGTAGTACCTCGATTAGCGTAGTACGGGGACCCGGCGCGGACAAGCGCGAAACGCTTTGCCAAATCGGAACTGACGGCGAACTCACCGTCGCGTGATGCCGGTATCGATGCGGAAATTCCTGCCACGATGGATGCCAACCGCGTGGCGGCCAACCTTCATCTCGACGCCCAGAACGATGGCATTGAGCATATTGTAGTACGGCATTCAAGCGCGCTCAGGGAGTTGGATAAGTTCATGGTTCGCGAGGGAGGGAGGTTCTGCAGAACAAGCGGATGAGTCCGCCGTTGTAGGTAATTCCCTCCGGCAGCCCCGTAGCGTGATCGCCAGTCTCTGGCGACCCTCGGAGCCATCTTGAGCGCCCGCGCAGCAGGGCGGCTATTCAGTCGCCCGATGCCGGTAGCTCAATATAATCCCGCCATGGCCATCGATCTGAAACTCGACCGCGCGTAATCTCGTTCTCACGGTGTCGTTGCTGGTCAACGTGGTCTGACGTCCACCCAGCCTGCGCCATCGCAGCTCATACATCTTGTTCCATTGGCGTGACCAGACCCTGCACACCCGTGACACTCGGCCCAGTCGCCTGTGCTCACCCTGCTCTGGTTGGTACCACGGCATCGTTTACCGCCGAACGAACGCCCACACAGGGCATAGATCATATTGAGATTAAACGTCACGTGTCCACAATGTTTGCAGACTGCACATGGTATCTGTTTGGTCATAATCGGATCTGAGCGGCAGCTAGATCCCTTACGGGTATCGGGGGACGGGATCGCCACCGATGACGGATGTGGATATCCTTCGCCTTATTTTCACCTACACTACTTGCATGGCCCAGGACGGTCGTCGCCGGTATACATGTCCTTCATGGAACGCAAAGGCTGGCAGGTCCAGTTCCTGGAGGCCGATCTGAAGACTCCGCTGCTCCGAAAGCTGCACTTTGCTTCTGTGGACAAGATCATTGAACTGGTAGAGCGGGCCGGGGGCTTCAGAGATCAGGAGAGCCGCCTGATGCTGGATCAGGGAATCGCCATGGGCCGGGGTGGGGTGTTCCTGAGTCTGACTGAGGAACAGTACGCGAAGCTGAAATCAAGATAGAATGGCTCGCAAGACGGTAGCCCGCTGGGTGTTATCATCGACCGCAATCAGCGGAGGAAAGTGATGCGACACCTGTGGCTTGGAGTTCTTCTGTTCTGTGTGTGTTTTGGGACAGTTGGCAATCGGTCGGTTTCTGCTCAATCACCAGGCGGCGATAAGCACAAGATGAGTAACGCTGAATACAGCAGACACTTGGACCGCATTGAGAATGATATAGATAAGTGGGAGGTGCTACTTAGAAAGATTGATCCCGGCAAGGGAGATCCAACATACAGCGTCGGGAAGCGCATTGCAGATAACTTGAATCTGGCTCTACTGGAACTCGCTAACAGTAGGAATTACATACAGCGCGAGAGAACGAAACGCTCCATTTATGGCGAAATTGCACTTTCCCAATTCTTGGCAAGTCTAAGTGCTGACTTCTCTGAATTAGCCTACGCTGGAGCGTTCAATGATCTCAGTGTTGAAGCAGTCGCAAAGGTGGGGGATGAGATTGGATTCGTGCAATCACAATTGGTCCTCGACGGGTTGGACCGTCTGAGGCAGTTTGAAACTGGCAGTTGTAGCTATACCTTTGAGAAGTAGTTCCCTCTTCACCTGCCCACAATGAACGCCATCACACATATAACTGCGGCGGGGACGATTAGGCAAAGGGACACGCAATCTGCCAAGGTTCCCCGCCTCATCAAACAAACGGAAGTCCGTGACCTTTGTCATGCTATCCCCTCACGATTGTCCCACGCTGTCTGAGTTCTTCATTCCGAATACTTATCAAACAGCGACTTGCAGGTGGGAAGTTCCTTCCACTGTGGATAGTCAAGGTCCACTTTGAATTCGTAGGTTACGCACACGCTTCCAGTTTTCGTATCAAGCGCAAGAGCAGCATTCCACGGAACTGAGGGACGTGTGGTACCTGTTGGTGGGACTTCATTAGCAGTCCCATTGAATGGCACGAATCGCTGGTATGGAAGCTGATGGGAATCTCCACATCCGGCCAGTAACCCCAACATCGTAAATAGAACCACTTGCCGCGTCATTTGCCCCAAATCCTACCACAATCCGCCAAGGGGACGTATTTACGGCGTATCATAACGTACACAGAGGAACTCATGACCCCACTATCCAAACGCGAATCAGACGCACTCACTTCACTTTGCAACTTGCTGATTGAGGAATGTGTCGAATCCAATCGCAGATTTCTAGCTTTGGAAAGGGCATTGAAGGCCCATCCTGAAATTGAGGCTCAGTACCAGAAAGAACTGGTCGCTGCGAAACCGCCAGAACCGAATGCAACTCTTCATACAGGGCTTAAGAAGTTGGATGACGCTTTGGCTGGTCGTCCGTAACAGCAAGACAAATAGCAAGAAGCCCTCACCGCCAGAATGGGATGAGGGCTTCTTGCTATACGCATGATTGGGGACGGTCAATCCACAGTAGCGCCCTGAATATCCACCGTCATTTTCAGGTGCGGAAATCAAAGTTGCCCTAGAATCTACATTAGAATCTGCCCACTTAGGCAGAGAGGAGACTATGGCGAAGCCTGAACAATTGAGACCGGACAGACCTTGGATACTTGGCGGAGTTTATAAAGCTGACCAAGGGGCGTTGTATACGGTTGTGGGGATCACGCACGATTTCATTACAGTCCAGCGTGTGCAGTGGGAACACAGCCAGGACCCTACCGACGTTGCTCCTAAGAAACGCTACGCACGGCGAGGCGGTCCTCTATCTGAGTACATTGAGGCTGATCCCCTTACCCTGTCCTCAAACAAGATAGCCTCAGAGGCGGAAGTTCAGATATCGAAACACCGACATAAGAGTGATGTTCTGGCGTGACAATCGAGGTGACAACCGGAGCACTTCCTGTCTGCGAATATGCCCTCAGCCGGGCGTCCGCGCTGGATGTATTCTGTTTTGGCGTTGATTAGCTGCGCCGCAGAACGCAGAAACGCCCCAGCGAAGGCTGGGGCTCAAGTCTGACATCCGATTGGGGTATACTCCAGCAGGACATCACATGTGATCGATGCGCTTCAAAAGTGGGTAACACTTGTCGCTGCTACAGTGGCGGCCGTCGCTGGTGTCTGCAACCTGCGGTGGAAGTACCGCGAGAATTCCGACAGAATCAGAGTCGGGTGCGGCTTAATTCGACCTCAGATTAGCCCGGGCGAGTTCCTGCATGTGGTCAGTTTGTGTGATCATCCAGTACGAATTGCCGACTTTGGATATGTCATGCGCGTCGGCAAGCTGCTTTCACTTCCGCAGTTGGATTCAGATGAACCTTCCGATGATCAACGCATAATCTATGGCAGCTCGGTGCTTGAAAGTCGGAACGCGACATTTGAAACGGGAACGACTCTACGTCGTCAACCGCTAGGCGACTATGCCATAACGACGAGCCAATCTAGGCCACAAATCGCCTTTCGCGATGACACACCCTGTTGGAGGCGCCTATGGCTTCGCATGAGAATTCGTATGAAAGTTGTCTATGAATGATCATGGGGAACCTTCTATGCTCCGGCCAAGACGGCCGGAGGCGATGTGGGCTTGCCGGTATCGATATTCAACGCCAGGAACAGGGCGGCATTGGTGCCGCAGAACAGATCCCATAGTCGCGTGCTGATCATCGGGAAGCCGGGGTTGACGGTGAAGGTTACGGTGGCAATGAAGAAGAGCAGATCGAGGTCGAACACGATGGCGACGGAAGCGTTGCGAGTTGTTGTATCGATATTGAAAGCCATAGCTGCTCCTTATAGAACTTCAACTCCTGTGTACACGGTTGCGGTCCCAGTGTGACACGTGTATGCCTTGCGCAGTGGATGTACCGCTCTCCGCAGGCAGGCGATGGCACCTTGCCCCCCGCAAGCTCCATGGCGACCCATCCTGTGTCGAGCCTGCTAAGGAGTTATCAGCAAGCTAGTCTGGTCTTGGCTCTGCTCCCTACGGAGTCATAAGTTAGGCACACAGGAACAAGGCTCAGTTACACGCCGATCCGGATTCTGGGGACCGGATACCTAGCAAGAGTTATAGCGCCGGTTTCTTCAAGCTACTCAGCAGCCCCGAGTAGCGCTTTCGCGCCTGGTCGCTCCGGACCGCGAGTCCCAGCGCCTTCTTCTGGCCGACCACCACAAGTAGCCTCTTCGCGCGGGTGATGCCTGTGTAGATCAGATTCCTTTGGAGCAGCATGTAATGCTGCATGGCGATTGGGATCACCACCGCAGGAAACTCCGAGCCCTGCGATTTGTGGATCGTCACTGCGTACGCCAGCGAGACCTCATCCAGCTCCCCGTAGTCATAAGTGACAAGCCTGTCGTCGAATCGGATGGATAGTTCCTGTTCAACGGGATCGATCTTCTCAACGATACCGATGTCGCCATTGAAGACCTCCTTCTTGTAATCGTTCTCCGTCTGGATGACTTTATCCCGGACCTGGAACCGCCATCCGAATCTCTCCGCGGCAGGCTCGCCGGCACGAACAGGATTCAGCGCACCCTGGAGAACAATGTTCAACTCGCGAACTCCGATCGATCCTCGGTTCATCGGGCACAGGACCTGGATGTCGCGAATGGGATCGAGGCGATGGCCCTTGGGAATTCTGTCCTGCACCAACTTCACCACGGTAGCCGCAATCTCCTCCGGTGTTTCCCGCTCGATGAAGTAGAAGTCGGATCCGGACTCCGCTGTGCGAAGCTCCGGCATCTTTCCCTGGCGGATCAGGTGGGCGCTGGCAATGATCTTGCTAACGGCCGCCTGCCGGAACACCTCGGTCAGACGAACGACTGGTACCACGCCGCTCTCGATCATGTCGCGCAGGGCATTCCCCGGTCCCACTGAGGGAAGTTGATCCACGTCGCCGACCATGATCAGGGCGGAAGTCTTCGGAAGGGCACGGAGCAGGGCGTACATGAGCAGAACATCAACCATCGAGGTTTCGTCGATGACAAGCAGATCGCATTCAAGCGGCTTATCTTCGTTGCGCTGAAACCTTCCTGTGGCCGGGTCAATCTCCAGGAGTCGGTGAATGGTTTTCGCTTCAATCCCCGTGGTCTCTGTCAGTCGTTTCGCAGCCCTTCCGGTTGGAGCACACAGCAGACATTTCACCTTCTTCGCACGGAGGATCAACAGGATTGAGTTCACCAGGGTCGTCTTGCCCACGCCTGGTCCGCCGGTGATGATGGCAACTCGACTGGTCAGGACAGTCTTCAATGCCTCGCGCTGGCTCGGGGCCAGAGTCTTTCCCGTCTTCGTCTCGCACCAGGCGACGGCTTTCTCGAATTCGATCTTGGGGTAGGTCACACCGGCAGTGGCCAGCCGCTTGATCTTGGTCGCAATTCCGTCCTCTGCTCTCCGGAGGTGCTGTAGGAAGACCAGAGGCTCGCCGTCGATCTCCTCCAGCAGCAGAAAGCCGCTGGTCAGCATTTGCGATACTGCCTGCTCGACCGTCTCCACCGGTACCTCCAGCAGCTTCATCGCTGCCGCCTTCAGCTTCTCCAGCGGCAGGGCGCAATGGCCCTCGGAGGTCGCTCCAAGCAATACATGGTCTATCCCGGCCCGTGCGCGATTCTGCGAATCCTTCGGAACCCCGACTCTCTGGGCGATTTGGTCCGCCGTGGCGAAGCCGATGCCGTGGATTTCCTTAGCCAGTGTGTACGGATTCTCTTGCACCGTTTGGATGGCCAGATTTCCGTAGGTTTTGTAGATGCGGACCGCCCGCCCGGTGCTGACACCGTGGCTGTGCAGGAAGACCATGATCTCGCGGATCTGCATTCCCTCCTGCCAGGCGCCGGCGATCCGTTCCCGGCGCTTTGGCCCGATGCCATCAACTGACTCCAAATCAGCGGGGTTGCTTGCGATTACATCCAGTACTCCTGCGCCGAAGTGGCCGACCAACTTCTTTGCCAGTACGGGGCCGACACCTTTCACAAAGCCGCCGGCGAGGTAGTGCTCGACGCCCTCGGCCGTGGTCGGCGGGACAGCCTTCAAGACAGTAGCTTTGAACTGAAGACCATGCTCTTTATCCCGGACCCACCATCCTGCTGCAGTCAACCACTCTCCGGCGCTCACCGTTGGCAATGAGCCAAGCACCGTCACCAGCTCCCGCTGTCCGCGAACCTTCACGCGCAGGACGGCGAACCCGCTATCCGAGTTGAAGAAGGTGACCCTCTCTACGGGGCCGGAGATCTCCTCAATGGGGGCACTGGTGTGAGAAGTGGAATGGCTCATGCTTATCGCAGTCTATGCCGTGGAGTCACTCTTAACGTCGCGAATCGTTACCTGCCGCGCGGGGTCTTGTGTGCGGCCACCGGGTGAGCGCTCCCGGTTTGGGGGTGTTGCTCAGCCCTGTCACGCACAACAGGAGGCCCGTCTACCTCGCCATCACCAGCGTCACAGACCGCGCACAAGCTTTTCAAGCGTTACATCGAAGCTCTGTGCCAATAGATATAGATTCCGTAATCCGATTTCCTTCTTCCCAAGTTCAACATCCGAAATGTAGTTCCGACCGACCCCCGCATGAACAGATAGGTACGTCTGTGTCCAACCTCTAGCCAGCCTCAGCTTTCGAATTCTCTGGCCCACGAGGAGGCAAATATCTGTTGCCATGCCTCAAGTTTCGATGTATCCTATCGAAGACATACCCTCTATAGAAGACAAAAGATGCGGAGCTTGATTCCCCGTCACAGAGAGATGTGGATCAGTAGCCTGATCGAACCCCATCGGAAGTTCCGGCGGGGTTTTGCGCTTATAGGAACCGATCAACCTAAATCTCAGACAAAGGAGAAGGACATGAATTCGCGTAAAGTGAATGCACGTGTAGGGCTCATCTATGTAATTACGAACCTGGTAAACGGAAAACGTTATGTGGGGCAGACAATTCTGAAGATTGCCAAGCGTTGGAGTTTGCATAAATCCGATGCTCGGCGGGGTTTAGGCTTCCCTTTCTGTCGGGCCATCAGAAAGTACGGGGTGAAGAACTTCTCAGTTGACGTGCTTATCCAAACGGATCCTGATCATGAGCTGCTCGACCATTTCGAGCAGATGTGGATCAAGTTTCTCATGACACACGTGGACTATGGCTGTGGGTATAACGCGGACAAAGGGGGTCAAGGCAACCGCGGGGAATACTCCGAGGAGACAAGGCTCAAGATGGCCGAAACTCAGAGAAAACTATGGGATTCTTTGGAGCGGCGCGGGGAGTGGTCTATAGCCATGAAAAAGCTCCACGAAAATGATCCCGGGATACGCATTAGACAGGCTGAACGCAGGAACGCCTACCTCAAGGTCAATCCGGAGGTACCGCGCGAGCACAGCGAACACATGAAGGCCCTCAACGCCTCGAACCCGGAGCTAGCCCGCAACCACCGCCGTGCCGTGAAAGGGTGCTGGGAGCGCCCTGGGTATCACGCCAGGCTTAGGGCATCGCAGGTGGCTTCGTACATCGCCAACCCGAAGCGTGCAAGTGATCAATCCGACTTTATGACGAATCGGTGGCAGCAGGACGAGGAATTTCGCCTCGAAATGAGCAGGAAACGCACGGCCTTGTATACAAACGAGGCGGAACTCCAGAGGACGGCCGCGGCTTGCCAAGCGTCATCAAAGGTGCGGAACTCAACCGGTTACAGGGGGGTGTCGAAGCACGGGGCCGGCTGGAGTGCACGAATCAAATTCAAGCGCAAGCAGATTTCCTTGGGGACTCACCCAACCCCAGAAGAGGCCGCCATTGCATACAACAAGAAGGCCATTGAGCTCTACGGGGCCGGCGCCTTCCAGAACCAGATACCCGGTGTTCAGCCGGATGCGCAGAACAGCAAGCCGGCCAAATAACGAAGACGACAAAGGCCCCGGTATCTAACGAACAGGGGCCTCTGCTCTACGCAGGCTGCGGAAAGGAAGCTCAAGCTTCAAGTGCGGTAAGTGTAGCACGTTTCGCGTTATGGTGGCTGTGACCCCGCCAGGATTCGGCGACCGGGCCGGGCGAATTGGTCTGGGTCATCTGCCTGGATAGATATATGCGTTTGTTCCGGCACCAGTCCTCCACTGTTTGGTCGGCATGTTGCGCAGCGGCGGGGGCCATGTGACTGGTCCCATTTTGAGTGCCTGATGGATTACAGCGATCACATCATCTATGTGCTTGAGGACTTCTTTTTCACATTGCATCACGGCGTGCTCCTTGAAAAGTGCGCTGCGAACAGGTACCTTCTCGCCTGCATTGACGCTACCGCGCAAGCCCTCAAGCCGTCTGAGCACTGCGATACTGTTCAACCTGAGTTCTTCATGGTTTCTCGTCTCCAAGAGAGGCCCTGGGGTCGTCGTCCTCTTCAGGATTGCCAAGCCGTGTTGAGATCCGTTCGAACGGTTGTCGATGTGGAGCGATTGCGAGACTCGATACTTTGCTGGGTGCCTCGCCGAGCAGGATGGGTCCCGGCCGTTCATAGGGAGCCCTGCTCTTGAACTTCATCTAGAATCTCCGACTCTGTTGCCAACACAACACAGTTGCGCCCCGAGCGTTTTGCTCTGTAGAGTGCCACGTCGGCCTGCCGTAGCAGGTCGTCGCTATTGATCTGGCTGGAAGCGGTCACGCATGCAACTCCCAGGTTGAAGGTGACAATGCCGGTGGGCGTATCGGTGTGCGGCAATGCCAGTGAACTAACCTCCTGCTGAATCTGTCTGGCAGCTTCCAGTGCGTTGGGAACGCTGGTATTGGGTAACAGAACGACGAATTCTTCGCCGCCAAAGCGTGCCACCAGTTCTCCTGCGCGTCGCACGGTCCGGGTGAGTGCCCGAGCAAGCTCCCGCAGGCAGTTATCTCCGGCCAGGTGACCATAAATGTCATTGAAATGCTTGAAGAGGTCGACGTCCAGAATGACAAGCCCTAGAGTCAAACCACTGCGGGCCGCCCGATTCCATTCCTTCGAGAGCACGCAGTCAAAGCTACGCCGGTTGGAAATGCCGGTCAGCCAGTCGGTGTTGCTCTGCACCTCCAGTTCCTCGTTAACCTCTTCCAGCTTACGGGTGCGCTCGTCCACCAGTGCCTCAAGCTCGCGATTGCGCTCCTCCAGTCGCCTGATGGGGTATACCTCGTTTTCTCCGACCGATGAATAAGGAATGGAGATGCTGCTGTGCACGATTTTCCAGTGATCGCCTTCAAGTCGGAAAACGAGAACTAGTCGCGCCGTTTCCCGCGACAGGAATTGGTCGGGAATTGGCAGATGAATATGGAAAAGGGCAGTCACAGCGACAACATCGGTGCTGATATCTTGCATTGAGAGGTCCAGCAACTCGATGCGGATACTGCTTGTCACTTGCGAGAAATCCTGCTGGTGATTTTCACCCATTCGTCCCGATCGCGAACGAGGAAGTCCCCTCCACCGGTGAAACCGCTGAAGCTTTCACTGAACTCCTCTGTCAGGCGAGGGTCGCGGGAAGCGTACATCCCGATGTACTTATCGAAGAGCGAACGGATTAGGCTCTGGCGTTCCGGTCGCATGGGCTCCTCAAGCGCAGCATGGGAAGTGCGTCCCGATCACGTTTAGCGGATCGCTCGTTTGGGGTAAAGCGCCGTTGGCTAGGATTCTATCCTTTTATGTCGATGTTCGCAGAAACGCCAGCCGGTTGGCGGTTTCGGGCGTATTCGCGTTTGCAGGCATGTGGGTGGGCGAGGAGACGCCCTGAAGGAATTGCGACGGCCGGATTAGGAAGCTTCCCACCTTCTTGGTAAGTGATGCATATCAGCAAGAGCATGCTCTGGAGGGGGCGTATTCTTGGCGAGTTCCCGACGTTGCCGATGGGATTCGAAGCAGATGACGCCAACCGTGACATGACACCGTTCTTGCGGCGATGCCTCACAAACTGGGCAAAGGTATTTCAAACATGGGTCACGTCCAACCATTTTCAGCCTCTTTAATACAATCAGATCATAAAGAAGTGGTCATAATTGATCACAGGACATTATCGCCATTGACGGCATGAACATTTGGCATGAGTGGAAATCGCATAGCGCCGGCACCACGATTTCGACGTTTGCAGTACGAGAAGGCCCGTTTTCCAGCGCGTTGACGTCTCCAGCGGCACATCTGTGGGCAAGGTGGCAAAGCCTGTGCGGGTCTACTCCGCCAACGTCACCCTGATGTCCATTTCTTCGATGACCCCCGCAAAAGGCGGGAGAGCACAAACCCTATCCGGGCGCCGGTCTGGGTTGCGGCGTGGAAAGGATCAGCGGGCACAGCCCGCCACCTCCTGCTCGTAGCAGCCAGCCAAGGACGCAGGGTAGGTGAGAGCCAGAGACAAACAAACCCGCATCCGCCAGCTACACAGACTTGGTGTCGAGCGCATCCAACAAACCATGGCAGACCGATGCACTCCCCGCGTCATTGACGCCGAAACAATCAGCGACGACATCATCATCACATTCAGCAACGGCGTTTCTGCTCTCTACCGAGCGGCGCTTCTGCTTTCGGTCATTGATCGGGCAACCAAGCTCCCTCCTGAGCCCATGGCCTGCGCCAACTAAACCGCAGCCCCGGCGCCAATGACCCTAGACGAAGGGCAGGGTGACCATCGCGGTCCCTGTCGGCCCAACCAAAGAGAACCAGCGATCGTGTTGGTCGGTGGCGCTCGAGGATAACCAGGGGGGAAGACTCTACCTTTACGTAAACTGGTGATCAGTGAAAGCATTGCGGACATGGGCCTTGGAGGCCCAGCGAAGAAATGCGGCCAATGGAGAACACTCCATTTGGTTTCGTCAACTTGACTTGGCCCCTTTCGATGGCTTGATCTGGCCCCACCTTGAAGGCGTGTGAACTGTTATTCCGTGCTGGCCTTGGCGGAAGGAGCCCGTAGGGCGACTGGAGCCAAG
>Ga0182030_10022466_pt1 | contig 11737 bp, 8 predicted proteins | sample 812S3MmetaG_FD_121299 | JGI IMG/M metagenome (GOLD analysis project Ga0182030, IMG submission 121299) | Permafrost microbial communities from Stordalen Mire, Sweden - 812S3M metaG (Illumina Assembly) | ecosystem: Environmental > Terrestrial > Soil > Wetlands > Permafrost | place: Sweden... | reverse complement strand
GTCGCGCAGCACGAAATCGCGCCGGTCCCGCGCGGCGAGCTCCACCTCGGCGCCGACCAGATCGGGTCCCGACGGGATCAGCCACAGCCGCTCGTATTTCGTGCGATAGGCGTCGATGTCGTCCGGCGCGCCCTCGTCGATCAACTGATAGCTGCCGCGGCCACGATCCTGCGCCGCGATGCCGAACCCGGTGGATGCGTTGCCTTGCGGGTCGAAGTCGATCAACAGCACCGGGACGCCGGCGGCCGCGAGCGTCGCCGCCAGGTTGACGGCCGTGGTGGTCTTGCCCACGCCCCCCTTCTGGTTGGCGATGGCCAGGATGCGCGGTTTATGGACCGCATGATCGGAGCCACTGGTTTCGAGCACGCCTCGCTGTCCGGTTCAGAGCTGAGCGACAACTCACGGGTCACGCCCGGCAGCGAGCGCAGCTTTCGGGATCAGTCGTCGCGGGAGGATGGTCATAACGGCGCGCCCCAGTGGAACGCAAGGTCGGGCTGGTTTTCCGGGCTGGCTTGGATATTGCACCGCACCATTGTTATCGCTCCCCCGGAGGTGCTGAGCATGAAAAGACGCCAGTTCATCGGACGGTCCGCCGCGGCTGCCTTCGCCGGTGGCATCGCCTGCCCATCGATTGTGCGAGCGGCATCCGCCACCACGCTGAAATTCGTTCCGTATGCCGATCTGGCGCTGATCGATCCGTTGGCGAGCGCATTCGTGACGCGCAACCACGTCATGATGGTGTTCGACACGCTGTTCGCTCTGGATGCGGCCGGCAACGCGCAATACCAGATGCTGGCCGGACATACCGTCGACGCGGATCAGAAGGTCTGGACGTTGACGTTGCGCGACGGGCTGCTGTTTCACGATGGCACGCCGGTGCTCGGCTGGGATGTCGTCGCCAGCATCCGCCGGTGGGCCGCCAAGGATGCTTACGCGCAGGCGTTGATGGATGCGACGGATGAGTTGTCGGCGCCGTCGGACAAGCTGGTCGTGTTCCGGCTCAACCGGCCGTTTCCGCTGCTGGCCCAGGCGCTGGCGAAGCCGACGAACCAGATGGCGGCGATCATGCCGGAGCGGCTGGCTTTGACTCCGGCCACCACGCTGTTGAACGAGATGGTCGGCAGCGGTCCGTTTCGCTACCTGGCCGACGAACGGGTCTCGGGCGCGCACAACGCCTATGCGAAATTCGACAAATACGTGCCACGCGACGGCGTCGCCAGTTTCTGCGCGGGCCCGCGCATCGCCAATTTCGATCGGGTCGAGTGGCTGACCACGCCCGATCCCTCGACCCAGGCGGCGGCTTTGCGGAACGGCGAGGTCGATTGGGTCGAGCAACCGGTGATGGATCTGGTGCCGTCGTTGAAGGCCAATCGAGACCTGCGGGTCGAGGTCATGGAAACCACCGGCCTGATTGGCATGCTGCGGTTCAATCATTTGTATCCGCCATTCGACAATCCGGCCATTCGCCGCGCCGCTTTGCACGCGGTCAGCCAACGCGAATTCATGACCGCCGTCGCCGGCGAGGCCGACTCCAACGTGATCAACGACCATGTTGGTTTCTTCGCGCCAAGCTCCGCTTACGCTTCCAACGCGGGCATGGAGAATTTCAGTTCCAGTCCCAACCTGACGGCGCTGCGCGAGGCGGTGAAGGCGGCCGGCTACAATGGAGAAAAAGTGCTGTTTCTCGGTGCCGCCGACGTGCCGAGGATCACCGCGATTTGCGAGGTCGGCGCGGACGTGTTGAGCAAGATCGGGCTGAACATTGACTATGTCGCCACCGACTGGGGTACGGTCGTGCAGCGAATCACGCGGCGGCAGCCGATCGCGGACGGTGGCTGGAGCATTTTCGGCGCGATGACCGGTGGTTACGACTGGGACAATCCCGCTGGCCAGTCGATGCTGCGTGGCAACGGCAAGAACGCGTGGTTCGGCTGGCCGGAAGCCCGAAGCTGGAGGCGATCCGCGAGCAATGGCTGCGCGCGACCGACATGGCTTCCCAGAAAGCGCTTGCCGCCGATATGCAGCGCCAGGCGTTCGAGGATGCGCCGTGCATGCCGCTTGGCTTGTATTACCAGCCGGTGGCGTACCGGGCCAATCTGACCGGTATGATGAAGGGCCTGATCCTGTTTACCGGAGTCAGGCGCGCATGAGAGGCATTCAGCAAACCTCTGGAGATTTGCGCACAGACCAACACCTGAGCAGGCTTACGCCAGCACGAACCTGTCGAGTCTATCCGTGTGTCGATCCACGCAAGTCTGCTTAGTCCCTGGCCGGGAGAATCCTCACGCGCACGGCCTGGTCCGCGCTACCCGTGAACACAACGTTGTTCCCGCCGCGGGTCCACCTCAGATAGGGTTTGTCGGAACTGTCGCTGACCAGAACGATCGCGGGAACGTAAAGATCGCGCCGCTTCGCATCGGCCTTCACCGCGGGGTTGTTGGTGCGCACCATGACCAACCGCAACTTTGCCCCTTTGTCGTTGACCATGATACGATCTCCCTCTTTTGTAACGTAATTCGCATTTGAAAGGTATTGTGGCTGGGATCGTTTCCGCATAGTGAACGTGTCACTCGACCCGGTCTTCTCGAATCGCCATTCCTCATCGCCGTTATTATTGTGACGGTCACGGAACTGTACGGTGCGATCAAGGTACGAACCGGTCGTTGGACTGCCGTACATCACCTGGGAGGCGTCGATCCGCCCATTTTGGAGGTCGAGTGCCCACACGACATACCACTGCCCGTTAAACAGTGAGTCGGGGAGCGTGCGTGTCCAGTCAGGGATTGCTTCGGCGACCAGTTCCTTCTGCGCCGTCATCCGCTGGACCGTATCGGCGATCTCCCTCCTGAGGATCTCAAAGTCGCCGTTCGCGATGCGCGCGTTCGCCAGTTGGACGATGCCCATGTACTGGATGACAAACACCCCGTGCAGCCACTCGTCGAGCTTTTCGGTGTATGTGGCAAGGGGAATGTCATCCCGCAACTGCTTGTTCGTGTAATCGGAAAACCAGCGATCGATGAACAACTTGATCAAGGATTGGCTTTGACCGAACCGATCCTTACCAAGCATCACATCGCTGATCGTGTTCAGACTGAGCTTTGCCCCTTGATTGGGATCGAGCGCACCGTCCTTGATCCTTATGGCCTCGCGCTTACGCTCGTCGGCACCCGATATTTCCGAGAGCCGTTGCAACGACTCGAAGGCGGTCTCGATCCGCTGAACCGAATCGTAGCCGCGCGTCACGAGATGCTGAAATTGCACTTCGATGAGCAAGTCCCCGAGCTTGCTGAGGATAAGTTCCTGGGTCTTTTGAATTTGCAGCAGTGCGTCCTTGATCTTGTCTAAATCGCTGGTACTTCCGCCCAGACCGAATACATTAAGCAGTTCGGCCGAAACCCACTGAAGGGCCTTGCCCCCCACCTGCCCCGCCAGTTCGAGCCCCTTCTGCCTGAGGTAGTCCAGGATTGTATCAGTTGTCCCCAATGCGTTGAGTTCACCCGCGACAGCCGCTTTGAACTTGTTCTCGGTTCCATAAAGGTCTGTCAAAATGCGAGACTGCGCGAACGGCTGTATGCCGGCGGGCTGGCCGGAGGCGAAACGTGGTGCGGCCAGCGCTACGGCGGAGCCCGGCAACAGGCGCAGCAATTGATGCCGTGAAAGTGTCATGGAATCCCCCAAATGTCACGACATCAGGCTTGCCTGACATAGCTCGCGTCGTCAACGTTGCTCACGATGTCGCGGGGGATCGGCGAACCCGTGACGAGCGTCATACCGCCGCGGCATCCGGGATCGGTCCGGTATAGATCGCCCGCGGCCGGATCAACTGGCCGGTTTCCCGCTGCTCGATCGCATGCGCGATCCAGCCGACCGACCGGCCAAGCGCGAACAAGCCGAACGCGCTGCCCTCCGGGAGCTTGAGATAGCGCCGCAGCGTCACCAACGCGAAGTCGATATTCGGCGCCTGTCCGGTCAACTGCCTGGCCGCTTCCACCAGTTCTCGCGCCCGCGGAAACCGCGGCAGAATGCGCTCCAGCAGAACCGTCGCGCGGATGTCGCCCTCGGAGTAAAGCGGATGGCCGAACCCCGGTAGGGTTTCACCGGCGGCCAGGTGCCGGCGCAATTGCCCGAGCATGCTGCCGTCGTCGAGGCTTCGCCACAGACTCTCGATCCGGGCGGTGGTCCCGCCGTGCAGACCGCCGCTCAGAGCGGCGAGACCGCCGATCACCGCGGCGCGCAGGCTGGCTCCGGTCGAGGCCACGCAGCGCGCGGTGAAGCTCGACACGTTCAGTTCGTGGTCGGCGCAGAGGATCAGCGCCATCCGGATGAGATCGGTGCCGGCCGCGTCCAGTTGCCAGGCGTGCGCCAATTGCAGATGCAGTGGTGCGGTTCCGGTGGGCGTGCCGGTGACACAGGACAGCAGCACGCGGACCAGCGCGCCGCAGCCTTCGGCCAGCCGGTGCGGATCGTGTTGCCACGACGCGGTGGCGTCGTCGGTCGTGGCGGCGGCGAACTGCGGCAACAGCGCCTCGTCGCGCGGGAGGCGGGAGCTGAGTTCCGATCCGGCGGGGGGGCCAGCGGGGGGCCCAAAGGGGGGCAGCGGGCCGAAGGCGGCCTCGGTGGGCAGGCGCCATAACAGTCCCGCGACGTCCTCCAATGAGGCATCGTTCGCCAGCGCGACGGCATCGACGCCACGGTACAGCAGACGGCCATCCAGGATCAGGGTGATCGCTGACTCCATGACGGGAAGGCCCCAATCGAGCGTGGCCTTGGCGACTTCCTTGGGTCGCCGGCCGCGCCGGCGTTCATCGGCGAGACGTACGACCGCCTCGGAGGCGTAGCGGCTTTTGCGTGGGTCGTTGGCTTCGTGCGCGCGCAACAGGCCGCGGCTGACATAGGCGTAGAGCGTTTGCCGCGAGACACCGAGCCGTTTCGCCGCCTCGGCCGCCGAGAGATAGTCCGCCATCGGTTGTTCCGGATCAGGGCCGATGACGAATAAAACACATTGATCAAGATAATCAAGATTGACGATTTTCCTGGGGTGCCATGTGCTCTGGCGGACAGCGAAGGAGCGCCTCGATGAACAACGGATTTTCGCAGGATGTCTGGACCGCGATTGGCGGCGCGACGCCGGCCCGGTTGACGTTCGAAACGGATGGCGATTTGCCGGCGGCGTTCGCGGTCAGCGATCTGGCGGCGGGAGTGGTCGGCGCGGTGGGGCTGGCGATCGCCGAGCTGGTCGCGGTCCGGCGCGGTTCGGCGCCTCCGCAGGTGCGGGTCGATCGGCGGTTGGCGTCGCTGTGGTTTGGCACGACGCTGCGCCCGCTCGGCTGGTCTGTGCCGCCACCCTGGGACCCGATCGCCGGCGATTACGCCGCCGCTGACGGATGGATCCGGCTGCATACCAATGCGCCACACCATCGGGAGGCCGCGCTCGCGGTGTTGCGGGTCCCGGCTGAGAAGGACGCCGTCGCCGCCGCCGTGTCCCGCTGGCGGATCGACGATCTGGAGGCGGAGGTGGTTCAGCGGGGAGGATGCGCCGCCGCGATGCGCGACCTCTCCGCATGGGCCGGCCATCCGCAGGGGCGCGCGGTCGCGGCTGAGCCTCTGGCGTGGCTTGACGAGGGTGACGCGGCTCCCAATGCGGATTGGCCGCTGACGCCAGGCAGGCCGCTGGCCGGTATTCGGGTGCTCGATCTGACCCGGGTGCTCGCCGGGCCGGTCGCGACGCGATTCCTGGCGGGGTTCGGTGCCGAGGTGCTGCGGATCGACCCGCCGGGATGGGAGGAGCCGGGCGTGATCCCCTCGGTGACGTTGGGAAAACGTTGCGCGCGGTTGGATTTGCGGCGTCCCGGCGATCGGAACGTCTTCGAGCGATTGTTGGCGTCGGCGGATGTGCTGGTGCACGGCTATCGCCCCGATGCGTTGTCCGGCCTCGGGTTGGACGTGGCGGCGCGGCGGAAGCTGCGGCCTGGCCTCGTGGACGTGTCGCTGGACGCGTATGGCTGGACCGGCTCATGGCGCGGCCGCCGCGGCTTCGACAGTCTGGTGCAAATGAGTTCGGGTATCGCGGCCGAGGGCATGCGCCGGTTCGGCACCGACAAGCCGCGTCCGTTGCCGGTCCAGGCGCTGGACCACGCGACCGGCTACATCATGGCGGCCGCCATGGTGCGCGGCCTGACAAGGCGGTTGGTGGACGGCGTTGGATCGGCCACGCGGACCTCACTGGCGCGCACGGCGGCATTGCTGACGGCGCGGCCCATGCCAGAGCGCGGCGCGGAATTCTCGCCGGTCGAGGACGCCGATTATCAGGACGCGATCGAGGCGACGGGATGGGGTCCGGCGCGGCGGATGAAACCACCGTTGATGGTTGAGGGTGCGGCGATGCGCTGGGATTTGCCGGCGACGGCGCTGGGTTCGGCGGAGGCTCGCTGGATGTGATTTCTGGTCGGGAAGCCGGTCGATGCGCGGTTGGGACGTACGCGATGGGCTGCGGGTTTATGACCCGGACGGGCTGGCGTTGCTCGACAGGCTTTATAACGAGGATGAGTGAATCGTTCCGGTGAACGCATGACTTCTTGCGCCTGAAGCAATCATGGCGTCCGACTATTTAGAGTATTTTCCGATCGGGCCGCGTCCAACGCCACACCGCTGCCGTCGTGAGAGGTGCGAAGCTGTTTAGTTTGAATTTGAATTGCCATGCGGACTTTCGCTTCCGACTGCACGGAATGGAAGCGTTGTGCCTATTGTCGGGCGTTGGGGTTTAAGCCACGGCAAGTAAGCAAGGTTATTTAACACGGAGAAAGACGGGAGTTGGCACGGAGGACCACGGAGCAGTAAGGAGTTTGGGCGCTTCGCGCGGGCCTGTGATCGAGCACCGCGCGAAGCGCCAAGGTTCCTTCTCCGCGTCCTCGGTGTGTTCTCCTCTTTTCTCCGTGTTAAACAACCTTGCTTACTTGCTCGTCGACCCGCGAAACCGGAGACGGCCGACGTCCCAACTGGCGGATATGCACGTCTTGTAAAGCCTGACTTGCTTCGCTTCCAGCAACGACCTTGCTCCGGTCCAGGCGGGTCAGACAATACCTTGGCCTCAGGCGATCACGCCAACGCCCGCCAGCCGATATCGCGGCGGCAAAATCCGGTCGGCCAATCGATCCGGTCCACGGCTTCATAGGCACGATCCCGCGCCTGTCGCAGCCTGTCGCCAGTCGCGCATACCGTCAGCACGCGTCCACCGGCGGAACGGATCGTTCCGTCAGCATCCTGTTCCGTTCCCGCATGGAACACCTGAACGCCGGCAACCGCGGCGGCACCCTCCAGGCCTTTGATCTCGCCGCCACGTTCCGGCGCGTCGGGGTAACCGCGTGCGGCCATCACCACCGCGATCGCCGCCGTGTCAAAGAGCCGCAGATCGAAATTCGCCAGTTCGCCGTCGCAGGCCGCTTGCAGCGCGGGCAGCAAATCGGAGCGCAACCGGCTGAGCAGGATCTGACACTCGGGATCGCCGAACCGGACATTGAATTCAATCAGCTTTTGGCCGTCCTCGGTCAGCATCAGACCGGCGAACAATACGCCGCGAAACGGCGTGCCGCGACGCCCCATCTCGGCCAGTGCGGGCAGGATGATGCGATCGAACGCGGCGCGCTCCGCCGCCGGCGGAAACGCGGGCACCGGCGCGTAAGCCCCCATGCCGCCGGTGTTCGGACCGACATCGCCATCGCCGACGCGTTTGTGGTCCTGTGCCGAGCCGAGCAGCACCGCCGACCTGCCGTCGCACAGTGCGAAAAGCGAGACTTCCTCGCCGACGAGGCATTCTTCGATCACCACGGCCGCGCCCGACTCGCCGAACACGCGCCGTTCCATGATCGTGTCGATCGCCGCCAGCGCTTCCGCTTCGGTCGCCGCGACCACCACGCCCTTGCCGGCGGCGAGGCCGTCCGCCTTGACCACGATCGGCGCGCCGCGGCGGCGGACGAATTCGCGGGCCGCTTCGGCGTCCTCGAACCGTTCCCATTTCGCGGTGGGAATGCCGGCGGCGTCGGCGATTTCCTTGGTGAAGGTCTTGCTGCCTTCGAGTTGCGCCGCCGCCATGCTCGGTCCGCAACAAACGATTCCCGCCGCTTCCATCGCATCGGTCACGCCGCCGACCAGTGGAGCTTCCGGACCCGGCACGACAAGATCGACCTGGTTGGCTTTGGCGAATTCCACCAGTCCGGAAAAGTCCATGACGCCGATCGGCACGCACTCCGCCACCGCTGCGATTCCGGGATTGCCCGGCGCGCACCAGAGTTTTTCCAATAACGGGCTGGCGGCGATGGCCCAACACAGCGCGTGCTCGCGGCCGCCCGATCCGATCACCAAAACGCGCATGGCTCGTCATCCCCGGTTCCGTCGTGGCGCGGTGTAGCATAGGGTTCGTCTTATGGACGACCCTCGCCAATCCAACGCCCCCTCTGGCAGTCCTAACCCGACCAACCTGCCCGAGTTCACCGTCTCGGAAATCTCCGGCGCGATCAAACGCACGCTGGAGGGCGAGTTCGGCCGCGTCAGGGTGCGCGGCGAAATCACCGAGATGAAGCGCTACCCATCCGGCCACATCTATTTTTCGCTGAAGGATGAAGGAGCGAAACTTTCCGGCATCGTCTGGAAGAATGCCACCGCCCGACTGGGCCTGGTCCCCGAGAACGGGGTCGAGGTGATCGCGACCGGGCGCATCTCCGCCTATGGCGAGCGGTCGTCGTACCAGATGATCGTCGAGCGCATGGAATACGCCGGCGTGGGCGCGTTGCTGGCGCGGATCGAGAATCTACGGATCAGGCTCGCCGCCGAAGGGTTGTTCGACGCCGCGCGCAAACGGCCGTTGCCGGTGCTGCCGCGCGTGATCGGAGTGGTGACCAGCGAACGCGGCGCCGTGATCCAGGACATCCGCACCACGATCCTCCGCCGCTTCCCGCGCGACCTGCTGGTGTGGCCGGTCGCCGTCCAGGGTGAGGGCGCGGCTGAGCAGATCGCCGCCGCCATCGCCGGCTTCGACGCTCTGCCGGTGGACGGACCGGTGCCGCGGCCCGATGTGCTGATCGTGGCGCGCGGCGGCGGCAGTCTGGAAGACCTGATGGCGTTCAACGAGGAAATCGTCCTGCGCGCCGTCGCCGCATGCCAAATTCCGCTGATCTCGGCGGTGGGTCATGAGACGGACACCACGCTGATCGACTTCGTGTCCGACCGGCGCGCCCCCACTCCCACGGCGGCGGCGGAGATGGCGATCCCGGCGCGGGCCGATTTGCTCGCCGATCTGGCGCAGAAAGCGGCGCGGCTGGCGGGGGCGCTGGCCGCCGTCACCCGCGATCGGCGGCTGCGGCTGATCCGCGCGGAACGGGAGCTGCCCGACCTGCCCTCGCTGCTTGGCACCGCGCGGCAACGGCTGGACGATCGCGGCGACCGGCTGGTGCGGGCGTTGCCCAATCTGCTCAGCACCCGCCGCCATGCTCTGGGCCTGGCGGAGCAGCGGTTGCTGTCCGGCCTGCGGCAGGCGGTCGGTTCCGTACATCAACGCGCCGGACGGGTACTGGGCCGTTTGAACGATGGGCCGTTGTGGAGCGCGCTGCGGGAGGCGAGGGCTCGGCTGGACGGGACGGCGGCGCGGCTGGAGTCGGTCTCGCCATTGGCGGTGCTGGCGCGGGGTTACGCTCTGGTCACCGATCCGGCGGGCGTACCCATCACCCAGGCGGAGGGTGTCAGGCCGGGCGCGAAGCTGCGGCTACGGTTCGCGGACGGCGAAGTAAAGACGACGGCGGATGGCGCGCGGCCGGGGGAGCGGCCCAAGGGGGGGCAAGGCGCGTTGCCGCTGTAATTATCTGGCGCCCGAGTACAGCACGGCGGTAGCATCATGCAGAGGAAGCATGAGCGCCTGCGCCCTCGCGATCTGGTCCCCGTCCGGATGTTCGTTGAAGGCGACCGCGGTCAGGCAGAAGGCGGCGACATCGCGTTGAACGATCGCGGCGGCGAACCCCGCGTTGACCAAAGCCCTCCCGAGCGTTTCCCCGGTAAACCCGGTGCGGTGCGCCATGAACGCGTTCCCTGATGCCAGCGACGGCCGATGCCCGAACATGACGTCGATCGCCGTGATTGGCCCCATGGGCGACAAATAGAGCGCGTCCTCCAGATGTCCTTCGGCGACGTGACGCGCTACCTCCTGCAGGTCCGGCAGCACGATCAACGCGAACCCCGCCGGTTTTAATACCCGGTGCATCTCTCCCAGCGCCAACGGCACCTCGTGAGGATACAGATGCTCGATGTTGTGCGACGAAAACACCGCGTCGAACGCGCCGTCGGAAATGACCCGCATGTCGGTGATGCTGGCGACAAAATCCGGCAGGACTTCGGGGTCGATATCCAACCGGGTTTCGCGCCAGCCGGCACGAAATATCCGCGGCAGTTTGCCGATCGCGTAAGCCCCACAACCGACATGCAGAACGCGCGCCGGTTCCCGCTGATCGAGAAGATCGGCGGAAGCCACGAGCGGGTCGGACAAAATCTCGTTCACGATAGTTGCTCCCTTTTTAAAGCCAGACGGCGGAAAGATTGACCCTTTGCCAGACACGTCATGGCCGGCCCCCGAGCCGGCCATCTATCGCCGCACCGTGCTGGAACAGATGGCCGGCTCGGGGGCCGGCCATGACGGTGAGTTATCGGTACGTCACTCTTTCGGACGGTTGGTATAAGGCGCCTACCATGTGACGATGCTGTCGGTTGGGCCGGTGACCTCGCGTAGGTTCGTCAGCGCGGCTTGCGGGATTTCGGCCGGGATGCAGATCATGTTGACCGAGGCGATGTCGCCGAAGATGTTTTCGCTGTCGCCACGAAAATTGTTCGCGCTGAAAAGCCGCGGGCTATGCCAATAGAGGCGATAATCGTATCGCTGCAACAGCGTAATCAATTCCGCCGAACGGTCCTGGCGATCATTCTCCACATATAACATTGGCCGGAACGCCGCGATGGTCGCGGCGGCACCGTGCAACGCCTCGATTTCCATGCCTTCGATATCGAGTTTGATGAACTGGCAATCATTCAGCTCCAGACTATCGATCGTCACCACCGGCACGGTCTCTCCTGGGCCTGATTCCCGCAGCGATAATCCGCCGTAATTGTTGCGGTCGCCTGGATCGAGCGGTGGCACGCGCATTGTATCGACAGTGGCGCCGACCGCCATCTGGTGCGTGAATACGTTGGTGCAACTGTTCAACGCCGCATTGGCGCACAGCACCTGGAATATCAGTCGTTGCGGTTCGAACGCGTGCACCGTCCCGCTCGGCCCGACCATGGCCGCGAGGTCGATGGTGTGCGCGCCGATATTGGCGCCAACGTCCAACACGGTTCTCCCGGGTTGGACAATGATGCGGAACAGCGCGGTCTCTTCGCCCGAGAATTCGCCATACTTCCGCAGGCTGGCGCCGATATAGATATCGTTGCGGTTGAACAGCATCAGTCCGGCGCGGCAATGCGCGAGTTCGTTGAAGCCATGGCGGGGTGTTGCCGGCGGTAATTGGGCGGCACCCACCTCCGCGTCATGGCCCGGCACGTCCGGGCCATCCGATGCGACACCGTGCTGGTCCAGATGGCCCGGACGTGCCGGGCCATGACGGTGGGGTGGAACCGGGTCCGGGCTGAGACGCTTGGGGCTGTGGCGCACCATTTCGGTGAGATCGGCGACGATCCGGCTAACGACATCTGACCAGTCCCG
>Ga0182030_10022465_pt1 | contig 11737 bp, 14 predicted proteins | sample 812S3MmetaG_FD_121299 | JGI IMG/M metagenome (GOLD analysis project Ga0182030, IMG submission 121299) | Permafrost microbial communities from Stordalen Mire, Sweden - 812S3M metaG (Illumina Assembly) | ecosystem: Environmental > Terrestrial > Soil > Wetlands > Permafrost | place: Sweden... | reverse complement strand
CTGCGAACCAGCGGATGATCGTCGGCAATCATGACCCGAACCCGGGGCGGCATACAGACAGAATACATTCAGGCGGGCAGGCGGCGCATACGGTGGCTACGGTAGATTTCGCACTACAACGGCTGGTTCAGGAACTGCGTGACCACATCATTTCAGAAAACCAGTGACGGCCTCCGCGAACTCGCGGCTCTTCCAAAACACGAACATTTGGCCGCCGGAGACACTATGGTGGTGCTATCGGTGTAATCCGTGGTGCCCTTGGAAAGGCTGCCAATCAGGACGAACGGTCTCCGCCACTAAATCCGGCGCGCCGTTTTTGGGGCGGAAATACCATGGTGGCAGTATTCTCATGCGCACTATAGTTTCTTACAGTAAACCAGGATGCAGCAAAGAGCCTGGCGGCCCGCGACGGATAAGGAGCTGATACTCAGTCTCGTGGTGATTACCGGAGACGAGGAGTTCTATGGGAGGCTGCGCGGCATCGCCATCGAATTCCAGTGGAGACTCGCCCGGGCGGAATCGATCGAAGAAGCCGAGTTGCTGGTGGGGCGGAAACCAACTCCGCTGGTTATCTATGAAGGTGATCCGGATAGTGGCAACTGGCGGTTTGCGTTGCGGCGTCTCAACGAATTGCTGCCGCGTCCCTGTGTTCTGCTCGCATCCGAAGTGGCCGATGAGAATCTGCTGCGGGAAGTCATGCGGAACAACGGCTATGACATTCTTCCAAAGGCAGCTTCCAGCGACAAACTCGTGCGTTCGCTCAATTTTGCCTGGTTCTGGGCGCTGTCGTGGGAACGGGGCCGGCGGTAAATCGCTGGCTGACACGCGCGGCTATTTAAGACAGTGAAGACCGGATTATTCGCGGCAACCCAGAAGCCAGGCATGGGCGCGGGATTCTGCCGCGGCGCGCACGCGTTCGGGTGTGCCCAGATCGCTCCATCCCACTTCTCCCAGCCCGAGCACAGCCAAACGTTTTGTACACGTGGTGAGGACCTGGTGCGAAAAGTCCGCGTTCGGCAGGCCGTCGTATGAGCGGATTGCCAGATCGAATTCGCCGCGGCCGAGCGGCGAAGCTTTCAGGGGATCAAAGCCGAGCGGTTCGAGTGCCTGGTAAGTTGCCGGGGCCGCGGACGCGAGCATGTCGAGGAATGTCCGTGCGCGCCCGACCAGCACGAACGTGTTCCAGAGGCAGCCTTTCCGCAGCAGGTCGTGAGCGATCCAGGAAGAAGGTTTCTCCCAGAAGCGATTCACATCGAAGATTGGCTGATCGCGGAGCCCGGCGCTTTCCACGCGCGGCCCCTTCTCGATCCAGCCATACTGCATTTCAGCGCGTTCTGCTCTGGCACCGAGAATCACCAATCGGTCGCGATGTTGCCGTGCGAATCCCACCGCCGTCCTGACAGACTGTGTGAATGCCTCCTCGTCGGCGTATTCATGGTCGGTGGGGAAAAAGACGACGATTGGGTCGTCGTCGAGGCGCGTGAGCCGGAGAAGACTGTACAGGACGGCGGCGCTGGTGCCTCGGTTAGCGGGCTGAACTACGATTCGCGATTCGTCGACACCCGCCAGTTCCTTCCGATAGAACGGCTCGTGGGGCTTGACCACGACGAACAGGGTGCGCTCGACAGGGACAGCCGGGGCGATCCGCGTACGGGTTCGCCGCAACAGAGTCTCGCCACCGAACAGCGCGCAAAACTGCTTCGGACGGTCGTCACCGGAGATGAATCGGCTGAGCGTTTTCAGGCGCGTGCCGTCGCCTCCCGCAAGAATCACACCCCAGGGTTCTCGTTCCACCGCTTCTTTCCTCCTGGTACCGTTTTTTCTGCGGATGGGTTTGCTGTGGATGCAAGCCCCGCGTCCTGGCAGTTCGCGCACATCCTGACCCAGGGCAGAGCCCTCAATCGTTCAGGAGCGATCGTCGCCGCGCAGTGGGCGCATTTGCCGTAGGTGCCGCTGACGATTCGTTCGAGTGCGCCGGTCATGAGCGCGGATATGGCCGTATCCAGTTCAAGCCGGCGCAATGCGGCTTCGAGAGCAAGCTCAGATTGGTCGCGGTGCTGATCGGGATTAGAGATCATCGGCCCTGCAACTCCACTTTATTGCCGTGTACGTAAGATGACCATACTGGCAGCACGGTAAATTTCGTCCCTGAAGAAACCAGGCGGCTGGCCTCAGTGAGGAATCCCCCAAACACGGTATTGTGGACACGGCATGGCGGCGGTACGGTCAAGTGAAGGGGGTTTGGGAACCCAGGCAACTCCGCCGCCTGACCATCTATACGCGGAGATTCGGTGCGCGGTAATTATGTTCAGCTTTTTGCAACGTTCACCTGTTCAGCGGCATCCGCTCCCGCATCCCGGCATACTGGCGATCACCGCTGATCTCGGGTTCTATTCGTGCATTCTGAACGCCGCCTGCTTCTGGAACTGGAGCGCCGATTGGGCGAGTTCCATGGCCCGGGGTCTCGAAATATGCCAGTCTAAACCAATTCGAATCGTGATCTACGATCGAAACCTTCCTCGTTCGGACTGGCGCTATGCCTTTGATCGCCTGAGCGCGACGGCAGGCCACGCGCGCATTTTTCTGGCCACGCCCCGGGTAGACGAAGATCTTTGGCGGATGGTTTTGCGCCGTCACGGCTATGACGTGCTGGCCCGCTCGGCCAGTTCGGAACAGATGAAGCGAGAGCTTCGGTTTGCCTGGCTTTCACTTCAGGGGCCTGGCGTATAACCGCTCTGGATGGGGATCAGGCGTGATGAGCGGACCAGCCGGACTTTGGTAACCCAGGTGCAAATGCAAATGCAACGCAGTGAGTGGCCGCGTCGGAGAGTAAGTGATGCTTCAGACATTGAAGACAGAGAGCTTCGGAGAACGTCTCAGGCGCAGAATGCGGAATGTCATGCGACGAATGGCCGCCATATCGCGACGCTTTCGGCAACCCACGCTGCCGGGCTCGGCGTCTCAGCCACATGTGCTGGCAATCACGGCCGATGTCAATTTCTATTCGGGCGTCTTGAGTGCCGCTGAATCCTGCGGGGGAAAAGCGGAATGGGCTCGATCTCTTAAACGGGCTCTTGAGGTATGCCGTTCACGCCAGACGCCGATCATCATTTACGATCGTAATCTGCCGGACGTCGACTGGCGTCGGGCCCTCGATCAGTTGAGCGGCGCGCCGTACGATCTGCGCATTCTGCTCGCGACTCCTGATATGGATGAGGATCTGTGGCGGATGGTTTTGCACCGGCACGGGTACGACGTGCTGGCGAGATCGGCCAGCGCCGAGCAACTGGAACGTGAGTTGCGGTTTGCTTGGCTTTCGCTCGACGAAACCAGGCATAGCGCCTTAACCCGCGGATAGGACTATGGGGCTCAAGTCGAACTGGGCTGGGGTACTGCCGGTTGTCTTCGGTCTGGCGCTCTGGGGCGATGCTGCTCTCGCCCAGGACAATCCCGCGTGCGGGAACGGCCACCTCAGTGCCAACATAGTTCCTCACTCAATCCAGGCGGCGAAGGGTCATCAGGCCGTGACGATAGCTGTCCAAAACCGGTCATCATCCCCGTGCGTGGTGGAGGGTGTCCCGGAGATAGCATTTGCTGACAATGTGAACAAGCCCTTGCCTGTGCACGTGTGCTCGAATTGCCCGGCGTATCTGTTTCCCGTGCTGCCCGTGGAAACGGTAGTACTGCAACCTCGCCAGTCCGCTTACCTTGTTATTGAGTATACGGCCATGGCCGCCGATGAGGGCTGCAGAGAAGCGGCAACTTTCAGCATGCGCTCGGCGCGGGATGGCAAACCGGTCCGGATCCATCTGGGCGGATTGCGAACTTGCGGTGTAGTGGATGTAACGCCGTTTTTGGCGAAGCTGCCGCCGAATGGAGTGTTCCCCGACAGCGAAGCGGCGGAAGATGCACAGAAATAATGGAGGATGTAGTAATGTTAGGGCCATGCGGGTTCTGCTTTTCTGTTTTGCGCTCTGTTCAGTCCTGCTGATTTCCAGCCATATTGCGATGGCCCGGCCCGCACCCTGCAAAGTTGCTCAGCTAATCGCGGAAGAAGATCGTAACGACGCGGATGAGATAGATGGCGGTGCGGGACATCATGCCATGACTATTGCGATCCGGAATCGGTCGTCTGAGGAATGCCTGCTCGAAGGCGTGCCTACGCTGATCTTGTCCGGAAAAGCGAGTCGGCCGTTCACTGTGCGACTCTGCTCCATCTGCTCCGACTATCTTTTCGACATGCAGCCTGTTGACAAGATTATGCTCAAACCGAACACCTCGGCCTGGGTGGTTCTCGGCTACGAGATCAACGACGGCGGAGGGACTTGCAGGGATGCAGCGACGGTCAGCCTTCGTTTGCAGAATGAGGTCGCGGCCCTCAGAATCGACATGGTCCGCCACGGCGGGGCAATGCGGAGTTGCGGCAAAATCGACGTCACGCCGTTTTTGAGCAAGCCTCCGGTGGATGGTTTCCTGCCACAGTTACACTAATGCCAGTTCTGGAGGATCATGATCTCTCTCTGCGGCGACTCATGTTTCTCGCTGTAGATAAATCGTTTGTCGGGCGAAAGCTGGAATTGAGACTGATAGCCTAAATCTGTGGCCTCGTCGGGCGAAATCGCGGGGTCGCTTGTTTCACCAGGAAGATTCAGAAAAGGCCGTACCTGGATTTGCGCATAGGCTGCATTAACAAAATCTGCAGTAAGATCGCGGCGGCTTTGGCGGCAACCATTAGGATCAGCTTAACCCGCCCGCCATTCCTGAATCCCCGGTACTACTTCTGTCATCTCTCGGTTACAGGACTATTCTGAATAGCCGCCATCTCTTTTACGTGCACCGACGCCGTACAATGGTAAGCAGTAACCGTATTCCTATCGCGGACTTAAAATGCTGACCTCGAAAGAAAAATCCGATACCAGACGTCTCCCGATGATGCCCATCCGGGATGTCGTTATTTTCCCCTTCATGATGACCCCGTTCGTGGTCGGCCGCGAATCCAGCGTCCGCGCGCTCGAAGAGGCCATGGCGGGCGACAAGAAGATCTTCCTCGCCACCCAACATGACGCGTCCACCGATGAGCCGCGACCCGGTGAGATCTACAGCGTTGGCTGCATTGTCAACATCGTACAGAGCCTCAAGCAGGGTGATGGCAATATCAAGGTGCTGGTGGAAGGCGTGGAGCGCGCGCGCGTGGTCTCGGTGACCGACGACGAAGGCTTCTTCCGCGCCATCGTCAAGGTGTCGAATTATAAGGTTGAGCCCGGCCAGCAGTTGGAAGCGCTCACCAGCCGTGTGACGTCGCTTTTTGAGCAATACGTCAAGCTCAGCCAAAACCTCAATTACGAGACTATGGTCGCGGCGATTCGCGTGGACGACCCGGGCAAACTCGCCGATACCACTGGCGCCAACCTGCAGCTCACCATTGAAGAAAAGCAGGAGCTCCTCGAAATCTTCGATCCCATCGACCGGCTGACGCGCGTCGCCGAAATGCTGGAAATCGAGATCGAAAAGCTGGGCGTCGAACGCACCATCCAGGGCCGCGTCAAGCGGCAGATGGAGAAAGCGCAGAAAGAGTACTACCTCAACGAAAAGATCAAGGCCATCCAGAAGGAACTGGGCCGCGGCGAGAAGAGCGAGATCGATGAGCTGAAAAAGCGCATTGAGATGGCAGGGATGACCAAGGACGCTCAGGAGAAAGCTTTCGCCGAACTGAAGCGTCTGGAGAATATGCCGCCCATGTCGGCTGAATCCACCGTTTCGCGCAATTATCTCGACTGGCTGCTTTCGGTGCCGTGGAAGAAGAAGTCGAAGGAAATCCGCGAACTCAAGGTGGCTGAAGAGACTCTGGAAGCCGATCATTACGGGCTCGAAAAAATCAAGGAACGCATTCTGGAATTCCTCGCCGTGCGCAAGCTGGTGAAGACTCCGAAAGCATCGATTCTGCTGTTCGTCGGGCCTCCCGGCGTGGGCAAGACTTCACTCGGCAAGTCGATCGCGAAGGCTACGGGCCGCAAGTTCGTCCGTATGTCGCTCGGCGGCGTGCGCGACGAAGCGGAAATCCGCGGGCATCGCCGTACCTACATCGGCGCGCTGCCCGGGCAGATCTTGCAGATGATGAAGAAGGCCGGCACGCGCAATCCGGTGTTCATGCTGGATGAAATCGACAAAATGTCGACCGATTTCCGCGGCGATCCGTCTTCAGCGCTGCTTGAAGTGCTGGATCCGGAACAGAATTACATGTTCGTGGATCATTATCTCGACGTGGAATACGATCTCTCGCAGGTGTTTTTCATCGCGACCGCGAACGTGCTGCACACGATCCCTCCGGCGCTGCAGGATCGCATGGAAGTGATCCGGCTTTCCGGGTATACCGAGATTGAAAAGCTGGAAATCGCCAAAAAGTTTCTGGTGAAAAAGCAAATGGAAGCGACGGGCCTGAGCGACGCGCAGATTCAGTTCACCGATGACGGCATTTCCGCAGTGATTCAGGGTTATACGCGTGAATCAGGCGTGCGTAATCTGGAACGCGAAGTCGGTAATGTGTCGCGCAAAGTCGCTCGCAAAATCGTGGCCAAGGAATCGAAGGGCAAGGTTCTGGTCAACGCAGACAAGGTGGTCGAGTTGTTGGGTCCGGCCAAATTCCGCGACACCACGACGGACCGGCGCAACGAAATCGGCGCCACCACTGGTCTGGCTTGGACCGAAGTGGGTGGCCAGATCCTCTCGACTGAATGCATCCTGATGGAAGGCAAAGGCAAGCTCACGGTGACGGGCAAACTGGGCGATGTGATGCAGGAATCGGCGCAGGCCGCGTTCAGTTACATTCGTTCCCGCGCTCATCAACTGGGCCTCCCGCGCGATTTCTATCGCAACATCGATGTTCACCTGCATATCCCGGAAGGCGCGATCCCGAAGGATGGACCCTCTGCCGGCATCACTATGGCGACCACGATTTGCAGCGCGCTGACGAAGATTCCCGTGCGCGGTGATCTGGCCATGACTGGTGAGATTACCCTTCGAGGCAAGGTGCTGCCGATCGGCGGACTCAAAGAGAAGCTGCTGGCGGCACATCGTCACGGCATCAACGAAGTGATCGTTCCGAAAGACAACCAGCGCGATTTGCCAGACATTCCGGAGTATCTGCGCAATGTGATGAAGCTGAACTTCGTCGATCATATGGATGAAGTTCTCAAAATCGCACTGGAGCGGGAACTGATTGCACTGCCGCTGCAACCGGGCGCAGGCATTGAAATTGCCGTGCAACCGGAAGCGGAGTTGCCGCACTAACCAGGCGTTGTAGCGCTGGAATCGTCGGAAGGAGGGTCTTGCATGGACCTTTTTTCGGACGAGACGCGCCGCAATCCGTGGCCGATTTATGAACAGCTGCGAGCCGCAGCGCCGTTGCTGCGCGTGCCGCCGCCGTTCGACGCCCGGGTAATTTCGCGCTACGACGATGTCAAACGCGCGCTGGCCGATCACGAAACTTTCAGTTCCCGCGTTCCGGCGCCGCAGTGGTTCATCTTCTTCGACCCGCCCGTTCATACTAAACTGCGCGCGTTGATTTCCCGTGCCTTCACGCCGCGCATGATCGCTGGCCCGGAACCGCGCATTCGTCAGCTCTCGGGCGAACTTACTCTCGAAAACCGAAGGCCGCACGGAAATCGATCTCGTGACTGAATATTCCATGCCGCTGGCCATGCAGGTTATCGGCGGCATGATCGGCATCCTCACAGAAGACTGGGCTCGCTTCCGGAAGTGGAGCGGTATCATCCTGACCCTCCGATATTCGCGCTCGGGTGGCGAGAAGGCAGAGCACTCATTGCGGGATTTCGCGTCTGCCACCGGCGAGATGAATGAGGATCTCGGTGCCAGGATCGAAAGCCGCCGCCTTCATCCGCAGGACGATCTGCTCACCAGTCTGCTTGCTGCCGAGCTCGATGGCGAGCGTCTCTCAGCAGGATATTCTCGGTTTCTTTCAGCTGCTGATCGTGGCCGGTCAGGAGACGACGGCCAACCTGATCGACAATTTCATGCTTTGCATGATGGAGCACCCGGAGCAACTGGCTCGCCTTCGCTCCGCGCCCGAACTGCTGCCATCGGCCATAGAAGAAGTGCTGCGCTACCACTCACCATTGCAGTGGATTATGCGCACGCCGCGGCACGATATCGAATTACACGGGCAGACGCTGCAGGCGGGCAAACTACTGCATTGCATGGTCGGCTCGGCCAATCGCGATGAGCGCCAGTTCCCCGATGCCAGTAGGTTCGACATCGCACGCGATCCCAACCCACACATCGCTTTTGGCCACGGCATTCACTTCTGTCTGGGCGCGGCGCTGTCGCGGCTGGAAGCGAAAGTCGCGATCACGGATCTGTTAGCCCGATTCAACCATTTCGAACCGGCAATTCACGAGCCTTGGCAACCGCGCGAAGCCCTGAACGTCCACGGCCCGGCCAGCCTGCCGATCCGCACGCGCATAATGGTGTGAATGGATTTTCTCCAGCGGGCTCTCGCGCAGCACGGCTATTCCATCCTGTTCGCGATCGTTTTTCTCGAAGCGATCGGTATCCCCGTTCCGGCCGCTCTCGGTCTGCTGATCGCCGGCGGGGCCGCCGCTATGGGTACACTATCCCCCATGACTTGCATGGCGTGCGCGCTTTCCGCCATGCTGCTCGGCGACACGCTCATGTATTTGTTGGGCAAATACACGGGCTGGTGGCTGCTCGGCATCCTCTGCCGCATCTCGCTCAATCCCGAGGCGTGCATCCTGCAATCCGCCGATTCGTTTTACAAGCGAGGACGCGCGTTACTCGTTGTAGCCAAATTCCTGCCCGGCATCAACACCATGGCGCCGCCGCTCTCCGGCAGCATGAGCATGCCGGCCGCGCAGTTTCTCGGACTTGATTCGCTCGCCGCGCTGCTGTATGCAGGCGTCTGGTTCGGCGGCGGCTATCTTTTTAGCGGTTTTCTGAGCGCCATCACACGCGGCTATTCGGCCTTCGGTGATGTAGTCACCTGGGCTATCGGCGCCGGAATCCTGATATGGATCGGCTATCGCATCCGTCTCTGGTCGGCTACGCGCAAGCTGCGGCCGGTGCGGCTGATCAAGGCTTCACAGCTTGCCGAAGCCACCGGCAACGTAGTGGTGCTCGATGTTCGCAGCCACGGATATTACGAGAAGGATACGAAGCGTATCCACGGCTCCGCGCGCCTCGAGCCGAATGCGTTGAGCTCGCAGGCCGCCACGCTACCGAAGGACAAAGAAATCGTGCTCTACTGCACCTGCGTCCGTGAGGCAACCAGTGCCCAGGTGGCGCGTGCGCTGGAGGATCAGGGTCTCAACGTCAGCGTCCTCGAAGGCGGTTTCCGCGCATGGAAAAAGGCGGGACTCCCCATCGAAGCCGTCCCCGAAAACGAAGTTGTCCTGTTACCGAAATTTGTGTGATCCAGGCCGCGGCCCTAATAATCCTTTTTCTTCTTCTTTCTCTTCCCGTCATCCGGATCCGGCAATCTCTGCGGATGCACGCGCGGCAAATCCGGATCAGCGGCCGGCAATTCCTCCGGAGCGGGGAACTTCCAGTCTTCCGGATTCACAGGCGGCTTAAACTCATCCGTGCTGAAAATGCGCGGCTGCTCGCCAGGCCCCGCAATCTCCAGCATCAGCGCCACAGTTTCGCGTGGACCCTGAAAATACGGCACCCGGATCGTATGAAGACCGCCCGCCAGCCGGATACTCCCCAGCCGAACCTGCGTCTGATGCACACCGTCGTTATCGACGATCAGCTGCCCGTCGATATAGAGCATCGCTCCATCGTCCGACACGAGACGAAACCGGTACAGCCCCGGCTTCTCGATCCAGAACTTCCCCGAATAATCGATGGCGAACCATTCGAAGCGTTTCGTAATCCCGGGGAACCCCATCAGAAAACTCTGCGGAGGCACGTTGAGCGAGGTCGTATAGATACTGCCCTGCGGCCGCAGCCGTGCCAGCCGTTCGAGCGTCTGCGTATTCTCCGGCAAGTAGTAAATCTCGCCGCGCAGACCCGACGGGATCACAACGGTGGTGCCAAACACGGCCACCGGTTGCTCTTGTGCCACAGCCAGCCAGCCGAGGGCCAGCCCCAACAGAAAAATCCGCATTCCTGACAGGATTACGAACCACGCGGCCGATTCGTTGCAGTTTTATTTGACGAACCGCGACTGTAAGGAGCGGCGGCACCATCCCCCAGAAGCCCACACTCCCCGCGTTACTTCATAAATCCGCTCATACCGCTGCCCGCAGCCGACAATTCGTCGTTCCGAGGATCGTCGAGCGCCAGCAGCCGCCGTCCCAGTGGACTCAGCCGCGCCTGCACTTCCGCCCGCACCAGGCGCTTCTGATATTGCTGCTGCGGCTTATCACCGCGCGTGTAGTAAACATGCATGGCGCGCCGCTGGCGGTCGGTAAAGTTCTCGCTCCCGCCATGCCACATGTGGGCGTTCATCACCACCACATCGCCCGCACGACCAGTCACCAAAACCTCGCCTTCCACGCGCCCGCCAGTTTCCGGCGCCCGTCCCCATTTGTGCGATCCCGGCACAATCCGCAGCGCGCCATTGCGCTCCGTGAAATCATCCAGCAGCCAGACCGAATTGCACACCGAATTCCCCAGCGCGTCGGGCAGCGCGCCGCTATCCACATGCAGCGGCTGCGCGCACCCGTTGTGAGGATTCGCCGAGCGTATGTTCAGGCTGCTCAGCTTCAAATCCGGGCCCAGCACCACTTCGATAGCCTCCAGAACCTCGGGAGTTTCAATGACATGCTCAAAAATCAGGCCCTTGTCGACAGCATTTGCAATGCGTCGCGCCCCTAGCTCGGTCCTGAACTCGCTGCCCGCGCCATCGCCCTCCAGCTCAAACAGTTCTTCCACCCGCTCGTTGAACTGAGCCACTTCCCCGGCCGAAAGCAACGCAGGGAAAATCAGAAATCCCTGATCGCGAAGTTGTTGTTTTGAGGCTGCGTTTAGCAAGTCACTATCGTATTACGCGGCCCGCCCGTGCTGCGTCAGCAACTCAATCAGCCGCTCTTCGAACGTATCGAGATCCGACCCCAGTTCGCCCGTCGCCCCGGTATAAATCACCCGCCCGTTTGCGATCACACTGATCTCGCTGCAAAGGCTGCGGATCTCTTGCGCATCGTGGCTGCTCAGAAACGTCGTCACGTTCTCATTCGCCGCCAGCCGCCGCAGCAGATTCCACATATCGCGCTTGGCGGGAAGATCCAGACCGCGCGTCGGCTCGTCCAGAAACAGCACTTTCGGATGCCCCATCAGCGCCCGCGCAATTTCCACTCTCCGCTTCATCCCGGTGCTGTAGGTGCCAATCAGCTTGCCGCGAAACCGCGGATCGAGCCCCACATCGTCCAGAATCTTTTCCACCTTTTCCGGCACATCGCGCATATGCCGTATTCGTGCAAAGTAAGACAAATACTCGCGCGCTGTCCACGTCGACTGGCTCTCGCTCGTCTCGTCGCTCACCAGCCCCACCAGCCCGCGCACAGCCAGGGGCTCGTGCACCACGTCATGCCCCCACAAGCGCGCCGTACCGCCGCTCGGAGGCAGCAGCGTGGTCAGCATCCGTATGGTCGTCGTCTTCCCGCGCCATTGAGGCCCAGGAATCCATACAAATGCCCTTTTGGAATCCGCAACGACACGCCATCCACGGCCGTGAAATCGTCGAAACGGCGCGTCAGCCCAT
>Ga0182030_10022464_pt1 | contig 11737 bp, 12 predicted proteins | sample 812S3MmetaG_FD_121299 | JGI IMG/M metagenome (GOLD analysis project Ga0182030, IMG submission 121299) | Permafrost microbial communities from Stordalen Mire, Sweden - 812S3M metaG (Illumina Assembly) | ecosystem: Environmental > Terrestrial > Soil > Wetlands > Permafrost | place: Sweden... | reverse complement strand
GAGAAGCCCAGCGACCCCAACAACCTCGCCCGGCAAGATATCGAAGCTCACGTCGCGAAGGGGCCCTACCGAGAGATTACGAACTTCGAGCAAGGGAACGTCACTCGTGGGTTTGGGCATCTCGGGCAGCGCCTCATCGAGCGGGCGACCCGCGATGTACTCGACCAGTCGATCGTGAGTGAGATCGGCGCCGGGCACGTCGGCGACGACTCCGCCGTCACGAAGAACCGTCACCTGATCAGCGTTGCCAATGATCTCGCCCAAGTGGTGGGTAATGAGCAATACTGCGACTCCTAGGTCGGTGAAAGTACGCAGAGCGGCCAGTAGGGCGGCCACCTCCTTTACCGGCAGCGCTGACGTGGGCTCATCGAGGACCAGGATGTTGCCTTCGGGCTCACTGATGTCTTGTAGCGCCCGGGCTATGGCCACGAGCGTGCGTGTCGACGCGTTGAACTCTCCCAGCGCAACGTCAGGAGAGATGGAAAGGCCGGCCTTCTCCAAGTCGAGGAGCGCGCGGGCGCGCAACTTCCTCCAGTGGATACGACCGCCAAGGCCCAGGGGATAGCCCCGACCGATGGCCAGATTCTCGGCCACGGAGAGTTGGGGAAAGACACCGGGATCTTGATGGACGAAGTGGAGTCCTACCGAACGCGCGATCGCCGGCTTCATTTTCGATGGATCGACGTCTTGTCCGTTGATGACGAACTCTCCGGCATCGGCCTGTTCGACACCGGCGAGGATTTTGACAAACGTCGACTTTCCCGATCCGTTCGCCCCGAGCAGTGCATGTAACTCGCCGGCGCGCACGTTGAAGCTGACGTCGTCGAGGGCTTGAGTGCCCGCAAACGATTTCGAGACGTGCCTCGCCTCGAGGACAAACTCTCCCGCCATTAGTGCTGCTCCGAAACGTTTCGCTCAAGGCATAGACGTGGCGAGATGGAGGTAGCGCGTTCGTGGCGTTGCATGACTCCCCCTCAAACAGATCCCCGGAGTGCCCGACATCTGGGCACTTGTTCTGCGATACGAACAGTAGACGGGCTTCCCCCATGTGTCAAGTGAGGCCCTCGCCGTAAGCGTAAGCGCTGAGCGCATCGGGGCCGGTCCTTTTTAGAAAGTCGCGGGGACGAGGGAGCGCAGAAAACCCTGCAGGTAGCCGAACTCTTCGTGCACGTGTCGCAGTCGACCCGATCCCAAGAGCTCGCGATCGCTGTCAGCGTTGATGGTTAGCCACCAACAACTACGAAACTCCGTGCCATAGTCGCGCTTGATCGCGACGTGCACAAAACTCCCGGACTGTTCGGGCGCCGGTTGATCGTTCTCGTCGACGAAATGTACGACGGCAAACAGCGCCATCCCCACGCCGTGCTCATCGAACAGTGAGGTATCGAAGTGCTCAGCCACGGGCTGGAAAGAGATCTCCGAGCGAAGCAGTTTGTCGCCCCCGCCGTATTGGTGATAGGTCAGGTGAGTCGCTCCTACGTGCGTGCCGGGCCGCTTGCCTCGGGTCCACGCGAACTTCTTGTGATCGCACGGATGAAACTGGAAATACAGTTCGGCGTCCATGTTGGAGAACCACCATTCGATCATCGCTGGCTCGATCCCGTCGAGGTGATCAAGCGCGGTGACGCGCATTTCGGTGTCCGAGATCACGTCCACCGAGTCATGCCACTCGCTGGCGCTGACTACGTCGTTGGCATCAAAACTCTTCATACTCTTCACAACTCCCACATCACTCGTTACGTCCCGACCATTACGACCGCCAAGGTGGCCGGCGTCGTGCCGAAGTTTCGCCATCCATGTCGCGTCGCGTTCTGCACGACGGTGTCGCCCTTGTGCAGGTGCACCGGTTCGCCGTCGCCCAGATCCAGCCAGATTTCGCCGTCGAGAACGACCACGTAGTCGACCGTCGGCGTGGTGTGCAATCCCGACCCGTCGGGCTCGAAAAGGTCGGCGAGGTCCGGCGACACCAGACGTTGCTCCGCGGCCGCACGCACTGGGTCGAAGTCGGCGGAGCGAAAGATGTCGTCGGGAGGGAATGTGACCACCACGAACACCGTCTCGCCGGGCCCGGGCAGACGCTTGCGCACACGCAGAGCCTGATCAGGCACGTCGACGACCGGATCGTCGCCACGTGTGGACCACAAGAGGCTCTCGCTCATGCCGGGAATATGGACGAAGTCGTGCGAGCGAATACTGGGCCCGTCACTCGCGACGACGGGTTTCCCGTCACGTTCGGTGATCACCACTCGACGGACGTTCACAGATCAGCGACCATTCGTGACGGCGCGCTGGTGTCGCGAGGGAACCCGTCCACAGTGAGATCACGACTACTGAGACTCACGTCACTCCCCCTTTTGTGGTGCACAAGTGCCCGCCATACGATCACGCGTTCTACCATATGGACACTACGGGGCGTCCGGCGCTATGTCAAGTTTTGCCTGTCGCTACAGGCTCGACGTCAGTACGATCTCAACTATCTCGTCGCGGCTCGACAAATCCTGGCTGGTGCTGGCCAGCCACCAGACCTTCGAAGTAGATCGCTGTGTCGACATCTTTAAGCGCCCCGAAGGGACATTCGGATTCGAAGAGTTCCGCAGGGATCCAGAAGACATGGGCGCGTGGACACCGCTCCACTATTTTTCGGGGCGGACGTACGCGACAGAAGTCGAAGCCGTCACTGCCGCGTGCGAGGCGGTGAAGTGGCTCACCCCACTACTCGGCCACTGACTGCGCGAAATCCCTCGACGCGACTAGCTCGGTGAGAACTCGTTCTTGAGTTCCGCGCTGATGTCGAGCAGCGCTTTCACTATCTGGTCGCGCTCGGTTTCAAATCGCAGAGTGGGCACGGGCACCGAGAGGGCAAAGACCGTGCCGAAGGGATCTTTCGCGCCGATCGCCACGGTGGATATTCCCGAGTCGTACTGTTCGAGGTCGTAGGCGAGACCCGTCTCGCGGATCTCCGTGAGTTCAGCCATCAACTCGCTGCGGTTCCTCGGCGTACTTCCGGTGAACTTCTCAAACGTCTTGGGCACGACCGAGAACACGGTCTCATCGTCGAGTTCCGCGAGGATCGCCTTGCCCTTCGCCGTGCAGTACAAGGGAAACACCGCACCTACGTCACTGACCGCGCGCAAATGGTGGTGCGTCTCTACGACGTGGATGACGCGAACCTGGTCGCCGTCGAGGATGCCACAGTCGACTGTCTCACCCGTCACCTCGTTGACTCGTCGCATGAGCGGTGCAACCTGATCGCGGAGTTCGCTTCGACTGGCCGTGGCGATGCGAACGAACTCAGTCCCGATGACCACGCGACCCGCGATGGTGGCGTTCATCAAGAGTCCCTCCGCCGCGAGCGCCCCCACCAGTCGGTGCACCGTCGAGCGAGGAAGATTCAGACGGTGGGCCAACTGCGACAGCGTGAGTCCCCATGGTTCACCGTCCAGCGCACGAAATATCTGTCCCACGCGCGCGATGACCTGCACGCCACCAACGTTCGCCTCGGCCGATCCCACGGTCTCGATGCTCATCTTCTCCCCATCCTCGTCATCGCCCACTCTGGTGACCTCGCCCACGACGCCTCGAACGGACAGCGCCTCAACCCCGTCGCGAGGAACACCGTGGCAAAACCCAACCTAAATCTCGGTTCTCACCTTAGGTGCCAAGTCCAGCGATATCGCGACTTCCCTGGGTGCGGCAAAGGCGTGGCCGATCACCTACCACGCGGAGTGACCGGCATCGGCCGCGACGACCGCACCGGTCATGAACGAGGACTCGTCGCTGGCGAGGAAAATGATCACCGAAGCAATCTCTTCAGGCTGTGCGTAGCGCGGCAACATCTGGCGCCCCGTGAGCATCTTCATCGCCGCTTCCTTATCTTCGAAGCTCTCCAGGTGTACTCGCGACATTTCCGTCGCGACGCCGCCGGGACACACCGCGTTGACCCTGATGTCGGGCGCAAACTCCGCCGCCGCTGCCCGCGTGAGGCCAAGCACCGCGGACTTCGAGGGGCAGTACGCCGAGACGTTGGGCAGGGCGACAAGCGCACCCACCGACGCGACGTTGACGACCGACCCTCCCCCGCTTCGTCGCAGGGCCGGAACGGCGGACTGGAGCGCGAGCAAGTGCGAATAGCAGTTGACGCCCATCAAGGCGTCGAAGTCGCCCCGTGTCGTCTCCAGCAAGGACTTGAGAACCAAGATGCCGACGTTGTTGACGAGAACGTCGACGCGACCAAAGGCCGACTCGGCCTCGGATACCAGCTCTCGACTCACTGCCTCGTCAGTGAGGTCTCCGACGGCGAGTACGACGCCGGCGCCGCTCGCAACAAGTTCTTCCTTCAGAACGTCGAGCCCGGTCGCGTCGAGGTCGGCGAGACCGAGGTTCGCTCCTTCGGCCGCCGCCGCCCGGGCGGTAGCCCGGCCGACCCCCGTGGCGGCTCCCGTCACCAGGACCGTCTTTCCGCTAAGTCGTACTCCACTCATGTTCATCTCCTGTTATTCGGTTATTGCTGCGAGTGTCTCTCGTCGACAATACGAGTCACTTCGTGACCCATTCGCGCGACCCTTCAACCCGATCAACGATCTCGCGAGCCAGGGCGAGCGACGAGGTCGCCGCCGGCGAGGGTGCGTTGCGTACGTGAAGTGTGCCGGGAGTCTCGGAGAAAACGAAATCGTCGACCAGCGCACCGTCTCGACCAAGGGCCTGCGCCCGTACCCCGCTCGACGCGCCTGCGCGCACACCGACGACGCCGACGCCAGGCACGTAGTTCGCCGCGGCGGCGACGAGACGTCGAGAACGCGCGGCCATGACGATCTCGTCGACTCCCGTGCGCCAGAACCTTCGACCCATCTTCCAGGTACCGGGCCAGCGGAGAATATCTCCTAGGTCGCGCCGCCGGATCGTCGACAAGCGATACGCGTCTCGCGCCAGGACCAGCATGGCAGTCGGGCCGAGCACAACGTCGCCGTTGATGAGTTTGGTCACGTGCACGCCGAGAAAAGGCAACTCGGGGTCTGGCACCGGATACACGAGGCCTCTCACGATTGGATCGTGTGAACGATTGAGCGTTAGGTAAGCCCCACGAAAAGGAACAATCTGTGGATCCGGCGACGCGCCGGCCGCGAGCGCGAGCCGGTCGGACCACAGCCCCGCGCAGCCAATAACGAAACGAGCGTGCAGCGAAGCTCCCTCGCTGAGCACCCGCGTGCCCGACGCGTCATGTTCGAGAGAGACCACGTGCGAGGCAAAGCGAATTTCTACGCCCTGGTCGCGTAACTCGTCGGCGAGTGCGCGCGCGACGTCGTAGTAGTTGACGATGCCCGTCTGCGGGCAGTGCAGTGCCGCAATACCGCGCGCACCAGGTTCGACCTCGGCGATTTCCTCGGCGCGCAATCGACGAAGGCCAGGCACCGCGTTCGCCCGCCCGCGACGCTCCAATTCATCGAGCCCTGCGATCTCTTTGGTCTCGAGGGCAACGATGAGCTTGCCGCAGCGCTCGTAGTGAATGCCGTGCTCGTCGCAGAACTCGTACATGAGACGCGCGCCTTCAACGCACAGACGCGCCTTCAACGAACCGGGCTTGTAGTAGACGCCACTGTGGATCACGCCTGAGTTGTGACCTGTCTGATGTTGGGCGACGTCGCGTTCGCGTTCGAGAATGACCATCGAGAGATCGGGGTAACGGCGGCGCAGCTCGCGCGCGACTGCTAATCCAAGGATCCCCGCCCCCACGATTGCCACGTCGAAACGATCCGCCGTGGAGTTCTCGTACGACGTCACTCGTCGACGTGCTTTCGCCCGTGGCCCGTGGACTCGTCCTGGTTCACTCGATCGGACTGCTCAAGAAGTCCTTGGGCTATCTGAGCGCGTCGGCGATCGGCGTCCCCCGGGGTCCACTCATAAAAGCCGCGCCCCGTCTTGGCGCCGAGGTCGCCGCGATCGACCATCGCAACCAGGAACGGATGTGGGACGGCCGTGACGTCAAGATCGGGCATCAGCACCTCGTGGATCGCCAGCGTCAGGTCCGTACCGCCGAGGTCGGCCTGCTCAAGTGGCCCGACCAGCGCCAAACGGCGACCGAAACCCTCACGGACCACCATGTCGACCGTCTCGGCCGAACACACGCCACTTGCGACGAGCGCAATCGCTTCGCGCTTAAGGGCGTGTTGCATCCGATTCCCCACGAAGCCAGGCACGTCGGTCCTCACGTGCACCGGCTTCAGTCCGGCTGCGGTGAGAAGTTCCATCGTTGCTTCAACGACGTCACTCGACGTTGAGGGGCCTTGAACCACCTCCACCAGCGGAACCAAGTACGGCGGGTTCCAGAAGTGAGTACCCAGTACGCGCGAGGGTTGATTCACACGCTCGGCGATGACGCTGATGGGAATGGCCGAGGTGTTACTGGCGAGAATCGTTGATTCGGTCAACGTGCTCAACTCCGTGAATATCGCCCGCTTGACCTCGATGTTCTCGGGACCTGCTTCAATCACCATCGTGGCGCCTCGCACGGCACTGGCGAGGGTGAAATGAACGGACACGAAGCGCAGAAGCTCGTCCGCATCGAGACCGATTTGGTGGGCAATGCTCGTGATCCGCTCGGGTACGAGAGCCCGCGCGTTCTCCTCCGGGTCAAAGAGTGCGCAGGGAATGCGCGCCGCCGACATCGCGACGGCGATACCGACCCCCATGAGCCCGGCCCCGACAATCGCTACCGCGCGCACGTCGCTCGCCACGTCGTCACCCCTCAGCCGTCATGTGGCGGTGTAACCACCGTCAACGTAGATGATCTGGCCGGTCACGAAGTCCGACGCCGCCGACAGTAGGTAGATGGCTATACCGATGAAGTCCTCGGGCTCTCCCAGACGCTTCATCGGGATGCGAGCGTAGTTGCGATCGCGCGAGGCCGCGCCCGCTTCCGTATCGGCAAATATCCACTCGGTCAAATTCGATCGAAACACAGACGGAGCGATCGCGTTTACGTTGATGCCGCGCGGTCCCCACTCAGTCGCGAGTGTCTTCGTGAGCGAATCAACAGCACCCTTCGAGGTGCAGTACGCGGTGTAGCCCGCGGGCGAACCCTGTCGTCCGCGCACCGAGGACACCAGCACCATGCGACCGGGACCGCCCCGCTCGGCGACGTGATCGCCATACGCCTTGGCGATGAGCCAGGGACCGCGAACATTGGCGTCCATGATCTCTTCCCACACGTCGACGGTCATCGCTTCGATCGCGGCGGGATTATTGAAGCCCGAGGCCACGAGTACCGAGTCGACACGTCCGAAGTGCTCCACACCTGCCGCAATGAGGGCTTGAGCATCTTCCAGGGTGTCGGGGCGAAGGACCAGCGTTTCGACAGTGCCCCCGGCGGCGCGAGCTTCCTTCGCTACGGCTTCGAGAGCGTCCCTTGAGCCCGAGACCAACAGGAGTTTCGCGTCGAGTGCGGCGAGAGCCACGGCGATCGCGTGACCCATCGCGCCCGAGGCGCCGGTGATGACGATCGACTGTCCCGCGAGTTCGAAGAGGGACAGAGGATTAGTGAGGGCGGACGTGGTCATAGCGCCTCCGATGTCGCGGCAAACTGGGGCACCCGGAACGTCTGATCGGGGTCGATGACCGCGACCACGCGAATAGGGCTACCGTCACCTTGCGCGAATCGACTTGGGAACGCGAGAAAAGTACAGCGATGGCCGGTGACCGCATCTAACTCGCCTCCGACGTTCTCGATGCCGGGTATGCCGTTCAGGAGGAGAATCCGGTGTGCGGGTTCCCAATCGGGAAAGTCATCGGCTACTTCACGCCCGGTGTAGGCGCGGTACTCGTCGATGAGGTGCGGCAAGATCGGGCCCGGACCGTGTTCGGCCATGCGAGTGCCGAGCGGATGATCGAGAGCCTGAACGTCGACACCGACCAGTTTGACGTGGCGATCCACCAGCCACTGCGCAGCGTCGGTGTAGAGGCCCGGCGAGTACGAGTAATAGTCGTCGTTGTCACCGTAGAGGCGATGGGCGCCGGTATTGATCATCACGATGTCGCCCGGCTCGATTCGCGGCGTCGCATTTTCGAGGTCGTCTGGGGTGATCACTTCCCACTTCCCTTTGGGAATCGACACCGCGACCCCGGTGCCGAAAAACTTCCACAGTTCAAACTCGTTGAGATACGGCGTGTTCGACTCGACATGGATGGGGGAATCCATGTGAGTCCCACGGTGCAAAATCCCGTCGTACTCAACCACGTACTGACCGTGCATACCGTGATAGAGGAGCTTGTTTGTCGCCAAGGGCGGACTGAAGGGCGAGGGCCACTGTGGCATGTTGTGGGACAACTCGTGGCTGAGGTTATAGAACGTAAGTCCGTCGCGGTTGGTAGTGGGCATTAGTTTCCCTTCTCGATTCGATACTCGCCCGTGGTGTCGACTATGGCCACGAATCGCACGATGCACGCGTCGCCTTGTGGCCAGAACCACGGCATCGCGTGAAAGGTGCAGCGGCGCGAGGTGACGAGGTCTACGTCACCGCCAACATTCTCGATAGTGGGAATTGACGCTTCGGCGAGCAGTCGGTGCGCAGGCATCCACTCGGGAAAGTCCTCGACCACGCTATGTCCCGTCTTCTTCTTGTAGCGACGTGGCAACTCCACGACGTGGGGACCGATAAAGCGGTGCGCTTGGGCGAGCGACGTGGCCAAGGGGTGATCGATCGAAGCGGTGTCGATCGCCACGAGCGTTACTTCACGCTCGATGAGCCACTGTGCCGCCGCGACACTAAGGCCCGGCGAGTGTCCAAAGTATTCCATGCTGTCGGAGTAACCGCGGTGCCAACCAGTATTGATCACCACGATGTCGCCGCTCTCGACCGACGGCGTCGCGTCCTCGAGGTCCTTCGCTTCGATGTACTCCCACTCACCCTTGGGAATGCTCAGCACCACGCCATTGGCGAAGAACCGCTCCAGACCAATTTGACCGACGCCAAGTCCTCGTTGGGCGAGGTGCAATGGCGCGTTCACGTGCGTCCCGTTATGCATCACAGTGATCAGGTGACTCGTGAGCACACCGTGCATCGCGTGCGTCGCTACCCGACGGATCTGAATGTCCTTGAGCCCGGGTAGCACCGGCGTGTAGTGACCGAACTCGTGGCTCAGTTCGAAGAAGACCAACCCGTTCTCGGGGTCTGGGACTCCACCAATCGAAGAGTCGCGTTGAGCCGTATTCTCCTGCGTCGTCGCCATATTCCCCCTAGCGGTCTGATGAGGATGCCCGACATGTGGGCATTTGTCTCACCATGTGAACACTACGGTGATCACTCTGAGTTGTCAAGTTCTTCTATGTGACCAAAACGTGGCGTCGGGGCTTACGACAGAGTCGACAAGGAGTGGAAACTCTCGACAGAGGATGTAAGAGGTCGGTACTCGAGGCCAACGAGACCGGAGTAACCAACGGCCGTCAATTCTTTCAACCATGCACCAATCGGAAGCTCCCCCGTGCCGGGCTCGTTTCTTCCCGGCGCGTCGGCGATCTGCACGTGACCGATGTACGGCGCATAGCTCGCGATGACGTTCGATACGTCGTCGTTGTTGACCGCAAGGTGATAGAGGTCCGCGAGTAACTGGACCTTCGTCGTGGCGCCAGATTCGTGAAGATTGTCGATCACCGTGACCGCTTGTGCTGCTGTGAGGAGCGGATAGTCGGCCACCGCGCTGAGCGGCTCGATCACGACGGCAGCACCCGTGGCGTCGGTAAACGACGCGAGGTCGGAAAGGCGTTCGAGAGCGACCTGGTCTTGGGCTTCGGGTGACTCATCGGAGAGGCGGTTCCCATAGAGAGCGTTGAAGACGCGACAACCCGTTACGTCGGCCAGGTGTCGAATGACTGCGACGTTGTCGTTGAATTCGGAGCCTCGCGCCAACGCCGACAGAATCCCGCGGTCCCCGGCCGCCATGTCGCCCGCGAAAAAGTTCAGTCCGCTCAGCGAGACGCCGGCGTCCCCGATGGAGCGCACGAAATTGTCGAGTTCATTCGCTTCTGGACTCGCACTCGCAAAGGGCCACCAGAATTCGACGGCAGAGAATCCCGCCGACGCGGCGGCTTGCGCGCGGTCTAAAAGGGGTAACTCGGTGAAGATAATCGAGCAGTTCACCGAAAACCGAGAGAGATCCATGTTTTTCCTACTTCCTTACACGCACGGTGCGCATCACTTCGAGAGATTGTCGACGACGCGGATCATCGCCGAATGGTCAAGATTGCCGTCCCCTTGTGCGACGAGCGACGCGATGATCTGAGCCACGAGGGATCCGAGCAGAGTGGTCACCCCTTTATCTCGCGCGGCGGCTTGGATGATGCCCATGTCCTTGTGAAACAGGTCGAGTCGAAACCCAGGGGGGAAGGAACGCTCGAGCATGTTCGTCGACTTTCGCTTGAGCACAGTGCTGCCCGCGAGACCTCCGCCCAGTACTTCGATCGCGGGGCCCATTTGCACGCCGTGCGCTTCGAGGAAGACGACAGCTTCGGCGAGACCCTGGATGTTCGCCGCGACAATTAGCTGATTCGCCGCCTTCACGGTCTGACCTGAACCGGCCGGACCCACGTGAACCACGGTGCCACCCATCGCGTCGAAGTAGGGACGAGCACGGGCGAATGCGTCCGCGGTGCCGCCGGCCATGATCGACAGGCTTCCCTCGATCGCCCCGGCCTCGCCCCCGCTGACGGGAGCGTCGAGTGCGTCGAGGCCCCGAGGTTCCGCTTCGCGCGCGACACGAGCGGCCACGTCGGGCCGAATGGTACTCATGTCGATGTACAGAAGGCCCGCAGAAGCGTTGGCGAAGACGCCGTTCTCTCCCAGAACCACGGACTCCACATCGGGTGAGTCGGGCAACATCGTAATGACGACGTCTGACGATCTAACGAGCTCCTCGAGTGAGGACGCAATGGTGACTCCGTCCGCCGCGCGCGCGCTGACGCGCTCCGGCGTACGACTGAATCCGATGACGTCGAAACCGGCCTTCGCGAGGTTCGTCGCCATTGGCGCTCCCATGATGCCAAAGCCAATGAAACCAACGGTGGGCACTTCTACCTCTTTCTCGGTAAGAACGACGCGACGCGATCCTTCGACCGTGACTCGACTTGCGGGGGACCACGACGTATCCGACGAACGAATACCGCTTCGGGTCACCGCGCGGGCTGCTCGTCAACAATGTGACGGGCAACCCGCGCGGTGGGGAGAAACTACGTACTTCGAACTTCCTAGGAAAGGCCCCAGATCTTCTTGTAGTCAGCGATGATCTTCGCGTCGCCCTTGCCCGCGTTGGGGTAAGCCCAGTTGACCCCGAGTGTTCCAAGGTTGTGTCCCTTGGAAATCAGAAGCGGACCCATGCCTTCCAAGGCGCTCGGCTTACCGGCCAGCGCTCGCACGACTTCGTCGATGAGCCCGTATCCGTTCCATACGACGTCGACTGCTCCGTCCGCGCACTGCGCATTTCCGCTAGCGATCGCCTGGTCGTTAGTCGGACCACCGCTGTCCTGGGAGGTAACGATGCAGAACGTGCTGCCCTTACCGACCGAGTCAACCGCCGAGATCTGACCGTCCTCGTCGACGATCGCGTCAGGCCAGTTGTACGCGGCGTTTGCCGTCGGGTACGCCGCCAATGCCGCCGCAAACTCGGTCTGATACGTGCCACCTGCAGGTGTGTCCGGCGGCGTGTACTTGATGGTGTCAACGATGTGGCAGGTCTGGCACTTGGCTAGTTC
>Ga0182030_10022463_pt1 | contig 11737 bp, 9 predicted proteins | sample 812S3MmetaG_FD_121299 | JGI IMG/M metagenome (GOLD analysis project Ga0182030, IMG submission 121299) | Permafrost microbial communities from Stordalen Mire, Sweden - 812S3M metaG (Illumina Assembly) | ecosystem: Environmental > Terrestrial > Soil > Wetlands > Permafrost | place: Sweden... | reverse complement strand
CGTATCGAGAGCTGGAACGCGCAGATGGAGGCCATGTATGCCCTGAGCCGCGCCGAAGCCATCGGTCAGACGCTGCGCGACGTTTTCCCCGCGGAGTTCGTCGACGCTCTGGATAGCTTCCGCAACGAGCCGGGCGTGCATCACCTTTACAAGTTCCGGCTCACCACCCGCGCCGGCGAGCAGTGTACGGCCAACGTGGCCATCGCCCCGCTGTTGTCGAGGGATTTTGTTTCGGTGGGCCGCATCATCCTGGTGGACGACATCACCGAGCGGATCAGCCTGGAAGCGCAGTTGGCCCAGGCCGACAAGCTGAGTTCCATTGGGCTGCTGGCGGCCGGGGTGGCCCACGAGATCAACACGCCGCTGGCGGTCATCTCCTCCTACGCCCAGATGCTATCCAAGCAGATGAAGGGCGATGCGAAGCTGGGTCCGGTGCTGGACAAGATCACGCAGCAGAGCTTCCGCGCGGCGGAAATCGCCAATGGCCTGCTGAATTTCTCGCGGACCTCCACCACCGAGTTTCGCGATACCAATCTCAACCAGGTAATTCACGACACGCTTTCGCTGCTCGAACACCAGTTCAAGACCGCGCAGATCATCGTCGATCTGGAACTAGCCCAGAGTCTGCCCACCATTCACGGCAACCCCGGCAAACTGCAGCAGGTGTTTCTGAATCTGCTTCTCAACGCCAAGGAAGCCATGCCCGGGGGCGGCCATCTGCGCGTGGCTACCATGGCCGACGGGAAAAGAAACTGCGTTACGGCGCTGGTTGTCGACTCCGGCCTGGGCATTGCGCCCGAGCACCTGAAGCGCATCTACGATCCGTTCTTCACCACCAAAACCACGCCCAAGCCCGGCGACCGGCGCGGTACCGGACTGGGTCTCTCCGTCTCCTACGGCATCATCCAGGAGCACGCCGGCAAGATTCACGTCGAGAGCGCCGTGGGCTCCGGCACAACCTTCCATCTTGAGTTTCCGCTCTTAAGGAATCCCGTACATGTCTGAGGTCGAATTGCCCTTGAGTTTGCCCGTCGCTTCCTCTTCTCCCTCCGAGAGCACTGCCGCGGCCAGTATCCTTGTCATCGACGACGAGTCCGCCATTCGCGAATCGCTCGAAGTGCTGCTGACGCTGGAAGGGCACACGGTGCGCATGGCCGTCGATGGCGAAGAGGGACTGCGGATTCTGGAACAGGAGAACTTCGATCTGGTTCTACTGGACCTGGCGCTGCCCGGCCAAAGCGGGCTGGAGTTGCTGCCCCAGATCAAGGAGCGCCAGCCGGAGCTGCCGGTCATCATGATTACCGCCTACGGCACGGTGGACAACGTGGTGGAAGCGATTCGCGCCGGCGCGGAGAACTTTGTCCAGAAGCCCTGGGACAACGAAAAGCTGCTGGCCGACATCCGCTCCGCGGTGGCCCGGCATCGCGCCGAGGAAGAGAATCTTCAGCTCAAGCGCACCCTCAAGCAGCGCTACAACTTCTCCAACATCGTGGGCAAGAGCGAGATCATGCTCAAGGTCTTCGACCTGGTGGCCCAGGTGGCTCCCAGCCGCTCCACGATTTTGATCCAGGGAGAGAGCGGCACGGGAAAAGAGTTGATCGCCAAGGCTGTGCACGCCAACTCGCCGCGCAAGGACAAGCCATTTGTCCCCATCAATACCGGCGCCATGCCCTCGGAACTGCTGGAGTCCACGCTCTTCGGCCACGTGAAAGGCGCCTTCACCTCGGCCATCGCCTCGAAGAAGGGCCTGTTCGAAGTGGCCAACGGCGGAACGCTGTTCATGGACGAAATCGCGACCATGGGCATGGACACCCAAGCCAAGATTCTGCGCGTGCTGCAGGACCGCCGCTTCATGCACCTGGGCGGCATCCAGGAAGTGCAGGTGGACGTGCGCATTATCGCCGCCACCAACGTGGATCTGCGCCAGGCAGTGCGCGACGGCCGCTTCCGCGAAGACCTCTTTTATCGCCTCAACGTCATCACCGTAGACCTTCCGCCCCTGCGCGCCCGCCGCGAAGACATTCCTCTGCTGGCCAACCACTTCCTGGAGTTTTACGCCAACGAAAACGGACTCTCGCCGCGCAAGCTCTCTGCCGACGCGCTGCGGGCTCTGATGGATTACGAGTGGCCGGGCAACGTGCGCGAGCTGGAAAACTCCATTGAACGCGGCGTGGTGCTTTCTTCCGGGCCCATCATCGGCTCCGACCTGCTGCCCGGCCACATCACCGGCCGCAGCTTCCAGGACGCGCTGCTCGAACACAATCCCAACGCCTCGCTCTTCGACATTCTGGAAGACATCGAGCGCCGCATCATTATCGAAAAGCTGGAGCGCGCCAACGGGAACCAGACCGACGCCGCTGAGCAGTTTCATATTCCTCTCTCGACGCTGAACCAGAAGATCAAGCGGTTGAATATCGAGATAAAGAAGAAGACGAGGGAGTAGGAGCGACAGGGGTCAGAGGTCAGAAAATCAGAGCTACGCACCAATGTTTGCTGTCAGTTGGGAATCACCCGGCGCTGTTCAAGGGGATCAAGACGATTTCCCAGCGATTTTTGTCATGCGCCTCTGAACCCGCTACCATAGCGACAGGTCTCAAGAAGGAGCAACCTATGGGCCACCTGAATCGCATCACTCAGAATCCGAACGTGATGGGCGGCAAGGCCTGCATTCGCGGAATGCGCGTAACAGTCAGCATGATCGTCGGGTTGATCGGCGCAGGGCACAGCATCGACGAAGTTCTTGCGAGCTACCCCTATCTGGAGCAGGAAGACATTCTCCAGGCGCTCCGCTATGCCGCTTGGCTTGCGGAAGAGCGCGAGGTCGTCCTGGCTACAGCATGAAGCTGCTTGTCGATATGAACCTGTCTCCGCGCTGGGTGGACCTGCTGAAAGGCGCGGGGATTGAGGCAATCCACTGGTCCACGCTCGGAGCGCCCAACGCTCCAGACGCGGAGATCATGGCTTACGCAGCCGCCCATGACCTAGTTGTTCTGACGCACGATCTAGACTTCAGTGCCATTCTTGCCAATACACATGGAGAGAAACCCAGCGTCGTGCAGATTCGTGCCGACGATGTGACCGTGGACGCAATCGGCCAACAAGTCGCGAACGCCATTCTCCAAATGAGGTCCGAACTTCAGGACGGCGCATTGATCACAATTGATCCGAATCGAACCCGCTTGCGCATTCTGCCCTTGCCGCAGAAAAGCTGAAGCAGTTTCGCTCCACCAGTTGCCAGTAGCGCGAGAGCGAAGAGCCGTAAGTCTCTCTCCGAACAAGCCCCTGAACAAACTTTGAGCCCATCCTTTTCATGATGAAACTGTGAAAAGGATGGGGCTCGGTGGTTCTGACTGCTGACAGCTGATGGCTGACAGCTGTTCTTTTTACGTGGCGGAAAACACCAGCCGCGCGCCCTTCAGGAAGGCGGAGTGCGGAATGGTGGGGCCTTTGTGCTCTACGCCGTTTAACTCCACACGATTCAGGAAAGCGCCCGGCTTGTTGCTGTGGGCTTCGATCTGAATGGTGCGGCCGTCGGGATAGCGAATCTCGGCCTTGTCAAAGAGGGGCGCGCCCAGCACCCACTCCGGTTTGCCGGGAGTCATGGAGTAAAAGCCCAGCGAACTGAGCACGTACCAGGCGCCCATGGAACCGGTATCTTCATCGCCGCAGAAGTTATCCACGGTGTAGAGCTCGTTCAACGTGCGGTGAATCCAGTGCTGGGCCAGATCGCGCCGGCCGGCAACCGTGAACATATAGAGCGCGTGGTGCGAGGGCTGGTTGGAGTGGGCATACTGTCCAAATTCGACCGCGGCCATCTCCGACATCTCGTGAATCTCGCTGCCGTAGTCTCCGATATGGAAGGTGGGGGGCTGGTTCACCAGTTCTTCCAGGTTGGCGACGAAGGCCTCGCGGCCGCCCATGGCTTCCATCAAGCCTTCGGCATCGTGGAGCACGAAGAAGCGGTACTGCCACGGACCGCCTTCAACGTAAGGACCGCCCCATTGGTATTGATCGAAGGGTTCGACCCAGTCGCCATTGGCAAGCTTGCCGCGCAGGAATTTGGTCTTGGGATCGAAGCTCTTGTGCCAATTCTGCGAACGCGCTTCGAACATTTTGGCGTCTTCCTCGTGCCCTGCGGCGCGCGCCACCTGGGCGATGCAATAGTCGCCGTAGGCCGAGTCCAGCGTCTCCGCCAGGCCGCCTTCGACCAGGTCGCTGGGAATGTAGCCCAGCTTGGAGTACTCCGCCACCGCCGGCCGGCCGTAGCCGAGGCCCGGCGCGACGGGCTGGGTCGCCTGCTTCTTCAATCCCTGATACGCCGCTTCGACGTCGAAACCCTTAACGCCCTTGACCACGGCATCGCCAAAGACAAAATCGGTGGGGCTGCCGGTCATGCAGTTGCGGTAGCCGGGGCAGGGGAACTGCGGCAGCCAGCCACCTTCCTTATAGGCGTTGACCCAGCCTTCAAGAATTTCGCCCAGGCGCTCGGGATAGATCAGGGCCATCATGGGATACCAGGCGCGATAGCAGTCCCAGTAGCCGTGGTCGGCGTACATGACGCCCGGCTCGACCTTGCTGCTGAAAGCGCTCATGTGGACGATGTTGCCGGCGGCGTCGCGCTCGTGCCAGATACGGGGAAACAGCAGGCCGCGATAGAGGCCGGAGTAGAAGATGCGGTGCTGGGCGTCGCTTCCGCCCTGGATGCGGACGCGGCCCAGAGTCTCATTCCAGACCTTGGCGGCTTCGCTCTTGACCTGGTCGTAGGACTTGTCCCCGACTTCGCTCTTGAGGTTGAGCGCGGCCTGGTCAAAGGAGATGAAAGACGTGCCCACGCAGAAGGTGACCGGCTTTGCAGCCTGGGCATCGAAGCGCACCACGGCCACGCGGTGATCGTTCAGATCCTTCACCTCAAACTGGGTGATTTTGGCGTCGGTGCGGGCAATGTAATAGGTGGCAAAATCTTTGGGAACGCCGCCTTCATTGGCATGCGTAAGCACGGTGATGGTTCCGTTGGAACTGTCGTAGTGCGCCTCGGCGTCCTTGCCGGGAAGGTCGATGAAGACTCCCGACGGGCCGGAATCCTCAAAGGTAAAGCGCATCACGGAACAGCGCTCGGTGGGCGCCAGTTCGAGCACGCAGCGATAGCGGGTGAGGCGTATTTTCAAGGCGTGCGGCGCGATGTGCAACTCTGCCGGGCGGTAGGAGGAGGCGCGCTCGCCGGCATCAGGCTTGGCGTCGTTGTTGAACGGCATAAAGGTGGCATGGCCATAATCGCCAAGCCAGGGGCTGAGTTGGTGGGTACAGCGAATGCCTTGCAGGCGCTGATCGTGCGGCTGAAAGAACCAGGAACCGCGGTTGCTGGATTGCAGCGCCCAATGGGCCATGGCGAACGGAACAGCGACGATGGGCAGCGTATTACCGCGCGAAAACAGGCCGGTAGAATCGGTTCCCTGAAGGGGATTCACCAGATCCACCAGCGCAGAGCTGGCGGCTGCCGGCCGCGGCTTGGAAGCTGCTTTACCGTTGTTTGCGGACGGCGCCTGTGGGGTTTGGAGCGCTCCCGCGCGCGTTTCCAGGGTAGAAGCGAGAGCGACCGCTCCTCCCAATTTCAAGAATGCTCGTCTGCTCGCCCCGATACCATCGGCCATGTAGCTTCCTCCAGAAATCCAATTCATTGGGGATCACCTGCGGGCGCAGAGAATGGCTGGCGTACCGGCGGGCAGTCCACGAGTATGGTAACGATACCAACATGGTCTGTGCAACCGGCTTTTTTCACATTTCGATTTTCGGCTGGATTTCCCCTGACTGGGAGTCTACAGAGTCCGTGGCGCGAAGCCAGAGCTCCAGGAACTCCCGCACATCGGCCGGAGGCCGCAGCCACAAATCCGCCGCCGTTTCGCGCCACGCGCGCCGCACCAGCCCGCTGACGTGCGGTGGGGCGGCGCGGTTGACCGCACGAAACGCCGTCTCGTCGGTCAGGTCGTCGCCCAGGTAGGCCACCGGACCTGTTGTGCCTCTCTCCGCCAGAATGGCGTCCACGGCGCCGCCTTTGTCGCGGCCGGCGCGCAGTTCCAGGCCGGACTCGAACTCCAGCAGGGCGAGGCCCTCCATGTGCGCCAGCGGCTCGAAAAGCTCGCGGGTCCGGCGCTCGATCTGCTCCGCCGTTTTGCGCGAATGCCCGCGCCAGTGCATCACTGCCCCGTTGGCCTTGTCCTCAAAGAGGCCACCCAGGCTGTCGTGCCGGAGTGACTGCTTCAACTGCTCGAGTTTGGCCTGGGTGGCGGGGGGAGCCTGTTGGAGCTCACGCCGCCCATCGGGATAGAGCCGCTCGGCCCCGTGCAGTCCCCAGGCCTCCAGGGGCGGCTCCAGGCGCAGCAAGGGCGCAATCTCCGCCGCGGGCCGGCCGGAAATGACCACCATCCGCGTCCGGCCGCGGCTCTGAATCTGCTGGAGCAGTTGCCGCACTCCCGCCCAGGGCCGCGCCTGGAAGCGGTCCACGCGGAACCCCGCCAGCGTACCGTCGTAATCCAGCAGCAGAACCGGGTGCGTGTGGCCTCTAAACCGGTCAAAGAAACTGTCCAGCATTTTCCGGGCTTCAGGAGTCAACTGTGGCTCTCTTTCCACTTCAGTTTAAAGTGGTCCTCCAAATCACGTGCCCTGCCAACTCCTGGCAAGGTTGTTTTTTCTTGAAGAAACAGCAACTCGGCGGAAGTGGCTTCGGGGTAGAGCAATTGGAGAACCGCCGTAGTTCGGCGCGCAGGAGGGCCAGCCGAGCCGCTTGCGCTTGCCGGGTGCGCTATCCTGTCCATGCGGGCAGCCATTCAACCACGAGCGAAACCCGCTTGATTCCGCAAACCGGCATACGCGATGGCGATAGAGACACTGGACCGAACCGCCAAGAAACTCGTGCTCACCGTGCAGGATTACTCCCTGTTCGCCTATCGCGCTGTCATGAATCTCTTCCGGCCGCCCATCTACTGGCCGGAGTTTCTGGTTCAGTCCGACGTGATCGGCTTCGGCTCGTTGTCGATTGTGGTGCTCTCCGGATTCTCCACCGGCGGCGTGCTGGCGCTGCAGTCGGCGGCCACACTGTCGGCTTTCGGCGCCGCTGCCATCACCGGGCGCTTCGTTTCGCTCACCATGATCCGCGAACTGGGCCCGGTGCTGACGGGCGTCATGGTCTCAGGCCGTAACGCCAGTTCGATGGCCAGCGAACTCGGCTCCATGGTGGTGACCGAACAGATCGACGCCATGCGCGCGCTGGGCGTGGACCCGATCCGCAAGCTGGTCACTCCGCGCATCTACTCCACCATTGCGATGCTTTTTTTCCTGACCATTGTGGCCGACGCCTGCGGCATCCTGGGCGGCGCCGCAGTTACCGTCTTCATGAACAACCAGAACGGCACCCAGTATTTCGCCATGGCCTGGGAACATCTTCGCTTTCCCGACATCCTGCAAGGGCTGGTAAAGCCGCTCTTTTTCGGCTACATTCTTTCTTCCATCGGCTGCTTCTACGGGATGAGAACTTCGGGCGGGACGCAGGGTGTGGGCCGCTCCACCATTCAGGCCGTGGTGGTCTCCTCGGTGCTCATTATTTTTGTCGACTTCCTCATTACGCAGGTTCTGCTGACGCTCTTTGCCGGATGGATGTGAACCCCGCTTTCAGCCAACTCGCTCCAGACCCGCCCCCGGCAACGAAGGCCGGTCCGGTGCTGGCTTTTCGGAATGTCTCCATCGGCTTCGACGGCCGGGCGGTTCTGGAAGAAATCAGTTTTTCAGTTGCGCCGGGCGAGACCCGCATCCTGCTGGGGCCGGCCGGCGTGGGCAAGAGCGTACTGCTCAAGTTGGCCAACGGCCTGCTGCGCCCCGATGAAGGCTCCATCCAGCTCTTTGGCAGGGAAATCTCCCGCATGCCCGAAGAGATGCTTTTTCCCATGCGCGCCCGCACCGGCATGGTGTTTCAGGAAGGCGCGCTCTTCGATTCGCTCACCGTCCGCGACAACGTGGCCTACCAGCTCATCCAGGAACGGGTTCCGGACGATGAAATCGACAGCCGGGTCCGCGAGGCGCTGCGGTTTGTGGAGCTGGAGGAGACGTTTTCGCTCTTTCCGGCGAGCCTCTCCGGCGGCATGAGACGCCGCGTGGCCATTGCCCGCGCCCTGATTCGCGATCCTCAGCTGATTCTCTACGACTCGCCCACCGGCGGACTGGACCCGGTCACCTCCACGACCATCATCGAGCTGATCATCAAGGAGCGCGATGTTTTGCACTCTCCCTCGCTGCTGGTGACCCATCGCCTGCAGGATGCCTTCACCCTTTCGACCCACCGCTTCGACGTGGGAGAGGGCCGCATGGTCCCGCTGCCCGAAGGCCAGACCGACCCCAACACCACGTTCCTCATGCTGGAAGAAGGCCGACTCATCTTCGATGGCTCCCTGCATGCACTCCTGCACAGCGAGAACCCCTTCGTTCGCGAGTTTCTGCAATAAGCCGGACGCGCGGAAATCCCGAAGCATCCACGCATCGGAATTGCGTATCTTACTCGCAATAGGCGTGTTTGTCTGCGCTGCTTCGAAACGCGCATGTGGACCCGGAAGTCTATTCTTTTGAGAGTTGCTTCCGGAAGACTTTGCCCTCGAACGGTTTGGTCGTATCTGAAGCTCTGCGGGCCAGGACGAAGGACAACGATGAGAAGATTTCGTACAGTCATTTGGCTGGTGCTGGCAGTTGTGCTGGCGATGCCGTGGACCAGGAGAGCGGATGCATATTCCCTGCTGACCCACGAGCAGCTCATCGACCTCACCTGGAAGGATTCGATTGTTCCGCTACTGCTGAGCCGCTACCCGGATCTGACGCCTGCCGAGCTGGAACATGCGCGCGCCTACGCGTATGGCGGGTGCGTGATCCAGGACATTGGCTATTACCCGTTTGGCGACGCGTCCTTCTCCAACCTGACGCACTATGTGCGCTCCGGCGACTTCGTGGTGAACCTGTTCCGCAATGCCGGCAATGCGGATGAGCTGGCCTTCGCGGTGGGCGCGCTCTCCCACTACATCGGAGACTCGGTGGGCCACTCCGAGGCCATCAACCTGGCGGTCGCGGTGGAGTTTCCCAAGCTGCGCGCAAAGTACGGTTCGGCGGTGAACTACGCTGAAGGGAAGCACCAGCATGTGCAGACAGAGTTCGCCTTCGACATCAATGAGGTTGCGCATCACCGCATGGCGCCACTCCGGTACTTGCGCCATATCGGACTGGAAGTGCCGGTGCGGCAGTTGGCGCTGGCGTTTTACCAGACGTATGGATTGAGCGAAGATTTCTCTGGCACGCGGGGCCGGCGCTTCAACGTGCGGGGATACCGCTTTGCCGTGCACGCATTCATCCCGCGCATTGCCTATGCGGTCACGCTTCTGCATCGCAACCATGAGCCGCCAGAGGCGAGTACGCCCGAGCGCGTGGCGCTGGAGAAGGAAGTGGACGCGATGGCGGCGGAGAACAACTGGGACGCCTATCGCCGCAAGGCGGGAATCGGGACCTACGCCCTGGCGGGTCTGATCTTTGTGTTGCCCAAGATCGGCCCGCTGAAGCTGGTGGCGGTGAAGGGTCCGACGGCGGCCACGGAAGCCGAATACACGCATAGCGTGAGGCTCTCCACCGTGGCCTTGCGCGGGATGCTCGCCCGCTTTACGCCGCCCCCGACCACACGCAGCTCGGCCGCCAGCGCCGCGGCGGCGGACACTCACTCCGAACCCCCGCCATCGCAGCCGCTGGCGGCGAAGCCCGGCGCCAGCCAGGACGTGCCGCGACAATCCCGGGACCCGAACCATCCGCTGCCGAATCGCGACCTTGATACGGGACAAGTGGTGCGGCCCGGAGGATATTCCCTGACCGACTCGACCTACGCCGATCTGCTGCACCGCATTACGCGGCAGCCGGACCAGCCGATTCCCCCCGGTATCAAGGAAGACATCCTGGCGTATTACGCGAGTCCGGATTCGCCTATCACCACCAAGAAAAACCCTGCGCTTTGGGAACAGGTGCAGGCGGACCTGGCAACGTTCGGCGGCATGAAGACCAGTACCGCGCCGGAGCCCTATCCAACCTACGGGGACGATGCGGACGCCACGCAGGAGTAGGCGCCAAGTTCCGGGGCGACCTGACCTGTTTGTCGGACGCCGTGAATTACCCGTCCTTCCTCAGGCTTCCCCGCCCTGTCCGCAATCTGCTACTCTTGCGTGTTTCTGCTTTCTTCCTTGAGAACGGCAGGTGCGCCATGGGACTCAAATTTCAGGGCTTTGACTTTCTCCACATCGACTCCAGCTTCAGCGAAGACGAACTGCTGGTGCGCAAAACCACACGCGACTTCGTTGAGGACCAGATCATTCCGATCATCGAGGAATGCTTTCGCGAAGGCCGCTTTCCGCGCGAGTTGGTCCCGCTGATGGGGCAGCTTGGCTTCTTTGGGGCCAACCTCCAGGGCTACGGCTGCGCCGGAATGTCCAACGTGGAGTACGGACTGGTGATGCAGGAGCTGGAGCGCGGCGACTCCGGCCTGCGCAGCTTTGTCAGCGTGCAGTCGGCGCTGGTGATGTATCCCATTTACACCTTCGGTTCCGACGAGCAGAAAAATACCTGGCTGCCGGCCCTGGCCACCGGGGAAAAAATCGGCTGTTTTGGTCTGACCGAGCCCGGCTTCGGCTCCAACCCCGGCGGCATGACCACCACCGCCCGCAAATCCGGCGACGAGTACATCCTGAACGGCGAAAAGATGTGGATTACCTCGGGCACCATCGCGGATGTGGCGATCATCTGGGCCAAGGTCGACGACGAAGGTGGTCGCGTGCGCGGCTTCCTGGTGGAGACCGGCCGGCCCGGCTTTACCGCCCAGGACGTTCACGGCAAATGGAGCTTGCGCGCCTCAGTAACGAGCGGCCTCACGCTCCAGGATGTGCACGTGCCCGCCACTAACATTCTGCCCGGCACGGGCGGCCTGAAGAGCCCGCTGATGTGCCTGAACCAGGCGCGCTACGGCATCAGTTGGGGCGCGATGGGCGCGGCCATGTCCTGCTACGACATAGCCCTCCAATACGCCAAGATGAGAAAGCAGTTTCACGGCCAGCCGATTGCGAGCCACCAGCTCATCCAGGAAAAACTGGTGTGGATGGCGAGCGAAATCTCCAAGGCCCAGTTACTCTCGCTGCATGTGGGTCGACTGAAAGACGCAGGCAAGGCGGGCTACCAACATATCTCGATGGCCAAGCGCAATAACGTCTGGATGGCTCTCGAGTCCGCGCGCAGGTCCCGCGACATTCTGGGCGCCAACGGCATCACCGAGGACTACCCGATCATGCGCCACATGATGAATCTGGAATCGGTGAACACCTACGAGGGCACGCACGACATTCACACCCTCATCCTGGGCCAGCACCTCACCGGGATTGCGGCGTACTGAACAGGCTCATCCCGGTCGGCGTGAACCGAGGGTCTTGTCGCGCACCTACTTCGACTCGAACTTGAACCTGGTCTTCCATTCGGTGGTTTCATCGCAAACCAGATAAGCATCGAAGGGCTTGCCCATCTTGCTGGTGAAGCCTTTGAGAAGCGCGGTTTTTCCTTTGCTGCAAAGGGTCTCAATCTGCTTGTCGGTGAGCTTCTTTTTGGCCACAGTGGCGCTCACGGTAAAAGTGCACCCCTGGCGGAACTGGTCGCAGCCAAAGAAGTCCTTGCCCTCGGGACGGTG
>Ga0182030_10022460_pt1 | contig 11738 bp, 4 predicted proteins | sample 812S3MmetaG_FD_121299 | JGI IMG/M metagenome (GOLD analysis project Ga0182030, IMG submission 121299) | Permafrost microbial communities from Stordalen Mire, Sweden - 812S3M metaG (Illumina Assembly) | ecosystem: Environmental > Terrestrial > Soil > Wetlands > Permafrost | place: Sweden... | reverse complement strand
GTTTCGGCTCGATGTAAAACTGGCCTTTGAAACCGATTTTCTTTTTGTAGTCCACCGCCATGTGGAGCAACTTCGCGAGGTGTTCCAACTCGCGCTTCATGTCCGTGTTCAGCAGCGTCATGTAGCCTTCGCGGCCGCCCCAGAACGTGTAGCCTTCGCCGCCGAGTTCGTGCGTCACTTCCATCGCCTTCTTGATCTGCGCGGCGGCATACGCAAACACGTCGGCATTACAGCTCGTGCCGGCACCGTGAACAAAGCGCGGATTGGAAAACAGATTCGCCGTGCCCCAGAGCAGCTTGATGCCGGTGCGCTTCTGTTCTTCCTTCAAGACTTTCGCCACCGCGTCAAAATTCTTGTTCGACTCGGCCAGCGTTTTTCCCTCCGGTGCCACGTCGCGGTCGTGCCAGCAATAATACGGCGCGCCGAGCTTCTCGATGAACTCGAAGGCGACTCGCGCGCGTTTCTGCGCATTGCCGACGGAGTTCGAGCCGTCGTCCCACGGCCGCTGCATCGTGCCCGCGCCGAACGGATCGCTGCCTGTGCCACGGAACGTGTGCCAATACACGACCGCAAACCGCAAATGCTCGTGCATCGTCTTGCCGGCGACCATTTCAGCGGCGTTATAATGTTTGAACGCGAGCGGATTTTTGGACTGCGCGCCTTCGTAACGGATTTGAGTGATGTTGGGGAATGTAGCTTTCATAAAATTGTGGGTGGTGGTTTTGTTTGGTTTTGTTAAGGCCGCGCACGCAGTTTGAGGATAACAATACTGTGTGGCGGCAGGGGGTAAGTCAAGACGGGGCTAATGCCGCGAACCGTTGTGGTTACCGGGACGATCTTTTTCGGTTGCGTGATTGAATTTAAATCTTCGGGATTGCCGGCCAGCGTAATGGCGCTGCCTTTGGACGCGAGGAAAGCCACGCCGTTGATTTCAATCTTCAGCGATACCGCATTCGTCTCCGGATTCACCAGCTTGAGAAAAATCTCACTGGTCCGTCGGTCACGCGTCGCGCAGCCTTGGACGGCGGTGTTGAGCGACGCGGTGGAAAGGATTTCATCTCCGAGATTCCGGCTGAACATCTGGATCGCGTAATAGCTCGGTGAACCATAGGCCGAAATTGCATCGTAGCCGATGAGGTTGGGCCGCCACTGACGGCCGCCGGGATTCACGTCCACGAAGAGCGGTGCGTAACATTGCATTTTGATGCGGTCGGCATTTCGTTCCATCGCCGCCATAAACGCCGCGTCACCAATCGCCGCCTTCAGGTCTGGCGTCGGCGGTTCCGTTTGCGAACGCTTGTCCCACGGCGGGAAGGATGTTTCATACGCCGCCCATTCGCCGACGAAAATCTCCGGACCGCTGCGATCATATTTGTTTGCGTAGCCCGGCGACATGCGAAGAAATTCATCTGCGGAACGGTAGTAATGCTCGTCGGTCATGTCGGGTTTGCGGCTGTGGACGTGCGACGTTGCCGGCTGGTCGTTGCCGATGGTGGAAATAGCTTTGAGCTGTGGATAGCGCGCCTTGATGGCGTCGTGAAATTGAGCGAACCGTGCGTCATAGCTCTTTGATTTATCGAACCAATCCTCGTTGCCGATTTCGACGTAGTGCAAATTGAACGGCGCGGGATGGCCGTCCAACGCCCGCCGCGCGCCCCAAGTTGTGTTGGTGTCGCCGGTCACATATTCAATTTCGTCGAGCGCTTCCTCGACGAACGGTTCGAGATCCGCACCGGGATTAACGTGCGCGCCGCGTAGGGAATACCCGGCAAAAACCGCCAGCAGCGGCTCGGCTTTCATGTCCTCGCACCACTGCAAAAATTCCAAAAGCCCCAGGCCATCCGACGAGCGATAACCCCACGGACACAGATGCCCGTGGCGTTCCTCAATCGGGCCGATCGTTTTCTGCCAATCAAATCGCGTCTCGACCGTGTCACCTTCGACATAATTGCCGCCGGGAAAACGCAGGAATTTCGGATTCAAATCCACGAGCATTTGCATGAGGTCTTTGCGAAAGCCGTTCGGCTGGTCGTTCCATGTCGGCGGAAACAGCGATGCCATGGCCAGCCAAATGGTGCCCGGCTGAACAAGCGTGATGACAAAACGCGCCTTCACCGTCGGCGCAACCCGGCCGGTCTTGAGCGTCACGTCAAATTTTTTCCAGGCGGTCGTGAGGCCGGAAATTTTTTCAGTTGCATAAACTTTCTTCCCGTCGTCGCTCACGATTGAAATCGTGAGCGGGCCAGAAAAATTGGAATCGGTCTTCGCAATGATGCTGGCGCGATAAGTTGTCTTGGGCCGCACCGGAATTCCCCAATAGCCGTCGTTCGCCACGCCGGCAGAATGTTTTTCGTCCGCCTGCGTCACCGTCAGTCGCAGGCTCGTCGTGAGCTTGTCATTGAACGAGGTGGTCGGATCGAGCGCGATGCTCGCCGCGGCACCCTCACCATTCATCGCCGACCAATGCACCGGCGTTGTGGAGTTGTCGAGAAAAGCGCGGTTCTGAATCAGTTCGGCGTAAAGGCCGCCATCATAACTGTGGTTGATTTCCTCGGTCATCAATCCATAAAGCATCGGACTGACTTGACCGGCGGAACGGCTGGCATCCACCGTGAAGATCGGACCGTCCGCAAGACCCGCGGTAGTGGCCATTGCTAGAAGGATTGTGACGAGTTTTTTCATAATATGTAGGTTTAAGAAAATAATAATGCTTCTAGCGAGTATAGGAACGATAAAATTTGGCGGGTGTCGCTCTTGCGTTAGTTTCGGTGAATTGCCAAAACCCATTTTCATCGGCCAAATTGGTAAAAATATTCTGCCATGTGCCGAGGTCAGTGGTTGCCTTGATGATGTTGGTGGAACCGGGGCTGTTCACGAAATACAGTGTCAAGCTGGAATCTGGGTTACTAATGATGCTGCTAATAAACGCAGGTGGCGTAAATCTAAACCAATCCACGTCCAGGTAGCCTGAGCCGGGCTGCGGGTTGTAACAAAAAATCGCAAATTGTTCGCCTTGGAAGGTTCCGGTCAACCAATCATAAGCGATATTGAATTGGCCGCCGAGTTGCGTCCAGTTTAATCCATCGGTGCTGTAAAGCACGGTGCCTGTGCTCTGGATAAAATCCATGCCCAGCCGCAAATAAATAATTGTGCTCGTATAAGGCGCGGTAGCTGCGGTTGTACTGCTCAAGTTGGTTCTGGTGCTGTCGAGGGAAACAATCACGTTTTGGCTCAACGTGTAGCTGCCGGGGCTGTTGCAGGTAACGGCAATGGTCCCGTTGGTCTTGCCCAGCGCACCAAGGCCACAAATGTCGCCGGGTTGGAGATTGCTCAAATCTAATTTAACTGCGGCGCCGCTCCACGGCCCGAGGCCTTTCTGGATGAGAGTATTCCGCGCATACCAGAAATTTGTTGCGCCGGTCGGATGCAGCCGGAGGAAACCCGGTCGCGCGGTCAATGACCAGCGCGAGTTGTCCGGGTTGTGATTGAATTGCCATTGCAGACCGAGGATTGGCGATGAAAAGTCATCCGAAGATGGAATCGAATAGGCCGGTGCTCCCGCAATAGGCATGGGCGCGGTGGCCGGCACCTGTCCGGGTGCATTCGAGAAGCCCCAGACCGGCCAACTGTTCGACCAGACAATCGGACAGATGTAAGTCATCCGGCCGATGGTGCCGCTGTCCTTCATGATGAATCCATAGTCCGTGCCGTCTGGCATATCCACAATGGCACCCTGGTGTCCGCCATGCGAGTTATCCAAATCTTTCATGAAAGTGTAAGGACCGAAAAGGTTCGTCGCGCGGGAAACGTAGAAATTTCCGGTCGCCGGCTGTGAGTTAAAAACGTAACAGTAGCCGCCACGCCGGACCACATGAGAACCTTCAAGACCCAAACCATTAGATATTGTGGTGGATGCGATGACTTGTGAAAAAGTCGAGTTCAAAGTCAGAAACGTGGTATTGCTTTGCCAGCCCCCGGCGGTGACGATGTAGCCGATGCCGTTGGTGTCGATGTAAAGTCCCGGGTCAAATGCGCCAGTGCTGAGATAGTTTGACTGCCAAGGCCCGGCGATGTTTGTAGAGTAAAAAATATAGGTGTTCTGGCCATTCGGCGTCTCCGCGCAATAGAACATTCCGTTGTAATACCGCAAGCTCGAAGCAAAAACACCGTTGCCGTAGTTTTGGACGCCGTTGGTGATGTTATAATTTGGGCTGCCGGTCAGTTGTGGAACAAGATGCGTGACAATTTCCCAATGCACCAGATCCTGCGAGTGCAAAATGGTCAGTCCCGGCACGTCAATAAAGGTGGTCGTTGAAAAGTAAAAGTCGCTACCGACGCGGATGATGTCGGGATCGGGATAATCCGCGTAAATGGGAGGATTGACATAATAGTTCGTTTCTGGGGTCGCATTGGTCGCTGTCGTTGTAATCTGAAGATTGTCTAATAGAATCGTTTCGGGAGCAGCCGTCACGCTGGCATTGTAACCTAGGAACAAAAGCTGAAACGAATACTGGTTATCGGTTGGGTTGAGTACGGGAATCTGATACCCAGCAGGTATTGTTCCCATATTAACCGAATAGTGCTGGAATCTGCCGCCGACCGTGCTTTGACTAATGGGCACAGTGTAGCTCGAACCGTCGGCAGCGCCTGTACCAAAGATATTCAGCAATACACTAAATCCCGTGTTGGCTCCTTGGGTTATTGCCAGATCGAAGGAAAGGGTGTAGTCAGAAAGATTGGGGTCGTTATTGCCGCTGAGGGTATAGACAGGCGAGTTGACCCCCGCATTTTCGGAGACGCCGTTGGTTATATTGCCGCTCAACTGCAATGCCTGGCCAGTGCCGCCCGTTCCGGGAACCACAATTGTTGAAGTAACATTGCCGCCCGAAGCGTAGTTATACGTGCCGCCGAAGACACCCAGCGGACGAGAATCGAAACTGTCCGACAAAACAATGGTTTGCGCAAGGATTGCTAGGCTGAGGCCGCCCATTGCGGCAATCAGGGTAATAGTTCCGAGCGTTTTCTTCATTGTCTTAATGTGGCATCTTTAGCTTGCTCAACATTCTGTTATGGGAGGCGAATCATAAAGAATTGCTGTGTCTTGCTGGAGTCCAAAATGTTGGTGAACCCAAATCCACCACCCGGTCCAAACTGATTCGTCGCGAGAATCATCCAGTTCGCGAGCGGCAGCGCGACGTTGGTCGAGGCCAGCGTGTAAAAATAATTTCCCGGTGCATTGCCATTCGTGCCAGCGACGATGACGTTTCCATTGAGCATCTGGACGTGGATAATGCGCGGCGGCGTGATGAGTGCCAAGTTGGTTGAGCTGATAAAAATGGTGCCGTTCACGGAAAGCCAGTTTGTGTTCCAAGTCAATCCTGTGCCGGGTGTGGCTGGAACTAGGCTGTTGAATGCGCCGGAATAATTCGACGCGCTGAATAATCTGATCGTGTCGCCGTAAGCGAGCGCGGGGCCAAGGTTGCTCAACGTAAGCGTGCCGCCATAACTAAGGTTGTTCGCGGTGAGCAGCGAGGTGAAATTGGCTTTGTTGATTGAGGCGCGCAAATTCCCGGCAAGCGCGATGCCGTTGTTCATGTTCAAAGGAACTGTCAACGCCGTCACATCAAGCGTCGCGTTGTTGCTGACGCCGAGTTGCATGTTGTTAAATGTGGCGGTGCCAAGTGCCGCGAGCGTGCTGTTGCTCACGATCAAATTTCCGGTGGCACTGTTGCTGCCGGCGATTTGCAAAATGCCCCCGCCATTGCACAAAAGATTTCCCTCGCCGGCGATGGGATTGGAAACCGTGAGTGTGAGACCGGAGGCGACGTTTAAGATGCCGCCGTTGGCACCGATGGTAATGCCGCTGTTCGGATTGTTCAGCGCGAGACTCGCCAGCGGCTGGAATATACCGTTGTTTAGCAGGAGTTGCGCGGCATTGAAAGTCGCCGGATTGCCGCCCAGATTGGCTTGCGAACTTACCTGGACGACCGTGTTGTTGATGATGATTTGTGGGCCAGTAAACGTGCTGTTGTTCCCGGTGTAAATGACGGTGCCTTGCGCAGTCGGATGACTGGGCCAATTGGGATCGGCACTGTAATTCGTCAAAGCCCCTTGGCCGCTGATAGTCATGCCACAACTGATCGTGCGATTGTCGGTGCCACTCGAATTCCCCGATCCCGTGTTCATGCCGCCACCATTGGCTGAGCCATTGATGGGAACATACATGTTGCCCAGCAAGGTAAAAGTTCCGCCCACGGCATTGTCCGGTCCCACTCCGTTATTGGTCAAATTATAGACCGTCATCGTTACGGTTCCCACTTTGTCATAGAGCGAGCCGCCGGGGGAAATCGTCAGCGAACTTCCCGCAAAGGTGAAAGAATCTGCCGCAGTCGCACTTCTAAGAACAAACGGGCCGGTGTTGTAAATTCCATTTGGGCCGGGCGGCGCCGTGGCGGCGTTCGACGTGCCGTTGGTCAACCAATTGCCGATAGAACTGAAAGACGAAAAATCGATAGCGTCGCTGGATTTGAGGATGAAACTCGCCGTCGGCGCGACGGTGCTGAATGACCAGACTGCGCCCACGTTGGTATTGGCGCCGGCAATCTCGTCCACGCGCCAAAAATAAGTCAGCCCTGAAAGCAGCGATGGGCTGAAATTATTCGCCATCAACACGCCTTGAAATTCCGGCGCGCTGCTCGTGTCCTTCGCGACGAGGTTAGAATTGATGCCCAGATAAAGCGCGTGCCCGAGCGCGTTGCTGCCCGCCGTCCAGCTAAAAGTAAAGTTCAGCGCGATACCGCTGGCGTTATTCGCGGGAGACGGATTCGACGCCGCGCCAACGGACACGTTGGTTTGATCCAGCACAATCGTCGTCAGCGAAAGCGGCGGCAGCACTTGTCCATTCGTCAGCGAGCCGAGCGATAAAAACGTATTGGTGCCGGCGTAGGTATTCGTTCCAGCCGTCTGATAGACACTAGATTTGCCAACGCTGAATGTGCCGAAATTGAAAGTCATCGCAGACGGTGCGGTGGCATTCGTGTTGATCATCACGACGACCAACCGCAGACCGTTCGGCGCAAGATACGCCGAACCCCGGACATTGCTGTCGTTGTCGGTCTCGCTCACGCGCCGGTAGCCGGGCTGGATGAAGTAGGAGAAATGTTTCATGGCCCAATACGCAGGCGTCAGCCACCAGCCGTGCGATTGCGTGGTGACGCCGGCCGGCGCGTTGGTCCAACTGCTCAAGTTGTAGGGATTCTCAATTTGCACCAGCGCGTCGCCGGGAAATGGCCAGACCAAACTCCAGTAATTAAAGCCTGAGTCCTGCTCGATGGTCAGGCAGTCGTGGATCAAGCAGGCGGTGTTAATCATGTCGGGATACCCGAATTCGGTCATGAAGTGAGGCTTGCTGGGAAAGATATTGGTCAAGGCGGTCAAATTGGCGATGTATCCGTCCGGCGTGCCGTCGGTGCTGCCGCCATACAAATGGTGCGTGACGCCATAAAAACTGTTGGAACTCATCGTCGCCGCGAAATTTTGCACGTCGTTGTAGCCGATGCCGACACATTCCGGCGCAAGTATTTTTGGCGGCGACGGCAGATTGGTCAGTAGCTGATAAGTGGCATTGAGCGCTGAGGAATAACTCGCATAGTTTGTTCCATTCACCGTTTGTTCGCTGGGGTAAAAGACACAGGAATCATAACTCGCCGCCCAATCCGGTTCATTTTGGATGCTCATCCAAGTCAAGGCAATTCCATTGGACTGATACGCGTTGATGGAATCATACCAGTATTGCGCAAAATTGGTGTAGGCGAAACTGCCGTTGGTGTAAAGCAGCGTTCCGCCATTGCCGATCTGTCCATTGCTTTTCAGGAATGCCGGCGGCGCCCACGAACTCATGAATACCGGAACCGGATGCCCCAGGACGCGATTGGCGTTGGTAACAATCGCCGTGTCGGCCGAATCAAAACCCGCCAATGGCGTTTGGTAGCGATACCAATCACCCAACCGCAGCATCGAAAGATTTAGGCCAGCGAATGCATTGGTGTATATCTCCAGCTGGTAAGGATGCGCCGGGATCCAGCCTTCATAAAACGCAGTCGCGCCGCCGAGACCTTCAATGGTCTGATACGTCTTGGTGGCATCAATCGTGGCGGTCGCAGCTTGGGCTGGCTGCCAGGCCCCGACCGAAAGCACCAATAAAAACAGGACTGGTTTAAACATAGATCGGTGTTCTGTAAATTATCATTCCGTTCCATTTGCATTCAATGCGGATTGTATGGATTTCTCTCCGATCTTCAAACCATCAGCGATACAAAACCCAATCCTTTCCATCAGTAACAACGCCAATGCCGAAAACTCGAATAGGCCGGGACACACTCCGCACACGCACTTCATTTTTCGGCTTCGGCATGCTTTTATCCACTTTCATTCGATCTTGTTACGGAGCCAGACGATAGAACACAGCGTTCGATTTCAACATTTGGGTTGAGTAACTGTTGCTGGCGTCGGTTCCCGAAATGGTGGCCCAATTGGTGCTCAGACCGATCGTCAGCGGATTAGTTTGGAGTTGCAAATGCAGACCCATGTAAGTGGACGGCCACGACAGATTCAAGTTCCCGCCCGAAAGCATCGCGGTGAGATTTGCCGGCGGCGCGATGGAGGACACCGTGACCGATCCGTCAACCGCCAGATTGTTGTTCACGGTGAAACCCGGCGAAACAATCGTCAAGGTGGAACTGCCGACTGTCTGATTAAAGATGGAAAATTTGTCCCCGACCGCGAGGTTCGGACCACAATTAAGGAGTTTCAAAGTCCCGCCGGAATTGTTGATCGTGCCGCCGACCGAGACAAAGCTGTTCGACGGCGACAACGATTTGTTCAGCGTGGCCAAAATAGTTCCGGATGAAATGGTCATGCTGCCCGCCACGGTCAGCGTGCCAACCGAGCCGGTAGATGCCGGCGCGAGAATGCCGCCGCTCACTTTCAAATCGCCGCCGAGCGAGTTGACAACCAGTGTGCCGTTGTTGACCGTGGTAGTGCCGGTATAAGTGTTGGTGCCGTTAAGCGTGAGTGTGCCGACACCGAGTTTGGTCAGCGTGCCGCCGCTGCTGGTCAGCGCATTCGTGAACGTCACGTTCAAGCCCGACGTGTCAATGCTGATCGCCTGACCGGGCGCGTTGGTAAATCGCGGCGAATAATCGCAAGTATTGTTCACACTGAATCCCAGCGTGCCGCCGGTGAAGGAAATCCAGCCGCCGTTTCCGAGCGGGCCATTGACGCCGAGATTCTCGGCACGGTTGGCTATTAATTCGCCGCCACTTAAAGTGATGTTGCCGGTGAAATCGTTCTGGCCCGAAAGTGTGAGCGTGCCGTTGTTAACCTTCAAGTTACCGGTGCCGTGGATTGGGTTGGAAATAGTTTGCGTGCCGCCAACAGCGTCGAACACGAGTAGACAGCCAATGTGGTTGATGGTGGTCGTGGCCGGGAACAGGCCACCGCTGTTGAGCACGAGCGTGCCGCCCAAGATGGTCAGCGGGGTTGCAATCGCGGTGACGCTGCCCCAGTAGAGATTGTGTCCGGCCGTCCAATACATCGTGCCCGAACCGGCTTTAGCTATCAAAGTGGCGGCGCCACCGATGCTGCCGAGGTCGTTGGTGATATACCAGTCACCTGTGCCGCCGAACACGAAGGTGTGGGCACCGCCCGCTCCCAGCCGCCACCGCAGATCGGGAAGAATGTAGGCCGGGTTAGCCGAATTATTTGTGAGACCATGACTCTCCGGGTTCGAGGTTCCCCAAATCGTGTCCAAGGCATTGGTCGTGCTGCCTTTTCCAAAATAAAAAGATCCGGCACCAGCATCAATGGTTAGGCTGTTAAACCGGATGCCCGATGAAGCTGAATTCTGCACTGTCGTGTGAAACGTCACGGAGTTGGTTTGATTCGCGGTCAAGTGAAGATACAGACCCGGAGTCGTCCCGCCCACGGAACTGCCCGTCTGCGCGCCGGTGTTCGAAGTGGCAGAAACCGGGCCTGCCGTTTGACCGTCGAACGTCATGATGTCCCCGTAGTCAGAAGACGTATTATTTCGAGCCGGAACGGGAACGCCTGTGGGCATCCAATTGGCGGCGGTGGCGAGGTCTATGTTGGCGCCTGGGGCGATCCAAATAAAATTCGTTTGGAGTGCATTGCCCGTTCCCTGGCCAAAGACAGCGGTCGTTGCGAACGCGCTGCACAGAACGATGAAGAGCTTGACGATTGTGAGTTCTGTTTTCACAACTCCTGGTCGGCCTCGCCGCTGATGATTAAATCATGCGCTTAATTTCCTTCCAATGTTGTTTTGATGGACAAAGCTCCGACCTTCAAACCGTCCGCCGTCGCGATGAGTTTGATTTTGCCGGGCTGTCCAGGTTGTCCTCGGACAATCACCAGACAAAGTCCGTTGAACGCCTTTCGGTCGTGCGATTGAAACGACTCAAAGGCCGTCGGATCACCGTTGTCCGTGGCGACGATTACGCCCGGGCCTTCGATATCAAAGTGAATGCGATTGTCCGCGCGCGGCGCCGTCAAACCATTCGAGTCTGTCACCGTCACCGTCACGAAAGACAAATCCTTGCGATCCGCACAAATCCGGTTGCGATCTGGCTCCAGCTTGAGTTTGGCAGGGGCGCCCGCAGTTTTCACTTCATCCGTCGCCCACCGGTTTCCATTTTTGTAAGCGACTACTTTGAGTATGCCGGGTTGATACATCACGTCGTCCCAACGCAGACGGTATTCATAAGGTTCGCGTTTTTTCCGGCCGAGCGATTTACCATTGAGGAACAGCTCGCCTTCATCGCCGGAAGTGAAAACGTGAACGGGAGTAACTTGTCCGACGCGTTCGGGCCAGGTCCATTGCGGCAATATGTGCGCCATTGGAAAGTCGGGACGCCAGTGTGCTTGATAGAGATAAAACCGGTCTTTCTTGAAGCCAGCCAGGTCAATAATGCCGGAGTAAGAACTGCGCGACGAATCAAACGGCGTCGGCTCGCCGAGATAATCCCAGCCGGTCCAGACAAATTCGCCGCCGACATAAGGATTTTTTTCCTGCGAAGCAAATACGCGGTCCGCCGACGAACCGAACGCCGCCGCATACAATTCATACGCACTCACTTGATGCCTCGCTGAATCCTGCCCCGAGTTCGCACCGACGGCGGCACTGTTGTTTGTCGTGACGGGAAAAACATATTCGCCACGCGAACTCAAAGCCGAAGCGGTTTCGCTGCCGAAAATCAAACGGGTCGGAAACTGCGCGTGAAAATCAGGATACTTGCCCGGAATTTTGCGGATGCCTGCGCCTTGATAATTCAGGCCAATGAGATCCACCGTCGCCGTGAACGGATTTGTAGGTTGTGCCCAGTTCATCGCGGTGGTCGTCGGTCGCGTCGGGTCTTCCTCGCGCACGATGCCGGCCAAATCCTTCGCCACCGCCGCGCCGGCCGCGAAGGTAAACTGCTCGCCAACCTCGTTGCCGATGCTCCACATGATGATTGACGGATGATTCCGGTCGCGCCGCAGATGCGCGCGCAAATCCGGCTCGTGCCAGTCGGGAAAAATCAGGTGAAAATCCAGCGGTGTTTTCTGGCGCATCCAAACATCGAACGATTCATCCATCACGAGAAAGCCCATCTTGTCCGCCAGTTCCAAAAATTCCGGCGCAGGCGGATTGTGCGAGGTGCGCAGCGCGTTGCAGCCCATCG
>Ga0182030_10022459_pt1 | contig 11738 bp, 13 predicted proteins | sample 812S3MmetaG_FD_121299 | JGI IMG/M metagenome (GOLD analysis project Ga0182030, IMG submission 121299) | Permafrost microbial communities from Stordalen Mire, Sweden - 812S3M metaG (Illumina Assembly) | ecosystem: Environmental > Terrestrial > Soil > Wetlands > Permafrost | place: Sweden... | reverse complement strand
AAGTAGATGAGGGAAATGAAAAGGAGATAAAGAAAGAGGAGAATGACGAGCACGATGCCGAGGAGATTAACGAGAAAGAACAAAACTTTCGCCGCTATATTAAAGCGAAGGCTATGCAACACAATGTTCCCATTCAAATTGTGCGCGATAGAATCGCCAAGCCTACCGGTGATATGCAAGATGAGGCTACTATTGCCTGGAATTTCTTTACTGCTTTGTATTATAAGGCCGGCGGAACTCCTTGGGCACTTATACGCAGAGATGTAGCCGAACATACTTGTTATGCCGGCATCAGTTTTTTTAAGAGTAGAGATAGACAAACAACGCAGACCAGCATAGCACAAATTTTCAACGAGCTTGGCAAGGGAATAATACTTAGAGGGGAAGAAGTGCAGTTAAAGAAGAATGACCGCACCCCACATTTAAGCGACAAACAAGCTTTTGACCTGTTGGATTTATCTTTAAAAGAATATTATGAGGCTGTAAAGATTTATCCCAAAAGGCTGGTCCTACACAAAACCTCTAACTTCAATCAAGATGAAATATACGGATTCAGGCAAGCCGCAAAAAAGAATAATGTTCACCAGGTTGATTTGGTTTCTATACAACATTCTGACAAACGGCTTTACCGGCTGGGAAATTATCCGCCAATGAGAGGAACACACATGTCTTTAACTGATAAGTTGCATGTGCTGTATACCAGGGGGTCGGTTCCATATTATGAAACATATCCGGGCAAGTATATCCCGAGCCCGGTTGAAATAAAGCTTGCCGACTACGACGAATCACCTAATGTTATTTGTGATGAGATTCTTGCTTTAACAAAGATGAACTGGAACAATACACAGTTTGACCGTAAGTATCCTATTACCATCGAGTGTGCACGTAACGTTGGGGAAATATTAAAGTATGTTGAAGAAGGGGATGTGATGCAACTGAAATACGGATTTTATATGTGATGGCTATAAGATAAACAGTGTTACAACATAGGCAAAAGCATAGAAAAGGAAACCATTATGAATAATGACGTAATCGCACCGGAACCGAAGATGACAAAAGTTGAGAAGTGGAATTTGCGACTCGGTATATTTAGTTTATTGGTTGCGACTGGAGCATTAATCGTAGCAATTTGGAGTATAAAAAGTAGCGAGCATGTTGCGGAAAAGTCTGGAGCTTTTGACAAAGGAAATTTGCAACTATCTTTTGCCGGCTACCTTATAAATTCGGATAATGAATTCGATGTATACTATGGAGTAAATTTTGCAGACTCCTCGTTACACTTTGGTAACCTACCAATTGGTATTCACAACTTAGGAAAAAAGACTTTAGATAACGTGAATATGATTATTAAATATCCGCACATGGCGCATATTGCTCTCAATAATAAGGATATAAAAATGGATACAATTATCACTAATCCAATAGAAAGACAATTTTATACCGTTGAGCCTTTTGATGTGGTTGCTTACAAATGTGGTTCGATAAATCCAAAGTTTTCTTTACCAACGTATGATGCTATTTGTTTTAATGGGGAAACGAGCTACAACAAAAAAATTGATGTTAAGACGAAAGATAACATGCGCGTTACTGTTCCTGTTGCCTTTCAGTATGGATATTCAGTATCAGTAAATTTGACAGCTAAGGATGCCTCGACTGAAAACTATTCGTTTGTCTTAAGATATTTTAATGAAAGCAATATAGATTCACTAATCAATAAGGCAATCAATGAAAAAGTAAATTCTGAAAATAAGGATAAAGTGAATAAGAGTTTCTTTGTAATTATCCCAGCCAATGATAAACAGTTTGGTAAAGGTAAGGACAAAGTTACTCAGACAACGTTTTCACCAGACAATGCTGTTTTATGTGAGTTTGATACAAAAATGGAAAGAGTCCTTATTATTAATTCAGATGGAAGTCCTCTAAAACAAATCGTTGTGAAGTAGTCAAATTGTGTTATCAGCAATCGCCTTTTTGACTTTTATTACAGTGTTTCTGGCCACACTGTGCAACTTCTGACACTCGGTCAGCGACAGACCCCGTTTAACATCGGCTGCGAGCTTCGCGTATTTCTTCAACAGAGCCTTATCACCCTCCTTGCCTTCGGGCCGGCCAAGCTTCTTACCTTTTAGTTTCGCCGTCGCCAACCCACTACGCACCCGCTCACTCAACAGCCGCCGCTCTTCCTGGCTGAGCTCGGCGTATATGCTTAGTATTATGTTGGTGACAAAAGTCTCCTGGCCTTTTTCGTCCAGCGATTCCATACCACCGAGGTTCTGGAACACCACCGGTATCTTCTTTTCATGGAGCTTGTAAACAGTTTCGCGTAAGTCACGGGCATTACGGCCCAGGCGCGATACCTCGCTTACCACCACCTTATCGAACATCTTTTTATCGGCAGTGCTAAACAATTCTTTGAGGTCGTCGCGGTCTTTGTGCGTTTTGGCCCCGCTAACCTTCGCGGCGATTATCTTCACCACTGCGTAATTCTTCTGACGGCAGAAAACTTCGAGGTCATTTATCTGTCGCTGGTAGTCCTGTTGGTCGCGGCTGACCCGCACGAAAAGGCACGCTCTTGGCTGTTGCTGGTTCATATCAAACAAGTGTTTATTGTAAACCGAGTATAGCAGATTTCCGACTGGCGTGACCCATAGTGGCCAGCAGTTGCAAAAACGAGCAACGTTTATTTTGAACCGGCTGGCGCAGTGAGACAAAAAAATTGGCGCAGGTAGCCGATTCTTGGGAAAAATCTTGAGCCACCTTGCGCCAAACTAAAACCTGTATATGTTTTATATACCGGCCGGAGCGATTTGTTTCGCTCCTACAACTTCACGATGAGATAGCTCCCATTGGCCTGCTTGACCACCCTGACGACTTTAACGCCGCCCCTGTTGAATTTACCTGAGAAATACCCCGGTATCGAGGTCTTACGGGGCCATTCATCAGGCTCGATTGTGAAAGCCTGACCCGGTTCCATTTGGTCAACCTCTTCTTTAAAGAGAACTGGGCCGCGATTTCTGCCGCCGGCCAACTTCAGTAGCTTCGCTACTTCTTCCTTGCTTAGGATTTTCATGTTGTTTTGTTTTAGTTATCAATAATATCCCGCAGGCACTCCTGTGTTGCGGGTTACCTGAACAAAGCAGATGCGGGCGACACGGGGAAATCTTTTAGCAAATGATTTCCGGTGCTGGCCGGGAGGGGAGCCACCTTCTTAAAGCTTAATGATGTAGTAACTGTCGCCGTATTTCAAGCAGCTTACTGTCTTCTTCTTTCTGTTATACTTGCCGAGAAAGTAGAGTGGGATGGGGGTATCGAAGCGCTGTTTGAACTCTTGCGGGGATATTCGCAGCGCGCAACCAGGCTCTAACAGGCTGATAACACGAGTGAACTCGCCCTCCTTCTTCGCCTGAACAATCTGCCTCACCTGTTCTTTTGATACAATGTCCATGATGCAGTTTTTATCTATATATGTATCTGACGGCTATCTGAATATCGTTTGATACTGATTTGATTCTACGTTGAAACCCGATAACAATAGATAACCCGATGTTGGGCGCAGGCCTTGGTGTGCAAGAATCCGTGTAATTTTCACCAACACGGCCAATATGCGTTGTTGTCTGGTTACCGGTGTTCTCTCTCGGGACACTTAATATGGGGCCAGGGATGGTCAAACCGGCCCTGGCCCCAGGCGGTTATTTTCTGCGGGTCTCCGCAAGGCTCGAAGAAGTTCTGCCAGTTTCGTTGTATATCTTTAATGAAGGCATCGAACATCAGCGACTTCTTGAAGGCATGCCTCTTCTTATTATCTTCCCGCAGAAGCACCTCCTCGTATTGGTCGTCGCTATAGCCGCTTTTGGGCGGCTCGGCCAACAAGAAATACATCCACAGCCGTATCGCGTCATGTTCTCTTTGGATTCTCATGTTACCGAAGTTAGCGGTAACCGATGCGAGGGAAAAACGGCAGACAATCCCAGGGCCTGTGTGTGATTCTGAAAAAGCCAACCTCTCCCGAATAGAATCAGGCAAAACAAATTCAACAATAATCACCCTAAAGAAAATTGCCGATTGCATATTTTTCTTCGGGGAATAATGAGGAGATGCATAGCAGGTTTTGAATATCAAAGATATAAAATGGGAGAGGTCAGAATTAAAGAAAATGTGCGCTTTGAAGGGACTTTCGGTAAGCAATTTACGTTTTATAAATTGCACTAAACATTGGAAATATGCGCCGTCTTACGCTTAAACTCGCATTGTAGTTTGAGAGTAATATGGTAGTGAGTGTAAACCGAGCGTCTGCAAAGAACAAATTTTTGAAACTGAATACCGACAGCCGGTCAATGACTAGGTTCAAGACGGGCCAGGTCTCGAACCTATCAGGAATTTCATTTAAACTCTAGAATCTTACATGCTAACAAAATGAACATAGTCAGTTGCTATGTTATTTTATTCAATATGATGCTATTCCGTGATTCCACCATAAAATGAATAAGTAGCAAAGCATATAATTTGTAACTCATAATCTGGTTTGATATCCTTTAGCTTCATGCTTTTATTAATCCTCAAAATAAAAGACATGTGCACCCTTCAGATTGCAACAAAAGAATTCATTAGTCATTGCAAATTCGAGAAAAATTTAAGTCCCAAGACCATTAAGGCTTATGAAATAGACCTCAAACAGTTATTACAATTTCTGCTTGCAAAAAAACATTCCGTCCAAATATTAGATATTTCAAAACTTCAATTGCGCGAATACCTAGAAAATATATCGCCATTAAAGCCGAAATCTATAAAGCGTAAGATTGCGACCATTAAAGCAATGTTCAATTTTTTAGAATTTGAAGACCGCATCCTAGTTAATCCCCTGCGAAAAATGAGAATCAAAATAAAGGAGGCAAGGGAACTGCCCAAAGTTCTTGACCTCCACGAAATAAAAGGGATTTTTAAATCTGCTTATGATCAAAAGAAAGGCATTAATAATAAGAAAGCATATGCTTATTTAGAGGCAATACGAAATATAGTTGTCATTGAACTTTTATTTGTAACCGGTGCCCGCGTTTCGGAAATAGCTAATCTTAGAACAACTCAGATTGATTTGGTTTCGGGAGCCGTTGTAATTAAAGGAAAAGGCAATAAAGAAAGACTAATACAAATATGTAATGGGGAAACATTACGAGTTTTAAAATCATATAATAATTTATTCGCAAAACAAATCAAGAAATCGGGGGGCTATTTTCTAACTAACCGATTAGGCAATAAGTTGTCAGATCAATCTATACGGAATATCGTTAGAAAACTTAAAAACCAAGCTGGAGTTGCACGAAACATAACTCCCCACACTTTCAGGCATACATTTGCTACGTTAATGCTTGAAAAAGATGTTGACATTAAATATATCCAATTGCTCCTTGGTCATAGTTCCATAATGACGACCCAGATTTATACGCACGTTAATAAAGCCAAACAACGTGAAATTCTAAGTGCAAAACATCCTAGGAAAGATTTTTCCATGCGCTATGCATAGATGACGGATAACTTAATATTGTGCCTCTCCAGTAGAATGTAAAAGAGGAGCTTAATCGTGCAGACGATTTAATCCATTAATCCAAGAATCGAACTCATCTAGTTACAAATTCATTTCAATATATGTATAAAGGTCGTCTAATGTTCTCATATGTAATATTCCATCCGTATCTGATTTTTCTTGCATTGCCACGTCTTTTAGGTAGATTGCTTGTAACCCGAGATTCCTGCTACCAATAATATCCGCATTCCAGGTATCTCCAATAAACATAACTTCTTGAACGCTTAATCCAATTTTTGCAAGAATATCATTGAAAATAAGTGGATGCGGTTTCCTTGCCCCCACTTCACATGATACTGAAATGTTTTTAATGCATGAAAGACCTGTTTGAACTAAGTATTCCTCTAAAGGATAGTCCCAATTAGAGCAAACTCCAATAATCAATCCTTTCTTAATACTTAAATCGATGACTTCATAAGCATATCGTTTTGCCTTAAATGTCCAGCTTCTATCATTTAAAAGCAGATCCTTGGCTACAGTATCAATTGACTGATTTGGTACCCCACTCAACCTTGCTAATTCTTTATAGTTATTTAAAAGCCATTCGTGATAATTTGGATTGTCTCTGAGGGAAGGTGTTATTTGTCCATCAAACGCGTCCGATTCCCATTGTAGTTGAATCTGCTTTGAGCTTTTATACCCCCTTAAAGTCAAGTAATCGCAAGGACTGGGATTCATTACATCACCTTCGATCAAAGTGCCGTAAAAGTCAAAAATGAGTCCTCGTATCATATTAAAAGCATACCCCTATAAATGAATACAGGATAACTAAGAGTTATCCTGAGCTTATGCCGACATATTTTCCTTTTAATAAAATAAATACCGAAAGATTATCATGTTGCTTTACGTGGGATGACAATAGTTTCGGGCACTCCGAAATACATTTGATATTCAAAGATTTTGGCCTTAACACCACATTTTATATTGTTCCAGGAGAACCGGAATTTGCATTAAAATACGCCGAGCAGTATTCAAGGCTTTCTTTGGCGGGGCATGAAATTGGAAGCCACACGTATACTCATCCGCACATGACAACGCTAACTGTGGGCGAAGCTCAATCTGAGTTTATAAAGGCGATTACCGCGATCACTGCTTTGACTAGTATTTATCCATCAACGTTTGCCTTCCCCCACCATGATAATAATAATTTGCTCGTGCAGTTAGTTAAGGACGTACATTTTGAAACTCGCAATACTTTGAAAAATGCATCAAGATTAAGTTTGAAGACAAATACTTCAATAATTAATGTTAGGGAGCAACTAAAAACGGCAATCGCACGACATTCAAACGTAACATTCTCGGGGCACTCAGTCATCTCACCTCCGGATTCATTTTATGAACCGAATTATGAACCAGTTAACCGTCAGTTGGTCATTGATATATTACGAACATTATCTGATAAGTCAATGCCTTTTGAGGTACTGACTTTCGAGCAATCTGCCATGAAAGAATATATCAAGGCCCATACTGTTTACGATAAAGGCGGCTGCTTTTTGGAAAACAATCAAATGTCCTTCCTGGCAAGCTTCGGAATCGATTCTATAAGGCTCGAATCAATTATATGATGAGTAACCATAGTTCTCCCTTTGTAAGTATCATAGTTCCGGTATACAATACCGAGAAATTTTTGCTCCGCTGCATTTCATCGTTGCTAAGTCAAACAGAAAAAAATTTGGAATTAATATTTGTCGATGATATGTCTACCGATCAGTCAGGGGAAGTTATTCTAACAAGTCAAAAAGAATATGACTGCATTAAATATGTAAAGCTTGAAAACAAAAGGTATCCCGGCGGAGCTAGAAACGTCGGCATTCAGAATGCCCAAGGTAAATATATAGGGTTTGTGGATAGTGATGATTGGATCGATACCAATATGATAAGGAAGCTAACATCTGCTTTAGATGAGAATAATGCAGATATCGCCATATGTGGCGTGATGACCGAATTTGACAGTACCTTTGATCAAACTAAAAGGTATCTGTATGAAATTGAAAATGTCATCACAGGAGATTTGGCCCTATCTATAATGTGTAGAGAATATTTGTCAGATATTTCTATAAGTCCGATTGTTTGTAATAAGCTTTATCGTGCCGATTTTCTCGAAAAAAATTCAATTCAGTTTATCGAAAATAATTATAACGAAGATGATGTTTTCAATTACGTTTCATTTTTACATGCCAAGAAAGTTGTAATTGTTCCTGAAACATTTTACCATTATTATCAAAGAAGTGATTCTATTACGCATACGTTTTCGAAAAAGCACTTAGATGATTTTATTTTTGCATTTAAATATATTGAACGCTACCTTCACACAATCAATAGATATGAGGATTACAATAGAGGCTTTCATGCATTTTTCGAAAAATGCCTCCACTTTATATTAACGATTCTAGTTAACACTGAAAAAGACAGTTCCATTCAGAACGAATATCTGAAATACTTCTTTAATAATAATGACGCGGTTCCATTGATAGCCAGCTACTGTAAATTTGTAGGAATTGGCAGAATTAGAAAATTCCTCAGCCCATCATAGTATAAAATAATCCTTAATATAGTCCCCATATTCTTTTTGAAAATTATCTAAGAATTCCGTTCCATTATTTTTATCTAGACGACTAAAAGCAATATGGCAATGTTTAAGCACAAAGAATTGTTTGGAGCTAATTATCTCATCTTTCTTAAGTACAAGCCATTTGTTAATTGCAACTGCACCTCCAGGTACCTCCAGCTTTCCAATAGCCGAAATAAAACTCACTGCGGTAAAAAAATTGCTTTCTATCTGCAATTGGGCTAATAAGGTTTTACCCGCGCCCGAGAGTTGTTTTTCGCCTATGATATCTGCCAAATGTTCTCTGATGTAACAAGTGTCATCATACAAAGCATCTATAATAATATCGTTAATAGACGGATCAATAGTAAGCATCAAAAAACGTTCAATTTTATAGCGATTGAGATCAATGGTAGCGGACTTTGTTCTTGAGAAATATCCAATTATCCAATCCATGGCTACGTTGAGCTTGGTCCCATTTGTGGCAAGAAGAATGGCCAAATCACTTTGAAGGGATAAGCTTTCCATTTCATTAATATTGAGAGTTAATAACAGGTTTCCAGTCAGGATATCTGAAATAACCTGATCTGCGAATCTGTATCTTGAACAACTCAATAAGCACTCAAATAAAAACTTAAATATACCCGGCAAATAGTTATAATTATTGTTTTTACTTGTAAAATCGACTATATTCAGAATTTTTTGTAAAAATTGTTGAATTTGCTCATCACGTAGATCAGGAAAATCTTCCATTAAAATTTCAGTAGCTAGTTGTACTTTATCTCCGAGATGCATGCGTAAGTAATCAGCGAATTCCTCCTTGTTGTCATTTATTAGCCTAATAATGTTTCGGTGTTGTAGCGATTCATAAAAACTCAATAGATATTTGTTTGCATCCAAAAGCTTGGTAACTTGTGAAGTAAGGTACTTCATATTTCCAGAATCGTAGACAATCCTATTTATGTGACTTATATCAAAGGGGATGTCGTTAATATCTTGGGTAATGAGCACTATATTTTGAGTGTCCTTAAAAGTATGAGTGATGCCTAGTTCGTAAAAGACATTCGCGTTTTGTGCGCTCAAATCTGCTATGATGTATTGGGATTTAAGAATTTCATTCATGATTTTATTCATAATTGGCTTACTTCCCAATATTTCATCTGACCTGTTGCATATATATCCTTCTTTGGTTAGGGCGCGTTTAATATGGCCGTAAGTACTATCGAATTCATCGTTAAAAGGCATTAAAACAAATACCCGATTCTTTTCTATTGGTATCTTAGCATTTTTAAACTGTTTGGGATAAATACTGTAACTATCCATAACTCTTAGTTATCAATTATTGAACAAGTTTGACAAAGCTATGAAAATTTAAAATATCACTGACCTCTTTTCTGTTTATGGGTCATAATAAATTAACTAATGAATGATATAGAATCGGTATATGAAACTGGTACATCTTTCTCAGGCAGATTGACTTTAAATACGCGTCAAATAGCTATTTCTAATACATTTCAAATTATCTCTTCTTCAATAGCCTCTCTTTTTATAAGTGCGTTCATATGGAAAAGTAGCTATTCGCTCGTATACGTTTGTGTTTACAATCTTGGTAGTTATCTTATGCATCCTTGCGCCTTTTACCTGAATAGGCAGATTCTTAGCCGTATTGGTCTGAAAAAGTCTTATGTAATTGGTGCCTTAATAGCAAGTCTTACAATTATAAACGTAGCTTTTTGGCCATTTTATAATGCTCCTATACTGTTCTTTTGTGGTTGCTGTTACGGAATTGGCAGCGGGCTCTACTGGTCAAACAGAAACGTTCTTGAATATATAGAGACGAAAAATTCAAATCGCCAGTATTTTTATAGCCTTATTTACGCTATCGGTTGGATAGCCGATATCATTGTGCCATTCGTGTGCGGATGGTTCGTTTCAGCCTTTTCCACTGACGTATCAAAAGCCCATATTGCCTATTTTATTCTTTTTGGTATATCGTTTTTACTTATGGTTACATGCGCTTATTGGATTTATAGAACAAAATTTAAAACTATTTGGCTAAGTAAAAATTTGGTCTCTTTTAAGTTTAAACTGAATAACCGCCGTTTAATCTCGATATCCATTGGTATCTGTGAGGGAATAGGATTTCTGGGTCCTCTGCTTACGCTCTATTATTTCAAAAGTGAGATAGCTATGGGATCCCTTGTCTCATTGTCAGCCTTGGCTACGGCTTTATCAATGTATGTCTATGGTATCTATAATGTCAACCAAAATAATTATAAGGGACTACTTATCAGCTCTGCTTTATTTACAATTACCGCCCTGCTTTTGGCTATTCGTCACACAGTTGCTCCGGTAATTTTATTTGTCATTTTTTCGGACATTTTTGTAAGCTTTTTCGGCCTAATTGCCCAGCCTATATTGTTTCATCTTATTGAAAATGAAGACCTGATAAACGATTTCAAGCACACTTACTCTTATATAATTGATAACGAATTATATCTGAATGTAGGACGAATAATGAGTATTATGTTCCTTTTAATCATCACTGTTATCTTCTCGGATAAATCGGCGTTGCTTTATTGTCCATTGTTTATTGGAATAGCTCAATTTGCTATTGCATTTAGAGTTAAAGCTATTCAAGGTAGTATTTTTATTAATCCGATTACATAAAAATAAACGGAGGCTCATTATTCCTATAACTTACAAAACATCAATCCTTGCTTATGAAAAATGGATTTATTTATCCCCTTATTAAGATACTTGTTGATGGTTTAAATAAATTAAACCTAGTTGAGTATTTCAAAGGATGTTTGCAGGTATTCAACCGCGTTAAAACGGATGAGAGTATACAGAGCTATAACAACTTCGCTATTGACATTTTTCGTATAGTAAAATGGCTTTTTCTCGCATTAGCAATATTTTGCGGTGCATCAAATTGCTGGGTCCAGGCGGTTATATGGTACCTTCTTCTCACAAATATTTACACTTACTTCTATTATCATTTATGGCGTGACGAAGCCTTAGAGCCAGGCCAAGTAGGACAAAATAATCATCACCGAGTTCGAAAGCGTTTTGTCAATCTTTTTATTGCTGTATTCTATTCCGATTTGTGTTTCGCATATCTTTATGAAATTCCGTATGTTGCCAATTTCACATGGGGGAAGAGTGCTAGCTTGCTTCATGCTTTTTGGTTTAGCGTTTCTAATTCTATTGCTGCGAATTATAATGTGGTTGTGCCCATAACCGACCTTGGTAATAGTGTAGCGATGATTCAACTGCTAATCACTTTTGCTTTCATAACAATTATTTTAAGCCGGATTAATTCGCAAACAACATCATAATAAAGTATGCCCGGACTGGATAGAGTTGCGTTGCAACTTCAGCGTAGCTTCCAATCAATCGACAAAATCATTTCTAAAGGGTTTCGGAGCAGCAGCTTCCCGAATCTAAATCTTGAGGCTACGCACCAGTATTAGCTCTACCAATTTACATTCTCATTGACGCTCGATTTACGCACAACATAATTTGCTACTCGTCAATTTGATGTCTCGGCTAACGGAATAGTAGAGGCTCCGAAATCTAAAAAACTAAAAACGGCAAAGAAATAATCTT
>Ga0182030_10022457_pt1 | contig 11739 bp, 10 predicted proteins | sample 812S3MmetaG_FD_121299 | JGI IMG/M metagenome (GOLD analysis project Ga0182030, IMG submission 121299) | Permafrost microbial communities from Stordalen Mire, Sweden - 812S3M metaG (Illumina Assembly) | ecosystem: Environmental > Terrestrial > Soil > Wetlands > Permafrost | place: Sweden... | reverse complement strand
GACGGCTCCAGGGTTTGCAGAAAATTAAGCGCTGCCAGCGCACACTGAAAGACAGGAGAGAGCGGGTAGAAGCTCCTTTTCGGTCGGAAAATCCGCCCCAAAAGGCATAGACCCCACCCCCCCTCCCCAAAATCGCCCCCTTTGGAGGTGCTCTGGGAGCCGGATCGCCTCTGTAAAGCATGTATTATCAACGCTTTATCTGGCGGGCATGGAGAGGACCTTGTTATCTCTATGGTAAACAGAAACCCTGAAAAAACACGGCTTCTTGGCCCAGAATCCGCCCTTCTTGGCAACTTTTTGCCAAAAAGCGGCCTCGAACAGCGCCCTTTTAGGCCGATGGTCGCACCCTGGGCCATCGACCAATACGTAGGCAAGGGCGCGTGAATCGGGCCAGGCTCTCAAAAAAGGTGAATGTCTGTTCCGGAAGTGCTTTAGGGAAGCTCTGCACAAGCCTGCTTTGTAACAGGGCACGACTTCAGTCGTGCCGCAAGCCGAATAGAATCAGTCGGGCTTTAGCCCCTGCAAAACTGGACCTATCGCGGTTGAACTTGTGCAGAGGTTACTTAGTGGTTCACATATTGCGTCTTGCTGTCGGTCTTGAGCGTGAAGGCATCGGCCGGGAGTGGCTGGTTGACCTTGATATTGAAGTACAACGAAACCCGGTATTCGCTCGATCCCTCGTCGAAAACCTGCTTCAGGCTCACGCCCCGCTCCGCATCCACCCAGATGGTCACCTTGGGAATGTTCTTCCGCACCGTCGGGTCCTTGGCGATCAGTTCCAGCTTGTCCGTCTTCACCCCGTCCAGCGGCTCCGTACCAAGGTACTTGATCTCCCACTTCTGTTCCAGATCCTTGCCGCTGGCGCCAAAGCCCAGCATCAGGTAGCTCTCGAACTTGCTCGCCTTGGTCAGCGTGGTCACCTGGTTGACCAGCTTTTCATACAGCTTGAAGACCCCGCCCGAGTACACATAGATCTTGGGCGTCGGCTTGGAGTTCTCTTCCCGGATGTGCGCCGACATCTGGAAGGAATTGCCCTTCCGCTCGTAATAAACCGTGCCCTTTTGCACGTCCTTGTCCGGTACCGGGTCGGTCTGCACGGAGTCGAACTCAAAATCCGCCGAGGTGGAGCGGAAGCTGGCCGCGGTCGCGTCCAGCCGGCGCAGCACCCGGTCCTTTTCTTTTTCCTCGCCCGTCGCGGCAGCGGCCACCGCGGCCCGCACCGTCAAAAGTGCGAGTGCAATGGACGCGGCAAAAACAAGTCTTCTTCCCATTTGCATAGGTTCCCTTTGTCTTTCTTGGACGCGCCTGTGCGCGGGCTGGTGCACTGAAAACCAGTGTCGTGCGGTGAAACCAGTGCGGAGCGGCAAAAACCGCTCTAGCGGTGAGCCCAGACTCTCCACGACACATTGCCCTGGGCGTCTTTCTCCGTATCCCAGCGCACCACAAAAACGGCGTCGCCGGTGACCGGCTCGATGGCCTTGCGCAGGGCTTTCTTCACCTCCGGGTCTGGCGCGCCGGCCGCCACGTCCACATCCGAGTCCTGCACCGTGACGATCAGCCCGCGGCCCCCGTCTCCGGTGACCTGGATGGGGTGCTGCGGCCCGGCCACGGCGGACGGCTTGTCGCCGTAGCTCCACAGGTGCGGGGTAAGAAAGATGAACGCCAGAATCAGCGTCACCATCACGTCGTAGTGGAAACAGCCGCGCGGGTAAGTCCAGTAGAAATAGCTCTTCAGAATCTTGTTCATCAGTTCTCTTGTCCCGCCCCGCTCCGGGGGCTATCTGCAGGTCTGTTCATCTCGCGCCCGGCGGCAAAATGCGGCCTTGCCGGGTCATTCGCTACCGGGTTATCCGTTCCAGTCCGCCCATATAAGGACGGAGCGCCTCGGGAATCAGGACCGATCCGTCGGCCTGCTGGTAATTCTCCACGATCGCCAGCCAGGTGCGTCCAACCGCCAGCCCGCTGCCGTTGATGGTGTGGACAAACTCGATCTTGCCCTTGACGCCGTTCGCGGCCTGCCGGTAGCGGATGTTGGCCCGCCGCGCCTGGAAGCCCTCGAAGTTCGAGCACGAAGAGATTTCCCGGTACAGTTGCTGGCCGGGAAGCCAGACCTCCAGGTCGAACGTCTTGGCCGAGGAAAAGCCGGTGTCCCCGGTGCACAGCAGAACCCGCCGATAGGGCAGCCCCAGCGCTTCCAGAATCTCCTCCGCGTCGCGCGTCAGCCGCTCGTGCTCCTCGTCGGAATCCTCCGGCCGGGTAAACTTCACCAGCTCCACCTTCTGAAACTGGTGCTGGCGGATGATGCCCCGGGTGTCCTTGCCAGCGGCCCCGGCCTCCGCGCGGAAGCACGGCGTATAAGCCGTCAGCCGGATCGGCAGCCGGGCTTCGTCCAGAATCTCGTCGCGGTAGAGGTTGGTGACCGGAACCTCGGCGGTGGGAATCAGCCAGTGGTCGGCGTCCTTGAACTCCCCGCGGGCCACCCCCTCGGCGTCGGCGTCCGAGCAGCGGAACAGGTCCTCGGCAAACTTGGGCAACTGCCCGGTGCCGAACAGGCTCCTGCTGTTCACCATGAAAGGCGGCAGCACTTCGGTGTAGCCGTGCTTCTCGGTGTGCAGGTTGAGCATGAAGTTGACCAGCGCCCGCTCCAGCCTTGCTCCTGCGCCCATGTAAACGGCGAACCGCGCCCCGCTCAGCTTGGCCGCGCGTTCCAGGTCCAGAATGCCCAGCGCCTCGCCCAGTTCCCAGTGCGGCTTGGCTTCGAAGTTGAAGACCGGCTTCTCGCCCCAGGTCTTCACCGTCGGGTTGTCGGCCTCCGATTTGCCGGTGGGCACCTCGTCGCGGGTCAAATTGGGAATGCCCGCCAGCAACTGGCGCAGCCGGTCGTCCAGGGTCGCCGCCGTGGTGTCCAGTTCGTCCAGCTTGTCTTTCAAGGCCCGGGTCTCGTCCATCACCGCCGTCGCGTCCTGGCCGGACTTTTTCAGCGCGCCCACCTGCTGGCTCAACTCGTTGCGCCGCGCCTTCAGCCGTTCCGCCGTGGTGATGGCCTCCCGCCGGCTTTGATCGAGAACACGAAAATCCCACAGCAGCGCGGCCGGGTCGGCGCCCCGCGCGCGGAGTTTCTCTTCCACAAGTTCCAGGTTGTTACGGACAAATCCAAGGTCGAGCATCGCTCTACCAGTTTACCCGACCAAAGGCAGCTTCCAGCCGCCAGCTTCCAGCTTCTAGCCAAAAACCGGCTTTGGAGAACTGGAGGCTAAGGCGCTTGCCCTTGGTCTCCCGCGCCTTTGCCTCCCGCTCCCAGATCCACCTGGTCCTGCCACCCTGGAAGCCGCTGGTCGCCAGTGATCAGGCGCGCGCCCCGGGTGAAGGTGAAGTAGGTCCAGATCCACGCGGCAAACACCGACACTCGGCTGCGGAACCCAATCAGGAAGAAGATGTGCACGGTCAGCCAGACGACCCAGGCCGAAAACCCGCTCCAATGCGCCTTGAACGGCCACTGCACCCGGGCGACGGCGGCCATCCGGCCAATGGTCGCCATGTCCCCCTTGTCGAAATAGCGGAAGCCGGGGCGCGGCCGCCCGGCCAGGTCGGCGGCCAGCATCTTTCCCACGTGGTCGCCCATCTGAATGGCCGGCTGGGCCACGCCGGGAACTTGATGGCCATCCTGCTCCAGGTGGGCCAGGTCGCCCAGCACAAAGACCTCCGGCAGCCCCGGGGGATTGAGCCGGTCGTCCACAAGAACGCAGCCCCGGCGGTCCACCGGCGCTCCCAGCATTTTCCCCAGCGGCGAAGCCTCAACCCCCGCGGCCCACAGCGTCACCACCGCGTCCATCCGCTGGCCCCCGGCTTCGACCCAGCCGGGACCCACCCCGCTCACGTGGGTCTGGGTCCGCACCTCCACGCCCAGCCGGGTCAGCGTCGCCTCGGCCTTGGCGGAAAGATCCTCGGGATAAGCGGCCAGGATGCGCGGCGAGCCCTCCAGCAGCAACACCCTCGACTTGGCCGGGTCGATGTGACGGAAATCCCGGCGCATGTAAAGCTGGGCAATGTCCGAGATAGCCCCGGCCAGCTCCACTCCTGTCGGTCCCCCGCCGATGACCACGAAATTGAGCGGCGGGTGCCACCCGTGCTCCACCATCTGCCGCTCGGCCAGCTCGAAGGCCAGCAGCACCCGGCGGCGAATCTCGATGGCGTCTTCGATCGTCTTCAGCCCCGGCGCCAGCGGCGCCCAATCGCCGCGGCCGAAATAGGAGTGGGTCGCCCCGGTAGCCAGCGCCAGGTAGTCATAAGCCAGCTTTGCCCCGCTGGCCAACGCAACCTGCCGCGCGCCCGTGTCGATGCCCACCACCTCGTCCATCAGCACCTCGGCGTTCTTCTGGCGGCGCAGGATGGTGCGGATGGGCTGAGCGATGTCGGCTGGCGACAGCACCGCCAGCGCCACCTGGTAGAGTAGCGGCTGGAAGGTGTGGTGGTTGCGGCGATCGACCACCGTCACGTCCACCGCCAGATGCGCCAGCCCCCTGGCCGCATGAATCCCGGCAAACCCGCCGCCCACGATCACCACCCGCGGGCCCCGTCTTCCGCCCTGTCTTCCAGCCTGGATTCCGGCCAGGCTTCCGGCCTCGCTTCCGCCTTGAACAGCTTGGGTCGATTCGGCCAAATTCCGCACCTCGCTCTCTTCAACAAGATGCGCCAGCGCGGCCTCAGGTGACAGATTTGGCGTCGTAGCCCGCTTTCGAACCGCGCCTTCCCCCTAACCCCTAACCCCTAACCCCTAACCCGCCTCACGGATGCTGCTCGACAGCAACATTCACGCTGCCTGCGTTGCCGGTCACGGCCACCCCGGCCATGTTCGTGGCGACCCCGGCGATGGAGGCGGGAGCGAAAGCCACCGTTCCGTCCAGCCCCGAGGTTGCCGTCGAGACTTGCGTGGCCAGCAGTGCGGGCTGGGCGCAGCGCCCGTGGGTGGGGCAAGGAGGCGCCCAGGCATACACCGCCTGGTAGAGCGTCACCATGCCGCCGGCCATGGGGTTGCCATCCATATCCAGCACCCGCAGGGTCATCTGGTTCGCGGTCCCCTCGACCGAAAGGCTCTGCGCCGTTCCCGAGACAGCGGTAACCGTGGCGTATTCGGGCCGTGCGCCGAAAGCATTGAAGGCCACGCACTGGCTGGTTCCGTTCAGGCAGGCGTTCGAGGTCACGGTCTGACCCTCGGCCAGCGGTCCCACGGTTAGAGCCTTGGCGGCGATGCCGCTGCCGTTCGAGATGGCTGCGGTCGAGCTCTGCGCCGCGATGCCGCTCCCCGAGCTTTGCCAGGCCACCGCCTGACCGCTCATCGGCACGCCGTTGTTCAGCACCAGCGCCTGGGTGGTCCAGTTCGCCGAGGCGCCCGCCGCCAGCGAAAGCATCGGCGAGAGAGAGCTCAGCAGCGGGGGCGTTCCGCCGGCAAACTGCGCCTGCAGGCTGGAGCCGTTGGTCAGCGAGGCGGTCACGATCGACCAGGTGCCGTCTACCGCGGTTACGTTCATCGTGGCCTGCCCGTCGCCGCCGGCAGTCACCGTGCAGGTCGGCTTTCCACAGGCCAGGGTCGCCGTTCCGCTGGTCACCGTGTAAACCACCGTGACGCCGCCGGCCGGGCTCAGGGCGGAGGTCAATGCGGTCACCGTGAACGGCTCCGGAACGCCAATGGGCACCGTGTTCATCGGCGCGGTGTTCAGGGTGATGGCGTCGCCCGCGCCGGAGTCGTAGCTGACCCCGCCGGAAATGATGGCCGCCGCATAGTAAATGGGCAGGTCGTCCACCTCCACGTCCACCGAGCCGGTCACGCCGCTCGCCGCCGCCGGGGCAATGGCGTCGATCTCGTTGGGTGAGATGCTCACCACCAAAGCCGGCTGGCCGCCCACCAGAACCGTGTCGGCCATGCGAAATCCCATCCCGTGAATCACAATCGGTCCCCCCGAGGCCGGCAGATGCTGCGGGTAAACGGTGCCGGCATAGAGCACCCAGCCGGAGTAGGCATAGTCGGGCCGTCCGTCGCCGCGTTCGTCGGCAATCCCCAGCCGCACCACGTCGTCGGCCGCCGAGGCCACCCGCAGCCAGCTCTCGCCCGTGGCCCAGCCGTTCAGGCCGCCCCCCGAGCCGACCGCCGCGGCGCCCACCGCATCAAAGGCGTCCCAGATGCCCAGCGCGGGCATCGCCTTCAGGTTGGTGGGCGCCCCGGATTCGTCCTCCGCCTCGGTCACCACGGTGAACGTTCGCCCCCCCCGCACCGGAAAGGTGAACCAGTCGGTCTGGCCCACCTGGCTCAGCCGCCCCGCCCATAGGCCGCTCACCGCCAGGCTCCGCGGAGCCTCCTCGGTCCCAATCGCGTCCTGGTAGCCGCCCCCCGCCGAGTCTTCCGCGTTGACCGTGAGGGTCTGCGCGCTGCCCGCCCCCAGGTTCGGAACGCTGATCGGCGAAAGCGTTCCCGAGGGCTCCGGCGAGCCGTCAATATACGGCCCCACCGACGACGTCAGCAGGTAGCTCGGGCTTACCGCCTCGAAGCTGACCTGGTAGTTGGCCGAGGTCGCGCCCGGCGGCAGCGGCATCCCGCTCAGGTCAAAAAATCCCTGCATCGCGGCCTGGTTCGATCCCCACCGCGTCAGCAGGTTGCCGCTCGCGTCCGTCCAACCCGTCACCGGGTTGCCGTGGTTGTCGTTGAAATAGGAGCCGGAGACGAACGTCACCGTGTATTGGTAGAGCGGATTGCCGCTCGCGTCCAGCGGCCGGGCCACCACGTTCACCCCCTGCATGCCCACCCCGCTCTTGAAGCGGATGGTGCCCTGAATGGACACTGTGTTGGCCGCGGTCACCTCCTTGCCAGGGAAATTGGCCAGGTTTCCGGCGGTGATGGGGTAAATGCGGTTCAGCGCGGCAATGTCGTCATAGCGCAACTGGCCGGGGTTGGGAATGCAAGCCCCGCCCGCCTCCGAGCACACCCCGCTTTCCGGCTCCATCACCGGCCAGCCCTGGGTTCCCCCGGCCTCCCCGTTCGTCAAAGCCCCGGGATTCACCTGCGCGTAGTCCAGGCCGAGCAACCGCCCGAAGGCCCGCTCGACCTCGAAGCTCATCATCTCCAGCAGGTTGGCGTTGCTGGCGCACAGGCCGTTCAGCAGCAGGATGCCGTGGGCGATGCTGGCGTCGGGGTTGATGCCGTCCATCCACACAAACACCCCGTTGTTCTGGCAACTGGTGGGCTGGCTGGCTCCCGTCCCGAAGATCGCGTCGATCACCGAGCCGTCGGCATCGAAAATCACCCCCACCGGGTAGCTCGTCGCCGTTGCGGTCACGTCGGCCGGCTGGGTGATCGCCCCGCTCACCGCCACCATGTTCGAGCCGCTTACGTCCTCGTTCAACGGCCCCTTGTCGGTCAGCGTCACCCCGGCCGTGGGCACCGCGCTCCACAATGCCGCCGCCGCGTCCACCATCGCCACCGCCTGCTGGTTGCCGACCGATCCGTTCAAAGGACCCTGGTCCACGTAGTAGTTCAACTGCCCGTTGGCCCAGTGCACCGGCTGGCCCACCACCCCAGGGTTGAAGAACGTCACCCCCGCCACGTACTTCGGCCCGCCCCCGAATGCCGCCATCGGGACCAGCGGCAACAACAGCCAGACCGCCAGCCAGCCTCGGAAACCGTGCGCGCCTTGCAATCGACCGTGGGACACGGGGAACGCTCCAGGAAAAAGGGCTGGGCACGCCTCAAAAATCCCCGCAAGAACTCTTGGAACTCCCCCATGACATTCTTTGCAGGCTCTAAGGCGGCCTCAGCTTCCTCATCGGCCAGGGAGCGCGAAAACTGGAAATCTTTAAGTAACAAGAGACTCTCATTGGTTTCTTCTCATCGTGTGAGCCAGCTCCCCGCGAATCCACGCGCTCCCTTCCTCCCCTCGCGCGGCGTCCAGAAAATCGGCAATGGACCTTGGGAAAACCTCACCGCCGAGAGTATCCTTCCCCTGCCGCGCAATCCCACCCAAAGGAGCCCCCCGCATGAACAAAATCGCCCCCGCATCGTTCCTCTGCGCACTGCTGTTTGCCGCCTGCGCCGCCGCAGCCCCCATCCCCGTGCTGCTGGTGGATGGCGCCAGCGCCGGCTCCTTTCATGACTGGAGGCTCACCACCCCGGGGCTCAAGGCCGAGCTGGATGAGACCGGACTCTTCGACGTTACCGTCGTCTCCGTCCCCCCTCCCGAGGGGGATTTGAGCGCCTTCCAGCCGGATTTCAGCCGCTACCGGGTCGTGGTGTTGAACCTCGACGCCCCCGACTGGCCGCTGGCTTTGCGCCTCAAGTTCGAGCGGTTCGTCGACGCGGGCGGCGGCCTGGTGGTGGTGCACGCCGCCGATAACGCCTTCCCCGATTGGCCGGCCTTCAACCGCATGACCGGCATCGGCGGCTGGCGAAACCGCGACCAGCGGGCCGGGCCACTGTGGTACTTCAAACAGGGCAAGCTGGTCTCCGACCTCACCCCCGGACCGGCTGGCTCCCATGGAGCGCGGCTTCCATTCCAGGTCGTCACCCGCGCCCCCCAGCATCCCATCATGAAGGGATTGCCGCCCGCCTGGATGCACTCGACCGACGAGCTCTACGCCGCCTTGCGCGGACCCGGCGAGAACATGACGGTGCTGGCCACCGCCTACTCCGACCCCGAAAACAAGGGCACAGGCCGCGACGAGCCCATGCTCATGGCCCTGGCCTACGGAAAAGGAAGAATCTTCCACACCACCATGGGGCACGATGTGGCGGCCATCAGTTGCGTGGGATTCATGGTCACGTTTCAGCGCGGAGCCGAGTGGGCGGCCACCGGGAAAGTCACGCAAAGCGTCCCGGCCGGCTTTCCCACCGCGAATACGGTCAGCTACCGGGTGGACCTTGCCGCCATGGACCCTTCCTTCCGCAAGGGCATCCTGACCACGGCAGCGCCCGCGGCCTCGTCGCCACCCCTGCCCAGCGCTCCAGCGCCAAAGTGACCGCCGTCGCCGGTGTGCTAAACCGTCGTCAGATCTCCGGGTAGAAGTCGAAAAACGCGTTCAGGCTGCGCTTGAGCTGGGCCTCGATCTCCTGGCGCGAGCCCTCGATCAGATGCATCGTGACGTGCGCTTCATGCCCGTTGGCCAGCTTCAGCGTCGCGTCCTGAATGTCGGTGACCTCGCCCTCGGGCAGCAGTCGCAGTCCGTAGATTAGAGTCAGATTCGCCATGAGCGTCATCTTAATCAAGACGGCCTCACTCCGGCAGGGCACTCCCCGCTGGAAGCGTCTAAAATCAACACGGGAACTCCGCATGACAGAGATTCGCGACACCGTAATCCTCGGCTCCGGCTGCGCCGGACTCACCGCGGCCATCTACACCGCCCGCGCCGGCCTCAATCCCCTGGTCCTCGAAGGCCACGAACCCGGCGGCCAGCTCTCCATCACCACCCTGGTCGAGAACTTTCCCGGCTGGCCGGAGGGCATCCAGGGTCCGGAACTGATCGACAACATGAAGAAGCAGGCCGCGCGCTTCGGGGCCGAGTTTCAACTGGCGCATCTGAACTCGGTCGACCTCAACGTCCATCCGTTTCGGCTGCACACCTCGGCGGGAGAAATCTGCGCCCGCACCCTGATCGTGGCCTCCGGAGCCAGCGCGCGCTGGCTGGGCATTCCCAGCGAGCAGGCGCTGATCGGCCACGGCGTTTCCAGTTGCGCCACCTGCGATGGCTTTTTCTTCCGCGGCAAGGAGATTGCGGTGGTCGGCGGCGGCGATTCGGCCATGGAAGAAGCCCTGTTCCTCACCCGCTTCGCCTCCAAGGTCACCCTGCTCCACCGCCGTTCCGCCTTCCGCGCCTCGAAAATCATGCTGGACCGCGCCATCGCCCACCCCAACATCGAGCTGCGCACCAACACCGTCGTCGAAGAGGTGCTCGGTGTCGAGGAAAAGGATGTCAAAGGCCTCCGGCTCAAGGATGTCACCAACGGCGATGTGAGCGAGCTGCCCGTCAGCGGCCTCTTTCTGGGCATCGGCCATGAGCCCAACGCCAAAATGTTCTCCGGCCAGATCGATCTCGACGAAGATGGCTACATCCGCACCACGGGCAATGTGTTCACCACCCTCAACGGCAAGGTGGTCGAGGGCGTCTACGCCTGCGGCGACGTGCAGGACCGCCGCTACCGCCAGGCCATTACCGCCGCCGGATCGGGCTGCATGGCGGCGCTCGAAGCCGAGAAGTTCCTCGATGAGCACGGCCACTGAGCCGCATTTTCCCGGGCTCTCTCATTGCTGACAGAAGTCTCTTGAATCGGCGTTGGAGGCCGGGTGCCCCAGGGGCCTCGCTTTTGGGCACCTGGGATACCACCAACCCCAACCGGCCTCCGTTCACCACGAGCCCCCGCCGGTTGTGGAAGATGAAGCACGCCGCAGCCGCCACGGTGCGGGCAGGAGAACGATGACGGCGTTGAGCGAAAATCTCGAACGGCTTGAAGTCTCGATTGTCGAGGCCTGCCGCCGCGCCGGCCGTCCGCGCGTCGATGTCCAGCTGATGGCGGTCTCGAAAACCTATCCCGCCCCCACCATCGCCGAGGCCGCCCGCCTCGGGCTTACGCTCTTCGGAGAAAATCGCGTCCAGGAGTTTGCCGCCAAGGCGCCGGAACTTGACCCTCTCCGCCGCGCCCCGCTCGAAGTGGTGGCCGCCGCCGAAGCCCCGCCGCCCCACCCCATCCGCGTCCATCTCATCGGCCACCTGCAATCCAACAAGGCGCAGCGGGCGGTGGAGCTTTTTGACGCCGTCGATTCCGTGGATTCCCGGCGGCTGGCCGACCGGTTGAACGATGCCGCCGCCAAACTGGGCAAGAGCTTGCCGGTCCTGGTTGAGGTCAAGCTCAGCCCGGAGGAAACCAAGGCCGGTCTGGACCCCGAGTCGGCCGAGGCCGCCGAACTGCTGGAACGGCTCCCGGATCTGCCTCATTTGCAGATGCGCGGCCTGATGACGATTGCCCCCTGGGGCGTGCCCGAGGCCGAAACCCGCGCCTGTTTCCGCAGCTTGCGCGACTGGCGCGACCGCTGGGCCGCGGCGTATCCAAGGCTCGCATGGGACGTGCTCTCGATGGGCATGAGCGGCGATTTCCGGCTGGCCATCGACGAGGGCGCGACCCGCATCCGCGTCGGCACGGCCCTGTTCGGCAAGCGCGGCCCATATCTGGGGCCGGCCTGATGTTACGCCCCCATGAGGCTGGAGTTACACTGGCCGTCCGCGCGCAGCCGGGCGCCAAGAAGACCGCCATCACCGGCCTCTACGGCGAAGGCGCCGCCGCCCAGTTGAAGATAGCCGTCCATGCGCCGCCCCTTGAAGGACGCGCCAACCAGGCCCTCGTTGCCTTCCTGGCCGAGACCTTATCCCTGCCCAAAAACTCCGTTGAACTCATGACCGGCGAGTTATCGCGAAGCAAAGTCTTCCTATTGCATGGAGTTACTCTTATGCAAGCTGAAACCCTGCTGGCCAAGTGGATGCCATTGGCCTGAATTGCTGAAGAGTTGCTGTCTCGATTGGAGTCGAGAGCATGACTGGCAGCCTACGGTGAAAGCAAGGTTTTGAAAGGGCACGACTTTAGGGTTCTGTCGCGATAAGGAAGCTTGAACGATCAAAGGCCGATACGGTTCAGCTGGTTATTCTGCCAAGGAGTAGAAAAGCTGTGCGGGGGTTTGTCCCCTGCCGCCGTTCTTCATTTGCCCT
>Ga0182030_10022456_pt1 | contig 11739 bp, 12 predicted proteins | sample 812S3MmetaG_FD_121299 | JGI IMG/M metagenome (GOLD analysis project Ga0182030, IMG submission 121299) | Permafrost microbial communities from Stordalen Mire, Sweden - 812S3M metaG (Illumina Assembly) | ecosystem: Environmental > Terrestrial > Soil > Wetlands > Permafrost | place: Sweden... | reverse complement strand
GTATCGAGTGGGTGCCCACGATGCAGTTGACAGGAAAGTGATTGACAGCCTCCGTGCTATGACTTCGCGAAGTCATGCTACGCCGGAAGTCCTGGCAAAACCATAGTCTGTCTCGTCACCGCCGGACGATTTTGATCCGTTGGCACATTGGGCGGCCACGTTGGACGAGGCCGTCAACAAATGCAACCTGTCAATCGGAGAGGTCCATTTCAAAATGGGCGCGGACGGTCATCCAGTGGTCCCTCTGGCGAGCACCCAAACAAAAGCCCCGACGTGCCTGCGGCGAAGCCGCCGCGATCCTCGGGCACCGCCTGTCAGAAGTATGCTACACTTTTTCTGACGGAGAAGGACGATGATCACGGTTGCGGACAAGATTCTGGCACGAGCGAAACGGCACGGAGCCGGCTGGGTTTTCTCCGCGAAACACATGAGCGACGTCGGCGCCCGTGCGGCGACAGACCAAGCCCTCGGTCGATTGGTAAGGGACGGCAGTATCCGCCGCCTTGCACGCGGCCTATACGACTTGCCGCAGGTCCATCCAATCTTGGGTCTGCTTTCGCCGAACCCGGATGCTGTCGCAGCAGCCGCAGCCGAGCAGGTCGGCCACCGGCTCCAGATCTCGCCCGCGCGCGCCGCCAACGCTTTGGGTCTTTCATCCCAGGTGCCAGCCAAGATGGTGTACCTGACGGACGGCAGTTCGCGAAAGATCAAGGTAGGCCAGCAGGTCATATATCTGAAGCACGCCGGGCCACGCGCTCTCTTGGGTGCAGGCACGAAGGCTGGAGTTGCACTTCAGGCATTGCGAGCCGTCGGCAAGGATCACGTTTCGCCTGGCGTTGTCCGGCATCTTCGCGACAACCTTCCGGCGGACGCCAAAGTTGGTCTCCGGAAGTTGATGCACAAGGCTCCACAATGGGCGGCGTCCGTCATCGACGCCATTACGGCATAGGCGTCCGAAACCGATGAACAAGTTCGCATCTCTTTCCGCGGCGGACAGAGCGGTCGTTCTGCGGGAGACGGCGGTCCGGACGGGTATTGGATCACCAGCCGTCAATCGAGAAAGACTTCTGGGTCTGTTGGACACTGGGCCAAATATTCAGGTCACGATTCATCAGCGCAAAAAAAATCCTCGAATTCGATGTCGGAACTTCTCCGCGAAATTCGTACGAGTAGCCAGGAGGAAATATGCAACGCAAACTGAAAACCTCGCTTGCCACGCTGATTCTGGCTTCGCCGCGCAGGGCATTAAAGAGGAACAGCATGAACATCGCATTCAAGGCCGCCCGATTGGCTGCCGCTCTGGCGGTAGGAGCAGGTATCGCTGCCGCTGGCACAATCAACATTCTCTACGCACCGAATGTCGCATTCACCGTAGCCGACCAAACCCAAATCCAAAACGCGGTCAATTTCTATACGTCAAACATGACCAGCAACTTCACGGTGACGATCGCTGTAGGGGCCCAAGCTGGTGGAGGCGCCAGCACGACGATGGGTAGGGACACCGCGAGTTACGCCAACTATTACAACTCTCTGGTCGCCTATTCGTCAGGCGACGCCACCGATACAGCGGCCATCGCCAGCCTTGGTGGCTACAGCACCAATAATCCCGTGACCGGTTCAACGTCTATCACGATGTCGCCGGTTCTTGCGCAAACTCTTGGGGTCGGAACTGATGGCCTCGAGCCGTTTTCCGAGTGTGACAATCTAACTGCAAACGCATGCATCCAGATTGGCACCGATGTCCTGGGGCTGAGCGGCAGTCCTGCGGCGTCGCTGCTCGGCACCTTCGAGCACGAAGTTGACGAGGTTCTGGGTACCTCTTCGGCCCTTCCCAACGGGGGAACGGGCGGAGTCCCAGCCAACCCCTCCGCCGCCGATCTCTTCCGTTACAGTGCGCCCGGAACTCGCGGCTTCGAGTTGAACACGTCCACGTCTGTTCCGTGCACCGGCTCGCCAACGGCCTATTTTTCGGTCGACGGCGGCGCCACCAATCTCAACCCATACAACAATTGCAACAACGGGGGAGATTACGGCGACTGGATCTATGACGATGGTCTCCAGGTCCAGGACGCTTATGGCCCCGACGGCGTGGCAACGTCGCTGAACCTGAGTTCGCCGGAGGTGACGCTCCTCGACGCCGTCGGCTACAACTTCGTCACATCCACCTCCGCCACTCCCGAGCCCTCTTCCGCCCTCATGCTGCTGACCGGTCTAGCTGCCATACCTGTGCTCCGGAGGCGTTTAGCCGGCAAGCCTCGCCCTTAATACTATTGCCCGCTGTAACTCAACGCCCGGACCGCTACGGTGGCCTTGGCTAGCCCGGCCGTGGGTCAGAACTCCTGATGTCGCCCTGCAGTTTCTGTCTGGCGGGGAAAATGGGCTGAGCCATTCCTTTCGATGGCGAGAGCTTCGCAGGTGGGGCAGGCGGTGCCGCCTGCCCGCGCTGAATTTGGGACCGCTGCTAGATAGTTTCTGTCATGAAACTCCGGCTCGTAACGGCAAGACCGCTCCCTGGCGGTCGCGGCTCAGTAACAAGCCCCGTGGAATCATCGCGGCGTTTTCCGAGCCGCGCGCGCAAGCAAGCGGTCCTTACCACTTGAAGGCAGTTTCATGACAGAAACCAGATAGGATCGAGCGAAGGCGAGCACCGCCTGCCCCACCTGCGGGCTCACTGCAAATTGCACGACATCAGGAGTTCTGTGGGTGCGGCTGCTGCACGATCTCGACCGGACCAAGATGACGCGCGAGGTGGCGAGCTGCAGCGCGCCGGAGGCATTCCGTTCGTACACCGGTCCGGCGGGCCGGTCGAGATTGTTGGCGAGACCGAGAGCTTGATGTTCCGGACGGCAGAGGAGGGCGAGGTCGCCGCGGAGAAATTCTGCGAGGGGATCCGGCGGATTGCCGGCGGATTTGCCGCTTAGATTGAACCGATGAGCACTCATCGGTTTACGCCGCTGGAGCAACGCGCCTTTCTTCTTTAAACCCCTTTCAGTTCAGAGTTCAGAGATCCAGTGCCGGAAGAACCCGGCGCACCGGCGATGGGGCCGGTTGCGCCGCGTTTTTCTTTTAGAAAGCGGCGAGCGCTTGTTCGAGGCGGGGGATGCGGGTGGCAGCTACCGGCGGGAGTTTGCCCGTGGCGCGGCGCGATTTGAGGATCTCCAACGCCGCGGAGTAAGCCGCCTTGGCATCCGCCGGTTGGTGGAGCGCGGCATGGGCGCGGGCAGCTTGTTCCAGGGCCAGAGAGCGGTTTTCGAGCGCGTCGGCGTTATCGGGGCAGATGGCCAGCAGGCGGTCGTCGATGGTGAGCTGGGCTTGGGCGCTCTGCATGACGGAGGCGGCGTCGCCCAGCGCCAGTTGGGAGGCGGCGAGCGCGCGCCAGGTGTCCCGGTAGCCGAGGTCGGCGGCGTAGCTGGCCTGGGTGGCGATCAGTGAGTCGAAGATTTTGAGGGCCCGCCGGTATTGATCGACCGCTTTGGCGTGGTCGCCGGCTTCCGCATCGAAGGAACCCAGCATGGTTATGGAGAGTGCGGTTTCGCGCTGGAAGGAGGGAACGCCGGGGAAGCTCTTGTCGACGGCTTCGAGGATGGCGAGCGATTCGGCGGCGCGGGCGCGGGCTTGTCCGGCGCGGCCGAGGGACTGCAAGGCGGCAGCCACGAAGCGGTATCGGATGCCTGCGTTCAATTCGGTCCAGCGATTGCTTTTGCGGCGGCGAATGGAGTCGGAAATTTGCGCGGCGGTGGTGAAGTGTTCGAGCGCTTGGTCGTAATCGCCGAGGGCGTACTGGTAAACCTTGCCGATGCGGAGGTGGAGGCCGGCGAGGGGCTGGCGTGCGTCGGGATTTGAGTCATCCGCGGCGACGGCGGAGAGGAAGGGCAGGCACCTGTCGTAGAGATTGAGGGCCGCGGCGGTGTCGCCGAGGTTTGAGTAGGCGGGGTTGCCGGAGAGATCGGCCAGGGATTCATAAGCGGAGCCGAGCGACATGGCGAGGTCCGGATCCCGGGGTTTGAGCGGGAGCAGTTGTTTGCTGGTGGCGATGGCCTTTTGGGCGTAGGTTTGGGCGCTGCGCAGGTCGCCAACGGTGTTGAACAAATCGATTAATTGCGATTGGACCTCGGCGAGGCGGCGGCCGATTTCGAGGTCTTTGGGGTTGCGGGCGGCGAGCGGGGCGAGGATGGATTCGGAACGCTGGAGGGTGTCGATGGCGCCGGAGTGGTCGCCGACGTTCAACTGATTGACGCCTTGGAGGGTGGCGAAGCGCTGGTAGGCATCGGCGAGATCGAGGGCGACGGCGCGGTCGTTGCCGCGTTCGCCGGCGATGGCATTGAGGTATTCGGCGCCGCGCTGGAGTATGAGGCGGCGGGCCTGCGCGGTGCCGCCGATGTCGTAAATGGAGTCGTCGAGCTCGCGAGTGAGAACCTCGGCGATTTTGCGGATTTCGGCGAAGCGGCGGTTGGATTGGCGAATGGCGATGGCCGAGCCGGCGATGATGGCGGCGATGACGAGGGTAGCGGCGGCGGCCCAGACGCGGTTGCGGTGGAGGGCACGAGCGAGGCGGTAGGCGAAGCTGTCGGGACGGGCGGAGACGGGGAAGGATTTCCGGAAGCGTTGGAGGTCGGCGGAGAGTTGTTCGACGGATTCATAACGGCGGGCGGGTTCCTTGCGGAGGGCTTTGAGGAGAATGTATTCGAGGTCGGCGGGGATGGACGGGACGTGAGTGCGCGGTCGAACGGGCGGCGCCTGGGTGATGGCGTTGGCGAGGCCGAGGGGACCGGGTTGCGGGTTGTAGGGCAGATGGCCGGTGAGCATCTGGTAAAAGACAACGCCGAGAGAGTAGATGTCCGAGGCCGGGCCGGCGGGAAGACCTTGGACCTGTTCGGGGCTGGCGTATTCCGGAGTGAGGGCGGCGTTACCGGTGAGGGTGCGTAGGGCGGAGCCGTCGAGCAGGGTGGCGATACCGAAGTCGAGGAGTTTGGGGGTTCCTTCGGGGGTGACGAGTATGTTGCCGGGCTTGATGTCTCGATGGGCGACCAGGTTGCGGTGGATGTAGGAGACGACGGCGCAGATGGCGAGGAAGAGTTCCGTGCGCTGGGCGATGGTGAGGTTGGTGTTGCCGAGGTATTGGGTGATGGTGACGCCGTGGACGTAGTCCATGACGAGGAATGGGCGTCCGTCGGGCGTGGCGCCGCAATCGAGGAGGCGGGCAATGTCGGGGTGGTCGAGACGGGCGAGGATGCGGCGCTCCTGTTCGAAGCGGTAGCCGGCAGCGGCGCCTGAGGCGGGGGCGTGGAGGATCTTGATGGCGACAACCTGTTCCATGTTTTCGCCCGTGCGCAGGGCACGGTAGACGGTGCCCATGCCGCCGACGCCGATGGTTTCGAGGATGCGGTATTGGGCGAAGCCGCTGGGGGCGTCGAAGGCGGGGTGGGGGGCCGGAGTTGCGTTCGAAAGGGCGCCGTGTTCCCAGGCGGGGTTGGCGTTGGCCGAGGCGGAGGCGCGGAGGAGTTCTTCGACTTCGGCGCGGAGCGCCGGGTCGCCCGCGGTGTGGGCATCGAGGAAGGCAGCGCGCCCATCGGGGGGCAGGGCTGTACCCTGTTCGAAGAGGCGCTCGATTTGTTCAAACCGATTCAATGTATTTCTGCAACCAAGCCTTTGCGAAATTCCAGTCGCGTTCGACTGTGCGAGTAGACGCTTCGTAGCCTTCGAAGCTTAATACGTCCGCGGATTCCTCAATGGTGAGGCCGCCGAAGAAACGGAGCTCGACGCAGCGTGCGTGGCGGGGGTGCTGGGTGGCGAATTGGTCGAGGGCGTTGTGGATGAGTAGGACATCGATGCGGGTGGTGTAGTCGTCGCTCGCGGGTTCCAGGGAGATGGTGACGGGGTTGGTGCGCTTCTGTGCCTGGCAGGCGCGGGCGTGATCGATGATGATGTTGCGCATGATGCGGGCGGCGGTGCTGAATAGCTGGGCGCGGCATTGCCAGTCGAAGTGGCGGACGTCAGGGAGGCGGAGGTAGAACTCGTGGAGCAGGACGGTGGGCTGGAGGTTCACGTCGGGGCGGTGGGGGCTGAGGAGGGAGGCGCTGAGGCGGCGGAGTTCGTGATAGACGGCGTCAAACAGGGGGGTGAGGGCGGAGGCGTCGCCGGAGCGCCATTGCTGGAGATATTGAGTGATTTGGGGGGCTTCGGAATGATCTAGCGCGTGCATTCAGTGTTCGAGGCGATGTGGCCTGCAGAGGCCGAAGCCGTGTATTTTACCACTGAAAAGGGCCCCTCGGCTACGGCGGAATTGCGAGTTTGGGCGGTTCGTTCCCGCTAACCGGCATCTGTGCTGTCCGCGGCCGCAGCGTGCCGGTCAATGGTAAGAAGGCAGTCGACAACCTGGAGAAGTTTGGCTTCGCGGCAACGCCGCCTTCGTGCTGTCTCTGTGCCCTCTGCCTCCTCTGTGCCCTCAAAACCGTGCCCTCAAAACCCCGCATCCCCCGACTTTAGCCACCCCGATTTCTTAGAGTTTCTTAGCTTTTCTTTGTGTCTCTGTGGTGAGATTCCGGTTTTGTTGTTTGGTTCCAGCTATGCCGGGTCCGGGAGCGAGTTCCCGCGACCGATGCCTGTAATCCCGGCAACGCTTACGCACCCTCTATTGACGAGCAGATGCCATCGCAGCCGTAATATGAACTGGATGGCATGTAACATCGAGTTCACCGATGAATTCGGGGAATGGTGGGACTATCTGACAGCACAGGAGCAGGCCAGCGTGCGTTTGGCGGACAAGATTTACAGCCTCCATATCGAAGAGATCCAGAAGGCAGGAAACGTCTAATAGCGCGTAAATTCAACGAACTCGAAGCAGGTATGCCTGCTGAAGCGATTACGGCGAGTGACGCGATCTACACACGCCTGAAAGAGAGCGTGGCGCTCGAAGAACTGCGCGACGCGTTGCGCATGACCCAGCAAGAACTTGCGCAGACTCTCCAAGTGGATCAGTCCGCAGTCTCCAAGTTGGAGCATCGGACGGACATGTACGTCAGCACGTTGCGACGGTGCATCGCCGCTATGGGAGGACAACTGGAGATTCGGGCCGTCTTTCCCCAGGGGAGCGTCCGGATCAACCAGTTCGAGCGGTTCGCCGCAGACGAATGACGCCAATATCGGTGGCCGCCGGCATGGTTGGACAAGCGACGGGCGATTGTCCGGAGTGCTTAACCATTTTGGGGATTTCGTGACACAGGCGCGGAATACGCTCCCTTACGGGGTGCCCTCTGGGCCGGGCTCCGTAAGGAGTGCCCGCGTGCTTGCAATTAGGTACAGATCGTTACGCACCCGATTGTCCGCCTTCGTACCATTTCCACAAGCGCTGTGATAACGTGGCCTTCCGGGGGTAAATTTATGCGGAAATCCGTAATCGCCGCGATGGCCGTTACGCTATGTGCAGCGGCAAGCGTGTTCGCCCAGGCCGCGGCCGACGTGCAGCAACAGAGGCAACAGCTCCAACAGCAACTTCAGCAAATCCAACAGCCGCTTCAACAATTGGGAGCCGGAACTCCGTCCCCCGAACTGCAACAGCAGATTCAGCAGGTCACGCAACAGCTCATGCAACTGGGGGGCGGACGAGGTGGACGCGCCGGCGCAGGTCCCGGTGGCCCCCCGCGCGCCGCCGCTCCCGCGCCTTATCAGTGCGAGCCGGTAAACCCCAACGCCACGCCCGAAGCGCGCGCGCTTCTCAGGACCCTGTGCGATGTTACCGGCAAGGGCACCCTGACCGGTCAGCACAATTTCCCAAATCAAAGGGACTACGATACCAACAGAATTTTCGACGCCACCGGCAAGTACCCCGCCATCTGGGGCTCGGATTTCGGGTTCACCGACGGCGAAGATAAGGACGCCATTACGCACCGCGACCTGATGATCGCCGAGGCCAAAAAGCAGGCCGCCGCCGGTTCCATCATTTATCTGTGCTGGCACATGCTGCGTCCCACCGAGGACGAGCCCGGCAAGCCCGGGGATAGCTGGAGCGGCAGCGTGCAAGCCCGGCTTACCGACGACCAGTGGCAGGAATTGCTCGCCTCCGATTCTCCCCTGCACCAGCGCTGGGAGAAATATATGGACACCGCGGCGGTCTATCTCAAGCAGCTTCAGGACGCTCATATCGCCGTTCTGTGGCGGCCCATGCACGAGAACAACGGCACCTTCTTCTGGTGGGGCGGGCGTCCGGGTCCTTACGGCACAGCCATGCTGTACCGCGAAGTGTACAACCGCATGGTCAATGTCCATCACCTCAATAATCTGGTCTGGGTGTGGAACCAGAATGGCCCGGCGCCCGGCGGTGAGTTCTACAATTTCTTCCCCGGTAAGAACTACTGCGACGTGGTCAGCTACGACAACTACCGCACGCTGGACGACCGGTATTACTACGAGATCCAGACCATTGCCGACGGGAAGCCCATCGCACTCGGCGAAGTAGGAAGCATTCCCTCGGCGGAGACTCTGAAGGCCCAGCCGAAGTGGGCGTTCTACATGACGTGGGCGACGAACGCACCGCCTACGCCCGCCGCGATCCAGGAACAGAGGCAACAGCTTCAGCAACAGTTGCAGCAACTCCAGCAGCAGTTACAGGAACTGGGAGCCGGAACTCCATCCCCCGAGCTTCTTCAACAGGCTCTACGAGTCACGATGCAACTCGGACCACTCGCCGGCGGTCGCGGAGGACGCGGCGGCAATCCCGAAGCTGCCCGGCAGGCGCTGCGGGACGCTTACGCCAATCCTTACCTGCTCAAGCGGGGCGACCCGATTCCAAAGTAGTCCCGGCGCGCCGCCGCCTACGTTTTACCCGCCAGATCGGCATCCTGCAGGGTATATTTCACTTTCAGATCCTGAATCGCTTTGCCTACGTCGTCTTCCGGCCCGCGATATCCGGAGACCAGTGAATTCAGCTTGTCGATGCCGGCGGGATAGGTGTCGCCGTTATATGCGCGGCTCCGGGCGAAGTCCAGGAAACCGGCCGACGACGCGTCCAGGGCCATGCGCACTTCCTGCAGCATCTTCTGGCGTTTCATGATCTGGTTGATCAACGTGCTGCGGACACCTTGCGAATACTCCTGTTTGAGCGGCAGATCGTAGATGGCCTGCCGCACCGCGCTCAATTGGGTGGCCACCGCACCGGCCGACTGCGCCAACGATTTGGCCGATGCCGCATTTTCCTCCAGTTGTTTGCCCTTGCCGCCGCCATTGTTGACGATGCCGTCGCACCATTCGCGCGTACTGCCCAACAGGTCTTTCTCCAGGGCGTTGATGGCGGCCAGATCCGCCTGTTTCTGGTTGAGTACCTTGTACAGGGAGGTGGCTTCGCGCCGCTCCTCTTTGCCGCACCCCGTGAACAAGATCGCCGCCGCCAGTATCCAGCAATACTGAATTCTCATAATATTCGCCTCTGTAAATCCAAAAACCACCCCAACTATAGGCCCTTTCACCACGCGTGTCTATGCTCAGGAGTACAATGCGGAATAGCGGAGGTCGTCATGCCGCTTGTCGAACGTCTACGCGAGTTCCTTCAGGCCAATCAGGCCGCCTACACGCATTCCGTCCACCAAACCGCCTTTACGGCCCGCGACGCCGCCTCGGCGGAGCACCTGCCCCCACGGGAGGTTGCCAAGACTGTCGTGATCCACAGCGATGTTGGGTATGCCATGCTTGTGGTCCCAGGCAACAAGCTGGTCGATTTTCAGGAAGTGCGCCTCGAACTGGGATTCAAACAACTGCGCATGGTCACCGAATTGGAACTGGGCAAGCTTTTCCCGGATTGCGAACTGGGGGCTATGCCACCGGTGGGTACCCTGTATGGGCTTCCGGTCTATCTCGATGCCGGCATTGCGGATGAACGTCTGATCGCGTTCAACGGGGGCACGCATCGCGATTTCATCCACATGTTGACGGCGCAATACCGCCGGCTGGTTCGGCCGGTGATTGTCCCCCTGGCGCGGGCCGAGGCCGCGCACGGGCGGTGAACGAAGCGGTCGGCTATCGGCGCCCGCAACGCGATTGCGACGAAGGTAATGGCTGTTAGTTTCTGTCGCGAAACTGCCATGCGGAGGAGCAGCACCGCTCCCTTGCGGTCGCGGCTCGGTAACAAGTCTCGTGGAATCAGGCGCGACTGTTACTGAGGCGCGACCGCAAGGGAGTGCTCGACCTGGAAGAATTCGTGATTCACTGAGTACCGCCATTGCGCACTCCTGTCCCCAGGGCCTACAATCTCTACTGGGATGAAGGTGATTGCTCGCCTCAAGCTTCATGAACATTTCTGTCAAAGGTGAATACGCATTACAGGCGATCTTCGACCTGGCCACGCAGCGCCCCGGGGAACCGGTGCGAATAGCCGATATCGCCCGCCGCCAGTCCATTCCGCAGAAGTTTCTCGAGCTGATTCTCGCGGGCCTCAAACAAGGCGGCTTCGTGGAGTCGCGGCGGGGCGCGGAGGGCGGCTACCTGCTGGCGCGCGCCGCGGAGTCCATCACGGTGGGCGAAGTCTTGCGCTTCGTGGAAGGGCCGCAACAGGGCAAACATCGTCTGCGGCACCAGGACGACACGCCATTCAAAGACATGTGGCAACAGGTGGACCAGGCCGTCTCGGGGATCGTCGATAAGACCACCTTCGCGGGTCTGCGGCGCGGCTGGAGCGAGAAGCAGAATAGGTATGTCCTGAACTGGGAGATCTGAGTTGAGAGTTTTCGACGACAATTCCTTGAGTATCGGACGGACCCCGCTGGTGCGTCTCAACCGCGTCATCGATGGTGGCAAGGCCATCATCCTGGCTAAAATCGAAGGCCGCAATCCGGCTTATTCCGTGAAGTGCCGCATTGGCGCCAACATGGTCTGGGATGCCGAAAAGCGCGGCATTCTCAAACCCGGCAAGGCCCTCATAGAGCCGACCAGCGGCAATACCGGAATCGCCCTGGCATACGTGGCGGCCGCGCGCGGCTACCCCATCACCCTCACCATGCCTGAGACCATGTCTATCGAGCGGCGCAAGGTGCTCCAAGTGCTTGGCGCCGACCTGGTGCTCACCGAGGGCTCGCTGGGGATGGCCGGCTCCATCTCCAAAGCCGAGGAGATGGTGGCCTCGGACCCGTCGCGCTTCGTGCTGCTGCAACAGTTCAAGAATCCCGCCAATCCCGAGATTCATTTCCGCACTACCGGGCCGGAGATCTGGGACGACACCGACGGCCAGGTGGATGTGCTGGTGTCCGGCATTGGCACCGGCGGCACCATCTCCGGTATTTCGCGTTACATCAAGAAGGAGAAAGGCCACGCGCTGCTATCGGTGGGGGTCGAGCCCGTCAATAGCGCCGTGATCACCCAGCGGCAGGCAGGCAAGCCGATGAAGCCGGGTCCGCACAAGATCCAGGGGATCGGCGCCGGATTCATACCCGATACGCTGGACCTTTCCTTGGTGGACCGCGTGGAGCTTGCCAGCAACGAAGAGTCCATCGAAATGGCGCGTCGTTTGGCCAGGGAAGAGGGCATCCTGTCGGGAATTTCCTGCGGAGCGGCAGTCGCCGTGGCGGTCCGTTTGGGCAAATTGCCGGAATTTGCCGGAAAAACGATCGTCACGATACTTCCGGACGCCGCCGAACGGTATCTCAGCACTACGCTGTTCGAAGGTATGTTCGATGCTTAAGCGTGGGGCGGACTCTCAGTCTGCGGGGTGCCCTCTGGGCCGGGGACTCCGAACTCCTGATGTCGTGGAATTTG
>Ga0182030_10022455_pt1 | contig 11739 bp, 5 predicted proteins | sample 812S3MmetaG_FD_121299 | JGI IMG/M metagenome (GOLD analysis project Ga0182030, IMG submission 121299) | Permafrost microbial communities from Stordalen Mire, Sweden - 812S3M metaG (Illumina Assembly) | ecosystem: Environmental > Terrestrial > Soil > Wetlands > Permafrost | place: Sweden... | reverse complement strand
GGCGCCTCGCCCTGAGCTTATGCCTCGCAGCGGCAATGGCAGCACAGACGACCTCATCCACCGATCTTACGCAGATCAGCATCGAGGACCTGATGAAGCTCGACGTTTCATCTGTCTCGAGAAAGGACCAGCAACTGTCGAAGGTGCCCAGTTCGGTTTATGTGATCACGGGCAGCGACATTCGGCACTCAGGCGCGACAAATATTCCCGACCTGCTGCGCATGGTGCCCGGGGTGGACGTGGCCCGCATCAACGCCAACGCGTGGGCGATCAGCATTCGCGGCTTCAACAGCCGCTACTCGGGTAAGGTGCTGGTTCTGATTGACGGTCGAACCATCTACTCCCCGGCTTATTCAGGCGTCTACTGGGATCAGCTGGGGGTGCCTTTGGAAAACATCGATCGCATTGAAGTGATCCGGGGTCCGGGCGGGACGGTGTGGGGCGCCAACGCCATGAACGGCGTCATCAACATCATCACCAAGACGGCGCGCGAGACGCAGGGCGGGCAGGCGGCGGCAGTCACAGGATCGTACGACCGCGCGCAGGGTCTTGTGGAATACGGCGGCCCGGCGGGGTCAGACGGTGCTTACCGCGCCTATGCGCGATACACCATGAACACCAGTTCCCCGCCAGTCAGCGGCAGTTCCGCGGTCGACGCCGGCCACAGTTCGCAGATGGGCTTCCGGGCAGACTGGAGCCTTTCCAAACAGGACAACGTGACGTTGCAGGGCGACGCTCTCGGCAACAGCGAGGCTCAGCCCATCACGACTCTGTTGCCGAACAATCTGCCCAATATCTATGCGCTCAATGAGGATGTCCAGGTCGGCGCGGAAGACATTGTGGGGCGCTGGAGTCACAGCTTTTCTGACGGATCTGAAGCCATACTACAGCTCTATTACAATCGTTACCGGCGCTTCGACCAGGGGCTGAATGTCGAAAACACAGGGGATGCGGACTTCCATTATCATTTCCACGCCGGACCGAGGAACGATATCGTCACCGGAATCGACTTCCGGGTGTCCGATCAGGTATTCACCAATGGATCTGAAATCGCTCTCGGAAGCGGGCACCGACTCGACTATCTCTCCAGCGCCTTCCTGCAGGACGAAGTGCGCATCTCCGGTTCGCTCGCGTTCACGATAGGCTCGAAAATCGAACACAACAGCTACACAGGGTTTGAGTTCGAGCCCAGTCTTCAGCTGGCCTGGTCGCCTTCCGATCGCCAGACTTTGTGGTTCTCCGTCTCCAAGGCGATCGAACAGCCCTCCTGGATTTACACCGCAGCCCAGGTGGACTTCGGGTCCATTCCGCTGAACGGCGGAGGATTCGCGGTGGAGCACATCAGCGGCAATCCGCTGGAAACTTCACCGCGGATGATCCACTACGAGCTGGGTTACCGGCGAGAGATCGCCCGGAACCTCACGGTCGATTCGAGCGTGTTTTACAGCGATTACGATTCCCTGCAGACGTATGAACCCGAGGCGCCGTATTTCACATCAACGCCCGCGCCGCCGCATCTGGTGATTCCCAGCCAGTACGAAAACCTGGGAAACGCACACGACTTCGGTGTTGAGTTCTATGCCCGCTGGCGCCCGACAGCGCGGTGGACGATTTCGCCGGGTTTCAGTTTCCTGCATCAGCACTACTTCCTCGATCCGGGAAGCCAGGACACCACATTCGCAGCGTCCGCCGGCGACAATCCGAAATTTCAGGCTCAAGTGCGTTCCTCGCTCAGGCTGCTGCGGAATCTGGAGTGGGATATTTCGGCATACTATGTCGACTCGCTCATTAATGGTCTGACGGGCACAGGCACGGTGCCGGCTTACACACGCGTCGATTCCTCGCTGAGCTGGCGCATTGGCGAAAAGACCGACGTATCGGTCGGCGGGCAGAATTTGCTCACAGCCCGCCATCTGGAGTTTCTTGACGGTTCTCTCATTTTGATGCCGACCGAAGTCGGCCGGGCCGCGGTTGCCCGAGTCAACTGGCACTTTTGAGGCGTTGTATGGGACTCGGCATCAACCGGTGGAGGACAACACGCCTGCTGTCTGGCATCCTGCTCGCCGCCATGGTATCCGCCGGAACCGTGGATGAGTATCAGGTGAAGGCGGCGTTCCTCTATAACTTCGCCAAATTCGTGGAATGGCCGCCGGAAGCCTTCCGGAGCGATAAGGAACCACTGCGGATCTGCATACTGGGGGCTAACCCGTTCGGAAGTTCTCTGAGCGACGTCCTCAGAGGGAAGACGGTTCTCGGGCGCCCGATTGCTCTTGCTGATCTGACCGAGCCCACGCAGGCCGCCGATTGTCAGATTGTTTTCGTCAGCGAATCCGACCGGAAACGCGTGCGCCTCATCCTGAAGACACTCCCGCGCACCGGCGTCCTGACCGTCAGTGAATCCGACGGCTTCGCGGCGCGCGGGGGCATGGTCAATATCACGCGCCAGGGCGGGCATCTGGGATTCGAGATCAACGCCGACGTGGCGAGCGACGCGCGGCTGCGGATCAGTTCGCGGGTGCTGCAGCTTGCCCGCATTGTCAAATCGGCCTGGCTCGACTGAACGGAAACAGGGGGTATGAACTGCCCGGAGAGCTGCCTGCGGGGCAGCCCGCAGCCTGACGAAGGTAGCTTCTCTGCCTGCATCTTCTTGTAGGCGCTTAGCCGTGGCTGTGCAGAAACCCCTCGTATACTCGGAACGTGCACAGGATTACGTTAATTCCGGGTGACGGTATCGGACCCGAAGTGGCCGACGCGACGGCGCGGACGGTGGAGGCGACGGGAGTCGCAGTGGAATGGGAAAGAGTGCAGGCGGGCCTCTCCGCTGAAAAAACCTGCGGGACTTATCTGCCGGAGTCCGTATTTGAATCGCTGGCCCGGACGCACCTGGGGTTGAAGGGACCTACGGAGACACCGATAGCGAGCGGACATGCAAGCGTCAATGTGGCGTTGCGAAAAAAGCTGAACCTGTTCGTCAATTTCCGTCCGGTGCGTATGCTGCCGGGACTGAAAACGCGCTTTTCGGATCTGGCAATCGATCTGGTAATCTTCCGCGAAAACACGGAAGACCTGTACGCGGGAATCGAGCACGAGGTGGCGGCGGGCGTGATGGAGAGCCTGAAGGTCATCACGCGGACGGCGTCGATCAACATCGCGAAAGCAGCGTTCGAATACGCGATGCGCGAGGAGCGGCAGAAGGTGGTTGCGATTCACAAGGCCAACATCATGAAGAAGACCGACGGCCTGTTTTTGCAGTGCTGCCGGGAGGTGGCGGCGGGATTCCCCGAGATCGAGTACGGCGAACTGATCGTGGACAACGCCTGCATGCAGCTGGTGATGCGGCCTGAGACTTTCGATGTGCTGGTGATGCCGAATCTGTATGGCGACATTATTTCGGACCTGACGGCGGGGCTGGTGGGGGGCCTGGGGATCGTACCGGGCGCGAACCTGGGGGACAACTGCGCCGTTTTCGAGGCGGTGCACGGGTCGGCGCCGGATATTGCGGGCAAAGGACTGGCGAATCCGACGGCGCTTATGCAGTCGGCGCGGCTGATGCTGGCGCATGTGGGGGAGCGCGACGCCGCAGTGCGGTTACAGAAAGCTATCGAGGCGGTTTATCGCGAGGGACAACACCTCACCCGGGACGTCGGCGGAGTAGCGGGAACGGCGGAATTCACCGACGCCGTGATTGCGAAACTGTAAAGGCGTTTTACTGGAAGTGCTGGACGGCCATGATCAGGCCGCCGAAAACGGCAATGGACGCGGCGGAGATTGTCAGCCAGAGGATCACGCGTTCGCGCGTGCTGGTCTGTCCTTTTTCGTCTTTCCTGATCTGCTCTTCAAGACTGTCGAACATAGGCACCTCTCACGACGTCCGCTCCGTGGCGGGCGACGATTGGAACAGATACTACTCCTGTTAAGGGCCGGATGGAAGGGCCGTCTGAGGAGAGGGCTAGCGGGAGACGGGTTGAGCTACATTGCCGGTGCTGACCGCGGACGCCAGCCCCTGACTGCGAATTCCCTGCTCACCGGGCAGCGTTGACTTATCCCAGCCGCCGCCAAGCGCTTTCACCAGATCCACGGCTGCGGTCATGCGGCGCTGCAGAATGCCGACGGCGTTCTGCTCATCGCCGAGATAAATCGTCTGCGTGGTGATGACGCTGAGATAGGAATCGGTGCCCGCTTTATAGCGCTCGATCTCGAGATCGAGAGAGGTTTTGGCGGCGGCGACGGCCTCCGCCTGCTGCTGCGCCTCTTCTGAGAGATAGCGCAGCGAAGCGAGATCGTCTTCCACCTCCTGGAAGGCGGAGAGGCAGGTCTGGCGGTAGGTGGCAACAGCGGCGTCGTACGCGGCCCGCGCATTCTCGACCTGCGCCCCGCGGCGGCCGAAATCGAAAAGCGTCTGGGAAAGCGAAGGTCCGGCGGACCAGGTGCGCGCGCCCCAGGTGAAAAGCTTCGAGAGATTGGTACTCAGGAAACCGGCGCTGGCGGAGAGCGTGAGCGTCGGGTAGTACGCTACTTCGGCAAGCCCGATGTTAGCGTTGGCCGCGGCGACCAGACGCTCGTCAGTGGCGATATCCGGACGACGCTCGAGCAGCTGCGAAGGCAAAGCGAGGGGAATGGGAGGCGGCGCCTTCATCGACATCACCGGAATTTCCACTTCGGAAGGCGCGCGGCCGGTCAGCACGGCGATAGCGTGTTCGTCCTGGGCGCGGGTGATGCGAAGATCGGTGGCCTGCGACTGGGCGCCGTAAAGCTGCGTCTGCGCCAGAGTGACATCGCTCTTCGAAGCCACGCCGCCGTTGAAACGGTTCATGGTGAGCTGAAGATTCTTCTGATAGGCCTGGATGGTGTCCTGCAGCACTGCCTGCTGCATGTCGTTACCGGCGATCAGGAAATAATCGGTGGCCAGCAGAGCCTGGGCGGCGAGGCGCACGTTTTCAAGAGTAGCTGCGTCGGCCTGGGCGATTGCGGAAGCATTCTGGACCGACATCCGTACGCGTCCCCAGAAATCGGGCTCCCAACTGGCGCTGAAGGGAAACGAAAAAGTCTGGGTGCGGGCGCCGGCATTGAACACACCACTGCCGCCGCGGACGGCGGGGCCGGAATCGCTCTGCGTAATGGCGGGCGTGGCGCCGATGGTCGGATAGTAGTTGGCGTGATCCGCCACGACGACCGCGCGAGCCTGGCGGAACTGGGCTTCGGCCTGCTTGACGTTCTGGTTGTTGATGTCAACCATTTCCTCAAGCCGGTTGAGCTGAGCGTCGCCGAAAATTTCCCACCATTTCCCTTTCAGGAGGTCATCGCTCGGCGTGGCCATTTTCCAGTCGTCGTTGCCCTTCAGCTCTTTGAAGGCGACGGGGGTTTGAGCTACAACCGGCGTCTGGTATCGGGGCCCGACACTGCAGGCGGAACAGAGCAGAGTGGCGAGGAGCGCCGGTTTCAGAATACGGGCGTTCAATCCGCACCCTCCGCGACGCCGCCCGGCACAAACAAACCAGGCCGGTGCGCAAAGGGGTGCTTACGGCTGGAGCGTTTGGCGAGACGGTCAAGATAGAGATAAATTACCGGTGTTGTAAACAGAGTCAGCATCTGGCTCACGATCAGTCCGCCCACGATAGCGATACCGAGGGGCTGGCGGAGCTCCGAACCGACGCCGTATCCGAAGGCCATCGGCATGCCGCCGAGCAGCGCGCAGGCGGTGGTCATCATGATAGGCCGGAAGCGCAGCAGGCAGGCCTCGTAAATGGCGTCGCGCGGGCTCATTCCGTTGCGTTCGGCGGCGAGCGCGAAATCGATCATCATGATGGCGTTCTTCTTCACGATGCCGATGAGAAGGATAATGCCGATCATGGCGATGATGGAGAGTTCGGTCTTGAAGAGGACCAGCGCAATGAGCGCGCCGACGCCGGCCGAAGGCAGAGTCGAGATGATGGTCAACGGGTGGATCAGGCTTTCGTAGAGAATCCCGAGCACGATGTAGACGGCAAGCAGAGCGGTCAGGATGAGGATCGGCTGGGAGGAAAGCGAATCCTGAAAGGCCTGGGCGGTGCCGGCAAATTTGCCCGTGATGGAGGTGGGCATACCCATTTCGACTTCAGCTTTGTTGATGGCGACGACGGCGTCGGAGAGCGCGATACCGTCGGGGAGGTTGAAGGAAATCGTAGTGGCCGGGAACTGTCCCTGGTGCGGCAGCGAGATAGGCGTGATGCCCTGCGAAAAATGGGTGAAGGTGGAGAGCGGGACCGAGAGGCCGCGCGGCGTCTGCACGTAGACTTCGTTGAGGAAGTCGGGGCTTTCCCACCACTGCTGCTCGAGCGCGAGGACAACGTGGTACTGGTTGATGTCTTTGTACATCGTCGAGACCTGGCGCTGGCCGAACGCGTCGTAGAGCGCACTGTCGACGGCCTGGGCGGTAAGGCCGAGGCGCGAGGCGGTGTCGCGGTCGATGATGACGTTGGAAGAGAGGCCGGAGTTCTGCTGGTCGGAGCTGACGTCCACCAGTTCGGGTAAAGTCGAAAGCTTGTCGAGCACCAGCGGGGACCATTTGTTGAGCAGGTCGAGATCCTGCGTCTGGAGGGTGTACTGATACTGGGCATTCGACTGGCGGCCGCCGATGCGCAGGTCCTGCTGGGACTGGAGGTAGAGAGTGGCGCCCGGCATACCGCTGGTTTTGGCACGAATGCGCGCAATCACCTGATCGGGCGTGGTGGTGCGTTTGGCTTTGAGCTGGAGGAATATCTGCGCCGAAGCCGCGCCGCCCCAGCCGCCGCCGTTGCCGCCGGCCGTCACGCCCACGGTTTCGACATCCGGATCGTGGCGCACGATGTCCTCAAACCATTTGGTCTTCTCGACGAGCGACTGATAGGAGATGTGTTGCTGGCCCTGTATCTGGCCCTGCAGACGGCCGGTGTCCTGCTGCGGGAAAAACCCTTTGGGGATTTTCACATAGAGATAGCCGCTGACGCCGAGCGTAAGAAAGATAACGAACAAAACGGGCGCGGGGTGGTTGAGAACGGACTGCAGCGCGGAGGCGTAGGTGGAGATGATCCAGCGGAAACCTCTCTCGGTCCAGTTGTAGAGCGCGTTGTGGGTGTGCTTCACCTTGAGAAGGCGTGAACACATCATCGGCGTCGCGGTGAGCGAAATAAACAGCGAAACGGCGATCGAGACCGAAAGCACGATGGCGAATTCGCGGAACAGACGGCCAATGATGCCGGGCATCATCAGAATCGGAATGAAGACGGCGATGAGCGAGACGCTCATCGAGAGCACGGTGAAGCCGATTTCTTCGGCGCCCTTGAAAGCGGCCTGCATGGCGGGCATGCCGTCTTCGATGTGGCGCGTAATGTTCTCGATGACGACGATGGCGTCGTCGACCACGAATCCGGTGGCGATGGTGAGGCCCATCAGCGAGAGATTGTCGAGGTTGTATCCGAGCAGATACATGGCGCCAAAGGTGGAGATGAGCGAGACCGGCACCGAAATGCTGGGGATGAAAGTGGCCCAGCCGTTGCGCAGGAACGCGAAAACCACGAAGATCACGAGGATGATCGAGAGCACCATGTTGCGCTGCGCGTCGCGCACCGAGTCGCGGATGGTGATGGTGCGGTCGTTCTCGATCTTAAAGTCGACGGTAGGCGGGAGCGTGGCCTTGAAGCGCGGCAGAATATCCTTGATGCGGTTTACGGTATCGACGACATTGGCGTTGGGCTGGCGGCGGATCTGAATCAGCACGGCGGGCTTGCCGTCGGCGAGTCCGAGATTACGGATATCTTCGACGGAATCGACGACGCGGCCGAGATCGGAGAGCCGCACGGGAGAGCCGTTGCGGAAGACGACGATGAGGTCCTTATATTGGCTGGCCTTGAGAAGCTGATCGCTGACCAGAATCGGCGTGGTGACGGTGCCGTTGTCGAGCGAGCCTTTGGGCTTGTTGGCATTGGCGCCCTGCAGGAAAGTGCCGATCTGGTCGAGGCCGACGTTGTACTTGGAAACCGGCTGCGGATTGACTTCGACACGAACGGCCGGAAGCGAACTGCCGCTCACCTGCACCTGGCCGACACCTTCGATCTGGGCGAGCTTCTGGGCAAAAACCGAGGAGGCAACGTCGTAGAGCTGCGGGCGCGGGACGATGTCGGAGGTGAGGGCGAGGATGAGGATGGGCTGGTCGGCCGGGTTCTGCTTCTTATAAGACGGATTGGTCGGCAGGTTCGAAGGCAGAAAGCCCGCGGCGGCGTTGATGGCGGCCTGCACATCGCGCGCGGCGGCGTTGATGTCGCGGCTGAGATCGAACTGGAGGGTGACCTGAGCGGAACCGACGGAACTGCGCGAGGTCATTTCGGTGACGCCCGCAATACGGGTGAACTGCTTCTCGAGCGGCGTGGCGATGGAAGCCGCCATCACCTCGGGGCTGGCGCCGGGAAGGCTGGCCGAGACGTTGATAGTCGGAAAGTCAACCTGCGGGAGCGCCGAGACCGGGAGCTGGAAGTAGGCAATGCCGCCGGCCAGCGTGAGCGCGATGGTGAGGAGAGTGGTCGCGACGGGCCGCTCGATGAAGGGAGTGGAAAGGCTCATGGGCTATTGGCAGGTCATTACAGGGTCTAAGTCATTTCCGGCAGCGAGAGCTGTTCTTCGTTACGGCTGCCTCCGAGATTTGCCAGCCAGGCGGCGATGCGTCCGAACCAGAGATAGATGACCGGCGTGGTGAAGAGGGTGAGCACCTGGCTGACCAGGAGTCCGCCGATAATGCTGATACCGAGCGGCTTGCGGAGTTCGGAACCGACACCGCTGCCGAAGGCGAGAGGCACGGCGCCCAGCAGGGCGGCCATGGTGGTCATCATGATGGGCCGGAAGCGCAGCAGGCAGGCCTGGTAGATGGCCTCTTCCGGGGTCTTGCCTTCCTTACGTTCCGCTTCGAGGGCAAAGTCGATCATCATGATGGCGTTTTTCTTAACGATACCGATCAGAAGAATGATGCCGATCAGAGCAATGATATCGAGATCCTCCTTGAAGAGGATCAGCGAAGCGATGGCACCGACACCGGCGGAAGGCAGGGTCGACAGAATGGTGATCGGGTGGATATAGCTTTCGTAGAGAATCCCCAGCACGATGTAGACGGTGACGATCGCAGCCAGGATGAGAAGGGATTCGTTGGCGAGAGAGTTTTCGAAAGCGCGCGCCGTGCCCTGAAAGGTGGGCTCGACGCTGGCCGGCATGCCAAGATCCTTTGTCGCCTGACGAATGGCGGCAACGGCAGCGCCCAGAGACGCGCCCGGCGCGAGATTAAAGGACAGCGTGACGACCGGAAACTGGCCCTGATGGTTGATGGTGATCGGGGTCTGGACACGCTTGAACGTGGTGAAGGAACGAAGCGGCGCCTGGGAGATCGGCGCGGCGCCTGTGAGCGCGGTGTTGGTGCCGGCCAGCGCGATGGTGGAGGCGAGGTTGGCGGAAGCGGATCCGACCTGCACGTAGATGTCCTTGAGCGCGTCCTGATTCTGCTGCATGGACGGCAGGGCTTCCAGCACGACGTGATACTGGTTCGACTGCGTGTAGATGGTCGAGACCTGGCGTTGGCCGAACGCGTCGTACAGGGCATCGTCGACGTTCTGCGGTGTGATGCCGAGCCGGCCGGCGGTGTCGCGGTCGATCACGACTTCTAGACCCACGCCGTTGTTCTGCTGATCGCTCGCCACATCGCGCAGCTCCGGAATCTGCTTCATCTTGTCGACGAGCTTCGGAATCCATTGATCGAGGATGGCCTTATCGGGGGCGTCGAGCGCGTACTGATACTGGGTGCGGCTGATACGGTCTTCCACCGTGAGGTCCTGTACCGGCTGCATAAAAAGCGTGATCCCGGAGACCTGTTCCAGGTTGCGCTGCAGCCGGCGAATGACCTCGAGCGCGGACGTTTTTCGTTCTTCGAGGGGCTTCAGCGTAATCTGAATGCGGCCGCTGTTCATGGTGGTGTTCTGGCCGTCGACACCGATGAATGAAGTCAGGTTTTCGACAGCCGGATCCTGCATGATGACGCGCGAAAGTTCCTGCTGCTTTTCACCCATGGCGACGAACGAAATGGCTTCGGGGGCCTGGGAGATGCCGAGGATCACGCCGGTGTCCTGAATGGGGAAGAAGCCTTTCGGAACGATGATGTAGAGCCAGGTGGTGAGAGCGAGCGTGCCGACGGCAACCAGAAGCGTGGTGGGCTGGTGGCGCAGAACGATGCGCACGAGTTTGCCATACATTTCGATGGTCTTGACGAAACACCACTCGGACCAGCGGTAGAACCAGCCCTGCTCGTGTTCGGGCGTGTGCTTAAGAATGCGCGCGGCCATCATCGGCGTGAGCGTGAGCGACACAAAGGCCGAGAAGATGATGGTGACCGCCAGGGTAACGGCAAACTCGCGGAAAAGGCGGCCGACGATATCCGCCATAAAGAGCAGCGGGATGAGCACGGCGATCAGCGAAACGGTGAGTGAAACGATGGTGAACCCGATTTCAGCGGAGCCCTTGAGCGCGGCGTCCATCGGGGAATCTCCCATTTCGAGATAGCGCGCAATGTTCTCGATCATGACGATGGCGTCATCGACGACGAAGCCGGTCGAGATGGTGAGTGCCATGAGCGAGAGGTTGTCGAGACTGTAGCCGAGCAGGTACATCACGCCGAAGGTACCGACGAGGGAGAGCGGCACCGCAATGCCGGGGATAATCGTCGCCGAAAGGCTGCGCAGGAAGAGGAAGATGACCATGACGACGAGCGCAATGGTGAGCATGAGTTCGAACTCGACATCCTCGACAGAAGCGCGGATGGTGGTGGTGCGGTCGGTGACGACGTGCACCACGACGCCCTGCGGCAAAGACGCCTCGATCTGCGGCAGCAGGGCTTTCACGGTGTCGACGACACCGATGATGTTCGTGCCCGGCTGACGCTGAATGTTGATGACAATGGCCGGGGTGTCGTTGATCCACGCTTTCTTGTGTGTGTCCTCGGCGCCGTCGATAATGGTGGCGACATCGGACATGCGGACGGGCGCGCCGTTGCGGTAAGCAATAATAATCGGCTTGTACTGTGCGCCGGACTGAAGCTGATCGTTGTCGTTGATGGTCCAGGCCTGGCTCGCGCCGTCGAAGTTGCCTTTGGCCTGATTGACGTTGGCACTGCCGAGGGCGGTGCGAAGCGTGTCGAGACTGAGTCCGTAGGAGGCGAGCGCCACGGGATTGCCCTGCACGCGGACAGCGGGGCGTTGACCGCCGCTGATGCTGACCAGGCCAACACCTTTAAGCTGCGAGATGCGCTGCGCCATGCGGGTTTCGGCGAGATCGACGACCTTCGGCAGCGGCAGCGTGGTTGAGGTGATGGCGAGCGTGAGGATAGGTGAGTCGGCGGGGTTGGTTTTGCTGTAGACGGGAGGGACGGGGAGGGTGGTCGGGAGGAACGTTCCGGCAGCGTTGATGGAAGCCTGCACCTGCTGCTCGGCGATGTCGATGCCGATGTCGAGCGAGAACTGCAGGGTGATGAGCGAACTGCCGAAGGAACTGATCGAGGTCATCTGGGTCAGGCCGGGAACCTGACCGAACTGCTTCTCCAGGGGCGCCGTGATGGCCGAGGTGACGACTTCGGGGCCGGCGCCGGGATAAAACGTCTGCACCTGGATGGTGGGGTAATCGACCTGCGGGAGGGCCGATACCGGCAACTGGCGGAAGGCGACGACGCCGGTGAGAACCACTCCGGCCATCATG
>Ga0182030_10022454_pt1 | contig 11739 bp, 8 predicted proteins | sample 812S3MmetaG_FD_121299 | JGI IMG/M metagenome (GOLD analysis project Ga0182030, IMG submission 121299) | Permafrost microbial communities from Stordalen Mire, Sweden - 812S3M metaG (Illumina Assembly) | ecosystem: Environmental > Terrestrial > Soil > Wetlands > Permafrost | place: Sweden... | reverse complement strand
TGATTAAGGCCTATCAGCACCAGGTTTACAAGCTGCCCATCATCGGCGACCTGGCGGAGAAGCAGGCCAACGCGTAGAGCTACCCGATGAAGTCAGGGCGAAGTCCCGCAGCGGCTAAAGCCGGATTGAATTTGCGGGCACTGCGGATGACGTGAAGAGGCTGCGTCGCAACCTAATGTCGCCGCTCCGCGGCTCGTCATTAGTCTTAGTTTCCACTTGACCGCAGGCTTACGCCCGCGGCTAACACAAATGCCGCCGCTCCGCGGCTGTTTTCGGCGAGATCTGCCGGCAAGTTGAACATCCTGGTATCGATGGCGACGCTGGTGCAACATCTGCTGTTCGTGTTTCTGCTGGTGGTGGCTCCGGCTTGGGATTTCTACGACACTCGCCGGCTGAAGAAGAATCCGGGCTCGCCGCAGAAAATCCGCTACTACCGGATGCTTGCAGCGTGGCTGTGGATTTCCAGCATTGTGGCTTTGGTTGCCGTGGGCTGGCGGGCGCTGTTCACCATCAATCCCGCGCCGGGCGAGATTCCGTGGCTGCTGGAACACGCCTGGGTTTTCTATGTAGTGGAAGTGGTGATTGCGCTTTTCGTTGCGCTCACGCTGCTGCCGCTTGCCGTGGTCTTCTGGAAGAAAGTAAAGAAGCAGCCGCGGAAGTATTCCTCGGCCGACGCGTTGAAATCGTTCGATTACTTTTTCCCGGCGACGTGGACGGAGCGGCGCTGGTGGGTGTTTCTCTGCATCACGGCGGGGGTGTGCGAGGAAACGCTGTTTCGCGGATTCCTGCTGCATTACCTGCACGTGTTTCCCTGGACGCTGAACCTCACGCTGGCACTGCTGATTTCCTCGGTAATGTTTGGACTTAACCACCTGTATGCCGGCACGAGCGGGGTGGCTTCAAGCGCGGTGACCGGCTTGCTGCTGGGTCTGCTGTTCCTGCTGACGGGAAATCTGCTGCTTCCGATGGTGCTACACGCCGCGCTGGATTTGCGCATGCTGGCGATCCTGCGGCCGCCGACGGAGTAATCCACCACAGAGACACAGAGACAGCAAGAAAACTCTGTGCCTCTGTGTCTCTGTGGTGAACGGTTTTCGGCACGCTCCGCTTGACATCCACCGCTGGAAAATGTCATTTGTATTTACTTTTCATGTCCTGACCAGCGACGGCAGGGGACATTCCTCTATACTGAACAGCTTTACTGCGGCGGAAAGGGTTTGTGAGGATCAAGGTCTTTTATCACGACAAGTGTTTCGACGGCGCGTGCTCGGCGGCGCTGTTCACGCGGTTTTACCGCGAGCGGATACGCGAGCACGCCGAGTTCGAGTACCAGGGACTGGTGCATCGCGCGGGGGCGCTGTTCGACGAAGCCGATTTCACCGGCGACGAGAACGCCATCGTCGACTTCAAGTATTCTTCGTCGCCGCGGGTGACGTGGTGGTTCGATCATCATCAGAGCGCCTTCCTGACGCCCGAGGACGCCTCGCACTTTGAGCGGCAGCAGAGCACTATGAAGTTCTACGATCCCGGCTTCCGCTCCTGTACCAAGTTCATCGCGACCGTAACGGAGCAGCGCTTCGGCTTCAATCCCGCGCCGGCAGCGGAGATGATCGAGTGGGCGGACATCATCGACGGAGCGCTGTACGACAGCCCGCAGGCGGCGGTGGAAATGAAAACGCCGGCCACCAAGCTCACCATGCTGATCGAGTCGAACCAGGACCCGCAGTTCATCCCCGGCCTGACTCAGCTGCTCGCCTATAAGCCGCTGGCGGAAATCGTTGCGCAACCGGCGATCGCGGACCGGCTTCCGCAACTCATGGAACGCCACCGCCGCTCCATCGAGATCCTGCGCGAGCGAGCGCAATGCAAGGACGGCACCATCTACTTCGACGTTACGGATTACGACCTGGAGGGCTACAACAAATTTATCCCATACTATCTGTATCCGCATTGCGTGTACAGCGTGGGGCTGAGCAAGAGCAGCTTCCGGACGAAGGTGTCGGTGGGATCGAATCCGTGGACGACGGCGACGCACATGGAGAACCTGGCGAAGATTTGCGAGCGCTACGGCGGCGGCGGACACGCGCGAGTGGGAGCGATCTCGTTTCCGCCGAACATGTTCGAGCAGGGACGGCAGGCGGCGGAAGAGATTGTTCAGGAATTGCGCGCCAGCTACCGGGGGCACGAAGAGTAGTGGGAGACAGTTGTCGGTAGCCAGTTGTCAGTTGCCAGCCAAGGCGTCCCGTCCCCGCCTGAGTAATTTTTGGCGCTGCAAGCGAAAGCAGATCCCTCGTCGGCCTGAAGGCCTCCTCGTGATGACAAGAGAATAAAGGAGGGCACGAGTCCCACACATGCGAAAACCGCGAATGTGCGGGGACCGGCGGAACAGCCGGTCCATCGCGGGCTGACAAAAATAAACGGCTTGTCGGCACGACTGAAGTGTCTGCGTGATAACGGTGTCGCCCCCGAGGGGCTCAGCATTTTTCCCCACCTTACCCAGCACTCCGCTTCGCTCCGTGCTGGGCTAGACTGTTGCGCGCCTGCGGCGCTCCGGATTTCAGCTTCTTACTTCACGGCTCGCACGAAAGCTAGTTGTCACGCACAATTCCGCCGGTTTTTTTTTGCAAGGCCCTCCTAAAGGAATAAACTTGCCGCAACGGCAATCCGTGGGGTGGTCCGCGACGTATCCAGAGATGAAGGAAGGGCACACCGTGCAACAGTAGTTGCCGCCGCGGAGAGGTGCTATTGGCTGGAAATTCCGGGTGGCCATAAGCGGCCAATTCAATTCAGGAGATCGAAAATGAAGCGAGTTCTGCTAGTGATCGGGCTCTATGTTTGCTCCATGACCGTGCTGGCCGTTGCCAAGGACCAGAGTTGGAACGGATGGGTCAGCGACTCCAAATGCGGCGCCAGTGGCGCGAACGCCTCCCACGAAGCCTGCGCGAAGAAATGCGTGGGGGCCGGCGAGAAGCCGGTCTTCGTCACCGACAAGGGCCAACAGATCATCTCCCTGGAAAACCCCGACGCGGTCAAGGACCATGTTGGACATCACGTACAGGTGACCGGCAGCATGAACAGCAGCGGCTCGCTGCACGTAGCCAGCGTCAAGATGCTTCCGCAATCCGGGGCAGGAAGCGGCGGCGGTATGAGCGACATGCACTGAGCTGCCAGGCAAGCAGAACGGGCCTGAGCTCATTTACGGACTCGGCATCTGGTGCAGGGTGTGGGCGGCATTGCGAAAACCCTCAGGCGTCACCCTCAGCGGTCCCTGGTAGGGACGGTCGACGTTGGCGATGGCCACGAGCACGAGCGAGATGAGGAAGCTCAGCATAAACACCTGAAGCAGGTGAATGCGGAAGTTGGCCACGCCGAAGAAACAGGCAGAGACGACGGTGATGACGCCACCTGCGATCAGAACCGCCCACAGGATGAAGGGCAGGGTTTCGCGACTCTGGGTGGCCCGGGTGCGGCGGTATTGAGTCAGTCCCCGTAACTCCTCCATGAGCTGATACGCCGCAATGGCATTGGGCTGGGCACGCGCCTGGGCCTGTCCGGCAAGCTGCCAGAACTGATCGATCATCTCGCCGCCTTCCGGCGGCAGCTGGCGGTTCAGCATCGCGGGCCACTCCCGGTCCAGGGCGTTGTCGGCGTAGCGCGCGCAGAGGCCCTGGATGGCGCGCGCATTGGGGTCCTGTAACTGGCTGGCGATGCGGAAAACGTTGACCAGGGAGTTGGCCTCCTGCTCTTCGTTGGCCTGCGCCTGCTGGAACATGTTCCACACGCCGGCCAGGGTGAAGGCCAGGATGACGGCATAGGTGGTGCCGATGACGGCCACGACGGCCCCCGTGAAGTCGTTCGACTCCTTGCGGGAGGGCGCAGCCATGGTGCGGGTGACGAGGAAGAGAACGAGCAGGGCCCCGCTGACACCGGCGACAATGATGAGGATGTTAGTCATTGTTGCTTCACCTCTTGCGCCCGCGCTGTGTTCGGAGCCCTGGAAGCCTCAGTGCTTGTCCTCGGTAGAAACGGAATCAGCCTCGGCGGAGAAGAAATCAGCCATAGGCAATCCATTGGTAGCCCAGCCAAGATTGGACGTGGGCAGGCCGAGTCCTTGTGCCATCAGGCGCAGGATGTCGCCTTCATCGTAGCTGTTGTTGTAGTTGCGGGTGTCGCCGCCGGGCGACTGGTATCCCTTCTTGCTGTAGGGGCTGACGACGACGAGTTCCACGCGGCCGCCGCAACCCAGACCTTCGGTCGTGGTTTCGCAATCCGGGCTTCCGTCGCTGGCGTTCTCGTCAAAAACGATGATCAGCAATCCCGTGCCTCCGGGCTGAAAGTAGGAACTCTTCAACAAGAGGCCGCCGATTTCATCCTTCAGCCAGTTGTCGAAGGTCTGGATGGAGCAGTCGTGCGCGTCATCGCACCCGTTGGGCACGAGCCACGACAGGTTGGGCAACTTGTGCCTGAGCAGATCGTTGGCGAGCTCACCGAAGCACACAAAGTTGCTTTTCTCCGTGTTGATGGTGGTCATGTATTCCAGCGGATCGTGGCGGACGTAGTAGGTCCCCTTATTCAGCCCTTTGCAAGTCGCGATGGTGGGGAGATCCTCGATGTAGTCCTTCCAGGTCCCGCCCGCGTTTTGCACCTCGAGGGCAATGTTATTCAGCGAGACCGGAAAGCTTTCGGGAGTCTGGCTGTCGTCGTCGGTGAGAATATTCCCGGTGGCCAGGTTGAGATAGTTGCCGATGGAAGGATGGGTGTCCGAGTAGTAGTTCACTCCGAGGCCGTACTGGTTGGCGAGGGAGGTCAAAAAGGGCATGTTGCTGGAGTTGTAGCTGGTAGAGTAATCCGTGTTCTCGCCCATCACGATCACAACGTTGCCGAACGACGGCAGGCCTTGGCAGAAAGCCGAGGGAGCGAGGATGGACGCGGCCAGCAACAATGCCAGACACAGCCCAGCCTTTTTATATAGCCCTTTCATCGAGAATCTCCTTGTTGATTTCGAAACTGAAATTTTCTTGCTGACAGCACGAGCCCGACGATTTTACTACAGGCTGGGCCGGCAAGCGGAGAGGATTCCGTGACCACGCGCTGCCCTCCGGATGCGACCCCTGGCTGAATCGCTTGCCAGATTCGGTTGGCGGCCAAGAAAGAGCTTTGCCCCCTGTAACTTCGTTGGTACGATGCCTCAGACACCACTGGCCCAGGACACAAGCCGGCGTCTGGAAGGATTGAAGCAAGCTGCATGACTCCAGAACAAATCAGCAGCGTACGTAAGAGCTTCCAGTTGATGGAAGGCAAGGAAGAGGTGGTTACCTTGCTGTTTTACAACCGCTTATTCCTCGAGAATCCCCAGATGCGAGAGATGTTCCCTGGCGACATAAAGCAGCAGGCCGAGAAGCTGGCCGAGGTCCTGAAGCTCATATATTCCTCACTCGACAATCTCGACAGCTTGCGTCCAGCTCTACGCGATTTGGGCTCCCGCCATCTGCGAGAGCACGGCGTGGTTGAGGAGCATTACCTGGCATTCTGCCAAACCCTGATCGATACCTTGCACGAGACAGCCGGCACGCGCTTCGATAGCGCGGCGAAACAGGCATGGAGTTCGCTGCTGGCCCGGGTCAGTTCAGAAATGCAGGACAAAGCACACGAAACCGGCCGGCTGACAAAGCTGCTCAATAAGTAGCCGTTCATCTGCGCGCAAAACCAAGCGGCTCAACGTGGACACCGGAGGTGCGAACCATTTCTCCGAGTTCGCAACCTGGTTGCGACCGTTGGCCAGATCCGATCGTTATGGGCGCGAGTCCCGGGTCTCGAACACCGCGAGACCCGGGGCACCCCGGGAAAAGCAAATCCCTCGCGGCCTGAAGGCCGCACGGGATGACAAAAAATGAACAGCTTGTCGGCACGACTGAAGTCGTGCCCTGTTACAAAGCGCTCGCCCGAAGCGACTTTTCAGTTGCCTGTAAAGCCGCCCTTATAGATCTACCTGTGCGCCGCGGCTAATAAAGCCGTTCTGATATCTCTCCGAATTCGCCGGGCTAAAGCCCGGCGCTTCCATCTTTGCTAAAGCAGCTTCCATCTTTGCCAAAGCAGCTTCCACCTTTGCTAAAGCAGCTTCCATCTTTGCTAAGGCAATTGTTGAACAGCGGCGAGGCTCACTCCACTTCGTGCTTGGCGGTGTAGCCGTCGCGGGCGATGATGGTGTACTTGATGTCCTTGTTCTTTTCGTCCTTGATGACGAGCGGCTTGTTGTCGGGGCCGACCAGTTCCACTTTCAGCTTGCGATAGGTGCCATCCTGCCGGGTGTTGGTGGGCTTATAGGTGATGGTGTACTGGTCGCGAATGGCTTGTGCGACTTCACGAAAGATGGCGGGCAACTCGCCCATGAGGCGCGGAGCGTAGGAGCGGCCACCCGTAATGCGGGCAAACGCCGCCATCTGATTCTGTGCCTGGAGATAGTCCATCATGGCGCCGTTCGACTGGGGAGCCGGACCCATCGCCTGCACGCGCGTCAGGAAGGCCTGGCCGGTGCAGATGGTGTAGATGGTCACGTTGGGCGTGGACTTTACCTTCTTCAGGATCTGGTCGAGGTTGAGTTTGCTGAAAGTATCGCGGCCGCTGGCGACGATCACGAGTTCCTTATGTCCCGGAACGCGCTCCAGGCGGTCGAGCGTGTCATACATGGCGTCGAAGATGTTGGTCTCAGCGAATCCCGGGATGCGCAGGCCGTTCAGCGCGCCGAAGATGGCCTGCTTGTCCTGGGTGAAGTCCACCAGAACGTGGGTCTTCATGTCGAACTCGACAATGGCCACCCAGTCCTGCGGCTGCAAGGTAGAGGCGAACACATAGGAGGAGTTGAGCGCGTCGGACATGAAGTTGTAGTTGGTGGCGGCGAACTCCACCAGCAGCACCGCGGTGATGGGCGCTTTGCTGATGGTCACGCTGGTGATCTTCTGCTCGACCCCGTCTTCGAAGACCTTGAAGTGCTGCTCGGCGACGTCGAGGGGCAGCGCCAGCGGACGGCCATCCTTGCTCATGACATGCGCGTCGACGGTAACGAGGGGCACATTCACGTGCAGGGAGTATTCGGGGTCTCCGGCGGGCTTGGGCCTGGGCACCGGCGGCGGCTCTTCCGAAGTACTCTTCTTCGGCACGGCGATGGAGCCGGATTCGCCTCCGGGGCCACCGGCGGCCGTGGGCATCTGGTCCTGCTGCTGCTGGCTGGGTTGCGAGGAGCTTTGGCCGCCGCTGCTGGACTGGGCGCTGCCTGGAACTGCAGTGCTCAACAGGATGATCGCAACCACTGCGGCGAACAGCGCCGCACGAAGGGCACTCGGAACGTCAAGGCGAAGTCCCTCAGCGGCTAAAGCCGCATTGGTATTGCGGCATGGACACTGAAGGCCGTCCCCTTCAAAACCTGGCTTAATCAGAGCGTCGTTGCCCGACGTAAACAGAGCGTCGCTGCCCGACGTAGTCAGAGCTTTCTTAGAGTGTTTGTCGGAATACATCGGAGCGCCTCACCGGCCCGTCTGTCTGCTAGTATAAATCCACTTCCAGACTCTCTGTTTCAATGCGGGGACAGCAGGACAGGCCGTGGATTAGACGGTCATGTCCCGGCATTGGTATGGGCAGCGCCGCGATTTTCGGTTTGCGAGCCGGATCAAGGCAGGGAAAGAAGGAACCAGAAGTATGCTTGGCCGCGCGTTCGCCTCACTGCTGATGTGCCTGACCTCTGTTGCCGCCTTCGGCGTTGAACCCAAAGTCCAGATCATGCCCGAGGAGCAGGTGAAAACCGGCATGCACGGCGTAGCGTACACCGTCTTCGAAGGCGTACTGCCGGAAGCGATGGAGGTGGAAGTGCTGGGCGTGCTGCGGGACATGGCGGGGCCGCAGGCTGACGTGATCCTGGTGCGGCTGCACGGCGCGAAGGTTGAGTACACCGGCGTGGTCGCGGGCATGAGCGGCAGTCCGGTGTACATCGACGGCAAACTGGTGGGGGCGATCGCGTATCGCATCGGGGAATTTTCCAAGGAGCCGATCGCGGGAGTGACGCCGGCCGCATCGATGCTGGAGATCGACGCCATGGACAAGACGCCGCTGACGGATGTGTCCCACAATGTGGGACACGCCCAACCGGGGATCAACCGGACTGCGGGGCCGGGACTCTCCGGCGCGGACGAGGCGGCATCGGGATATGCCAATCTGCTGAAGCCGATCGACACGCCGCTGGTGTTCAGCGGATTCAGCGCGGAAACGCTGCGCCTCTTCGGCAAGGACTTCGCTTCGGCGGGAATTATTCCCGTGATGGGCGCGGGATCGGTGAGCAACGACAAACAGCCTGAGCCGCTACAGCCGGGATCGGCTGTGAGCGCGATCCTGGTGCGCGGCGACATGAATATCGCGGGCACCTGCACGGTCACCTATCTGGACGACACGCACCTCCTGGCCTGCGGACATCCCTTCCTGCAATCGGGCAACGTCGATATGCCGATGACCAAAGCGACGGTGCTGGCAACGCTGCCGTCGCCGCAGAATTCCTTCAAGATCGTCAACACGACGGAGCCCGTGGGAACGTTCGTTCAGGACCGCCGCGCAGGCATCCTGGGACGCTTCGATCGGCAGCCCCACATGATCCCCGTGACCCTGACCTTCCGCGGCGTTTCGCATCCCAAACAGTTTCACTATGAAGTGCTGAACAACGCGAAGATCACTCCGGGCGCGATGATGGCGACGGTGTTCAACGCGATTCAAGGCATGAACGAATACGGCGAAGACACGACCTATCGCCTCGAGGGCGGCATCACGGTTCTGGGCTACCCCAATCTCAGCGTGAAGAATATGTACGCTCCGGCTGATGGCTCCACGCCGACGGCCTACGGGATTGCGCTCTCCATCGGCGAACACTTCAGCCGCATCTTCGAGAACCCTTACGAGACGCCGAAGATCGAAGGCGTCGAGCTGAACTTCGATCTCGTGCCTGACCGCCGCTCCGCCCGACTGGAGACGGCGCGCACCGACGTCACCGAAGCCCGCCCCGGAGACGAGATCACCATCGAAGCTCTGCTGCGCCCCTATCGCGGCGACAGCCTTCTGCGCCACATCTCCGTGAAGATTCCCACCTCCACTCCCCGCGGCACTCTGCGCATTCTGGTCAGCGACGGCGACACTCTCGACAAGATGCATCGCGTCTCCGGCGCGATGGGCCATCATCTCGATCTCGGCTCCACCATCGCGCTGCTCAACAAAGAGCACAACAACTCTGAGGTCTACGTCTCGCTGCTGGAGGCCAACCCTCAGGCAATGGTCGAAGACAAAGTGATGCCCACTCTGCCGCTCTCCGTGATGAACGTGATGGACGGCCTTCGCGGCTCTCAGGACATGATCGTCGTCGGAGAGTCCGCCGTCGACGAAGCCGCCACTCCCGTCGACTACGTCGTCTCCGGCTCCCAGATCATCACCCTGAACATCCGATAGGGCGATCCGCCGTTTCGCCGCCACCCTCCCAAAAGCCGCCCTCCCCGAAAACGAAAAAATGTTCCACGTGGAACAAGAACACGAACTCGCGTTCGCTTTTTGCCTCCAGCCCGAATCGGAAAAAACATGATTAACCGTTATTTTTCAATGCTTTATATCCGCCGCACCCCCCCCCAGCTATTGTGACGAAACCCTGCGCCGGCAGCGCAACCACCCCATCCTGGCCGAGTTTCCCGGATTTCCCCCGCCTCCATCGACATCCCATCCTTCAGCGTCCACCTGAACCGCAGGTGTTTGTGTCATAGCTGCAATTCGCGCTGAGCGGTGGAACATGAGCGGTGGAACAAATGATTCGCACTTGGGATTAAGCCAGCCGCGCAGCGGCGGGATGAAGTTAGCCGGGGCCGTAAGGCCCCGGTCAGAGCGGGAAAAACAACCGAGCCGCGCAGCGGCGGCATTTGTGTTAGCCGCGGGCGTAAGCCCGCGGTGAAGTGGGAAAAATAATTGAGCCGCGCAGCGGCGGCACAGCTACGACACACCGTAGGGGCGGCACGGTTTCGTAACGCCTCTTTCAACGCCGCGTCCCGCGTGCCGAAGAATCGAGCGCCATAGGCGCGAAATAATCTAGCCCAGGACGCAGCGCAGCGGAGTCCTGGGTAACGTGGGAAAAGGATCACAGTCCCGTAGGGACGGCACGGTTCTCAGCTGCGGTGAAAGCGTATTTACACTTTGCCGTCACGAAGCCAACGTGCATTTACGCTTTGTCATCATGAAGCCCCGCGAAGGAGGTCGCCGCGGCCACCGACTGAGCCGGACTGAGGGATCTGCTTTTCCTCCCGCGCCGCGATGGGTGCCTTCCGGACGTATGCCTGCGGCGAAGAGGGCCTGATAAAAGTCAACTGTCAGGAGTGGCTGCTGAGGATAACGCATTCCGCCTCGCGCTCCCACTCATTCGAAACCCGCAAATGAATAGGCGCGCGCCCGGCGTCGGTGCGGCCTTGTTGATATCGTGATTTGATGGGGCGCGGCATCAGAAGTCTGCCTGAGAACCAGCTTTCGTGCCGTGGAGTAAAAAGCCCGAAATCTGGAGCGCCGCAGGTCGCGGAGAAGTTGGCCCGATCTGTCCAGAGTGCGAAAAGAAGTTCGGCCTAAGAACGCCGCTCGTGGGGCGCGAGCAACAAGGAACAGGCAGGTTGTATTTTGGATGCCCCAACTTCGCCCCGCCTCACAGTTGCAGGTTCAATGGCCGTCGCGATTTGGCCTGATTTCAAAACCGCCCACCACCCGGGTTTCGAATGCGTGGGCCCCACATCGCCTCTGTGCTACGCTTCTCTTTCCTGCTGCTTCAACCCAATCAGGGCTCATGATGAGATTGCTTCCATCGGTCGGGTGCCCCACCCAAGCCGCCTTTGCTTGGGTGGGTCTTTTCCTCGTTTGCCTGTTGCTCATTGCACCCTCCTCGGCCCAGACCACCCGCACCTGGGAACAGACCAGGTTCGACGACTTCGAGAAGGGTACGGCTCACGGCGTCGCCATCAGCAGCGATGGCAATCTCACGCTCGCGCCCGCTTTCAGCGCGCTCTACACTTCGCCTTCCACCTACATCTGGGACATCGCCGCCGATTCCGCAGGCAACGTCTATGCGGCGGCTGGTTCGCCGGCCCGCGTCTACAAGCTCACGCCCGACGGCAAGGCGCGCATCATCTTCGCGCCGCAGGAGCTTCAAGTGCAGGCGCTGCTCGTCGACCGCAGCGGCGCCATCTACGCCGCCACTTCGCCCGACGGCAAAGTCTACAAGCTCGTGCATGGCGGCCCCGCGCCGGGCAAGACTCCCGAAGGCTCGCACACTACGGCCGAGGTTGCCGCCGCGCAGGAGGGCGCCAATCCCACCGAGAAACCGCGCCCCTCTGTTGACGTCGATCCCAGCTACACCGCCAGCGTCCTCTTCGATCCCAAGACGAAATATATCTGGGCGCTGGCGCTCGATCGCCAGGGCCGGCTCTACATCGGCACCGGCGATCGCGGCGAGATCTTCCGCGTCGACCGCACTGGCAGCGGCAGCCTGTTCTTCAAAAGCGACGAAGCCCAGATCCGCGCTCTCGACTTCGACAATCTCGGCAACCTCATCGCCGGCACCGACGGCAGCGGCCTCATCTATCGCATCTCGCCGCAAGGCGAAGGCTTCGTTCTCTACAGCGCGCCCAAGAAGGAGATCACCGCGCTCGCCATCGATCGCCAGGGAAACATCTATGCCGCCGGCGC
>Ga0182030_10022451_pt1 | contig 11740 bp, 9 predicted proteins | sample 812S3MmetaG_FD_121299 | JGI IMG/M metagenome (GOLD analysis project Ga0182030, IMG submission 121299) | Permafrost microbial communities from Stordalen Mire, Sweden - 812S3M metaG (Illumina Assembly) | ecosystem: Environmental > Terrestrial > Soil > Wetlands > Permafrost | place: Sweden... | reverse complement strand
CGTTGTACGCATGAGAGTCTCCTTCCCCACATTTCTTCACCAGTATTATACAAATTTTTCATCTATATATACAACATTTGATGCTGTATTAAATAGACACCCCGACCTTTCAATGCGTCACTGAGGCCGATGACTCCCACCCGGTCTCGGTTTCTGTTAAACCTCTTGTACAAAAAGGGGTTTGGATTTTAGATTTTTCTGCCCGGTTCATTCGGTGGCCAAATGTGTAATATGTAGGCCTGGCCCCTTTGTCCTGTTAAAAGTATTTTTCTCTTCATTGGGTTGAATATCCGAATTAAAGACTGTGATAGAGTTTTAAAAGCTTTTTCCCTATCACCTTATGCGTGTAATGCCTCTTACCAAGCGCCCGACCTTTGGCGCCGATAGATTTATTGGTTCCCAAGCTGTTCTTGATTACCACTGTAAGGGCATCGATCAAAGGCACGATTTCATCTTTGATAAGAATCCCGCCACCCGCAGAGGCCAATTCCGGAAAATTGCATCTATCTGTATAGACGCATGGCAAACCAGCAGCCATTGCTTCCAATAGGGCCATACTGAAGCCTTCACTATGCGATGGCAAAATAAATACCTCTGCCAAAGCCATTAAAGATTCTTTTTCTTGGCCACCTACTAACCCTGTCATGGTTATATTTTTTTCTAGCCCCGAAGCCACGATCTGAGATTTCAATTTTTTCCCATAACCGCGATAATCCGGTCCCGCGAGAACCAAATGCCAACCATTATTTTCTGCTTTTTTAAGCACTTCCTTCCAAGCGGGAATGAGAATATCCATCCCCTTTCCTTTCCATATACGTCCGAGATACAAAAGTACCCGTTTATCTTTGAATTGAGGCCATGTTTGAATTGCTTTTTGGCGGGAAATTCTTGTTTCTAATAATTTTTCAGGCACGCCATTTGGTATTACATCGATACGGCCTTTATATCCGAATTTTCTTAATGCTAATTCTTCTGTTTTATTGAGCGCATGAATGGCTGAAGTGTCACGCAGAACACGTTCGAGGATGAAAATTCGGTAGATCTGTTTATGTAATGACTTATAACGCCAATTTTCTGATACGGAACCGTGCGGTGTAATGACCAAAGGTTTATGAAGGCGCCGAGAAGCTTTCCACGAAGCAAAAACCGTATGGTCCCAAAACATATGGGCATGCAAAATATCAAGCGAACCCGCATTTTCACACAAGGCATCCGTCAATCCCACACCCCTGAACCACCGCTCAGGAAAACCAGGTTTGAAAAGAGAAACGCCTGGGTATATAGACTCAACCTCCAGGGTTTCATTCTTTTTAGCCAAACCAAATATTTTTGTCTCCGCTTTACCTTTTAACATTTCGACATGTGATTTAACAACAGAAGCGGGACCGCCGGATCTTGGGTGCAATAACGAGCTAATAATCCCAATTTTCATGCGTGATTTCGATTTAACCATTTCGCCATCTTTCAACATCGGCAAGCCATTGTTTCATTCGCGTATAAATGTCGTGGCCACTCCGTAACAAGCGCTTTCGACCCGCGTTACTTACCCTTTTTCTGGCCGTTTCATGTTTTATGTAATATTTAGCTTTATCCAAAAATTCCTCTGGGGTTTCAAAGTATTCCGCTTCTTTTCCCTCTTTATATAGTTCTTTCATTATGGGGGTACGTTCTGCCAACAAAAACCCGCCGCAAGCGGGAATCTCGAAAACCCTGCGGGTGTATTGATCACGATTCCATTTACTGAAAAAACAAGCTGATATTTTCGCAGCGCAAATTGCCCTTCGATATTCATCGACTAGTAATGGGCCGGATAAGGAAATGAAGTCCTCTGCGTTTTTGGGCAACCATCTCTTCCAATAAGGCAAATAACCGTAAATCCGTACTTTTATATTCGATTTTCCTGCCAGAGTTAAACACACCATTCGACTATCATTTTCCGGATGCCCTGCAAATAAAATATCTGCCTGGTAAATCTTTTTATCATTAGGAATTAAAGTGCGTGGATAATCCAACCACGGAATGTAATAAGACATAAGTAAACCGACATTTTTGATACCTGATTTTTTAAAGTCTTGAATATTGCATTGCCGGTACACATGGTAACCATCGTATTCGGGTAAGGCTTTTTTTAAATTACGGAATTTCAATAAGTTTCCATGCTCGCCAAAGGGGTCATCGTTGTGATAACCAACCACAAAACTATTTTTCTTTAAGGTTTTGATCGTTTCGGAGCCAAAGTAATGGCCTTGATAGAGAAGGGTGATATGGGGCTTTGTGGAATTGAAAAGATTGATGAGTTGTTTGTTTGCCGCATGAATACTAGGGCCCACCAAGAGATGTTCTTGTATTCTGCCAAATAAACTTTTTCCAAGGATTTCATGGACATCTAAAAGCACAACATCATTTCCCTGTTCTTTTAAAGCCCTGACCCATGCCGGTTCATATATTTCACCGAAGGCACCACGGACAATCAGGATTTTTAATGCTTTTTTCAAAATTAGCTCCAAAAAGCTTAACTTTTAATGTCCGATTTCAGATCAACAACAGCATCAATTGCTTCTATATAACCCTTCACTTCTTTTTTCGGATTACAAAGCTTAAGGCAATTTTTTCTTGCACTTTTCCCATATTTTTTAATTAAGGTTTTATTTTTAATAACGAATTTCATCGCATTCACTAATTGATCTACATCCCCAGGATTTATGACCCATCCTGTTTTGTTATTTATTACCAATTCCCCAGAAGCCCCACAAGCAGACGTTGTAATGGATGGTCTTTCACATAAAGCGGCTTCCACTAATACTTTGGGCCACATATCGCGATAAGTCGGTAAAACAAGAACATCAGACCAATAATATTGTTTCGGCAAATCTGAAATTACACATGGGCCGACCATTACTATAAAATCATTAAGTTCTTTTTCTCGAATGATCTTTTGATAATCATTGATGGTTAATTCATCTTTTTGTTTGGGTTCTGGACCCAATATTCGCAAGTCAAACTTGTATTTTTCTTGTTTTAATCGTTGGCAAGCCCTGATGAGATCCAATAAACCCTTAAATTTCAATAATGTTCCAACAAAAAGGAAATTCACGCTTTTTTCGGAGTTATGTTTCTTACTTTTTTCCTTTTTTAATATGCCTTCGAAGAAAGAAGCCCCCGCCTCAAAAGGGGCGTAATGAAATGCGATCGGATTGAGACCATAGATTACTTCCAGAGTTTCTTTGGTTATTGCTGTTTGATAAATATGTTGATGGCAAAGACTTAATAGAAAACTTTTTAGAGTCTTTACCCACCAGCTTCTTCGGACTTCCCATTCTGGCGCCATGGTTTGATTGACTGATATGAGGGACCGCCCCATTAATCGGGCTAATATCGCTGTAACTATGGCCGTTGCCCCTTGTAAGCCAAAAAGAATCACAACTTCATTTTCGATTACACAGGACCAGGCCAAGGGGATGTCGATATTTAAAGGAAACCCTTCCGGGACAACACCCGTCCTCTTTACGCTAAAAAATTTACCGTTACTTTCCGTGGTCCTGTATTCAAAACTTTTCTTACCTGAATCAACCCTGTTTAATAGCGGGTATGCTTTTAACCTTAAATGGATGGAATCCTGTATTCGATTAAGGCAATCAATGGTGAATCCTTGAAGGTCGTAACAGAGAACCCCAATTCGTTTCATGCCCTTTCCAGCCCCATTCGGAAAATACCCTTTAATATTTTTACTCCAAAGGATGGAGGCCACTTTTCAGCCATTTTTCGGGATTCTTTACGCATTTTCTTGACTAATGATGGATTAGAAATTAATTGATTCATATGTTTAGTTAATTGTTCAACATTACCCGTTTGATGGATAAATCCTGAAGTACCATCTTTTACCCGATCTAATGCCGCCATAGTTTTATCTGAAGCTAATATAGGTAATCCTTGGGCCATTGCCTCAAGAACAACAACCCCAAAAGGCTCCCATTTCGCGGGGTGAACGAGCGCAAAGCTATTCTTAAGTTCTTTTTGGATTTCTTTATTATCTAGCCATCCTCTAAATACCACTTTCCCATGATGAATCCGCAATTCATCACAATATTTTTGTAATTCTTCCTTTTGAGGTCCAGAACCAATCAATATCAAGTTGATCTTGTTTTTGTAATTTTTCGGGTTTAGTTTGGAAAACGCGGATATAGCTGCTTTATAGTTTTTTCGTTCGATTAATTGACCAACACATAAGAAATCATAGGAGCGATTCATTTCTGGGGGTTTTACTTTAGGTATATCCACCCAATACGGAAAGATGACTGCCTTTTCCGGTGGGCATCCCAAACGAATTACTGAATCCACACCAGGTTTGCCTGTCGCCAATACTTTTGTTGCATGTTTAAAAATCCATTTCAGCCAAAGTCCCCGTAATATTCTTTTAAAAAAAGGCCTTATGACTTCTCTTTCACTTGACCACATTTTGTCATTGGGAAGGGGGGTATCGGTAAAATAAACAAATGGCAGGCCCAAAACACCTAATAGAATCAAAGCCAATACCAAGGTAGGCTTAAGGTACGAACTAATAACAATCGAAGATTCTTTCTCATTAATTAATCTTGTGAAAAGTGGCCAATCAAACCAGGTTTTATGCTTTGAAAAATTAAAAATATATTTTTTTCCGGCTGTTATTAGAAAAGGATGGGTAGAAGTGGGTTTCATAACGGAAAACACTTCAAGTTTTATTTGAGGATCTGAAGAAATTTCATTAAATAAGACGTCGTGATAAGGCGTCATTTCCGGACAAACCCAAATTAATGTATTTTTCAAGTTTACCCTTTTCCTATTCATAGCCTTCACTTCGTCATTTTTTTTGTAAATAAATAGCTTCCAGTTTTTTTACTATTTGTTTCTGGTCATATAAACCCACTGTTGTCTGACCATGTTTTGCAATACGCTTTAACATATGTTTATTCTTTAATAAGACGAGGGTTATTTTTTTAACTGATTTGATATCATCGGGCGGGACTAAAAAACCGTTGACCTTATTCTTTATTATTTCATTTGTTCCTGGCGCATCGGTAGCGATGATTGGCAAACCGGAAGCCATGGCTTCCAATATCACCATCGGACAACCTTCTCTCTCGCTTAAATGCCATAAAACTGAAGCGTTATGCAAAAAGGGTCTTACATCATTATAAGATCCTTGAAAATTAACTTTATTCCTTATATTTAAACCATCTGCGAGAAGTTCCAATTCTCTTCTCAGCGGTCCCTCACCGACAATGTCCAATGTTACGTTTAGGTTTGAGGGAAATAGCGAAAAGGCTCTCAGGAGATTATCAAATCTTTTCAGTGGATAAAGGGTACCAATACCTAGAATCTTAATATTTTTATTTCTCTCGGTTTTCCATGTTTTCTTGAAATATTTTAAATCGATCGGATTAGGTAAAAGATCAATTTTTTGGTCTAAAGATAGGCTATTTTCGTAATATTTTTTTACGGAATCAGATACGGCAATGATTTTGCAATTTGTCGCTTTCACCGCGTTTAAAAAATTTATTTTCCTTAAAGTATTTTTAAAATCTTTTTTATTTAAAGCCGGATCAAGACCATGCGCAGTAAAAAACACTTTCCCTTTTAATTCAAAATTGGACGCAGCGAGCCAAAGAAGCGAATGTGAAAGATGGCAATGGATGATGCTGGGGTCGATATTTACCAGTTCTTTTTTTAAAGTGGTGACTATTTTCCGTTTCAATAACCAATCGTAAAAGTGAACCACACCATTAAATAAATGTAGTTCGTGTACAAATATATTTTTATTTGTTAATTCCGTTTTATATTCGCACTTTCCGCCCAAAACAATTAAATGAACCTTATGACCTTGATGGGATAAACCTTTGCAAAAGGTGGCTACTACCGATTCGGCGCCCGCCCGCCGCATGCTAGGTAGTAATTGGGTAATGATCATTGTGGTGGATTTTTTTCAGGCAGATTCGCAATGTATTTTTGTGGGTAGCCCTTTTCTTTTTCGATCAAGATATCTGTAGAAAGGCACATTCCCATGAAAAGCGTCATTAGTTGGAACATTCCACCCAAACCGAATATTCCGACTGACATCAACGAAATCAGTGAAAACAATAAAATAGCGGTTTGCCTATTCTTTTCCTCATGGCATTTTTGGATCGTTGACCAAATTCGATAAAAACATAGGGCAATGATTGAAAGAAGGACCGTTAAGGACTGGATTCCGCCCTCAATGAGAACATTTAAATAGTAGTTATGTGGTCTGACTTCATTAAAAGTGTCTTTTAATACAGCCAACTTTCTGATTTCTTCAATACTGCCAACACCATAACCAAATGGTTTTGCAAGAAATTGTTGATACCAAAAATTCCAAATCCACGACCTTGAATTGGTTACTGTTAAGTCAAAACGTTCGTTGAAATTTTTTAAAGATATTAATGCGGCGCTAGAATTAAAATAATAAAGGAATAAAAAAAGTAAAACCAATGTAAGAGCGATTCTTCTCGTCTTAAATTGGCCATCATAAATCATAAAATAAACAAAAAGACCGAATAAAAAACTGAGCCACGCAGTCCTTGAATAAGTAAAAAAAAGAGCAACCAATAAAATGATTCCAACGATGATGTTAAGAGGAGATCGATTATTTTTGATGTTATAAAGAGCGATAAGACAGGCAGGTGCGGCTAATAACCCCATAAAATTAGGATCTTTTTGCAAACCACATAACCTGTTTTCAGAATCTGTAATTCCAGAGCTAAACCCTATTTTCATGAATAAATTTGCAAGAGAAGAAAAGGCAGGTATAAAAAATAAAACGCCATATATGGCGTTGATAAGCGCAACTTTCACCAGAAGATTCAAAATGAACGAAATATCATTCCATGTTGAACATACCAACGCAAAGGCGATACCCATGCTGTATTGCTCTATATAATCCTTGAAACCTTCGAAAACATCGCAGGGGCCAATAACGATTGCGAATAACATCAGATCAGATAATAAAACAAACAAGATGAGGGCCAATCGATAATTATGTTTACGATTCCAAAAGATGAATGCAGAGACCATCATGACAATTCCGAAAATTAGAGGGATTCGACTTAAAATCCCGCTATTTTCATCAATTAATGTTTGACCTGAAAACAATACAAATAAAATAACGAGATATATCGCTATAGGCTTTAGGCCAATGGAATATTTTCTCATTGAAGGGTTGAGCATTATTTTTGCAGTATTAAAGCTCATCCTTAATATCCTTCATTATGATTATTTGATTTTTATCTACCTTTCCAGATTTCTTAAAATAATTAAAAGTATCCTTGTCATAATACAAAAGTTTTCCATATCTCTCCCGGTTTTCATTCAACTCCATATAAATAAGACCACCATCATTCAATTTATCTTTTATATCTTCAATGAAGTACTCCCATTCTGGTTTTGACCATTCATTATTTTTTTTATGGTTATTAAAGGTAACTAAAAAGCCAGTGATGAGATCATATCTAGATTCAATGGGAGTTTTTTTAAAGGGTGATATTGTTATTCTTTTGACTTTATTATTTAGTAATTTGTTAATTCCGTTAAAAACGACTGATTCGATTTCGGTTAATAATTTATTTGAAGTATCAAGGCCATGAGAATTATGACCAAAATATTTTGTTATGCTTAAAAAATAACCAGCACCACATCCTAAATCCAATATTTTTATTGGCCCTTTTCTATCTAAACGCAGTTTTAATACATGAATTACATTTTGTCGTAGCCAGAATGAGAAATCAGTATATTTAGCAGCACATTCTGGATCTTCTTTAATCTTATCTTTTAAATGGTTATGTAAATTTATCAATAGTTTCAAATCTATATTTTTAATAACTTTTCTATAATAAAATTCCGTTTTGAATAATTCCATTAAACCTAATTTCAACGCATTACGTACTAAAAATAATAATTTTTTATGTTTTTCTGGCATTATTAATTGCCAAATATTTTTTATTAATTTAATAATATTTCCATCATTTGAATTAATTATCGAAAATGATTTATTGTTCAATTGTTGAACGTTTTTGGGATATTCAAAGACCTCAAGATATTGATCAACAATCTTCTCCATCGATATTGTCTCTGCCTGCCGTCTCGCGCCTGATTTGTAGACTTCTAAGTTTTTCCATATTTTTGTTACCCCAATAGCCATATCTTTGCAAAATTTATCGTCATATTTCCATTTCTTGGTTTTAACTACTACACCTCCATTCGGTAATACAAATTCACGTGATCCACCAAATTCTGGACACACCACTGGGACTCCACAAGACAATGCTTCTGCCACTACATTACCAAAGGCCTCTCCAATAACAGGATGATACAAACAATCCATTTGACGATAATATTTTGGTAATTCATCCGTATCTATCCAAGGAAGATATTCTATTTTTGCTTTAATATTTGGATCGCGACGTGCATTCTCCAACTCCGTTTGGCATTCCGAATCAATCGATCCTATTAGTAATATTCGATGATCCATTTTTAATAATTTAGAAGACTCAAAAAGCATTTTTAGTCTAAAACCCAACCGCAAAGCGCCTACTGAACCAATCGTAAATTCCCCACGATTATTTTTTTCTTGTCCTGGAGTGAATTTATCAGTTTCAACACCATGTAAAATGACATTGATATTATTTTCTGATAATTTCAATTTCCTCTCTTTGAATATATTTTTCCATTCGTTCTTTACATAGTTAGATATAAAAAGTGTCTTTTTTGTTCCTTCAATCATCCGAATCATTTTTAAAATTTCATGTTCATACGTTGGCAACCATTCAAGTTTCATTATTTCACACCATTCTTTATTCATAGGTTGGCCCATTATTGAAAAAACAGGTATTTTTGAATTAAGCAATTTTTCTGCATATCGTGGTGTATTCATTACAATTGCAAAATCTACTTTTCCAAAAAGCAACCCCGTATAATGAAAAATATTGCTTGTGCATTTATAACCTCTTTTTTTAAATTCACGCTCAATACGAGTCATCCAAATGGCTGGGCCTCCCCATTTTGCCGGTCTTGGATGTAATAATATATTGAATGTCTTTCTACGCATCTTCCCTATTCCCTCGCTCGAGTTGTTGATTTACGCATTTTCGAAACGACTTCTTTGACATGTTCTAATACTAGTTCAATATCGCTTCGATTAAAAAATATTGTTTTTAAAGAACCGGAAATAAATATTTGTTTTGAGTAATAAATCATGAAAACCAATTTGAATAGTTCAACTAGTCCTAGAATGATTGAAAATCCTATCACGCCATAATTAGGAACAAAACAATAGGCCAACCCGGCCATTAAAACCAAAGAGAATATATTTGCGAAAATACTAGTCCTATTTAAATTTACAGTTCTCAAACTATTTTCCCAATAACGAGAAAGTGATTTTATAAACATTGCTATCAAACAAATATATGCTGGGTAAATAGCCGGAATAAATTCCGAACCTTGAAGAAATCTTATGAATGGATACAAAAACATACCCATTAAAAAAAACATAGGTAAAAGAATTACCTGAGCTAACTTAAATCGCCTTAAAAAAATTGATTGTTTATTTTCTATACTATTTTGTGAGGCTATTTCAACAAAACCAATTTGCAAAAACGGTTCCGTAACTAAAGTTAAGGGGTATGTTGCGCTATACGCAACAACGTAAAAGCCAAGTTGTTTAAGATTCGTCAGATTCATTAACAAAGCTCGATCAGACATTTGAAATAATAGTATTGCCAATACCGGCCCAAAAAATCTGATTCCTTGAATAAGTAAATCTTTATAATCTTGCAGATTGACTCTTACTGCTCTCCATTGTTTTATTTTTCCAATGACACCTAGACCACAAACTAAATAATTTCCAACGAATCCAGCTAAAACAGCATTTAACGGTGTTAATCTGCCTAAAAACCACAATACACTTAAATTTATTGGATATAAAACTGCGACTATTATTAAAGACCTGTTTATCCAATTAAATTGTTGATCTCCCCGGTAAATAGCTTGAATGCTTGGAATAAAAACCATCGGTGCAGCTGCAAGACAAGCAATAACAACCGGCCTAATCAAATATGAATTTTTTACTGAAAGGGTGAATGGGGAAAAAATAGTAAAAAGAATTACACCTAGGAGCGACAACAGGAGAGAAATTTGAATACCAGCACGAGAATAAATATCGGAACGTTTAGGATCTGCCGACATAAATAAAGTAATTGCTTGTGGTACGGCTAATGGGAAAAATGTCCCTAATAGTGTTGGATAATATTGGATTGCACCCATTTGTCCCCGGCCTTCCGGCAAAAGGCAGCGTGACGCTAAAACACTTGAAAACACTCCTAAGAAAAGACATACAAATTGAGTAATAAAAGTCTGTAAATATTCGTCTCTACGGTTCATGAAAATCCTTGAACAAGTTTCCTTTTTTATTAAACTTCAACACATTAAAATCCAATATTTCGGATAATATATTTTCCGGATTAATTACCAGCAATAATTAACATTGATGAAACAAATGCAAGCTTCAAAAATAAATTGCTAAGAGAAAATATACTTTGTTCATCTCAAGAAACTTGATTTTATGAATTGCCACCATGCAGATTGGTCATTCCAAACCTTGTGTTCTCCATAATCCCAAATAACTACCCCATCAGAGTGATTTTTTACAACCTGAAGTTCCATTTCCCAATATGTTTGAGGTAAATAGGTCCAATTTAAATTTTTGGGTCCTTCAAATCGTGACCAAATAAAAGCATAAACAGGTTTTTTATAATATTTTGATTGTTCCAAACTTTCGATGGCAAAGATTTCCCATTTTTTCGGATCTATTGTTGAGGTATAAAGAGATGGGAAAATCACATCTACTAAATTCGCCAAAAGGGTAAGTCGTTTGTTCTCAATTACCCACGTCTTATAAACTATTGAATCATGTGGTTGAATAGAACTCGGAAAATCATGGACCGGTGGACGCCCAAATATCCCTATTTTAACCAATGGCGCCTCTTCTCGAATCCAACCTATGACTTTCGCGAATTTGTTGATTGAATCCTGAACCGTTTCATTACTTCCATGAAGTGGCCAATGCTCAATGTCCAAGCAAATTAGATTTAACTTTTGATCATTGTAGGTTTTAGCCAACTGGCGGATACGATTTTCATCCTCAACCGTAATTTCTTGGGATGGCCAAGGGACATTGGGATCTGCAGACTTTCGCGGACCCCACAGTTCTTCACCATAAACAACTTTTATCGACTTCATTCCAATTAGGTTTGATGGAAGCCCATCTTTATAACCAATCACCCCATTAAATATCTCGAAACCCAAGCTGAAAGCCGGTACGTTAAAAAAAAGTAATAGAATAAAGCCATATTTCAGGATGACTTTCCCCTTTTCGTCACACATTTTTGCCAAATTGCCCCCCTCTGAAAATTACTTGTGAAATACTTCTAATCGGTACTATTCATGACCGGTTATTAGAGTTGGATTTTTTAAGAATAAGCGGTTTCGACGGGGAAAGGATCAGATCAAATAAGGATTCAGCTGACAACACTTCATAACCCCTTTCTATAAACCACAATGCCGTTGCAAACGTAAGCGTCCTGTTGCGCCATGTATTCAACTGATGGAAGGTATGGTAAGTCTTTTTTAGGTAGGATTGCCAGTCTGAAAAGTCGGGGCCTCAGGAATCGGACCCGGGAGATAGGTGGCCGGT
>Ga0182030_10022450_pt1 | contig 11740 bp, 11 predicted proteins | sample 812S3MmetaG_FD_121299 | JGI IMG/M metagenome (GOLD analysis project Ga0182030, IMG submission 121299) | Permafrost microbial communities from Stordalen Mire, Sweden - 812S3M metaG (Illumina Assembly) | ecosystem: Environmental > Terrestrial > Soil > Wetlands > Permafrost | place: Sweden... | reverse complement strand
CCTCCCTGGACGCCGGCGAGGCATCCCTACCAAAAAAGCTGAACAAAGGCTATTGTCGCAGTGTCATGAGCCCTGTCCCCGGGAACAAGCCCTACCCAAGAAAATGAAAATGCGCCCCGGACGATCGAGTGCGTCTCAGAGTTTTTGGCGGTTCTCCGGCTTGGCAGGTTTCAGCGGTTGAAAGGATTGAAAATTGGTCATTGAAAATTTGTCATCTCAGCATTGACCAATAACAAATTTAGAATGGCTGACGAAAACGCTAATTGTCTCGACGACGGATGGGAGCCTGCCAATACTGAATGGACATGAAATTTCTCGTTCGACTGATAGTTTCGTTTTGTGCCGGCTGCGTCGCTGCAACTGCCTTTGCCTGGGGCGACGAAGGCCATAGAACCATCGGCGCCATGGCGGATAAACTAATCGCCGGGACGCCCGCCGCCGCCCATGTTCACGCATTGCTCGGCGATGAAACTCTTTCCACCGCATCCGTCTGGGCTGATCAGGTCAAAGGCCGGACGAATCAAACTCCGGAAATGCTCCAGTTTAAAACGGCCAATCCCCACCATTCCGTCTTCCATTATACGGATATTCCGTTCGAGGAACCAGGCTACCGGGACGATTCCATCGGGGCAACCAACGTCGATGTGGTCCACGCCATTCCCGCTTGCATTCTCATCCTGAAAGGCCGGCCGGGTGAACAATCGCTCTTCAAGGATGTCACTCCCAGAGTCGCTCTGCGTCTGCTTGTCCACTACATCGAAGACCTTCATCAACCGCTTCATGCAGGCTCAGGTTATCTGGACGGAACCCATTTCATTAATCCCAACGGTTACGGGAAACCGTTCAAAGACGATCAAGGGGGGAACCGCCTGCTCTTCGGCGGCACCAACAAACTGCATTTCTTCTGGGACATCACTGTGGTTGAAATGAATATGACCAATGCCCATGTGCAGACGCCTTTGGAGTATGCCACGTTTTTGTTGAGCAAGCCCGCGCCTGCCTGGAAGGATTCCGGCCCTCTGATGACTTGGGACAAAGACTGGGCCAACGAAAGCATTGCCCTTTCCGCCAAAGTCCATGATGTGGCCGTGGTGGACGAGGATGACACCGAAAAGGATTACCAGACCGGCGCTCCGCGGCCGCGCTGGCACATTAACGATTTAACGCCCGATTATTTGGCCTGGTCGTGCAAAACGGCCGAACAACAAATGACGAAAGCCGGTTATCGGGTGGCAGCCACGTTGGAGGCCATTTGGCCGAATAAGCAGTAAGCATTTCGGGCGGCTTAAAGCCCGGAAATCGCACAGGCAAGGGGTGGACCTTTTTTGGTTTGCGGTTCGCAAATTTGGTTGAGATTTCGCGTGGCGTGGCTATATTGGAAGAGCAAATCCAATATGAAAACTTTCACATCACCTCGACGCGCTTCCATGCGCGGGACGAATCCGGTTCGGACCGGCAAACGTTTAGGCAATGGTCACGGAGAGCTTTTATCCTCCCCGCCTCGTGTCAGCCCCCGGCTTGCGGAGTGGCTGTCCAAACCGCGCCAGCATTTGATCAATGGGCGTTGGGTTGGCTCGGCTTCCGGCAAGACTTTCGACGTTTTCAACCCGGCTGATGGTTCCCGCATCGCCCAAGTGGCGGAAGGGGACAAGGAAGACATTAATCGGGCGGTATCGGCGGCCCGGCGCGCCTTCGAATCGGGGCCGTGGCCTCGACTGACTCCGAGCGAGAAGGGGAAGTTACTCTGGCGCATTGGCGATATGATTCTTGAGCACGGCGATGAACTGGCGGAATTGGAGTCCCTCGACAACGGAAAGCCGCGCGCGGTCGCCCGCGTGGCGGACATACCGCTGGCTGCCGATTTGTTTCATTACATGGCGGGCTGGGCGACCAAGGTTGAGGGGCACACTATTCCGCTCAGCATTCCAAACGCGCAGTTTCACGCCTACACGCTGCGCGAACCGGTCGGCGTGATTGGGCAAATTATTCCGTGGAATTTTCCGCTGCTCATGGCGGCCTGGAAACTCGGTCCGGCTCTGGCCACAGGGAACTGCGTCGTGCTCAAACCAGCCGAGCAAATGCCGCTGTCGGCGTTGCGTTTGGGCGAACTTCTGTTGGAAGTGGGATTGCCTGATGGGGTGGTTAACATCGTGAGCGGTTTTGGCGAAACAGCCGGAGCGGCCCTGGCCGCCCACGACGACGTGGATAAAGTCGCTTTTACGGGTTCGACGGAAGTGGGCAAGATCATCGTGCGCGCCGCCGCGGGCAATCTCAAAAAGGTGAGCCTCGAGCTGGGCGGCAAATCTCCCAACATCATTTTCAAGGACGCCAATGACCTCGACGCGGCGATCAGCGGCGCGGCAAACGCGATCTTTTTCAATCATGGGCAATGCTGTTGCGCTGGCTCACGCCTTATGGTTGAGCGGGATATATTTGACGCAGTGGTTTCCGGCGTCGCCAAACAGGCCAAAAAAATTAAACTTGGCCCCGGCTTGGATGGGCAAACGGAAATGGGCCCGCTCGTGTCAGACGAGCAATTGCAACGCGTCACCCGTTACATGAACCAGGGCAAAGAGGAGGGCGCTTGCTGCGTCACCGGCGGTTCGCGCAAAGGCGATCGCGGGTATTTCGTGGAACCGACTGTCATGACGGGCGTCAATCCGAAGATGAGCGTCGTGCGCGAGGAGATTTTTGGTCCGGTGGTCGTGGCCGAGCCGTTCCGAAATGTGGAGGAAGTGATGCCGCGCGCCAACCAAACGCAATACGGCCTGGCGGCGGGCGTATGGACTCGCGATATTTCCAAGGCGCACCGCATTGCAGCGGGACTCAAGGCCGGGACAGTGTGGGTCAATTGCTACAATGTGTTTGACGCCGCCCTGCCTTTTGGAGGCTACAAGCAATCCGGCTGGGGTCGGGAGATGGGACACGAAGTCCTGGAGCATTACACCCAAACCAAGGCTGTGGTGGTGGCGCTTTAACTCGAAGGCGCCGGTCCATTATTGACGCCACAAGAGCTTGCCCATTTCCAGGTGCAATTGGTCAAAGTCCAACGGTTTATACACGATGGCGTTCACCGGGTTATTGCGGCCGCGCCGGCAATTATAGCCGGTCATCATAAGAATCGGCTGCCGCGGCGCCAATTGGCGGATGCGAAGGGCCAGTTCGTCGCCGTTCATGAAGGGCATGACGCAGTCGGTCATGACCAAGTCAAAGCGCCCTCGTGTGAACAGGCCCAAAGCCTCCGCTCCATTATTGGCCTCTTCCACAATGTGACGCTGTTGGATTAATAGGTTTTTGAGCAGTTCGCGCATAACACGTTCATCATCAACGAGTAAAATGCGCCTGCGACGGATGGTTTCAGTTTGCATATCCATTTCTCAAACCCTGTCAAAGCAATATGGTTGCCATGTCGGATTTAAGAAAACTGTTGCCGGGAGCGGGAGGGTTCATAGAATGAACCAACTGCAAATTACTCAAACAGTCAATGTTCTCATTCTTCTCGCACAAGCAACGGGATGGAGTGCCGGCGGGGCAATGATACTAAAGGATGACCGTTGTTCGGTCAGATTCGAACCTGCTTCGCTGCAAATCAGTATTCAGGAGACCGGCCAACGGTGGGTTCCGGTGTCCGTCGCGCAAACGAATCTTGGGCCGGTCGCGAACCTTGCCGCCAGCGCCACGAACGCCGGTTGGTCATTTCCTGACGAAAAAATCTCAGTGGCGATTGCGGTGGATGGAAAAGGAATGCGAGCCCATATCCAGTCTGAGAACAGCGGGAGTTTTACCTTTCCTATAATTCCGGGAAACGATTCGGCGAAGGCTTGGATTTTGCCGTTGTTCGAAGGAGTTTATGCTCCATGCGGAGACGTCCAGTGGACCTCTTTTCTCACTCGAAGCGGAGCCATGAATACGACGGCCGATTTAACCATGCCCTTCGTGGGATTGGATTATGGCGATCTTACCCTGACATACATTTTTACCAACCCTTTCAATAATAAATTGGAGTTTCAACCGTCGCCGGACAAAAAACTCGAGGCGCGGTTCACGCACCAATTCACCGCGAATCATGCGGTCAAAGAATATGGCGTGATCATCCTCCCAGGAAAAAAATCGCCGGTGGAACCGGCCAGATTATATCGCGATTGGCTCATGCAACGAGGCGAATTGGTCAGCTTCAAAGAGAAAATTCGACAGACACCGGAAGCCGCAAAACTGCTCGGGGCGGCGCACATTTATCTTTGGGGTGGCGAGTGTATTCACCTTGGCGATGTCAAGAATTGGAAACAATTCTGCCAGGCGTTGAAGGGGCAGGGCGAAGGGCCCGGGAAGTCTGCGGCCAAACGGATTTGGTCCCTTATGACTCCGGAGGCGAAAAGTTTTGTGGGCCGGCTGCTAATGGAAGATTGGCCGGACCATTACACTGAACGGCAAATCACGGCGGAGTTGGACCGGTTGCTGAGGCTGCCGGATCTTTTGGGTGGGCAATCAAAATCGGGCGGGGCGGTGAAGATCCCGGCTGAAATCTGCCGCGCGAATTGCCGATGGCTGGCAGATGCATTCCCCGGCCTTTTGGCCGAACCGGATACCTGGGGCGACGGAGTATCGCCAAAAATGATCCATCAACTCGCGGCGGCAGGTTTCGACCGCCTGTGGCTGGGCAGCGATAGCTGGGATGGTTTTGTTAATCGCCCGGAAACAGTGGCAGCAGCAAAAAAGGCAGGGTTTTTGATCGGCCCTTATGATTCGTTCAATAGCATCCATTCTCCCGACGAGCCGGATACCTGGGAGACAGCACAGTTCGACCCCGCACTTTACGAAACAGGCGCAATCGTCAACGCCGACGGAAGCAAGAGGCGCGGCTTCAAGAAGAAGGGATTTGTGCTCAGCCCTGATGCCGCCCGCCCCTATGTCGAAAAGCGCGTCTCGGATTTAATGAACGTATTTCATGCCAATTCGTGGTTTATAGATTGTGATGGTTTTGGAGATTATTTTGATGACTTTTCCACGCGGCATCCCGCCACTCAAGAGACAGATATGTTGGCACGCATATCGAGAATGAAATGGATTCGCGACACTTTTGGCGCGGTCATCGGAACGGAAGGATGCTCCGCCGGGGTCGCCTCCACGGTTCATTTTGCCCACGGAGTAATGACGCCTGTCATTGGCTGGGGCGATCCCGATTTGACCGACCCAAAATCGAAATACTACACCGGCGGCTACTATCCGCCGGACGCGCCCAAAGCTTTTTTCATGCCTGTGCCGATCAAGGAGGAATACCGTTATATTTACTTTGAGCCCCGGTTTCGCCTGCCGCTTTTCCAAACGGTGTTCCACGATTCCGTCATTGCGACGCACCATTGGTCCTGCGGAAGTTTGAAGAGCAAAGATCTGGCCAAGACGGTTGAGTTATTGGAGCTGCTTTATAATGTTCCGCCCCTATATCACTTGAGTATTGAAGAATTTCAAACGCGCAAACAGCAGATTCAGCGTCACTACGAATTCTTCTCTCCGCTCCATCGCCAATTGGCGGAATCGCCCATGACGGATTTCCAATGGCTCAAGCCGGACCATTCCGTGCAGATGACAACCTTTGGCGACACCATCGACCTTGTCGCCAATTTCGGCCGGAGCGACTTTCAATTTCAAAAGTTGACAGTGCCCTTTGGGAGCATTCTGGCGAAATGGCGGGACGGCCAAAAGCCATTGCTCTTTACGCCGTAGGCAAATGTTTTGCGACGCTTGGAACTTGACTGTGCCCTCGGCTCTGTGTGCGGAATGATGGGATGAATTGCTTCGTGACAGGTGCTTCGGGGTTTGTGGGCGCCAATCTGGTCCATGAATTGGCCGCACGCGGACATCGGGTCAAGGCCCTCGTGCGGCCCGCAGCCGATGTGCGCGGCTTAAAAGACGCCAGTTTCGAGCAGATTCAAGGAAACATTTCCGATCGGAACTGGTTGGAAAAAGCCATGCGAGGCTGCGATTGGTGTTTTCATGTGGCAGCCAGCTACCATCTGTGGCTGCGCGACTACAAGCCGATGTACTCTGCCAACGTGGAGGGAACTCGGAATGTCCTCGAAGCGGCCGCCGCGGCGGGTTGCTCGCGCATTGTCTATACCAGCACGGTGGGCTGCATCGCGTTGCCGCGCGAGGTTGACGGAAAAATTACCCCGACCAACGAATCCACGCCAGTCAGCGGCGTGCAAATGAGCAATCATTATAAGCGCTCCAAATGGCAGGCAGAAGAAATCGCGCGCGAGCTGGCCGCACAGGGGTTGCCCGTGATTATTGTCAACCCCAGCACTCCCATCGGGCCGCGTGATGCGAAACCCACACCCACCGGACAAATCATTGTGGATTTCCTGAACCGGCAGATGCCGGGTTACATGGACACCGGATTGAATTGGGTGCATGTGCGCGATGTGGCGGCGGGGGAAATTCTGGCGGCCGAGAAGGGCCGGGTCGGAGAACGGTATATTTTAGGAAACGCCGAGGGCAACTGCACCATGAGGGAAACTTTGGCTGTTCTGGAGGAATTGAGCGGAATCCCCGCGCCGAGATTTCGCGTGCCTTACACCGTGGCGCTGATGGCAGCGTATGCCAACGAAGCCTTAAGTGTATTGACAGCCAAACCGCCCAAGGCGCCACTCGCAGGCGTGCGCATGGCCAAGTACAAAATGTTCTTCGATCCATCCAAGGCCATCCGCGAATTGGGATTGCCCCAAACCCCTCCACGGCAAGCCTTCACCGATGCGATCGAATGGTTTAGACAATACGGCTATTTCAAATAGTGAGGCCGTGCGCCGCCTCCGGAAACTTTCAGGGAGACAAAAGCACGCTCGCGCGCAGCGTGCTGATTTTATTGGCGAATTGTTTTAAGTTTCGAGTTCACCGCCCCAGTCGCCCAGGCGCAGCAACTCGCGGATCTTGCGGCGTTCGTAGCGATTTTTCTTTTTTTGGGGCCGGTTTTCCACCTGACGGAAGGGATGCTTGGTGTTTCGGACTGTTTCCTGGATCAAGTTCCACGTTTTTGTCATACTTATCTCTTTCAGTTGCTCCGCGGTTCTCCCGGCAATGCCGGCTGAACCGCGAACCGCATGACTTTACAAACCACGTAAACCACGGTGTTCATCCTTCACCGTAGTCCCAATCATACGTACTATAAGACAAACTGTCCTGACTGCCAACCTTTATCTGTTATCGAAACCTGCAAGGTCAAGTTAAATCGACGCAAAGTTTTTGCAACTTTGCCAAATTGCCGCCGCAACAGGCCGGCCACAATCAGCTTTCCCCCGGGTTTGAGCCGGGCGCAAATCTCCGACGCGTGACTCACAAGCAAGTCGCAGGCCAGATTCGCGCAAACCACATCATAGCGCGGCCCCTTCCTGCTCTTGATCGCCGTCAAATCCTCCTGCCGCGGCCAAAGGCGATGACGCACCCGGTTCTTCCTCACGTTCTGGCGGCTGACCCGAACGGCCGCGGGATCGTTGTCAAATGCAGAAATGGAAGTATAACCGAGTTTGGCGGCCGCAATAGCCAAAATGCCCGATCCTGTGCCGATGTCCAAAAAAGACTGTCCCTGTCCGGGACAGCGGCAGCGGGCCAGTTGCTCCAGGCAAAACAACGTGGTGGGATGATGCCCGGTGCCAAAGCTCAGCCCCGGATCCAAAATAATGACGCGCTGGCCGTGGCGCGGACGCCGCCGGCTCCAGGCCGGTTTGATGAGGAGAAAATGGCCAACTTCGATCGGTTTGAAATGCCGTTTCCAGGACTCGGCCCAGTTCTCGCGCGGCAACGGTTTGACGGTGATTTTTGCGGCGCCAAAATCAAGACAGCAATCCCGCAGCTTTCGCAACGCGTTACGCAAATGGGCGCGCACGGCTTGAACCGTTCCGCCCAGCTTTTCCGGGTAGATGCTGATCTTGCTTGCGCCCGTCGGCTCGTCCCAATAGATCGAGGCGGCCTCTTGGAAATCCCGCTCCAAAAGAGATGCCACCGCCTCTTCAGCCTGGGGCGTGGTGGTGATCGAAACCTGCCACACAGAGCAATGGGCGGGCGAACTGGTCCCGCGTCAGGCCAGTTTCGCCAGCGCTTTCTTTACCGCGTCGAAGTCCGGCAAGTCTTTCGGGGTGGGCGTCTGCTCGGCGTATTGAATGACCCCATGTTTGTCAATAACAAAGGCCGCCCGCGCCGCCGTCGTGCCGATGCCGGCCAGATTGGGAAAGACCACGTCGTAATCCTGAATCACTTTTTTATCCAGATCGCTGGCCAAAGTGATGCTGATTTTCTCCTGTTTGGCCCACGCTTCCTGGGCAAACGGCGTATCAATGCTCAGTCCGATGACCGCCGCATTGAGCGTGGAATACTGGCCGAGCCCGGCGGAGATTTCGCACATCTCCTTGGTGCAAACGCCGGTAAAGGCGGCGGGAAAGAAAAGCAACACGGTATTTTTCTTGCCAAAATTTTCGCTCAACTTGACGTCCGCCAAGCCGGTCGCAGTTTTGGATTTGAGGGTAAAGTCCGGGGCTTTTGAACCAACTTTAAGAGGCATATATTTTTAAATGTTAGTGGTTACCGACTCGTTTTTCATCCCTTCTATAATGGGCAAAGGAAGGGGTGTCAAGTTTGGCATGGCCCGAAAAAATTTATTTTTTCCGAAAGAATCGACGGAAAACGTTAGCCGTATTTTTTGGTTCTTTTTAGCCAAAGCGGACAAATTGTAACTTCGGGCCGGGTTTTGGCTCGCCCTCACGTCCTGCCGCGTGGGGGCACGCGGCCTACAGGGATTTGTAGATCGGGTCCCCTGACCCGGCGCAAAGGTCTTGCTGCACGAACGCGGATTAGGGGATTGCGCTATGGCGGGGAATGCTTAAACTTCTCCGGTGAACCCGGCGGAAATCGACACGGAATTACAAAAGGCCAGAAGCTGCATGGCGGTGAAGCAGTATCCGGAGGCCTTGAGCATTTACGCGCGTTTGACTGAACAAACCCAGCACAGCGCCCATTTGTTTGAATACGGCAGCGCCGCCGCCGGCTCCGGCGACTTCGACCTTGCCGATCGAGTCTGGCAGAAGCTCATCAGCCGCGAGTCAAATAACGCCCAATTGCTTTGGCGCCTCGCCGGGGAATACGGGAAGATGTCGCTTTTCACCAAAGCGGGCGTGTTATTCGCCAAGGCGGCAAAGCTCGAACCGGGCAATTTGGAAATTCAACTTAGCCTGGTTTCCCATTTGGCCAAGACCAGCAGTGTTGGGGAAGTCCGGGCGAACCTTAAAAAGTGCCTCGATCTTGATATGAACGCCGAATGGGCGCGCTTTTATTCCGCACATATTGATCGCTTCGACAACAAATTGGCCGAGGCCGAAAAGCAATTTCGAGACTTGATTGCCTGGCGTCCGCGCAATCCGGAAATCCTTTCTACTTGCCATCTTGAACTGGCCCGCCTTCTTGACCGATCGGAAAGGTTTGACGAGGCGATCATCGAGTTGGAGGAGGCAAAAAGGATTGCTTCCCAAAACATCAACCATCTCGCCGAGCAGCGGAAAGCGTTCGAGGCACGGCGCGACAAACTCGTCCGACCGGCGCAGGCGCTGCCAAAAAATATACTTGACTTATGGGCCAAAACCTTTCCGGTCCAGGCGCGCCTCCCTGCGCCGCCCCTGGCCTTTTTGGGCGGGCATATCCGCAGCGGCACCACGCTTTTGGAAAAAATTATTGACGCGCACCCCGGCGTTTCGGCTTATGATGAAGCACTGGCCTACTACACAATCGCGCCTTTGATTGATATCACTGCGCCGGAAATTCCGGTGGAAAAGCTCAATTTTTTGCGGCAGCGGTATTTAAAGAATTTGCCCCTGGACACGGACCCGCCTGCCGCAGGCGCCATGCTGCTGGACAAAAATCCCGGCGCGACGCTTGATCTGCCGGCGATTTTGCGGTCCTTTCCGGAAATGCACGTGCTCATCGCCTTGCGCGATCCCCGCGATGTGATAGTCAGCAGCTATTTCATCCGGCCGGTCCATTACATGCACCTTTCCTTGCAGGCGCTGGCGCAACATTATAGCAACGTCATGGATGTCTGGCTGGCGGTCAGAGAATGGCAGGGGCTGGCCTGGACGGAAACGCGTTATGAGGACATCGTGGCTAATCTGGAGAAGGAAGGCCGGCGCGTGACGGATTTTCTTGGGCTGCCCTGGCATGAGAACCAGGCGCGTTTTTACGAAAACAACCGGCAAAAGCCGACTAAAAACTATAATGAAGTGGGACAGCCGGTTTATAAGAGAGCCGTCGGGCGCTGGCGGGCCTACGAAAAACATCTCGCCCCCATCTTGCCCGTGCTCGAGCACTATTGCAAAAAGTTTGGCTACGACTAATTGGGCGCCTTTTGGGTCCCATCCTAATCCTAATCTTAATCTTAATCTCAAAATGACCCCCTGCTTCGACCACGAAAAACTGGAAGTGTATAAAGAATCTCTCGCGTTCGTTACCTGGGTGGAACCGCTCCTCGAGAAGCTCCCCAAATCGATTGCCGTGCGTGATCAATTGGATCGTGCGAGCACTTCGATCGTGCTCAATTTGGCGGAAGGCAACGGGAAGTACACGTCAGCGGACCGGTGCCGTTTCTTTGACATTTCGCGCGGGTCCGTCCTCGAGTGCGCGGCTGCCTTGGACGTTGTGGCTGCCAAAGGTCGGTGCGACTCGACTATTGCCGCCGCTGGGAAAGAGCGACTGCGCGCAATTGTTTCGATGCTGGTGGGCTTGATCAAAGCCAATTCGGATTATCGACTGCATGATGGAGATTAAGATTAAGATTAGGATTAGGATTAGGAGCGCTTGGAAGAGAGATGAAAAATAAGATCGAACCTAACTTTTTTATTATTGGCGCGGCCAAGGCGGCGACTACTTCTCTCAGTTCCTTGCTGGCGTCTCATCCCCAGGCGGCCTTGGTGCAGGGGAAGGAGCCGCATTTCTTTTCCTACGATCATGTTTATAACCTGGGCTGGAAGAAATACCTGGCTCTCTTTGGCCATTGCCGCGACCAAAAGGCCATCGGCGATGCTTCCACTTCTTACTCCAGAATCCGATACTACCCATCCACGGTCGAACGCATCAAGAAGCATGTGCCCGAGGCCCGGATTATTTACATGGTGCGGCATCCGCTTGAGCGCATGGAATCTGCCTATGTGGAACATGCTTGCACACGCGGCGGGCAAATTTTTACCTCTGTCAATGATGCGGTCAGAAGACAGCCGATGATTGTGGATTCGAGCCGGTACTGGGAAGTGTTTGATTCTTACCGGCAGAGCTTCGGCGAATCCAAAATCAAGATCGTCTGGTTTGAAGAATATATTACCAACACACTCGGCGTCTTTCAGGATGTCTGCCGTTTCCTGGAAATTGATGATACCGTGGTGCCGGATTTTGAACGCGAACGAACCAATAGCCGGGATGACGCTTCCACGCGATTGGGCAGACTCGGTCGGAGTGGCGTGCCGCTGAATACGACTTGGGATGCGGCGGTGCGTCTCTGGGTGATTGACGAGATCCGCGAGGACAACTGCCGGTTTCTGACCCATTTCGGCCGGCCCTTGAACTACTGGGGGGAACTGTTTTAACTGCAAGACTTATTTAACCACACAGAGCACAAAGAACACATAGAGAAAGAATCTGGGAAAAAGGTCAGGAAAGCTATACGCCGAATTTTTCTGACCCGCTTTTCTTTGTGTTCTATGTGCTCTATGTG